>Ga0184637_10002459_pt1 | contig 11933 bp, 13 predicted proteins | sample PLM3_127_b2_FD_133143 | JGI IMG/M metagenome (GOLD analysis project Ga0184637, IMG submission 133143) | Groundwater sediment microbial communities from an aquifer in East River, Colorado, USA - PLM3_127_b2 | ecosystem: Environmental > Terrestrial > Soil > Riparian zone | place: USA: East River...
GCGCCCGTCGAATCGCGCGGCTGCCAGTAAACCGGTGCCGACAGCGTTCGATTCGGCTCTCAGTCGCTGGGCTGCCGAAAAGCGGCTCTGGACGACATGCCTCGCCGGTGGCGTACGTGAGGGCACGCATGTCGCGGCAGGGAGTCGGCAGGATCGCCAGGAATGGTAAGCCCGAATCGCCCAGTCGTCGCCTGCTTCGAGCTGGACGCATGGGAGGAGCCGCACCTCCGCCGGCGGCTCGGGGACATCGACGTTCGCATCAGTTCGGAAGAGCTGACAGAGGGAACCGCCGACCTTGCCAGGGACGCGGCGGCTGTCTCGGTGTTCATCCACTCTCAGCTAGATGGCGCGGTTCTCGCGAGGCTTCCAGCCCTTCGATTTATTGCGACCCGCTCCACCGGATACGACCACATCGACCTGGAGGCGTGTCGAGAGCGGGGCGTAGTCGTCAGTAACGTTCCCACGTATGGCGAGAACACCGTAGCCGAGCACACGTTCGGCCTGATCCTCTCGCTGTCCCGCAAGATCCACCATGCCTACACACGAACAAGCCACGGGGACTTCAGCCTGGATGGGCTGCGGGGCTTCGATCTGAAAGGACGAACCCTGGGCGTAGTCGGTACCGGCCACATCGGCCTGCACGTCATCCGCATCGGGCGTGGGTTCGAGATGGAAGTACTGGCGCACGACGTCCGGGAGCAGCCGCTCCTGGCGGAAGTCCTGGGATTCACGTACGTGGCACTCGACACGCTGCTCGAGCGATCGGACATCGTAAGTCTGCACGTGCCATACATGCCGAAAACACACCACCTGCTCGACCGCGACCGTCTGGGAAGGATGAAAGCGGGCAGTCTCATGATCAACACAGCGCGTGGAGCGGTGGTCGACACGGACGCCCTGATCTGGGCGCTGGACGAAGGAATCATCGCGGGGGCCGGGCTCGACGTCCTCGAGGGCGAGGAGTTGATCGCCGAGGAGCACTTGCTGCTTCGGCAGGGAGTTGCTCCGGAACAGCTCCAGGCCGCGATCCGCGGCCACGTGCTACTGCGCCGCGAGAACGTAGTGATCACGCCTCACATTGCTTTCAACTCGGAAGAGGCAATCCTTCGCATTCTCGACACCACTGCTGAGAACGTCAGGGCCTTTATCTCGGGTGAGCCCCGCAACACGGTTCAGCTTTGATAGGGAACATGGGGCCGACCCCAAAGGAGGAGAGATGCACGCGCAGCATGATTCTCACGGAGGCAGTTTCCTGACATCCCGAGGCGGGCTTGTGCTGCTGGCCTTTCTCGCCGTTGCTGGCTTTTATCTCATCACCGAGCACACCGCGCACCTCTTTGGCGTGGTGCCATTCCTGCTGCTCTTAGCCTGCCCATTACTCCACGTGTTCATGCATGGCGGGCACGGTGGCGAGCACGGAAGCGGACGTCAGCACACCGGTGACTCGTCCAGCCCGAACGGAACGGGAGGCGACGGGCGATGAGTGAAGAGATCCCAGCGTACGGGCTGTGGCTGCTGGTAGTGATCAATTCCGCCGTGTTCATCATCTTCGCGTTCAGCTTCGCCAAGCCCCGAACCGCCCGGGACTGGCGCTCGTTCGGCGCCTTCTCGGGCTTTCTCGTCGCGCTGTTCACGGAGATGTACGGCTTCCCGCTCACGATCTATCTTCTCTCCGGGTGGCTAGCGGCGCGGTACCCTGGTCTGGACATCTTGTCGCACGATGCGGGACATCTCTGGAGAACCCTGCTCGGCTGGCAGGGCGACGCACACTTCAGCCCGTTCCACCTGCTGAGCTACGTCGTCATCGGCGGAGGGTTCGTCTTGCTCTCCGCCGCCTGGGACGTCCTCTACAAGGCGCAGCGAGAGGGCCGTCTAGCCGCGACGGGGCCGTACCAGCACCTGCGACACCCGCAGTACGCGGGCTTCGTGCTGATCATGGTCGGGTTCCTGCTGCAGTGGCCGACGTTGCTGACGCTCGTCATGTTCCCGATCCTCGTGACCATGTACGTGCGTCTTGCGCACCGCGAGGAGCGGGAGGCCCTGGCGACATTCGGTGACGCCTATCGGACATGCATATCGGACACGCCTGCATTCATTCCGCGCCTCGGCCAGCCGCCCCGGGTGCGGCGCCCGTCGCTCAGGAGCAGTGATGATGCATGACGGTAGAAGTATCTCGGGATCGAAGTAATCGGGATCAAGAAGAAAGGAGCGGATGATGCGCGAAACGAGACCGTTGGCGGTTGTACTGGTCGTTCTTGTCGCACTTGTGTTACTGAGCGCAACGACGGTTGGAGGGATGATGCGCGGAGCGATGGGGCCCGGCATGATGTGGGGATACGGCGGCCAGGTTGGCGCCCCCATGATCGGCGGGTGGGGCTCGGCGATCGCCATGGGCGTCGGCTGGCTGATGATGCTCGCCTTCTGGGGGGCGCTCATTGTCGGCATCGTACTTCTCATCCGCTGGGCCGGTGGCGCCGCGCCGACTCAGACAGCGCACGAGGATCCCCTCGCCATCCTGCAGCGGCGGTATGCGGCGGGCGAGATCGACGGAGAGACCTATCGACGAATGCGGGGTGACATCGAGCCGCCAGCTAGCGCGGGAGAGGCTCACGGCGAGATCCGTCGAGCCAGGTAGCGTTAACGAGGTTCGCATCGAAGCCCTCGGTGAGGCAGTCTTGAACGTACGGCCGGTCATCGGGGTGCTGCGGACATTGCGGCGCTTCCGTCAGCGTGAGTCGTGGACGCGAGATCAGCTTCGCGCGTACCAGGCTGAGGCGTTAGTGGCACTGAGGGAGTGGAGCTACGACCGTTCGCCGTTCTATCGGGAATTCCACCAGGGACTCGAGCGGGCGCCACTCCAGGAGCTCCCGGTACTTACCAAGCCGGTCCTGATGGAGCACTTCGATGCGGTCGTGACCGACCCAGCCGTTCGCCTTTCCGACCTCCGGGCTCGTTTGCCGGAGGAAGGCAACGTCGGAAGGTTCCTGAACAGGTACGAAATGGCCGCAACGTCCGGCAGCACCGGGCATCCCGGGATCTTTCTCTTCGACCCAGAGGAGTGGGTGAGCATCATCGCCTCGTTTGCCCGCGCCCGGGAGTGGGCGGGCCTAAGGCTGAACTTGCTCCGGCGGTCCCGCATGGCGGTTGTCTCATCGACCAACGAACGGAATCTCTCCGCCCGGGTGGGTAAGGCCGCCGATACGCCGTTCCTCCCCACGCTTCGGCTAGACGCCACCCAGCCCATTCAGGAGATCACCGCCAAACTCAATGCGTGGCAGCCCGAAGCGCTTGTCGCTTACGCCTCGATGGCCTATTTCCTTGCTGGCGAACAGACGGCCGGCAACCTAAACATCCACCCTGAGGCTGTGTTCACCAGCTCGGAAGTGCTGACCGATCAGATGCGGGAGCGCATCGTAGAGGTGTGGGGCAACAGCGTTTTCGACGAGTATGCATCAACAGAAACGGCGAGTATCGCGGCCGAAGACGGGCTGCATCACGGCATGCACCTCCTTCGAGGACCTGCTGATCGTCGAGAATGTGGATGCGCAAAACATGCCAGTCGCCCCTGGCACCTTCGGTGAGAAGCTGCTGGTCACCGTGCTCTTCAGCCGGACCCAGCCCCTGATCCGCTATGAGATTACAGACAGCGTCCGCTTCGCCGCCCAGCCCGTCGACTGCCGCCTGCCTTTCCAGACGATAGATGGCGTGCAGGGGCGATTGGAGGACGTTCTTATGATGCGCGGCAACGGCAATCAGGCGGTCCGAGTCCACCCCAACGTTTTTCACGACATCATGGACGCCGTACCGAACAATGGCTGGCAGATTGTTGAAGAGCAAGACGCTTTGAGACTCTCGCTTGTTCCGTCCAGGGAGTCGATTGATCTTGCGCTCGTGCGCCAGCGCATCGCGTCGGCGCTCGAGGCGCAGAATGTGGCTGTGCCGGCGCTGCACATAGAACAGGTGGAGTCCATCCCAAAGTCGGCGAGCGGCAAAACGCCGCTCATCAGGGCGCGGAGGCCTGAGTAGCAATCCATGTCAAGCTCTCCACCCGTTCAGCCGGCACCCGACTCTTCTGCACACGCCGCCCACACTTCATTTCGTGCTGACCTCGCCTGTGAAAGCGAGTCGAGGCCCCGCTGCGAGTAATCGGCGGCAAGGACTAGCACGCCCGCCCCACTCCCCCACCCCCAAGGGTAGGCATGCGTTCGCGACAAGCCACCCGTCGGTCGGCGCCAAATCCCACCCTTGTTTCGGATAAAGACTGCCCGCCAGGTCGTGGTGCGGCTATTGGCCAGCGCCTAACCTAGAAAACGGGCACCCGAATCCGTGTCGAGACGGTAGGCAAGGCGCCCAAAGGAGATGGAACTATGGCCGTCATTTTTACTACCTCAGACGCCGAGATTCGCGAGCGCCTCCGGCGGGAAATGGAGCCGGAAACGTTCGCTCACGCTGAACGCACGGCCGAGCTAGCCAGGCAGCTCGCGGTTGCCCACGGAGTCGACCCCGAACGCGCGGAGCTGGCGGGGCTGGTGCACGACATCGCCGACCACTACTCCGACCGTGAGCTCCTCGAGTTGGCCGAGCGTTATGGCATTGCTATCAGCATCACCGAGGCGCGAATCCCAAAGCTCCTGCACGCTCCCGTGGGCGCTGAGATTTTGCGAGAAGCCGGCGTTACAGATGAGGAACTTCTGGACGCCGTCGGCGAGCATATCACTGGCGGACCGCGCATGAGCCCGCTCTCCAAGGTGCTGTTCGTCGCGGACAAGCTGGAGCCGCACCGCGACCGTCATTACGGAGGCCTGGATCCGGTGCGAGAGATCGCCATGGTGGACCTCGATGAGGCGATCATGCGGCTCTATGCGTGGCGGATGACCCAGCTCGTGCGTGAAGGGCGGCCGGTCGACGACCGGCTCACCGTGGCGCGAAACCGCCTGATCGATCGGATGCTTGCCACGGAAAGCTAGACAACAGGGTTGCCGTCACATCCTCGATTGGGCGGGAGGTGCGGCGAAAGGGGATGGTCCAAATGACTGCGGGAGGCATCGAGCTCGAAGCGCCTCAGCGGCCGATGTTCGGCGAGCCCGTCGCGGTGGGCCGACGCAAAATGACCCCCAAAGAGAGTGGCGAACGCAAGATCCTGGTGCCGCTAGACGGCTCAGAGGGTTCGCGCGCCGCCCTCCCTGTGGCGTTGGCCCTCTCGGATCAGCTTGCCGCCGCGGTGGAGGTGCTCTACGTCTCAGAACACTTCGCGGGAGGTGCGGCGACAGCGACATCTCTCGGGATCCCGGCGAGCCAGGCCCCGCGAGTAGCGATCCGCACCGTCGTGGGGTCGCCCGGCGAGGAGATCCTCAAGGCGGCGAAGGATCGGCGGGTAGAGCTTGTTGTCCTCGCGACAGCCGGCCACTGCGCGGTCGTACCCGCGCACCTCGCCCCCGTGGCAGAAGAGATCGCGGCTCGGGCCGTGCGGCCGGTCGTCCTTGTGCCCTCGCGCGGCAGCCGTCCCGCCCATTACGCGCGACTCCTCGTTCCGCTGGACGGCTCTCTTCGCACTACCGTCGCGCTGAAGCCCGCAATGCGGCTTGCCCACCGGCTGGGCGCTCGCCTCGACTTGCTCTACGTCGTGGACGATAAGCCGCAGCGATCCAAACACCACAGCCCGGCGGTCCCCATGTACATGGACCATGTCCAGGAATGGGGCCCCTGGCGCGAATCGGCTATCGAGCAATACCGGTATCAGACGCAATGTTCGCCTTCAGTAGATGTCGGAATGGCTATCTGCGTTGGCGATCCAGCGGAGCAGATAATCCATTTCGCCCAGGAGCACAAAGAAGACGCCATCGTGCTTGTTCGTCGTAGCCACCTGGAATACGGACATGCCGCGGTGCTCCGGCCCGTGGTCGAAAACGCGCCATGCCCGGTGATCCTGGTGCCCCGCGAGCTCAGGCGTTCAACGGCTAAAAGGAGGAGATGATGACACAGGCGGTTGCAACCGAGATGATGTGGCAGGCGGTCCACCATCCGCATGAAGGTGACGGGGCCCTCGGAGGCAGACAGCTTTCGGGGCCCGCCGACGAGGAGACCGTCGGGACCATCGCCCGGCCGAACCTGGCTCGCTTGCTTGCCGCCATAGAGGCCCACGAGATCGCGGAGATCGACGCTGTCGCGGCCTACCGCGAGCTCGCCTCGACAGCAACCGATCCCGTCGTTAGGAGCTTGCTTCGCATGCTCCTCGAGGATGAGAAGCACCACCATCGAGTTCTCTCAGGGATTGGAATGAACCTTAGAGGCCTCGCGAGCGGAGCACACGAGCAGCGGATGTTTCCTCGAGCGGGGACCCTACCGGGATCGCTCGAGATGCTCCGCCGGTTCGCCCGCCAGGAGCGTGAGGGGGCCGACGAGCTACGAAGGCTGGCCGGTGAAGCTCCAGAGCTCTTCGACGGGCTCTTCGCGCTGTTGCTGAACCTCATCGCGATGGACGGCGCAAAGCACGAACTGATCCTTCGTTTCGTGGCTCAGGAGCTGCAAGCCGCGAATGATCTGACGTTGGAGCCGGGAGAACAGAGGCCCGGGTGAAGGCAGCGACCCTGAGCTCTATAGGGCCTGCTGAGGTCATTCGGGGCCTCCTTCGCCCGGAGGCCTACGCCCATCCTGTTGACACCATCGAGCTGAAGGAGACGCATGGGGCCTGGGTCGTGCTTGCGGGCCAGTATGCGTACAAGCTGAAGAAGCCGGTGGATTTCGGCTTCTTCGATTACTCCACCTCGGAGCGACGTACCGCCGACGCTGAGGCGGAGGTGCGGCTCAACCGCCGCCTCACTCCTTCGACGTACCTCGGGCTCGTAGACGTCGTCGAGCGCGACGGAAGGATCCATGTAGGCGGCGAGGGACGGGTGCTCGAGCGGGCCGTCTGGATGCGACGCCTGCCCGAAGCTGGAATGCTCACGACGCTGCTGCGGCAGGGCGCAGTCTCATCTCGACTGATACGGCGCATCGCGCGCCTGATGGCCGGGTTCCACCGCGACGCTCCGACAGGGCCCGGGGTGAACGAATTCGGCGAGCAGCCGAACCTGGCAGCGAACTGGCGCGAGAACTTCGACCAGATGGGTCCCTACGTCGGGGTCACGGTCCCCGCCGACCAGCTCGAAGCGATCAAGCGGTACGTCGAGCGCTTCCTCGAAAGCAGGCGCGAGCTGCTCGACCGACGGGTGGCACAGGGACGCATTCGAGACGGCCACGGGGATCTTCATGCAGGAAGCATTTGTATCGTGGACCGCGAAATCGTGGTCTTCGACTGCATCCAGTTCTCGGCACGCTATCGGTGTGCAGACGTGGCCGCGGAAGTTGCCTTCCTTTCGATGGATCTCGATCACGTCGGACGGGCGGACCTCGGGTGGGCCTTTGTCGATGAATACGTCAAACGCTCGGGCGACAACGAGCTGGCCGATTTGCTCGAGTTCTACAAATGCTACCGGGCGTTTGTTCGTGGCAAGGTCCTCAGCCTGCGGCTGGGCCAGAGAACCTTGAGCGAAGATGAGCGCCAGAATGTGACCGGTCAGGCGCGCTTCTACTTCGATCTCGCGACCGCCTACACCGACTCGATTCTCCGCCCGCGCCTGGTCGTTATGTCCGGCCTCCCGGCGAGCGGAAAGACCACGCTGGCGAGGGCGCTGGCGAGTCGGCTCGGGCTCGTCTACCTCTCGACCGATGTCACGCGCAAGCGGCGAGCCGGTATGCAGTCGACCGATCGAGCTCCGGCCGCATTCGGAGCGGGCCTGTACCAGGCCGACGCGACCAGGGCGACCTACGCGCAGCTGCGCCGGGAGACGGTGAGATGGCTGCGTCGTGGCGTCTCGGTCGTGCTCGACGGGACCTTCGGCTCGCCACACCAGCGGGATCTCGCTCGGGAGCTGGCGCTGCGCCACCATGCTGGCTTCTCTCTGGTCGTCACCGCTTGCGACGAAGCGACCACCCGAAGCCGAATCGAAGATCGGCAGCACGACCCGGCAAACGTTTCCGATGCCACTTGGACGACGTACGAAGCGATGCGTCGGGCGTATTCCGCTCCGGACGAGGTGCCCGACGACGAGAAGTTCATCGACCTATCTGGCGGAGACGACGCCGATGGCGTCGTTGCCCTCCTGCTGACGGGGAGTGACTGAGGATCATCCGCGGGGGACGAACCGATCGCCGTTTTTCGTGGGGATGGCGACAAAGGAGGAAGGGGATGATTCTTCGAATCGCGTCGATCGCGCTGCATGTGGTGATCGGGCTCGCCGCGATTGGGGCCGGTCAGGCCCTCGCGTTGCAGCTTAGTGGTGAAGCCTTGACCTTTGACGTAGCGTGGCTGAGAGGCTCACCGTTCCCGGATTACCGCTTTCCGGGCCTCTTCCTCGCCATCGTCGTCGGTGGAGCGAATCTGGCCAGCGCCGTCGCGCTCGCTAGAGGCTGGGATTTCCGCTCGCCGTCGGCATCCTGGCGGCGCTTATGGCGATTTATCTCGCGGCGCTACACTCCTGAAGCGGTCTGGAGGAAGGCCGGTGCTGTAGCCCGGGCGATGGCCCCGCGCGCAGTCGGATGCGTGCGCCAACTTCGGCGTGACCGGATGACATGTCTGATCGCGATTCGCTCTCACCGGTGGAATGGCTGCCATCAGACAGCCCTGACGTCCCGCTGGAGGACGGCATCGGCTTGTGCCTCTCCGGTGGCGGCTATCGCGCGATGCTGTTTCACCTCGGCGCCCTGTGGCGCCTCAACGAGGCTGGCTACCTCCCGGAGCTGAAGCGGATTTCGAGCGTGTCCGGTGGCTCGATTACGTCGGCCGCTCTGGGCCTCGCCTGGTCGGGCCTTGGCTTCGACTCTGATGGGGTTGCGACCAGGTTCCAGGAGCTCGTGGTTCGCCCGATCCGCCAGCTCGCCGGCCGCACGATCGACATACCGGCGGTGCTGCTTGCGCTTGTACTCCCGATTCGAGTCAGCGAGTACGTCGCCCGGTCGTATCGCGAGGTCTTCGGGAACCGGAAGCTCGAGGACTTGCCCGATCCGCCGCGGTTCGTGATCAACGCCACGAACCTTCAGTCCGGAGCGCTCTGGCGGTTCTCGAAATCGTACATGCGCGACTGGAGGGTGGGCGAGGTCAGGCGCCCCCAGGTGGAGGTCGCCGTCGCGGTGGCTGCCTCTTCAGCCTTTCCGCCGTTTCTTTCTCCCGCGATTATTCGACTCCGTCCCGAGGACTTTACCCCCGGCTCAGGAGCCGATCTGCAGTTCGAGCCCTATGTGAGGGAGGTGTTCCTCACCGACGGTGGCGTTTACGACAATCTCGGGCTCGAGACGGTCTGGAAAAACTACACGACCGTGCTCGTTAGCGACGGTGGCGGACAGATGGCCCCGGAGGAGACGCCGAACGGCGACTGGATCCGCCATACGCTTCGCGTGCTGAACGTCATCGATAACCAGGTGCGAAGCCTCCGCAAGCGACAGGTGATCGCATCGTTCAAGGCGAATCAGGGCACGAGTGAGCACCGCGACGGGGCCTACTGGGGGATACGATCCGACATCTCGCATTACGGGCTGGCCGATGCGATGAACTGCCCGGTGGACCGAACCATGGCGCTGGCCAACGAGCCGACGCGCCTGAGCCGACTCGGCCAGACGACACAGGAGCGGCTGGTGAACTGGGGCTACGCGGTTTGCGATGCCGCCTTGCGAAAGCACGTCGATTCGAGGATCGACGCCCCTCGCGGCTTCCCCTATCCTTCCTCTGGAGTCGGCTAACCCGTCACTGGGCGATCGGCCGCGATCGCCGCGTTGAAGTCTTCGTTGGCCAACACGCAGTTGCCCTGCGCGTTCGTGAGCCGCTCGTTCACCCATCCACCGCTCGGGTCGTTGTCAACGAACCAGCACAGGGCATAGAACCGTGGTCCGGCCGCGCGCAGCTCCTGCAGCGCTTCGAGGTACCAGCCACCGGGATAGCTCTGGCTGCTGGGCGCCACCGTCAGGGTATTCGTCTCCGTGACGAAGATCGGCAGTGCTCGGTCGAAGCCCGTGGCATCGATGATGGCAAGCCAATCCCGATAGACCCGGAAGCCTCCTTGCGCGCCCTGTGTTCCGAAGGGCACCTCGCGGTGCGGCTCCTCGCGGCTGAACCCGTCGGAGCCGGGAAGGCCCGTGCGCCCGTATGCGTGGATCGCAAAGGCATCCGGCCACCGTCCGATGGAGGCGCCGACGCTAGAGATCCGCCGGCACACCGCGTGGAAGTAGTTCAACCAGGGCTCGTCGCGCTGCCATCGATCCGCGTCATCGCTGCCACTGTCACCGCTCCATGGCGCGACGCCGCCGACCAGGACCCAGGCGTTGGGCTGAAACGTCTTGATGGAGGAGTACGCGTTGCCGGTGTCACCGGGATCGGCGCCGAAACCGACGCAGATCCGGGCATACCACTCGGGCGTGAGTCGTTGGCCGGCGGCCCAGTTCAGCCGCTGGTTCTCGGCGCGCAGGTTTGGCTCGTTGCCGATGATGTAGCCGAAGACATTGTCCCGGTACACGGCGTCCTGGCAGATAGCCTGCAGGAAGAGCACGTACTCAGTTCTTGCGGCATCGTCTCCGGTGGGTGGTAGGGCTTGCCCCGGGGCGTGGTCGACGCGGACGAGGACACGAAGGCCCAGGTTCTTCGCCTGGGTGGCTCGGGCGCCGACGGCGGACCTGCCGTTCGGGTCGTTCACCTGGTCGATGGCCGTGGCGAACAGCAGCTCAACGTCCCATCCGCCAGTGCTCTCGCGAGCGCCCGTCAGGTTGTACCACTGCGCGCCGACCATGCTCCCGAGTGGCATCAGTCAGTCCCCTCTTGCGGTGCCGTTGCCGATAAGGTCTTCTGCTTCACGGATCGCGCTCGAGTACGGGTCCTACCGTAGTCAAACCAAGAGCGTCGCGGAGCAGTGGCAGAAGTTGGGGATTATGAGACAACACCGAGCGTTGCGGCCCGCGCCGCCTGCGTGGACGCGCGGTCCCCTGATTCGTGGCGGAATCCTCTAGCCCGAGGGCCCCTCCTGCTTTCCGCCCATCGCGCTCCTCACCCACACGCACGGGCCGCCCACCACCGGGCGCTTGGACGGGTTTAGGAGACCCGGTAACGAGCAGGTGGCGGTGCGTCGTCACGCAGTCTTCGTCGTAGCCGACTCCCACGTGCGCCCGGACCATCCGGGACAGCACCGAAGCCGTGGGGCTCAACGTCACCGCGCCTGCCAGCACCTCGCGGTCGAGGGGCGTGAGCGGGTCGCCCAGCTCATGCTGGCGCACGTAGAAGCTCCGCAACACGTCCAGCTCGTAGGGAAGCCAGGAAGCTCTCGTGATGGATCCGCCGACGGCGTACAGCGCGAAGTAGAAGCCGTGGATCGTGTGCTGGTCCCAGGCGGCGTTGACGATATCATTCGGGCTGCGGAGGATCTTCCAGTTGCGGTGGCGGTGGACCCGGAGAAACAGGGACGCTGCCTCGCGGAATTCAGCCACCAGCTCCTCATCCCACGTGTGGATTGACCAGAGGGCCAGGTCGGCTCGCATCACCCGCATCACGTGGCTCAGTTCCAGGTACGTCCAGCCGAGCTCCGCCTTCATTGCTCGGGTCAGACCATGGCAGGCGTAAACCCGTGGCGGCTCGTGGCTCCGCTGCCGGTGCTCCCGGCCCGCCGCCAGGACGCGCAGGCAGCATTCGGTCTTCACTGCCGCGTCGTTCGCCCGCAGCCGGTCCGCGCACTCGCTGCGGTATTCCGGCCGCATGCGGCCCGCCTTACTCATATATATATAGAAGAACAGCGGGGCTAGGTGGCTGGTGTTAAACAGATACCCTAAAGCAGCGGTCGGAGCCGACGCCGGGCTGGCGGCGCCGTGCCGAGCTGCGGGAGCGATTTCTTGCCGAGGCGCGGTCCCACCAGGGCCCA
>Ga0184637_10002460_pt1 | contig 11931 bp, 9 predicted proteins | sample PLM3_127_b2_FD_133143 | JGI IMG/M metagenome (GOLD analysis project Ga0184637, IMG submission 133143) | Groundwater sediment microbial communities from an aquifer in East River, Colorado, USA - PLM3_127_b2 | ecosystem: Environmental > Terrestrial > Soil > Riparian zone | place: USA: East River...
GCACCGAGAGCCGTGCGCGCGCGCAGAGAGAATCGATGTCGACCGGATCGAACCCCATCAGCTCGAGCAGCGGCGAATCCTCGCTTCGCACCTGCGGCTTTCCTGGCGCCACGCCTGCCTCGTCCGGTGCGCGGACAGGATCCCGGCAGCGGAACGCCGTGAGCTCGCTCAGCACATCGTCGGCCGACTCGACCAGTTTAGCGCCGGACTTGATCAGGCTGTGGCAGCCCTTCGTGAGCGGCGAGTGGATGGAACCGGGCACTGCGAATACCTCGCGACCTTGCTCGAGCGCGGAACGGGCGGTAATCAGCGATCCTGATGAGAGGGCGGCCTCGATGATCAGGGTCCCATAGGTGAGCCCGCTGATGACGCGGTTCCGGCGCGGGAAATGCTGCTTCGCGGCGTGGGACCCGAGCGGGAACTCGGACAAAAGTGCTCCGCGCGTCCCGATTTCGCGCGCCAGCGCCTCGTTGCCCGGCGGATAGACGACGTCGACGCCAGTGCCGAGAACCGCGATCGTGGAGCTGCGCCCGGCAAGGCCGCCGCGATGTGCGCCAGCGTCGACACCGAGCGCAAGCCCTGAAACGATGGTGAGTCCGGCATCGCTCAATGCGCGCGCGAAACTGTGCGCGTCGCGCGCGCCCTGCGCGGTCGCATTCCGGCTGCCCACCACGGCGAGCGCTGGCTGGTTGAGCAAATCCGCGCGGCCGACGCAATAGAGCAGAGGCGGCGGGTCGCTGATCTCGAGCAGCAGTTTCGGGTAGGCCGCGTGGTCGAGCGTCACCACTGAATGGCCGGGCGTCTGCGCCCATTCGAGCGCTTGCGCAACGGCGCCCGCGACCTGCTCCGAGTACAGCGCATCCAGGGCAGTCGCGGGGATGCGGCGCGCGAGCGCGCTGCGTCCGGCGGCGAGAACGGCCTCCGGGAGGCCGAACTCGCGCAGCAGATCACGCAGGGTGGAGGCGCCGATGCCGGGCGTGAGAGAAAGCTGCAGCCAGCAGGCCAACGCCCGCTCGGGCGTCATGCGACTTCGTTCGGCGTTCGCCTTCCCGGATCAGGGAGTCCGCACCACATCCCGCGGACTGACCGGTCGTGACACGTTCATCACGAGCGCATAGGACACCCGGTCGAATACCCGGAACACGAATGCCAGACCGTAGCGCTCATCGGGCAACTGGACAATTGCGTCGGGCGCACCCTTCCGTTTGGTCGGATCCACGGCGGTGCCGCGGTGGCGGTGCAGCGCCAGCACGTGGCCTAGCTCGAGGCCGTCCGCCTTGCCTCGATTGAGCGCCACGATCGAATACCTGCCTGCCTCGCCGACGGTGCCGAGTCCGCCGTAGATGGACATCACGCGGCCCTGCACGTTCGCTGCTGGAGCGTGCGGCGCGTAGCGCACGATCTCCGGCCTGCCGGCGGGCACGAGCCGGTCGCCGATGCCGATCTCCCGGGTCACGGACGCGAGTTCGATGGTGGCAGGCTCGCCCGCCTGCAGCACGCGTGCCGTTCCGAGGTAGATCGCCTCGAATCCGAGCGTGAGGTTCGTGTCCGGATCGACCAGCGCGTTGCCGCGCCGGTACAGATTCCAGGATGGCTCTTTCGAATCGCCCATTCCGCTCACGAAGGCCTTGCCGCCGTCGCCTACCACCACGCGCCCCTCGTCGAACGCGACAATTCTCGGCGCGTGATCGATCCCGTCGGACTCGATCACCAGCGGCTGGGTGAGAAACGGCTCGATGACTTGCGGCGGGATGCTGGGAATCGGCTCCGCAATCGATTCGGCGCGCACCCGAGGCGACAGCTTCACGGTACCAAGGGCGAGTTGGCCGCGCGCGCGGTCGATCAGAATCACGTTGCCGGGGTAAATCCGGTGCGGGTTCCTGATCTGGTCCTTGTTCATGTTCCACAATTCGGGCCAGCGCCACGGCGAATCGGTGAAGCGCTCGGCGATTCCCCAAAGCGTGTCGCCCGGCACCACGACGTAGCGATCGGGTGCGTTCTGTTTGAGCGCCAGCGGTGTTTTCGGCGCCTGCGCCCACGCTGCGGCGGCCGTCAGGCTACAGAGGGTAAAAACCAGTGTTGTGATAGACTTATGCGGTCGGTTGCGCATGCTGCCCCCGTTCGAATGATGACGTTCCCGACTCGGTCAGGTCGATTTCCGGTTTAGCTGCTCGCGAATGTAGCATAAACTGTAAGCAGTTTAGGCGCTTCCTGAAATACTGCATCTAATCGATTCAATTTGCAAGTGATTTCATAATTCCATGGCGATTCTGAGCATCCTCCGCTACCCGGATGCAAGGCTGCACAAGACAGCCGCCCCGGTGACCGTGTTTGACGCGGCACTGAAGGCGCTGGTGCGTGACCTGGCAGAAACCATGTATGCCGCACCGGGGATCGGACTTTCTGCGACCCAGGTCGACGTGCACCGGCAGGTAATCGTCGTCGACGCATCGGAACGGCGCGATTCGCTGGTGACGCTCATCAATCCGGAGATCGTCGAGCGCTGGGGCGTCTCGGACATCGAGGAAGGATGCCTTTCGGTCCCTGGCATCTACGATACCGTAGAGCGTGCCGACCGGATCAGGGTACGAGCCTACGATCCGAATGGCAACGCGCTTACGCTGGAAGCGCAGGGCCTGCTTGCGGTGTGCATTCAGCATGAGATGGACCACCTGCGAGGCAAGGTTTTCGTCGAGTATCTCTCGCCGCTGAAGCAGCAGCGCATCCGCGTCAAGCTCGTCAAGCAGTTGCGTAGAAGCGCCTAAAGGGCGCGCAGCGCGGCGCACACGCGCCCGGTTCGATGCGCATCGTGTTCGCCGGTACGCCTGCATTTGCAGCGCGGGTGCTCGCAACGCTGCTCGAAGCCCGACACGAAATCGCTCTGGTCCTCGCACGGCCCGACCGTCCTGGAGGGCGCGGGCTGAAGCTGGTGGCAGGACCAGTGAAGGAACTCTGCCTTGCGCGCGGTCTGGACGTTTTTCAGCCGCCGTCACTCAAAGACCCGGTCGTGCTGGAGCGCGTCGTGAAAGCGCGACCGGAGGCGATCGTAACCGCCGCCTACGGCCTCCTTCTGCCGCAGCAGGCGCTGGATATTGCTCCCCATGGGGCGCTCAACGTTCACGCCTCGCTGCTGCCGCGCTGGCGCGGGGCCGCTCCGATCCAGCGCGCGCTGCTGGCGGGGGACCGCGAAACCGGGGTCACGATCATCAGGATGGATGCGGGGCTCGATACCGGACCGGTACTCGCACGGCGCTCGCTAGCGATCGAAGACGACGACGATGCGCAGTCCCTGCACGACAGGCTGGCTGCGCTCGGCTCGGACCTGATCACGCAGGTGCTGGCCAAACTCGCTTCGGGACGGCTGCGCCCGGAGCCGCAGCCCGCCGCAGGCGTGACGTATGCGGAAAAAATCCGCAACAGCGAGGTCACGCTCGACTGGTCGAAGCCCGCAGTGGAGATCGGGTGCGCGGTGCGCGCGTTCCGCCCCGCGCCCGGTGCGCAGTCTGCGTTGCGTGGCGAAATTTTCAAGATCTGGCGCGCCCGCGTGGCCGAGGGCCGTGGCGAGCCCGGTACCGTGCTTGCCGCCGGGCCGCACGGCATACGAGTCGCCTGTGGCCAGGACGCGCTGGAAATCACGGAACTGCAGCGCGCGGGCCACCGGCGCCTTCCGGCCGCCGAGTTCCTGCGCGGATTCGCCCTGGTGGCGGGCGACCTGCTTGCAAGCCCTCGCTGAGTCGCTGCGCGCAGCGGCGGTGGTGGTGGCGCAGGTCGCTGCCGGGCGCAGCCTCTCCGCGACGCTGGAGCGGGCCGCAGAGGAATGCGGCGGCGGAGTGCGTGCCGCCGTGACGGATCTTTGTTACGGCACGCTGCGCAGCTATGGGCGCGTACAGGCTACGGTGCGGCACCTTTCCAGGCGCGGCGCTCCCAGCGCGCAGGTCGAAGCATTGCTATGGTGCGCGTTGTACGCACTCGAGTCGGGGCGGTACGCGGATTACACCGTGGTGGACCAGGCAGTGCGGGCGTGCGGTGCGCTTGGGCAGAGGCGCGCGACGGCCTATGTCAACGCCCTGCTGCGGGCGCGATTGCGATTGCGCAGGAGCATCGAAACGCAGCTCGCCTCGGATCCAGTCGCGCGCCACCAGCACCCGGCGTGGTGGATGGATCGCCTGCGCGCGGCTTACCCGCGGCAGTGGGATCGCATCCTGGCGGCCGGCAATGATCGCCCGCCGATGTGTCTGCGCGTCAACGCGCGGCGCATGCCGGCCTTGCAATACGTCGAACGTCTCGCTACCCATGGCATCGGAGCGCGCGTCCTCGAGGGTGGCGCGGTCCTGCTGCAGCGGCCGCTGCCGGTCGATCGCCTTCCTGGATTTGGCGAGGGCGAAGTATCGGTGCAGGACGCGGGCGCGCAGCGTGCCGTGCCCTTGCTCGACCTGCGCGCCGGCCAGCGTGTTCTGGACGCCTGTGCCGCGCCAGGCGGCAAGAGCGCGCACATCCTCGAGTCCTCGGATGTCGCCCTCACCGCACTCGACCTTGACGCCTCGCGTTGCGCGACCCTGACGAGCAATCTGCAGCGGCTCGGACTCGCCGCGCAAGTGCGCGCGGCCGATTGCTGTGAACCGGCAGCCTGGTGGGATGGCAAGGCTTACGAGAGAATCCTCGCCGACGTGCCGTGTTCGGCCTCCGGCGTCGCGCGCCGTCACCCGGACATGAAATGGTTGCGGCGCGAGACCGACATCGCCGCATACGCGGCACGCCAGGCGCGCATCCTGGACGCGCTTTGGCGGCTGCTGACGCCGGGTGGTAAATTGCTGTATGCCACCTGTTCGGTATTCCCGGAAGAGAATGACGCCGTGATCGAAGCGTTGCTCCACCGGACGTGCGCGGCGCGGCGGCTCGAACTGCCGGGCCGGGCGGCCGCGCAGCTCCTGCCTGATGCCGAGCATGACGGCTTCTACTTTGCGCTCCTAGAAAAGACCGCTTGACGCAGAGTGCGATGCGAGGAGGCGCTTTCCTGAAGGCCGCGTTGGCCGCGCTCCTGTGCGCCGCCGCGCTCGCGGCCCGCGCCGACGAAATCGAAGTGCGGAACGCGCAGTTGCTTGCGCACGAGGAGGGCGTGGCGCTGAACGCCGATTTTGCATTCGATTTTGCGCCGCGCCTGGCCGAAATGGTTGCGAACGGCGTGCCGCTGTACTTCGTGGTCGAATTCGAGCTGACGCGTCCGCGCTGGTGGTGGTTTGACGAAAAGGCCGCCGCCAAGCGCATGCAGCTGCGGCTTTCCTACCATCCGCTGTCGCGCCAGTACCGACTCTCCACCGGATTGCTGCAGCAGCAGTTCGCGACGCTGGAAGAGGCGCTGCATGTGCTGCGGCGTGTGCGCAACTGGATCGTGGTGGAGCGCGTCGCACAGCTCGCCGAAGCGAGCCACGAGGCGGGGGTGCGGATGCGTCTGGACATCACGCTGCTGCCCAAGCCGTTTCAGGTGAACGCGCTCACCAGTCGCGAGCTGCACTTGGAGTCCCCCTGGAAGCGCTTCACGTATCGTCCCCCGCCCGCGGCTCCGCAACCGGAGGGCAGTGAGGCAAAGGAGGCGACCGTCCGGTGAAGCTGCTGCTCATCGTCAGCGCCCTGCTCGCGAGCGTACTGCTATTCCTGCTGGCGACCGCAAGCGCAAACGTATCGCTGTTCGGGCGGCAGTTTCCGCTGCTGCTCGGCTTGAACGCCGCATTTGCCGCGGCGCTCGCGGCGTTGGTGGTCTGGCAGCTGGTCACGCTCGCGCGCAAGCTGCGCGCCCGCGTTTTCGGCTCGCAGCTGACGCTGAAGTTCCTGCTTTTGTTCGCCCTCATGGCGGTGGTGCCAGGTGCGCTCGTCTACACGGTGTCGGTGCAGTTCCTCGTGCGCAGCATCGAATCGTGGTTCGACGTCAAGGTCGACGCCGCGCTTGAAGGCGGGATTACCCTGGGCCAATCGGCGATCGATCAGAGCCTGAGCGAACTGCAGGGGAAGGCCCGCGCGGTGGCGCTCGAGCTGGCCGATCATGCGCCGACCCAGCTTCCTCTGGTGCTGAACCGGCTGCGCGAGCAGGCCGGAGTGCACGAAGCCGTGATCGTTGCGGCCAACGGACGGCTGCTTGCGAGCGCGAGCGCGGACGTCGAACGGTTTGCGCCGGATCTGCCTTCCCCACAGACGCTGCGCCAGGCCCGGGCCGGGCGCGGCGAGGCGGTGGTGGATGCGCCGGCGGGCAAGCCGCTCGCTCTGCGCGTGGTGGTTCCCATCGCCGCTGGCGTCCTCGCCGAGGAGACGCGATTCCTCCAGTTCAGGCAGACCTTTCCCGAGGCGTTCGCGCGCAGCGCCGCCGCGGTCGAGGCTGCCTACCGCGACTACCGGGAGCTGGCGCTCGCACGCCAGGGGCTCAAGCGCATCTACATCGTCACTCTGACGCTCGCGCTGTCCATGGCCCTGTTTGCCGCGGTCGCGCTGGCGGCGCTTCTTGCCAGCCGGCTTTCCGAGCCGCTGGCAATCCTTGCCAGCGCAACGCAAGCGGTCGCGCGCGGCGATTTCAGCCGCCAGGCGCAGGTGACCAGCCGCGACGAACTGGGCGTGCTCACGGAGTCGTTCAATTCGATGACGCGCCAGCTCGATGAGGCGCAGCGCGTGGTCGAGTCGAACCGCGCCGCGCTCGAGACCGCAAAGGCGCGGCTGGAGAACATCCTTGCCAATCTGACCGCAGGAGTGCTGGTGTTCGACCAGGACCTGGCGCTTTCGATCTCGAATCGCGGCGCCCGCGGCGTTCTCGGCGCGGAGCTCGACGCATGCGCCGGGCATCGGCTGGAAGCCTGGCCGGACGCGTTGCAGTCCTTCGCGCTGCCGGTGCGAGAGCAACTGATCGCGCACGGCGAAGGCACCTGGCAGATCGAGCTCGATCTGAAGGGTACCGGCAAGACATTGCTCGCGCGCGGCGCGGCACTACCCTACATAGGTGGCGGCAGCGTGGTGGTGTTCGACGATATAACCCAGCTCATCCAGGCGCAGCGTGCGACTGCCTGGGCCGAGGTGGCGCGGCGACTCGCGCACGAGATCAAGAATCCCCTGACCCCGATCCAGCTTTCGGCGGAACGGCTCGAATCGAAGCTCGCGGCAAAGCTTGACGCGGAGGACGCGGATGTACTGCGCCGCGGCACGCAGACGATCGTGAACCAGGTGGCGGCTCTGAAGGCCATGGTGGACGACTTCAGCGACTATGCCCGTCTGCCTGCGCCGATACCCGGCAGGATGGACCTCAATTCGCTGGTGCGCGAGGTGCTGACGCTCTACGAGCACTCGAAGGCGCCAATCCGGGCGCGACTTGCGGCGCCTCTGCCGCCGGTATGGGCCGACGCGGCGCAAATCCGCCAGGTACTGCACAACCTGGTCCAGAACGCGCAGGACGCACTGGAGCATCGCCGTGTCGCAACGCTGGAGCCGTCGATCGAGGTGCGCACCGAACTGGCGGCCGACAAGGTGCGGCTCTGCGTCTCCGACAACGGCGACGGCTTTCCGGCGGAACTGATGACGCGCATCTTTGAACCCTACGTGACGACCAAGCCGCGGGGCACCGGGCTGGGGCTCGCGATCGTGAAGAAGATCGTCGATGAGCACCGCGGCTCGATCGCGATCGAGAGCCACCCGGCCCAGGGCGCGTCCGTGAGCGTGCTGCTGCCTCTGGCAAAAGCCGCGTAATTCCCATGTCGCAGATCATGATCGTGGACGATGAAATCGGCATCCGGGAACTGCTTTCCGAGATCCTCTCCGAAGAAGGCCATCAGGTGCTGCCGGCCGAGAATGCCGACGCGGCACGTCGGCTGCGCGAGAAGCTGAGGCCTGATCTGGTGCTGCTCGACATCTGGATGCCGGATACCGACGGCATCACGCTGCTCAAGGAGTGGGCGGCGAGCGGCCAGCTCACGATGCCGGTGGTGATGATGTCCGGGCATGGCACGATCGAAACCGCGGTCGAGGCGACCCGGGTCGGGGCGCTCGACTATCTCGAGAAGCCGATCGCCCTGCAGCGGCTGCTTGCCACGGTAAAGCGTGCGTTGCGCAATCAGGATCACGCTGCGCCGCGCCAGCTCTCGCTTGCCTCACTCGGGCGCGCGCCGGCACTGGCCGATCTGAGGAAACGGCTCGCCCAGCTGGCGCAGGCAGGGGCGCCGCTGATGCTGCGGGGCGAGAACGGCATGCAGCCCGAACTCTTTGCACGCCTGCTCGCCGCCCCCGGGGCGCCTTTCCTCGCGGGTGAAACCCTGCTCGCAGAGGCTTCGTCCGAATTGCTGGCGCGCGCAGCCGGCGGCATCCTGTTCATTCCGGATCTGACGCGGCTGGGGCGGGCGGAACAGAAGAGCCTGGAGTTTCTGCTCGCGCGCGCCGACCGGCACAAGGTGCGCGTGGTGAGTTTTTCACCGACCGAGCCGAAGACGCTGGTGGAAAAGCTTTCCTACGACCCGGAACTGGTGGCGCGGCTGGCCGAGCTCATCGTGCGGCTTCCGGCGCTGCGCGATTTTGCCGAGGACGTGCCGGACCTTGCAACGCTGATGCTGGCGCGGATGGTCGAAGCGCGTGCCTGCGCTGCGCGCCGGCTGACGGTGGCGGCGCTCAATGCGCTGCGCTACCACACCTGGTCGGGCAATCTTGCGCAGCTGGAGAGCGTGGTGAAGAACCTGGCGCTCTCTGCGCTGGAGGAGGAAGTCGGGCTGGAGGACGTCGAGCGCGTGCTCGCGGCGCACGCGGCTCCGGCTGCGCACCCGGGCCTCGCGCTCGATCGCCCCTATCGCGAAGCGCGCGAAGGCTTCGAGCGCATCTACTTCGAGAATCTGCTGGCTCAGGAGCGCGGCAGCATGTCGCGGGTGGCCGAGCGCTCCGGGCTGGAGCGCACGCACCTGTACCGCAAGCTCAAGGCGCTGGGGCTCCCGGTCGGCAGAAGGGAGGAAAGCCAGTGAGAAGCCCGGTCGGGAGCGCATGAAGATCGTCATTCTCGGCGCGGGGCAGGTAGGTGCGTCGGTGGCAGAGAGCCTGGTCTCGGAGCAGAACGACATTACGGTCGTGGATCTCGATCGTTCGCGTTTGCGCGCGCTGCAGGACCGGTTCGACCTGCGCACGGTCACCGGCAGCGCCTCGCACCCGTCGGTGCTCGTCGAGGCGGGAATCGAGGATGCAGACCTGCTGATCGCGGTGACCCGGTCGGATGAAACGAACCTGGTCGCTTGCAAACTCGCGAGCTACCTGTTCAATGTGCCGCGGCGCATCGCGCGCGTGCGGGCAACCGATTTCCTGAACGACGAGAAGGTGCTCGGGCCGGAGGGGTTCGATGTCGATCTGTCGATCTGCCCTGAGCAGGTGCTCACCGACTATATCGTAAAGCTGGTCGAATTCCCCGAGGCGCTGCAGGTGCTGAATTTCGCCGATGGCAAGGTCAGCCTGGTGGCCGTGCGCGCCTACGAGGGCGGTCCGCTGGTCGGACACCCGATCCGGGATCTGCGCCGTCATGTGCCGAATGTCGATACCCGCGTGGTGGCGATCTTTCGCCGCGACACGGCGGTGGCGCCCGACGGCGGCACGGTGATCGAGGCCGGGGACGAGGTGTTTTGCCTGGCGGCATCGAAGGACATCCGGCGCGTGATGAACGAGCTGCGCCGTATGGACCGGCCGGTGAAGCGCGTCATGATCGCCGGAGGCGGCAACATCGGGCAGCGGCTCGCGCGGGCGCTGTCATCGGACTATTCGGTGCGCGTGATCGACCACAACAAGCAACGCTGCGAGGCGCTCGCGGCCAAGCTCGAGCGCGTGCTGGTGCTCAACGGCGACGCCAGCGACGAGGAACTGCTCGAGGAAGAGAACATCGGCGAGATGGACCTGTTCGTCGCCGTCACCAACGACGACGAGAACAACATCATGAGCTCATTGCTCGCCAAGCGCATGGGCGCGCGGCGCGTGGTGGCGCTGATCAACCGCAGGAGCTACGTCGATCTGGTGCAGGGAGCGCAGATCGACGTCGCGATCTCTCCGGCGCAGGCGACGATCGGCAAGCTACTCGCGCACGTGCGGCGCGGCGACATGGTCGCGGTGCACAGCCTGCGGCGCGGTGCCGCCGAGGCGCTCGAGGCGGTGGTGCACGGCGACCGGGAGTCGTGCCGCGTGACCGGGCGGCGCATCGAGGAGATCGAGCTTCCGCCGGGCAGCAGCATCGGCGCCATCGTGCGCGGCGAGCAGGTCCTGATGGCGCACCACGACACGCAGATCCTCGCCGAAGATCACGTGATCGTCTTCGTCACCGACAAGAAGAACCTGCCGAAGGTCGAGCGGCTGTTCCAGGTCGGGGCGCGGTTTCTCTAGACGATCGTTACCCGGCGATGCACGCCTTCGCGGTCCTGCGGCTCCTAGGGCTGGTGGTCATCCTGTTCGCGGCCTGCATGCTGGTACCCCTTGCTTTCTCGCTCGCGCTCCGCGACGGGGCATTGTTCGCATACTACGGTGCGGTTCTCGCCACATTTGTTGCGGGCACCGGCGTCTGGCTCGCAACGCGGCGTTTCAAGGCCGAGCTCCAGATTCGCGACGGCTTTTTGCTGGTCGCCCTGGTCTGGACCGTGCTCCCGGCGTTCGCGACATTGCCGCTGCTGCTCTACATTCCGGGGCTTTCCTTCACCGACGCCTATTTCGAAGCCGTGTCCGGGCTCACGGCGAGCGGTGCGACGGTGCTCAGCGGACTCGATCGGCTGGCGCCGTCGATCAACCTCTGGCGCGGATTCATGATCTGGCTCGGAGGCATGGGCGTGATCGTGCTCGCGGTCGCCATCCTGCCGCTGCTCGGCGTCGGCGGCTCGCAGCTCTACAAGGCGGAAACGCCCGGCCCGATGAAGGACACCAAGCTGACGCCACGCATCGCGGAGACGGCGAAGGGCTTGTGGATCGTCTACTTCGCGCTCTCAGGCCTGTGTTTTTTGGCCTATCGCTGGGCCGGCATGACATGGCTGGACGCCCTGATGCACGCCTTTACCACGATGGGGCTCGGAGGATTTTCCACGCATGATGCGAGCTACGGCTACTGGAATTCACCAAAAATCGAGCTGGTCGCGATCGCGTTCATGCTGATCGCGGCTATCAATTTCGCGACGCATTTCCTGGCGTGGAGAAGTCTCGCGCTGGCACCGTATCGGCGCGACCCGGAAGCCTTCGTCTTCCTGTTCGTGCTCGGTGCTTCGGTAGGCGGAATTGCGCTCTATCTTTTTTCTACGGGTGTGTATCCGGATCTCTGGACCGCGCTACGCTTCGCCGCGTTCAACGTGGTTTCCCTTGCCACGACGACGGGATACTCCAACACCGACTACAGCGTGTGGCCGATTTTCGCGCCTCTCTGGATGCTTTTTCTGTGCAGCTTTGCGAGCTGCTCGGGTTCTACCGGCAGCGGGATGAAGATGATCCGCGCCCAGATCCTGTTCAAGCAGATCTTCCGCGAGCTGCTGCGGATCGTCCACCCGAAGGTCCACAGCCCGGTGAAGCTCTCCGGGCATGTGATCGAGAACAAGATCGTGTTTGCGGTGCTCGCCTACGTGTTCGTTTACGTGTCGTGCATCATTCTCGCGACGCTGACGCTCGCGGCGAGCGGTCTTGACGTGGTGAGCGCGTTCTCGGCGGCCGTCGCTTCGATCAACAACACGGGTCCTGGCCTCGCCAAGGTCGGGCCCGCCTCGACCTATGCGGTGCTGAGCGACTTTCAGACCTGGGTGTGCACGTTCCTGATGCTGCTCGGCCGGCTGGAGCTGATGACGCTGCTGGTGGTGCTCACGCCCGCGTTCTGGCGCAAGTGAGGGCCTGCGCCGCGACCGCGGGCTAGCTTTTCTTCTTTTTCTTTTCCCGCTGCGGCCGCTTCTTGCCGTAGCTGCCCTTGTAGATCTTACC
>Ga0184637_10002461_pt1 | contig 11930 bp, 10 predicted proteins | sample PLM3_127_b2_FD_133143 | JGI IMG/M metagenome (GOLD analysis project Ga0184637, IMG submission 133143) | Groundwater sediment microbial communities from an aquifer in East River, Colorado, USA - PLM3_127_b2 | ecosystem: Environmental > Terrestrial > Soil > Riparian zone | place: USA: East River...
AGTGACGAGTGACGAGTGATGGAAGGGCAAGGCGAAAGTCGAAAGTCGAAAGTCGAAAGGCGAAAGGCGAAAGGCGAAAGGCGAAAGGCAGAAGGATGACTTGGTTTTCGTCACCCTTACCTCGTCACCCTGCGGCCTCCGAATGGCCATCACAAAATTTCGGTGCAATCGTGTCGGCCGCTCCGCGCGTCACCGGGGGTCACATCCCCGAACAAGTTCGGGGCCCCTGTTCCGCCCCTCGACGCGCCCCGTCACCCGTATCTCGTCACCCGTAATCGTCACTGGTTCTTGGCCGCGCTGCCGGGGACGATGCCCGCGGGCAGCTTTTCGACGAACTGGCAGATGTCGCCCGGCCGCGTCAGCCAGATGCGGTCGCGATGCTTCTGGATGTGCTCGATCACGCGCCGGAACTGGCGCAGGCGGTGCGGCTGGCCGAGGACGAAGCTGTGCAGCACGATCGACATGACGAGCGGCCGGCGCGCCGACTCCGCGAGCAGTTCGTCGAACTGGTCGATCAGGTTGTCGCACAGGACCTGCGATGGGGTGCGGCGCGACACGCACTCCACCGAGTCGTTGAGGTCGTGCGCGTACGGCACCGACAAGATGGGGCCGTGCTTGGTGCGGAACCACACCGGCTGGTCGTCGATCGACCAGTCCATCATGTAGCGATATCCCGCTTTTTTCAGGAGGTCGAGCGAGTCGTGGGTCTGCGCGATGTACGGCGCGAGCCAGCCGAGCGGCTTCCGGCCCCAGTGCTTCTCGATCGCGCCCGTCGCCTCGAGGATAGCGCGGCGCTCCTCGTCCGGCTTCATCTCGGTCTGCCGCTCGGCGTTGGTGCGGCCGTGCCCGACGATTTCGTGGCCGCGCTCCGCGTAGGCCGCCACCAGTTCCGGGCAGTAATCGTAGAGCTCGCTGTTGATCAGCATCGCGTACGGCAGGTCGTGGGCATCCGCGAACTCCAGCAGCCGCCACGCGCCGACGCGGTTGCCGTAGTCGCGCCACGCGTAGCTGCGGACGTTGGGCTGCGGCTGCGGCACCGAGTAGTCGTTGCCCAGACCCTCGCCGAACGCGAAATGCTCGACGTTGAGGCAAAGGTGCACCGCGAGCCGCTTGCCGCCCGGCCAGCTGTAATCGGGCCGCTTGGTGATCGCCGAGTAATCGTACCTGTCGTGGGATTTCAGCATGGAATTATCCTGTCGCGGGGAAAAAAAGGCGCGGGAGCACGGTAGGCTACATTGCCCGCCCGGCACGCGCAACGCTATACTGCTTTGTTGGAGCTTCAAAAAATCCACGGCGTGGGTAGCCCGGCACCCATCGCCCGCTGCGGATCACCGATCCCAACCCTCCGAGGAGAAAACAATGCGCCCACTCGTCCGATTCGTGATCGGCGCCGCCGTCGCCTTCGCGGTCGCGCCGCTTGCCGCGGCGCAGGCCTGGCCGACGAAATCCATCCGCCTGGTCGTCAATTTCGCCGCCGGCGGCAGCACCGACGTGATCGCCCGCTCGATGGCGCAGAAGCTGGGCGAGACGCTGGGCCAGACGGTCATCGTTGATAACCGCGTCGGGGCGGCGGGCAACATCGGCCTCGAGCTGGTCGCCAGGGCGGCGCCGGACGGCTACACGCTGCTGCATTCCTCGGATGGCCCCATCCTCATCAACCCGCACATCTTCAAGATGACGGTCAACGTGGCGAAGGACCTGCTGCCGATCGCCCCGACGGCGGGCTCGGCGCTGTTCCTGGTGGCGCGCCCGGGCATACCGTCGCGCAATTTCAAGGAGTTTCTCGCCTACGCGCGGGCCAATCCCGGCAAGCTCAACTACGGCTCCGCCGGCAGCGGCACCCTGCAGCACGTCGCCATCGAAATGCTGATGAGTGAGGCGAAGTTCAAGGCCGTGCACGTGCCGTACAAGGGCTCGCAGGCGGTGCTGGTGGACCTCCTCGGCGGCCAGGTGGATTTCACGGTGGACCTCGGCGCGGCCATCCCTCACATCAAGTCGGGCAAGGTGCGGCTGCTCGCGGTCCCGGGCAAGACGCGCTCGCCGATCTTCCCCGAGACGCCGACCTTGATCGAGCAGGGGACGAACGTGGACCTGGTGTGGATCTCCGGAGTCTACGCGCCGGCCGGCACGCCGCGCGCGATCGTCACGCGCCTCAACAAGGAGATTTCCCGCATCATGCAGTCGCCGGACGCGAAAGCACAGCTCGACGCCATGGCGGCGGAGGCGCTCGCGCCGATGACGCCCGAGCAGTTCGCGCAGCACCAGCAGCGCGCGCGTGACCGATTCGGCGCCGTCGTGCGCTCCGCGGGGATCAAAGCAAACTGAGAGGAGAATCCATGAAGCCCATGCTGATTACCTTCATCATTTGCACAGTTCTGCTCCTGGCCGCGGCTAGTGCGGCAGCGCAGACTTATCCAACCCGTCCCATCCGCATTATCGTGCCGCAGGCGCCGGCTTCGGGACCCGACATCATGGCCCGCACCGTGGCGCAGAAGCTCACCGAGTCCTGGGGCCAGCAGGTGATCGTGGACAACCGCCCGGGCGCGAACGGGATCATCGGCATGGAAGCAGCCGCCAAATCCAAGCCCGACGGCTACACGCTGGTCATGTCGGTGCCGAGCGCGCTGACCATGAATCCGTACGTGTACAAGCAATTGCCGTACGACACGTTCCGCGACTTCGTGGCGATTACCCAGACGGCGACCAATACCTTCGGCCTGGTGGTCAACCCCGCGTTACCGGCGAAGTCCGTGCGGGAGTTCGTGGCGCTGGGCAGGGCGCGGCCGGGCCAGCTGAATTACGGCTCGTTCGGCATCGGCAACCAGACCCACCTCGCCGCCGAGCTGTTTTCCATGGCAACCGGGCTCAAGACGCTGCACGTGCCGTACAAGGGGCAGACCCCGGCCGTCACGGAACTGGTCGCCGGGCAGGTGTCGTTCATGTTCACGCCGATGCCGGGCACTGCAGGCATGGTGGAGGCCGGGAAGCTGCGCTTGCTGGCGACCTGCGGCGAGAAGCGCGACGCGATCTTCACCAACGTGCCGACGATGCTCGAGGCGGGCTATCCGACGGTCATCATCACCGGTTGGTCGGGGCTGCTCGCGCCGGCCGGCGTGCCGGGCGACGTGGTGAACCGCCTGCAAGCCGAGATCGCCCGCCATATCCTGTCGCCGGAATTGAGCGAGACCATCAGGCGGCAGGGCGCCGAGCCCGTCGGCAGCACGCCCCAGCAGTTCGCGGCTTTCATCAAATCGGAAGCCCAGAAATGGTCGCAGGTGATCAAGCGGGCCAGCCTCGAGTTCACGCAGTAGGTTTTATTCATCCATAAATAGCAGGCCACATTCCCATGACGACGGTCATGGCCAGCCACGCCAAGACCGATTATCTCGATGCGCTGGCGCAGTTCGCTTGCGAGACGCAGCTCGACGACGTGCCCGCGTCTGTCGCCGAGCACTGCAAGCTCATCCTGGCCGACACCATCCCGGTGATCGGGGCCGGCATGCGGCAGAAGGAAATGCGCTCGCTCGTGGAGCGGCACCTGCCCAGGGCGGCGGCCGGCCGTGCATCGGTGATCGGCACGGGCAAGCGCGCGGGCCCGTTCGACGCGGCCATGCTCAATGCCATCGCCGGCGTGTGGCTCGAGCTCGACGAGGGGCACTTCTATGCCAACGGCCATCCCGGCATACACGTTATCCCCGCCGCGCTGGCGCACGCGCAGGAGCACGGGGTCTCCGGGCGCGACCTGCTGCTCGCCATCGTGCTGGGCTACGAGGTGTGCGGGAGAATAGGCGGCGCGTACCGGATGCGGGTCATGGTGCAGACGCACGGCACGTTCGGCGTGATCGGGGCCACCGTGGCCGTCGGCAGGTTGAGCGGTCTGAACCCGCGCGAGATGAGGGAGGCGATCAACATCGCGGCTTCGACGCCGCTGGGAGGCAACCGGCAGACGATGCTCGACGGCGCGACGGTGCGCAACTACTACCCGGGCCACGCGAACTTCACCGGCCAGATGGCGGTGCGGCTGGTGCAGTCCGGTTTCACGGGGCCCATCGACGCGCCGAGCGTGACCTACGGCCAGATCCTCGCCGACGACTTCAGCCCGGAGCGCGCCGCCGCGGGCCTCGGCAGCCGCTGGCTGCTCACCGACGACTACATCAAGCTCTACCCCAGCGCGCGTTACGTGCACTGCGCGATCGACGCGTTGCTGGACGCGCTCGCCAGAGTCCCGGGGAAGCGGCTGCAGCCGGATTCGATAGCCCGGGTCGAGGTGCACGGCTACCGGATGCTGGTGTTCTGCGGCGAGAAGCGACCGAAAAGCATGTTCGGGACGCAGTTCTCGACGCCGTTCTCCGTCGCCACCATTCTTTATCACGGCCGCTCCGACCTCGACGTCTTCGGCGAGGAGGCGTTCGCCAACCCAGCCGTGCTCGATCTGGCCGCGCGCGTGGAGATGATCGAAGTGCCCGAGCTCAACAAGAACTTTCCGCAGGAAATCCCCGCGCGGCTCAGGATCGTGCTCAAGGACGGCACGACCTACGAAGGCAGGTGCGACATGCCGAAAGGGGAGAGAACCAATCCGCACTCCCCGCAGGAAATCGAGCGCAAGTACTACCAGCTCGCCACGCCGATCTGGGGCGAGGAGCTAGCCCGCAGGATCCGGCAAAGCTGCATGACGCTCGAGCGGCTCGGCAGCCTCGACCAGTTCGCCGACGGCAGCGATTTTTGAGCGGGAAGCGCGGCGGGGTCAGCGCTGCCGCGCGACCGGCTCGGCAGCGGCACCGCTGAACCAATCGGCGATCTGCGCGCCGGCCATGAAAACCGCGTCCTGACGCGCGACGAGCGTGTCGAGAAACCGCTCCAGGAAGCCGATGCGGTGCGGCACGCCCATCAGGTGCGGGTGCAGCGGCACGGTCAGTATGCGCGGCCCCGCGGCCAGCTCCTTCGCATAGCAATCGAGCGTGCGCTCGAGCCGTCCCGTCATCTCGCCGGAGCTGTGCTTCTCCATCGCGTAGATCACGCTGTCGTTGGTCTCGAAGCAGTACGGCACGGAAACGATTCGGCCGTGGCGCGTCTCCATCCAGCTTGGCAGGTCGTCGATGGACCATTCGCAGAGGTAGTCGAAGCCGAGGGCCTTGAGGACGTCCGGGGTGTCGAAGGTCTCCTGCAGCCCCGGCCCCAGCCAGCCGCGCAATTTCTTGTGCGTGTAGCGCTCGACCGCTTCCTTCGCTTCCGCGATCATCGCGCGCTCGTCGGGCACGCTTTTCACGGAACGCTGGATGACGCCGTGCCCGACCCACTCCCAGCCCGCCTCGAGGATGCGCTCGGCTAAGCGCGGATAGACGTCGATGATCGCGGAGTTGATCGCGCAGCTCGCGGGCAGCTTGCGCTCCCGCAGCACGCGGAAGAGGCGCGGCATGCCGGCGCGCAGTCCGTATTCCGCCCAGCCCCAGTTCGGGATGTCGGGCACCGCGGCCTGCCCGTGCGGCGGCGTCAGGATCCCGCGCGGCATCGGCTGGTCGAACGGCCACACCTCGACGTTCATCACGATGTGCACGATCAGCGGCTTGCCGCCGGGCGCCGGCAGCGGCGCGCGCTCGTCGGAGAGCTCGTAGCGTATCCGGGTCTGCTGCATGCGCCGTTCTCCTACAGCCCGGCTTCGAGCGTGAACGCCCGCACGTCGGCGATGCGCTCGAGCGACATCAGGCCCTCGTAGAGGCGTTGCGCCGCGGACCGCCCGAGCGCGGGCCCGGCCAGCTCGTGGAACTTGCGCTCGAGGTCGCGCGGGTCGTGCGGGCTGCCCGGCTCGCCGCGCATCACCTCGCAGCGTCCCCGCAGCACCTGCCCGTCCTTGAGGTGGACTACGAGGTCGGCGATCTGCTCGCGCGGGTAGCGCGCCTCGTGCTCCGGGTCTTCCGTCACGTCCGTGCGTTGCGCGAGCGACTGGATCGCGGGATTGGCCACGGCGGCTTCCTCGAAGCATTCGAGGCTGCAGCGGCCATGGTAAATGATGGACGCCAGCGCGAACGGGATCGAGAAGCGCGTGTTGAACGCGTTTTTCACCGTCTTCACGTCGAGCATCGCGCCCAGGCGGAAGGTTTTCACTTCGATGCGCGCCACGGCCGCCGGGTCGAGGCGCCCGCCCGGCTGCCGCGCGAGTAGGTCGATCAGCGCATCCATCGCCGCGTGAGAGTAGCGCCCGGTCGGGTAGAGCTTGATGTAGCCGTCGGTGAGCAGCCAGCGGCTGCCGAGCCCGTCCACCATCTGCTGTGGGTCGAAGGCGTCGCCCAGCACGGATCCGTACACGGTATTGAGCGCGTCCGGCGCCGCGGCGAAATCCGCCTGCGCGAGGCGCACGGCCATCTGGCCCATGTAGCCGCTGTAGCCCGCGCCCCAGTTGCGGATGGTTCCGCCGTGCAGCATCGCATGGCGGTTGTTGGCCATCGGGATCGAGGCGGAGAGGTTGATGAGCCCGCCGAAAAGCCGCGGATCGAGGCCCTCCAGCCGCGCGGCGGCGATCGCTGCGCCGATCGTGCCGAACGTGCCGTGCGGATGAATGATCTGCTTCATGCGCGAGGCGCCGCTCACGCGGCCGCACGCCTCGTAGGCGACCGCGACCGCGGCGAGCAGGTCGGCGCCCGCAGCCCGGCGCTCCTCCGCGCAGCCCAGCGCGGCCGGGATGAGCTGTATCCCGGGGTGCCCGCGCATGAAGAGATTGCCTTCGTCGAAGTCCAGCCACACGCCGGCCGTTCCATTGAGCAGCGCTGCGTCGAGCCGGTTCGTCCGCTGCCCCGCGCCGATCACCACGCAGGGGCCCGCCGCGACGCCGGGCAGATGGCTGCGGCACAGCGACTTCAACTCGGGCGCCTGCATGCCGGCGGCGATCACCGCGACGGTGTCCGCGATGATCGCCTTGGCACGCGACAGGACCGGCGGTGGAATATCCGACAGGCGCGTTTGCGCGGCGAACTGCGCGAGCCGCTCCACGCTCCCGAGGAGCACGTCGCTTGCCGGTCGAAGCGGGAAATCCACGCGATCCGCGTGCAGCGGGCTCTCAGCCTGCCGCGTTGATGAGCTCGACGGCCGCGACCGGCCCGAGCCGCTGCTGACGCGACTTCATGCGCGGACGCATGAGCGGCGCCCAGCGCCCGGTGTCGGATGCCGTTTTCCACTCCAGGGTGGCGGGAAGATCGGACCGTGCGAGCAGGTAGAGCGCGGAATAGACGAGCCATCCCGCCGCGCTCGGCGCCGCATCCTTGAAGCGCACGACGCCGAGCACGCCTTTGACTTTCAGGATGTTGGGCACGTGCTCGGTATCGTAGATTTCGTTGAACAGCGCCTCGTCCTCCTGCGCGATCTCGAAAGTCACCATGTAGAAATGGCGCGCCGCGTCCAGGACTGTGCTCTGGTTCGTCATGACCGTCATGCCTTCCGTTTCTCGCTGATGCTCCTTACTCCACGCGGATATTCAGGGCCTTGATCACGCTCGCGTACTTCTTCAGGTCCGCCTTGACGATCACGGCGGATTCCTCGGGCGTGTTGGCGATGACCTCCGCCCCCACGCGCAGGATCTGCTCGGTGATATCGTGCAGCCTCACGATCCGCACCAGCTCCTGGTTGAGCTTGTTCACGATGGGCCGGGGTGTTCGCGACGGCACCAGCACCGCCTGCCAGTTGCCTTCCTCGAAGCCGGGGAGTCCCGCTTCGGCCACGGTTGGCACGTCGGGCAGCGCGGGAACGCGCTTGGTGCCGGTGGCGCCGAGCACCCTGATCTTTCCCGACTTCAGGTACGGCTGTACCACCACCGACGAGGCCATCGTGAGTTGAACCTCTCCCGCCAGCAGCGCCGGGATGGAAACCCCCACGCCGCGGTAAGGCACGTGATTCATCTTGATCCCGGCCATTGCCGCGAATCGCTCGGCGGCAATATGGGTGGCGTTGCCGACGCCGCCGGAACTGTAGTCGATCGCGCCCGGCCGCGCCTTGGCCAGGGCAATCAACTGTTTCACGGACGTGACGGGCAGCGATGGGTGCACCGACAGCAGATAAGGCTGCCAGAGCAGCATGGTCACCGGCGCGAAATCCTTTTCGGAGTCGAACGGCAGATTGGGATAGACGGCCGGATTCATCGCGTAGGTGGTGGCGACCAGCAGCATGGTGTAGCCGTCCGCGGGCGCCCTGGCCGCTGCCTCGGTTCCGATGTTGCCGTTGGCGCCCGAGCGGTTGTCGATCAGCACGATCTGCTTCCACGATTCCGTCATCTTCTGCCCGATCAGCCGCGCCAGAAAATCGGATGTCCCTCCCGGCGGGTAAGGAATGATCCACCGGATCGGTTTCGCCGGGTACTCCTGCGCCGGTAGCGGCGCTGATGCTCCCACCAGGACCAGCATGAGTAGCCACAAGCGATGATTGATCAGGCTTATGCTAGACATAATGCCTCCATCGGATTGCGATACGGCGATCATCTGCCCCATGGCCATCCTCGTCCAATATCGCGGCGTTGGCAACCTTAGGAGTCAGACTGAACTGTCCAGTCCGCCCAGCCCAGCAGTTCGGAGTCGCTATCGAAGGCGCCCACGAGCTGCACGCCGAGCGGCAGGCCGCTGGGGCCGGTGCCGGACGGCAGCGTCACGCACGGCACGCCCATCAGGGTCCACACGCGGTTGAATACCGAGTTGCCGGTGGTCGCCAGCGTTGCCGGCGCTTCCCCGGGCGCGCTGGGCGTGACGAGAAAATCGTAGTCCCGCATCTGCTCGGCGAGCCGGCGCCGGCAGTCGCGCGCCAGCAGCCGCGCGGCGTCGTAGGCCTCGCGCGACAGCGCCCAGCCTTCTTCAATGCGTTGCTTCAGCGAGTCGCTCAATTGACCGGCATGGCTCGCGTGCTCCCACGCGAGCGCCCGAGCGGTCTCGTAGCACATGATCCTGCCCTGGTCGTCGAAGAGCTGCGCGTAACCCTGCGGCGCCGCGAAGTCGGAGACCCTCGCGCCGGCCTTCGCCAGCCGCGCCGCCGCGCCCTCGACCGCGGCCTGGGTGGCGGCGTCCGCCTCGTGCCAGCGCGGCGTGCGGAAGAGGCCGATGCGCGGCTTGCGGCCGGACACGATCTTGAAGTCCGGCACCGCCCGCCCGGACAGGACGTGGAGTCCCAAGGTGATGTCCTCGGCGCTGCGCGCGAAGAGGCCGATGGTGTCGAGCGATTCGGCGACGAACTTCAGGCCCGCGCGGTTGATGCTGTTGAAGCTGGGCTTGCAGCCGACCACGCCGCAATAGGCGGCCGGGCGGATGGTGGAGCCGCCGGTCTGCGTCCCGAGCGCGAGCGGCGCCATGAAGTCGGCGACGGCGGCGGCCGATCCGCTCGACGAGCCGCCCGGCGTGTGCGTGAGCCGGTGCGGGTTGCGCGTTTTCGCCGGGTGGTTGTTGGCGAACTCCGTGGTGACCGTCTTGCCGAGGATCACGCAGCCCGCGCGACGGAGCACGGCGACGCACGCCGCGTCCCATGGGGGGCGGTGGCCGCGATAGATGGGGGAGTTGTACTCGGTCGGCAGGTCGGCCGTGTCAATGACGTCCTTGATGCCGATCGGCACGCCGTGGAGCGGACTGCGCGGGGACACGCGGTCGAGCGCGCGCGCCTGCTTCAGGGCGAGCTCGCGATCCAGGCACGCCCAGGCCTGCACCTCCGGCTCGCGGGCGGCGATGCGCTCCAGGCACGCGGCGACCAGGGCTTCGCTCGTGAGGCGGCCGGCCGCGATGCGGCGGGCGGCCTCGGCGGCGGAAAGCATGTTCGGCTCGGCTGGCATGGCGTGTCCGGTGACGGAAGTCTAGAACCCCGCGGCCAGGGGCGGCAAGGTTGCCCGGCTTCGCCAATCAGTGACGGAAGGGCAAGTCGAAAGTCGAAAGGCGAAAGTCGAAAGGCGGAAGGGGCTTAACCCCGGTGACGAGTGACGAGTGATGAGTGACGAGACCCGGCCGATTTAGGCCTTCCCAATTCATGGAGGGCGAGGGTCTCCTAGCGTCGGGGAGCGGCGCGCTTCTCCGCAGCCTCGCGGATCAACGTTGCCAAGGCTACGTGTCCCCTTGAAGTTGCGAAATCGGCCGCAGTCTGCTGTGAGTCCGTCGTTTTATGAGTCGGGTCCGCCCCGGCCTTCAGGAGGAGGGGTACCGCATCTTCGTTCCCCTGGTAAGCGGCTTGCATGAGCGGCGTAAATCCGTTTGCCATCCAGGTGTTGGCGTTGGCTTTCAGAGAGATCAGCGTGCGCATCATCTCCTTGTCTCCATTGAACGTGGCCACGTGCAACGGAGTACGGCCGGCCTGGTCCCGTGAGTTGACGTTTGCGCCGCGGGCGGCGAGCGCCTTGACCACTTCGATGTGTCCCTTGTTCGTCGCACACGCCAGTGCCGTCTGCCCCGAGTTGTCGGCTGCTTCCATGTTCGCCTTGTACTTGACGAGGAGAACGACCGACTCCAGATTTCCACCGTCCGCGGCAAGCGTCAGGCCGGTGTCGCCGAGCTCGTCCTTCGTGTCCAGGGGGACTCCGAGGGCTACTAGCTCCTTGACCATGTTCTGGATGGCTGGTCCGGCGGCTACCGATTTGGCGGCTTGCGGCATGATCCAGGAGAAATGCGTTGAAGTCGCTTTGGCCCGTTCCAGATAGGGGGCCGCTTGCGCCGGTGTCTGGAGCTTTACCTCTGCCCATTTCGCGTATCGTGCCGCGGCGAGCGTCAATTGCGCCATGCCGTAGTTCATGATATCGATCGCCTTCTCGGCTTCGGCGATCGCGGCGTCCGGCATGCCTCTGGAAAAAAGCAGAAACTCGGCGTAATTGCCACGCGCCCACGCGTAGCCGGGATCAAAGGCAATCAGCGTTTGATAGGCCTTGTCCGCTTCGTCGAGCTTGCGTTGAGTTACGAGGACGAAAGCCATCTTCTCGTGCATCGTGCGAACTGCGCCCCTCGGCGCGTTTTTCATCGCTGCAAGCTGGGCCTGCGCCTTGTTCAAGCGGGATTCCGCTTCAGCCCAGCGGTTCAGGTCGATCAGCGCATCCGTCCAGTTCAAATACAGCCATGGGTTATCGGTACCCGATCCTTCCGCTTGTTCGAGTACCTTCAGCGCTTCTTTCGATCTATAACCCAGGTAGTACACATGACCTAGGAGAACGCGGGCATCTGCGGAATTGGGTTCTAGTTTCAAGGCCCCCTGCAGTTCGCGCTCGGCGTTCTTGAGAGCGCCAGGCTGAAAGTTTCGATAATTAATATGGCCTGCCTTGATATGGAGCCGGGCCATTTCGATGCGGGCCTGGACATTCTTCGGGTTGGCTCTGATTGCGCGGTCGAGATTGCTCTTCGCTTTGGCCAGCAGGTCTCCGCTTCCCGCCCACGCGTCGAGCCATTCCCGGGCCTCAGGAACCAGTCTTGCTTCTTCTGCCCGCGCTTGCTGCCGCTGCTGGGCCTCCAGCGCCAACCGCTCCTTTTCTTTCTCCTGTTCCGACCATCGCAGGTAGTTGTAGCCACCCGCCGCGGCGCCAGCGAAGATCAGCACGGCAATCAAGATCAACTTGCGGTTCATGAATCCTCCTCAATGCATACGGCCGGACCGTTGCGCATGGCATCGTTCCTGACGAGAAATAGCGAAGGCACTTTCGCTGAAGTATCGCGCCAAAACGGTGGCTGCGCCACCGTGGGCGCGAGGTGCCCTAAGGATGCAGGATGAGAGATGACCGGCCGGCTCTGCCTGAAGTCGAAAGTCGAAAGTCGAAAGTCGAAAGGTGCAAGGATGACCCCCCGCGGCGCGGGACTCCGATCACCAGTCAGCAGTCGCCAAATGAACGCGGTAGCTTGACGATCAGCCGGCCGGTGCCTCATTCTGTGCCGGTTCGTCATCAACAGGGGGAGGTCACAATGAAGCGACGGATTGCAAATTTCGTGGGACTGCTAGTGGTC
>Ga0184637_10002462_pt1 | contig 11929 bp, 5 predicted proteins | sample PLM3_127_b2_FD_133143 | JGI IMG/M metagenome (GOLD analysis project Ga0184637, IMG submission 133143) | Groundwater sediment microbial communities from an aquifer in East River, Colorado, USA - PLM3_127_b2 | ecosystem: Environmental > Terrestrial > Soil > Riparian zone | place: USA: East River...
CTGTCATCGGTAGGATTGGGCAGCTTTTGCGCCGGCACCATTAAAGCCAAAACCGTATCTATCAGCACCGTCGTGAACTCAAACCGTTTTACATAATCCACCTGAAGCAGGGTGCGCCGGCCGCGGGCACTATACCAGAGCAGATGGTCGTCCGGGTCGAAAATTTCGGAAGTATCCCCGGCAACGACTTTAAGAACCGGATTGGAAAGGGCAAATATCGCCGTTAACTGCAGGTCCTCGGTCAAAAACTGGTCTTTGACCTGGGCCGTACCGGTGAAAAGCAGGGGTTGAATGCTCCAGGTCTTATAGTGATTCCTGCCGGTGTCGGCCGGAGCGATACCTTCCACGTTATCGCATACATTGGCGCATTCCGTATCCGCCAGATCAATAAAACCATCCCCGTCGTTGTCCACTCCGTCGCTGCACTCGGTGGGCGGATTGGGCACTTCCGTGGGATCGGTGGGATCCGTGCAGCCGCAGTCCGCCGGGAAGTCAGTCAGACCATCCCCATCGTTGTCGATTCCGTCACTGCAATCCGCCGCCGTCAGGTTAAATTCGCTCGTATCGCAGGCATTCGCGCAACCCGGGTCTGCCAGGTCAATTAAACCGTCGCCGTCGTTGTCGGTCCCATCGCTGCAGGCCGTGACCGGATTGGGGGATTCGCCAAAGTCGCACTCATTCGTACAGCCGCAGTCCGCCAGGTCAATCAAACCGTCTCCGTCATTGTCAAGCCCGTCGCTGCATTGGGTAGTCGGATTGGGCGCTTCGCTGTCATCAGCGGGGCCGCCCGTGCAGCCGCAGTCGGCGGGGTAATCAACCAGCCCGTCCCCATCGTTATCCAAACCATCGCTGCATTCCGTTGGTCGAAAAGCGATCTTTATGGTGGGCACCAGCAAAAACTGGCTTGTCCCTATGTTTACCGTGCGGGAGCCAAATTGGTCTGTAACGGTGCGGGTTTGACCAACCGTACGCGGCGGCGAAATTTGATACGCCACATAGTGGGTAACCGTGTCATAGACCGGCTCGGTGTTCTTTTGGGCCGGGGTCAGGAAATACCGGGGTGTTAAGGAAGTTATGTTTTCGGGCGTTAAGTCAAACTGGTCCTGCAATTGAAAGCTCGCGCCAAAGGGAAAGAAGCCGGCTTGAATTGGGTAAGCTTTGTAATGGTCCAAACTGTCATAGGGAGGATGGGGTTGTTTTTGGGCCGGAACCAGAAAAAACTGGGAGGGGCCTATGACGACCGAAGTATTCTGAAATTGATTCACATAGTCCACTCTGAAATAGGATTGCCTGCTCGAGAAGGCCTGATACCAGAGCAGATGGTCGTCCGGATCGACGATATCAAAGGTATCGTTGGCCACGATTTTTCGAACCGGATTGGAAAGATATTGTATCCCTCGTAACTGCAGCACTTCGGTCATAAACTGGTCGCGTACCTGGGCGCTAAAGCTGACTGTGATGAAATTAGTTGACCAGGTCTTATAGTGAGGCGGGCTGCAACAACTCGTGGCGCAAGTCAAACCGTCGGCCGTCGGGTCCGTGCCGCAATTGGGAAAAGGGGCCGGCGGAGTCGGCCCGCCGGAATTCAAATATGAATTGAGATAGGTCACATCGATAGCGCTCACCACCCCGTCATCATTCACGCCAGCCGCATCCAGGCAGCGCGGCACGGGGAACCCGGAGAAAACGTAGCTTTGCAGCGGCGAAACGTCTGCCGAGGTTACCATCCCGTCGCAATTCACATCCCCCCGGATGAAATACCCCTGGGCATACGCCGCCGTGGCGCCAAAGAAAAGAACGAAGATGGTGGCTGCCGAAAAAAGTATTCTTCTTTTCGTCATGGAAAACCCCTTTCTGGTTTCAGACCTGCCGCTAAAGTTCGCCAACAACCTAAAAATCGACACACCCATAGACCCTCCCTTATCCTGCGGGCATATACCCACCCCCTTAAAACCGCTCCTGCTTCGGTGTAAATATAAGCGCCCGTCAAAGTTATTGTCAAGAAAAATCTTATTTGTGAAAAAAATAACTTGCCTGTTACGTAATCTCAAAGCACGGTCGGTTCCTAAAGCCGGTTGCCGCCTGGCCGAAAAACCGCTCCCCCCATTATTAAGTACCCGTCTCCCGGCCAAAACGAAAAAGGGCGGAGCTTTCGGCTCCGCCCTTGGATTTCGTTATGAACCGAACCTATGAACCGCACCACGGCGGCGTGGTAATTCCCAAAAACACCCGGTTCAATTCCACAACCACGTCGGCGGGCGATAGCTGGTAGTTACAGTCGACGTCGGCTACGCACGGGTCGCAAACGCAGGGGGGACCGGCCGCTCCCAGAAATACGCAGTTCAAGATACAAGTCACGTCGGCGGGAGAAAATCCTCCGACACAGTTGAGATCCCCCTTGGCACACGGGCAAATGATCTTCTCGGTAGGCACCAAAAGCAGCATGCTGCTGTCCGCCCGTATATTGTGGAATCCAAACTGGTCCTGCGTCTGCCGCTGCTCAAACCGGGGCCGGTGGGGGAAGAATTCGTAGGCCACGTAGTGGGTGACCGAGTCATATCTCGGCGAGGCATTCTTCTGGGCCGGGGTGAGAAAATAGCGCGGTATCAGGGTACTGACCTGGTCGACGCCGAACTGGTCCTGCATAAAGAGCGACCGGAAAAGCGGCTGCGGATTCCTTATCCGGTAGGCCTTGTAGTGGTCCAGATTATCGAAGGGGGGATGCGGGAACTTCTGGGTGGGAAGCAGCAAATACCGCACCGAATCTATCTGGAAGCTATCCTTCGGGGTAAACTGATTTCTATATGTTACCAAAATCAAGGTATCCCTGCCCCTCGCCCGATACCAGGTCAAATGGTCATCCGGGTCAATGATGGGTTCGGCATTCTTCGTGGTCGGGTTGGAAAGGAAATGTATACTGTCCAGCCGGACGCCATTATCCACCATAAACTGGTCCCGGACCGCCACGGTCCGAAAAACGGGCGGGGCGAGATCGAAAGTCCGCCAAGTTTTGTAGTGATTCGGCTCGGGCGTAGGCGGCGGGTTAAACTCGTCGGTGTCGCAAACGTCCGCACAGCCCGGGTCAGCTGGAAAGTCAATAAGGCCATCCCCGTCATTATCCACACCGTCGCTGCATTGGGTGGGCGGATTGGGCGCCTCGGCGGGGTCGGACGGGTCGGTGCAGCCGCAGTCGGCCGGGAAGTCAATCAGCCCGTCCCCGTCGTTGTCTATCCCATCGCTGCACTCCGGAGTCGGCTTTGGACAGTTGTTCTGGCAGGACAAAAGCCCATCGGTCCAGATGGCCAGGTTGCCGGGGAAACTTGGGCAAAGGTCGACGAAGGGGCCACCCAGCTGGTCCCAGTAGGAACAGCACGGGTTACAAGACACATCAAAACAGGGAGCGATGTTGCATTGGTCAACTAACCGGATATTCAAACAGGCAAAATAGGGTCCGTTCACGCAACAGCCGGGATCGAGCGGGATTACATATTCCTGACAGGGGCTGTTGGGAGGCAGAACAATCTCCACGGTAGGCCCGGTGCAGATAATATTACCCGGAGCCGGACAGGTCACATCGATGACTTCCCGAATCCCTGGAGTCACCAACACCACGCAGGGGGCCGGATCGCAGTTGGAAAGAAGTATGTGCACCGATCTGACCTCAAACGGATAAGTAGGACAGCCGGGTGGAGACGGGCAGGTTATGGCCGGGTCCTGGTATTCGCACAGCTCGCCGCCCGGAAAACCTGGCGCGGCACAGGGGTTCGCCAAGGTGCCATCGAAGCAGGCGGCGGTAAAAGGGCAAAAATCCTGCGGCCCGGCGGCCTTGGCCGCCCAAGGAAGACTACTGGGAGAGAGTGCCTTCCCCTCCTCCCCTTGGCGGGGAGTGATGGCGTGTTTTTCCAGGCGGTCCTCCGCCTTAGCGCCACTGGGGGCCGACCCCAAAATTTGAGTCCACACATTGGGCGAATCGGAGATTTTGTCTGCATCCGACTTTTGCTCCGCCCCCATAGCACTGCCGAAGAGAACGAAGAGCGTCAGCGTGGAAAAAAGCAGTATTCTTTTGGTCATTGCAAACCCCTTTCTGTTGTCAAACCTGCCAGTAAAGTCTGCCAAGAACCCGAATATAGACACACCCATAGAACCTCCCTTTCTTGCGGGCATATACCCACCCTCGTAAACCTGTACCTGCTTCATTGCAAGTATAATCGCCCCCTGTAACTTGTCAAGGAAAATCTGTCTTGTGAAAAAAATAACTTGGTGGTTCAAGCACCTGCAAGGGTGATAACTAATTAAGACCTGCATTTTATGGAAATTGTAATGGAATTTTTTTCTACTTCTAATTTGACGAAATTGGTTTGGGCAATCATCGCTGCTATACCGGTTAAAGTTGCTCACTCGGGATAACCTGCGAGTTGCCCACATTCAAGAATGTTGTTTTCCACCTAAAATCTCCAAACAAAATCAGCTATATTAGGTATAACTGTATGATGGCAAAAGGGAAAAGGTGGCTCGGATTGACGGTTTTCGCCGTTCTATTGTTTTTTCCCTTTTCCTCACAACCGCAACAATCTGCACCTCAAAATCTCTTCACCATCGCCCGGCTGAAATACGGCGGGGGAGGCGACTGGTACTGGGGACCCTCGGCCCTACCTAATCTTTTGACTTATATCCGCCAAAATACCAATATCCAGACGGCCGTTGACGAAACCCGCATAGCCATAGCCGACGACAATTTTTTCTCGTATCCCTTTTTATATATGACCGGCCATGGCAACGTCCGCTTTACGGACGAAGAAATCCGCCGTTTGCGAACCTTTCTGACCAAAGGCGGGTTCCTCTTGGCCAACGACTCCTACGGGCTGGACAAATCCTTCCGCCGGGAGATGAAAAAGGTTTTTCCGGAAGAGGAACTGGTGGAAATCCCCTTCTCCCATCCGGTGTACCGCTGTCTTTTCGACTTTCGGAATGGCTTGCCAAAGGTTCACCAGCACGACGGCAAACCGCCCAAAGGGTACGGTATTTTCTACAAGAACCGGCTGGTCGTTTTTTATGCGTATGAGGCCGATATTGGAGATGGATGGGAAGACCCCGCGGTCTATAACGACCCGCACGAAAAGCGGGAAGCCGCTTTGAAAATCGGGACGAATTTGGTAATTTATGCCTTGACGGGGGGAAACGAGAAAATCGAAGGGATAAAAAAATGAGCGAACGCTATCTTTCCGAATTGGCCGCCAAACTTCGGGCGTTATACAAGAAAGAACGAAACATCTCCGCTTTTCAAGGCCTGCTGCTTTTGGCCGTGCTCTGGGTTTCTCTTTTGGCTTTGGGCTTTCTTTTCTCTCTTATTTTCCTCACCACCGGCTGGGCCAGGTTTTTCTTTTTGGTCGGAACCGCCGGCAGCGTTTTCTTGGCGGTCAGGTTCATCCTTCTTCCGGCCATTCGAAAACCAAGCCCGTCATCCTTGGCGAAAAAAGCGGAAGCCGGCTTCCCGGAGTTGGAAGACCGGCTGATTTCCGCCTTCGAACTGGCGCCGTACGTTCGCGACCCCAAGGGCTTCTCCCCCCAATTGGTGGAAGCGGTCATCGGCGAGGCCTATCAAAAAGCGGCCAACAAGGATTTCACCCGCCTGGCCGACCGCCGCCCGTTGAAGAAAGCCGCCCGCTTCGCCTTGCTCTCGATGGTAATGACCGCCTTGCTGTCGCTGGTCTCCTGGCCCATTTTTAAGTTGACCCTGACCGCCCTGGCCAACCCCTTCGCTTCCGTCGAAGAGGTCCTCCCCTACCAGCTTTTCGCCTCTCCGGAAGGGGGCCGAGTGGCCAAGATGAAGGACTTGGAAGTCAAGCTTACCGCCGTCGGTAAAAATTTGCCCAAAAAAAGCACCCTCTACTACCGCTACGAAGGGGGCAGCTGGCACCCGGCGGCGTTGAAGTTGGAAAAAACCAAGGAGAGTTTGAATCCAGCCGCCGCCGAGTCCGCCCAGACCCGTTACGTTTTCAAGGAACTCCGCCGGGACATCGATTTCTATTTCACATCCAACCGCACCAAAACCAAAACTTTTCACTTCGAAGTGGTGGATGTCCCCTATCTCACCCACCTGCGCGCCAAGGTTAAATCCCCGGCCTACACCGGACTCCCCATCCGCGAAGGAGCCGACAACGACGGCAACTTGGCCGCCCTCTCCGGCAGCAAGGTGGCCTTGAACTTCGAAGCCCAAAAACCCCTGTCCGACGCCAGGGTGGTCTTTGACGACGGCCAAGCCATCCCCGCCAGACTGGACGGGAAGAAAGGTGCGGCTGAATTTTCCGTCGCCAGGGCCGGCCGTTACAAGGTGCTGGTGACCGACCGGGACGGCAACGCCAACGTCGATCCGATTGAATACGAAATCCGCCCGATTCCGGACGAGCCGCCCCAGGTCGAAATCACCCGCCCCGGAACCGACCGGGATTTGACCGAAGAGTTGTTTGAAACCCTGGGGATTGAAGCCAAAGATGACTTCGGCTTCTCTGCTTTGAAGCTTCATTTCAGCATTGCCTCCGAGCGCGCTCCTGAACGTCAAAAAGTTTTGAATTTGCCGCTGATCAACTCGGGCGAAAACGGGCTGGTTTTGGCATACGGATGGGACCTCTCAGGCCTGCGCCTGAATCCGGGGGATATAGTCAGCTATTACGCCGAGGTGGCCGACAATGACGCCGTCTCCGGCCCGAAGAAGGCCCGGAGCCAAACGTACCGCTTCCGCCTGCCGAGTTTGGACGAAATGATTGCCGAAGCGGCCCAAGGGACGGAGGAAAACCTGGGTGCCCTGGAACAGGCCGCCGCCCAGCAGAAGGAAATTCTGGAAAAATTCAAGGAGAAATCGAAGGAACTTTTGCAATCGGGAAAACTGGACTGGGAAACCAAAAAACAGTTGGAAGAGCTGGTCCAAAAGCAGTCGGGCGTGGAAGCCCGGCTGGCCGAAATGCAGCAGGCCTTCGAGGAAAACCTGCAAAAAATGCAGGAAAACGATCTGTTGAATCAGGATCTGGCGGAAAAGATGCGGGAACTGGCCGAGCTCTGGGAAAAAGTGGCCACGCCGGAAATGAAAGAGCAGATGAAAAAGTTGAACGAGGCCCTAAGCAAGCTGGACCCGGAGCTTCTGCAAAGAGCTCTGGACGAACTCAATCTCACGCAGGAACAGATTTTGAAGAATTTGGAACGCTCCATCGAGCTGTTGAAGCGGATGGCCCTGGAGCAAAAAATGGACGCCCTGCTTAAACAGGCGGAGGCAATTCTGGAAGAGCAGAAGAATATCAACGAAGAGGCCAAAGATCCGTCCAAGAAGTCCCTCTCCGAACTGGCCGAAAAGGAGAAAAAGGCCAAAGAAGACCTGGAAAGGCTCGCAAAAAAGGCCGCCGAACTGAAAAAGGAGTTGCAGAAAAAACCGCTTTTCGATCCGGTCGCCGCCGACAAGATGTGCAATTCCCCTTCCCAATCCGGCGCCAAGGGAAAAATGGAGGAAACCCAAAAGAATTTCGAGGCCGCCCGGAAAAAAAGAGGCCGGGAGTCCGGCCAGGAAGCCGAGGAGCGGTTGGAAAAAATGCTGGCCGATATGAAAGCAGCCAAAGAAGAGATGGACCAGTCCGAAAAGGAGAAAATGCTGGCCGAAATGAACCGGCGGCTCGCCGATTTGTTGACCCTCTCCGAGCGTCAGGAGGATTTGTCCAAAAAACTGGAGGAGCTTTCCCGCCTGGACGGCGCCAACTATTCGGAAGCCGCTCAGGAGCAAAAAGAGCTCGCCGAGCAAACCCTGAAGGTTTCTTCCGAGATTGAAAAGCTGGCCCAAAAAACGATGTTTGTCGCCCCCGAAAAAGCGAGCCCCGCCGGCCAGTGTATGAACAGTATGAACCAGGCCGTGCGCAACCTGAACAATAGAAATCCGTTGGGTGCCGTGCAAAATCAGAAAGAGGCCTACTACCAGTTGAACAAGGCCGCCCGGGAGATGGTGGAATCGATGCAGCAATGTCAGGGCGGCCAGAGCGGTTCGGGGATGAAGGAGATGATGCAGAAAATGCAGGGAATGTGCGACAAGCAGGGGGGCATCAACTCCGAGTCGCAAAAGCTGACGCAAGGAAAAGGGGGTCAGCCGACCCTTTCGCCGGAAGAACTGGGGGCCTACGGGCGGCTGCGCGCCCAGGAGCAGGAAATCCAGCGGGATTTGGATGAATTGAAACGGCAGTTCCAGGAGCGTAAAAACGTTTTGGGCCGGCTGGACGAGCTTTCCACCGATTTCGACAAGTTAGTCCATGATATGGAGCGCGGCCCATCGGAAGGGGTGTTGCGCCGCCAGGCCCAGGTGCTGAACCGGATGCTGGATTTCCAGCGCTCCCTGCAGACGCAGCGCGAGGAAGAGCGCCGCCAGGCCCAAAGAGCCACGGACGTTTTCCATCTTTCCCCCAAAGACCTGCCCCCGGATGTTGGCAAAGAGGTGGCTGAAATGGAAGCGCTGTTGAAAAAGTTTCTGGACGAGCCCCACCCGCCCGAGTATCAGGAGGCGGTGCGCAGCTATTTCGAGGCCCTGAAAACCAAAAACTTTTTGGCCCCCCAAAAGTAGGGGTAGCGCTTGAGGAAGACGGCTGCGGCGCTTTTTCTCTTTCTCTTGCTTTCCGCCTCACCCTCTTTGGCCCAGCCCGCTTTGGACCAACAGTTCTCCCGGGTGGAGGCCTTTTTATTCAACGGCGATTTTGAACGGGCCGCCCTTTTGGCCGAACGGCTCTATCCGGAGAACAAAAATAACCTGCGTTTGTACGGCCTTTTGCGTTCCGCCTACCTCGGACTGAAAGAATACGCCAAACTGGAAGCGCTGATTGCCGAGCAGCTCGCGCAAGCCCCCAAAAACAAAAACCTCCATTTAGACCAGTTGGAGTTGTTTCTTCGCCAAGGCGCCCGGGAGCGGGCCGAGGGGGCGGCAAAAACCTATCTGGAACTTGCCGCAAAAGACACCTTGTCGTATGCGGACGTGGCCAACCGCTACCTTTCCGCCGGCTACGCCGAGGAGGCGATTGAAATTTACCAGACCGCCCGCAAAGCGATGCTAAAACCAGCCCTCTTTTCTTCCCCTCTGGCCGAGACCTACCGTTCGCTTCGCCGCTGGCGGGAGGCCTTGGAGGAATACTTAAACTGGCTTTCCGCCGAGCCGGCCAACTCCACCATTCTCCCTCGCGTGGCTTCCTTGATGAACGACCTTCCGGCCGACGATTTGGACATCGGCCCCTTTTTGGACCGGCAACTGGCCAAAAAACCTTCCCCCCTGCATTACCGGCTGAAGGGGGAGTGGGAACTGCGCAAGGGAAACTACGACGCCGCGCTCTCCGCGTACGAGGAAGCCGACCGGCGGGGAAGCCGGGATGGCTATTTGTTGCTGGAACTGGCCCGGAAAATCAGCGTCGCCATTCCCGAAAAAATGCCGGCCCTGGCGGCGGGGTATGAAAAAAACTATCCCCAAAGCCCCGATCTGCCCCAAATCCATTTTCTCTTGGCCCGCGCCCAAATCAACCTTGGACAATTCCTTCCCGCCCGCACAACCTACGAAAAAATTCTTTCCTCCAACCCCTTGACGGAGGACAAACTCCAGGCCCGCTTCGAGCTGGCCCGGATGATGCTGGACTATCTTTTCCGGCCGGAATCCACGTTGATTTTCATCGCCCAGGCCGGACTGGATGCCCATCCCGCCCTGCGCCAGCCGGCGGCGGTTTTAAAGGCCAAAGCGCTGGCCACTCTGGACCGGTTCGACGAAGCCCGGCAGGTTTTCTCCCAAATCTCCGGCCGCAGCGCCCGCTGGGGGGAGGAGATGGATTTCCTGCGGGCGGAATGGGATTTTTACTTTCTGAACTTCGAAGAGGCGGAAAAAAAATACACGGCTCTCTTGGACGCCTTTCCCCGCGGCGAACGGGCCAACGACGCGTTGCGCCGGCTGGCTCTTTTGAAGAATTTGGGGAAATCCAAAGAGTCCCCCCTGGCCCTGTTCGCCTCCTTTCTCAAAAACTTGGCCCAGCTGAAGGAAGCGGGGGCCATCGGCCGGCTGACTGACTTGGAGGGAACCGCCCCAAACCTGGCCGCCGAAGCGTACTACAGCTGGGGCATTTATCTAAGCGGGAAAAAACGCCTCTTGAAAGCGGAATCCGTTTTTGTGAAAATAAAAACGGGCTATTCGAAAACCCCGCAGGCGCCTTTGGCTTTGGAAAAACTGGGTGAACTGGCGGAAGCGGCCAGCCAGCCCGAAGAGGCTAAAAATTATTACGAGGCGGTGCTGGAGGGGTATCCGGATGCGGTCAATCTGGAAGCCGTGCGCGGCAAGCTGCGCCGGCTCTTGGAGCGTTTTCCGGAAAAACGATTAAACTCCGAAGGCAAAAGCTAAGTCGAAATGCTCTCCCGCCGGCCGGTTTTGCCGTGGCTGTGCCCCCCCTGACGCAGGGATATCAGTTCATCCTCCAGTTGTTTAATCCGCTCCATATACCCTTCCACCGTGCGCAGCTTGATTTTGGTGGTGGTGCGGATTAAAAGCCCCAAGGACACCAGCATAAACAGAACCGAATTTACCTGCCGGAAGATGTCCCCGTAGTTGAAAAGGGAGTCCATAAAAGCCAGAATCCCCAAAAAGAACAAAACGGTGACCCAGATTAACATAACCCCTCCTTATTATTCCTTGACAAACAATTTTTGCCTGCCTAACCTTTGCTTTCTATGTATCGGTTGAAAGTGAAAAAAGATTAAGCGCCCGATGGACAAAGAAAAACTTAGTCGCTGGGGGCTGGGGCTTTTGGTCTTGGCCGCAGGTCTGGCCGCCTTTGGGCTGACGGTGGCCCCTACCCTTTCCTTCTGGGACTGTGGGGAGTTTATTGCCGCCTCCGCCTGTTTGGGCATCCCCCATCCCCCCGGCGCGCCGCTCTACGTCTTGATTGGGCGGATTTTCACCCTGCTGCCGGTGAGCGACGACATCGGCCACCGGGTCAATTTGATTTCGGTCATCACGTCGGCTTTCGCCGGGCTGGCGGGGTATTTGATTATTCTCAAGCTATTCGAGCTCTGGTGGCCGGGCGCTTCCGGCCGGTTTTGGAAGTACCTCGCCGCAGTCTCCGGCGCTTTGACTATGCTTTTTTCCAACACCTTCTGGTCTTCCGCCGTGGAAGCGGAGGTGTACGGCTTGTCGATGCTTTTGATGTTGCTGTTGATTTACTTGACCCTCCGCTGGTATGAACGGCGCCGGTCAGTATGGAATCCGGCTCCCGGAGGAGCGGCGCTAGCGATGCCAAACGGCTTTCACCCCGACCGGTATCTGATTTTGATATACTATCTTGGCCTTCTCTCCGTGGCCGTGCATATGACCACCTTTTTGGTGATGCCTTTGATTTTTCTTTTCATCGTTTGGACCGACCGGGAGAAACGCGCCGATTTTCGTTTCTGGGCCGCCGGCGGCTCGCTTCTGATTATTCTGGCCGTCGTCGAGCCCTTTCTCGTTGCCGCCGTCCTTACCCTTGCGGTTAGCGCAACCATGTACTTCTTCTACGGCCGCAAAACCGCCCCCTGGCGGCTCGCCTTTTTGCTTTCCGCTTTCGGTCTTTTGGGCTTCTCGGCCCAACTGTATATTCCCATTCGTTCCCTTCAGAATCCCTCGATAGATGAAAACAACCCGGAGAACTGGGAGCGTTTCAAAGGGTTTCTGGAGCGGAAGCAGTACGGGCAGGAAAATATGCTGACCCGGGCTTTTATTCGCCGGGGGAAATTGGAAAACCAGTTCGGCCGCTACCCCCGGATGGGTTTTTGGGGTTTCTTTGAAACCCAGTACGGTAAAGGGGGCTGGGCTTTCGCGCCGGTATTTTTAATCGGTCTGGCCGGACTTTTTCTGCCGTTCAAACGGGACAAAAAAACCGCCCTTCTCCTGTTGGCACTAACC
>Ga0184637_10002463_pt1 | contig 11928 bp, 8 predicted proteins | sample PLM3_127_b2_FD_133143 | JGI IMG/M metagenome (GOLD analysis project Ga0184637, IMG submission 133143) | Groundwater sediment microbial communities from an aquifer in East River, Colorado, USA - PLM3_127_b2 | ecosystem: Environmental > Terrestrial > Soil > Riparian zone | place: USA: East River...
ACGTCTTCGCCGAGGTGGCCCGCGCCGACGGCTCCACCGGCTGGTGCCTGATGGCGGGCGCCTCCGCCGTCGCGTATTTCGGCGCCTACGCCGGCGACGAGTTCGTCACCCAGCTGTTTGCCGATGGCGTGCCGCTGGTGGCGGGGCAGTTCGCGCCGGCCGGCACCGGCATCCCCGAGGCCGGCGGTTACCGCCTGACGGGCGACTACCAGTTCGGCAGCGGCCTCCACTACGCGGAGTGGGTGGGCGCTGGCTTTCTGGTGTCCCCGCCGGCGGGATCCGACGCTCCCATGCGTTATCTCTTCGGGCTGGTGCCGGCGGATCAGGTCGAGCGGCGCGGCAACTGGAACGTGCTCGGTCTGGCCGCCACCGCCAGCTGGGATTACGGCGTCCGCGGCGTCTTCGTGCCCGAGGGCGCCACCTTCCTGTTCGCCGCCCCCACGCGCCGCCGCGGAGGTCGCGTCTACGAGCTGGGCGTGATCGCGCAGACGGCGGCGGGTCACGCCGGATTTGCGCTCGGCGTGACGCGCCGGGCGCTCGACGAGCTGATGGCCATCGCGAAGACGAAGGTCCGCATGGGCGGCGGCGTCTTCCTGAAGGACGATCCGCGCTTCCTGCATGAGCTCGGCATGCTCGAGTCTCGCTTCCGGTCGGTCCACGCCTGGGTGCGCGAGTCCTTCACGCGCATCGAGAGGACCGTGAACGAGACGGGACGCCTCGATCTCCGAGCCAACAGCGAGGTACGACAGGCGACCGTGCACGTCACGCAGGAGGGCGCGGAGATCGTGCGCCAGGTGTACCTGCTGGCCGGCACCACGGCTCTGCGCGACGGCCCGCTCCAGCGCTGTTTTCGAGACATCCATGCCGGGAGCCAGCATTTCTTTGCCAGCCCGGCGTCGACGCTCGATTTCGCACGCGACCTGCTGGCCGCGGCGGCGGCGTCCGGTCGGTAGAGGACCCGGCTTCCGTCATCGTGCGACGTGCTCCGCCATCCACTCGGAAAGCGACGCGGCGAATACCTGGTTGCCGGCTTCGTTGAAGTGGCCGTCGTGGGCCCAACGGGTCGCGCGGCCCGCCCGGTGCGCCTCGAGCAGCCGGTTGCCGAGTGGGACGTATCCGATCTCGTGCTCGTTGCACAGTCGCTTCAGCGCTTCGGACGATTCGCTCGGGGTACCGAAGTACGAGCCGCCGTCGGCGAGCACCATTCGACCTCCTCGTTCCTCTACCTGCCGGGCCAGCTCCTCCAGGATGCGCAGGTTGACGGCGAGCGGGGGCCCGGCGTCGGGTGCGCCTGCCCCCGGCGCCGGGGCGGACGGCGCGGCGAGCGTCTTGCCCATCGCAGCGTGCCGTGTCCAGCGCGTCTTCGCGAGGTGCCCGAGGACACTCGTCTCGCGGCGCCGGACGCGGCTCCCGCCGAACTCCCGCGCGATCAGCGCCCGTTGCGCGGCGACGAATGCCTCATAGTCGGCTGCGGGCTCGCGGACGAGCCTGCCGTCCTGCAAGCGGAAGGTGGGTCGGATCCAGAGGGCTCGCTGGGACGAGTGGTGGAACCGGCCGATCTCGTATTCGCTGACCGTGCGCTGAAGCTGGTACCCGCCGACGAGGACCACGACATAGTCCGGATCGAAGGCGCTCGCGAACCGTTCCCAGGTGAGCAGATACTGGCCGACGCCATAGTTGGATATTCCGAAGTTCAGCACCTCGTAGCGGGGCGGCTGCCCGGTTGCGTTGAGATGCGCCTCGAGCAGCTGGCCCGCGGTCTTCTCGAGCGGTACCTGGATCGCTTCGACGAAGGAGTCGCCGAGCAACGCGACACGCACGGTTCCCTCGGGCTTGGCCGGGCTTCTCTCCAGGTCGCGGAAGCCGAGGGAATTCGTCCGAATGCGGGTGCTGTAGTCCTTCGCGTACCAGTTCACGCCGGCCCAGATCCACTCCATGTGCGGGACTTGCGTCCAGCCGACGGTCCGCTCCGGCTGCAGAAAGAGGACGTCATACGACGGCCAGATCGCGAGGAAAACCCGCCCCGCCGCTTCGACCACGAGCAGTGTGATCAGCACCGACACCGATCCAAGGACGAAGGAGTACCACGCGCGAAGACGGGCCATGGAGGTGTCAACCTTTCCCCGTCAGTAGAGGACCCGGCTTCCGTCTGCGTACTCGACCATCAGCCGCAGATTGAGATGCGCGCGCCCTTCCGCCGCGGCGACGGCGACCAGCCGCTGCATCCGCGCCGCGCGGCCGGATGCGGTCTCGGCGGGGAGCGGGACCTCGCTCTGCGCCGCCGCGCTCGCAATCGACTGCGCGCTCCACAACCGCCAGTCTTCCTCGACGTGCCAGCGGTACAGCGAGGTCGCCGGCGAGGATCCGGCGACGCGCAGGACGGGTCCATAGAAGCTCCCGGGTGTCTCGGGGCCGAAGGTTCCTCCGATCGACACGCGGCCTTCGGCGGCCCCTCCGGATGCCGCAGCGAGCTGCAGCGAGATCTCCCGGCGCTCCGCGACGAGCTGCGGGGGGACGCTCACGAACCACCACTGGGGCGATCCCGGGAATGCGCCGGTGAAGTCCGTGAGGAATCTCGTGTACCAGTGGCAGACGCCCTGCTCGTCGAAGGTCTCCGGTAACTCGTCGTTCGGATTGCAGTGGAGCCGCTGCCAAGCGGATTCGCCCGGAGCTAGCCAGCTTCCGTCGATTCCGACGCGGACCGGCGGGGGTGCCAGCTCCGAGCGCAGGTCGACGAACCCGAGCGCCGCCCGGATCCTCGCACCCGGCAACGGCTCGGCGAGCTCGATCCTTGTCTGCACCGCTCCGCCCAGCTGGTCCAGGTCGAGCTCCCAGGCCCGCCATCTCGGGGCAGATGCTACGAACACGTAGGCCCCGTAGAGCAATACGAACACCACCGCCGGCACCCCACCGGCCACCAGGGCCGCGCGTGCTCCCATCGGGGTCGCATCAGCCCGTACAGAACGCCTCCGGCCAGCAGGCTGGCGAGCCCGACCAGCAGATCGCCCGCGTGTCCGAGCGCGACCGCATCGAGAAACGGGAGAAAGAGGGCGAGCTCGGCCGGCGGGTGGATGCAGATCAGACCGATCACGATGGCGGCACCGCCGGCCAGAAGGCCGATGGCAGTTCCGGGTCGCGCGCGTGCTGCGAGCGATTTCCACGCTTCGTCGACGAGGACGCCGACGAGCAGAAGCTGGACGGGGATCAAGGGAATCATCGGGCGGATCTCGATGTACTTCGCCGACACCACGACGGTGGACGCCGCCAGGGCCAGCAGCGGCGCGAAGCGCCGCCACTGCACGGCGGCCAGCCCCAAGCCTCCCAGCGCCAATCCGAACACGATCCGCTGGAAATCGTGCATCCAGCGCGGGACCTCGCGCCAGAGATTGTCCAGGAACCACAGGTGGTAGAAGAGCAGGTTGAGCACGCCGACGGCGCGGTAGCCGAGGTCGTCGAAGTGGAGCGGAGCTTCGGGGGTGTAGGGGACCGCATCGGCGTGCCAGCCGCGCTGAACGGGAGAAGTCGCTGCGAGGAACAGATGGGCCGCCACCTGGAGACCGAGGCTCCCTGCGGTGGGTCGACCCGCGGAGAGCCCCTGGCTCGTCGCATTCCAGATCAACAGGGGCAGAAAGAGAGCGGCGGTGAACGCGGCGAGTCTTCTGGCGCGGCGACCCGGCGTGGAGACGGCCGTGGCGATCGCCGCTCCCGCCCACACGAAGGGAACCACGACGAGCAGCGTGGGCCGCGTCAGCGCGGCAAGCGCGATCACGACGCCTCCAGCGAGCAGCTCCCCGCTTCCGCCCCGCCGCAGCGCACGCAGCAGGAGCAGGAAGCCGAGCCAGAACAGGAACAGCGCGAGGGTCTCCGTCAGCATGCGCCCGGTGAAGAGAATCAAAGTCGGATGTAGCGCTGCGAGGCCCGCGGCGACGAAGCCCACGCGTCGCGACGCGAGCTCCCGGCCCGAGAGCGCGATCAGCACGCAGGCCGCAGCGCCGAGCAGCGCCTGCGCCCAGCGGGCCACCCAGGCATCCACGTCGATGAATCGAAACAGGGCGGCCAGAAAGTACGTGTAACCGGGGCCACGGGAGACGATCCAGGCCTCGGCGCCCTCGCGGGTCCACGGAAAACCCGCGATCACCTCGTGGGGGACGGAGCTCGTGGAGGGAATCTCCGAGCTTCCCATCAGCTGCAGACTGCTGGCGGCATAGCCGGCAGCGTCTCCCAGGATGGGCGTCTGCCGGGTTTCGATGGGAAGCGGCCCGCCGAGCAGGTAGGTCGCCCTCAGGGCTGCGGCGATCGCGAAGAGCAGCAGCCAGGAACGACTCGAAGCGAGCATGCGGCGCACCGAATCCGGGACACTACCCAGCACGGCGCCGGACAGCGAGGGCTACCTGCGTGCGCGGCTCGGTCGGTCGTCCTGTCTCCGCCGAGCCGATAGAATCGGGCGATGGAGGTTTCGAGGCCGGGATCCGCTGCCCCGCGGCTTCTCTCGGCCGCCTACCTGCTGTCGGTACTCGGCTTCGCGGCGGTGGTCTCGGTGTTGGCCCTGCGCCAGCACCTCAGCGTGCCGTACAACGACGACTGGCGGCTGCTGGACGACATGTACCGCACGCCGCTCGGCCCCTGGCTGCTCTCGGTCCAGAACGGCCACCGGATTCCCGCGACCCTGCTCCTCCTCTACCTCGACCAGACGCTGGCGGACGGCCGGATGCACCTGCTGGTGGCCGCGCAGCTCGCGTGCGCCTGGCTCACGGCGGGCGTCCTCGCCCTCGCGCTGCGCGGCAACGGTGCCTCGGAGGGGGGGCTGCGCCGGGCGCTGCTCGGGTTCGGGATCTTCGCCCTGTTCTGGTCCCAGAGCGCCTACAACTTCCAGTGGGGGGTGAATCACGGGAGTGTATGGACGCCGATGTGGATCCTCCTGGCCCTTTTCGCCCTGGCACGGGCGCGGGATCGCAGCGGGGAGCCGGCGGGAGCGCGGCTGGTCCTGCTCGCGGCGGGAGCCGCCGTGCTCGCGACTTTCGGCCACGGTATGGGCTTCCTGATCTGGGGCGCGCTGCTCGCGATGGCGGTCGCGGGAAGGATGCCCTGGCGGGTGGGCGCCGGCCTCGCGGCCGGAGCGCTGACGAGCATCGGTCTCTACACCGTCGGCCTCTTCGGCTCGAAGAGCGTTCCGATCGGTTCGGACCTGCTGCTCGACTTCCTGGTCGCTCACCCGGGCGACCTGATCCGCTTCATCTGCGCCTTCGCGGGAGCGCCAATCGGGTGGACGCTGCACGGGCTCGGCCTGGTCGGGGCGGATGGGATGCTGGCGATCTCGACGGCCGTCGGCGCGCTCGCGGCCGCCCTGGCCTGCGCCTACGGCGTTCTCGTCTGGCGAAGGGGCGCGGCCCTGCCGGAGTTCGGTCTCGCGGGCTTCGGGCTGATGGTCTTCGTGCTCGGCGGGGGACTGATCGTCGGGCTGACCCGCCTGGCCATCTTCGGAGCCTCGCAGGCGGTGGAGAGGCGCTTCCTGAGCTGGTCCACACTGTTTTGGATCGGCGGCACGTGGGCGCTCGGGAGCCTCGCGGCCGGCCGCGGCGCGCGGCTCGCCCTGGCAGGCTCTCTCGCGGCGCTCTCTCTCGTCACGCTGCCGGTCCTCTTCGAGGCCCATGCGTACGGCGTGGCGCGGGACGGGCCCGTGCACGACGTGGCGCTTGCGCTCCTGCTCGGCGCTCCTCCCGACGAGCTCTTGCTGGGCGTCACGCGCCAGTCGCCCGAGGTCGTGGCGCGCGTGGCGGAGCGGCTGTCCCGTGAGAGACGCAGCCCGTTCGACGACGAGCGCAGCGGTCTGGCGGGAGCTCGCTTCGCGGAGCGCTTCACCCAGGCTCGAGCGGACGCCTGCGGCGGCGCTTCGGAGCTCGCGTGGCGTGCTCGCGGCGCCCACCTCGCCACCGTGCGGGGCCGAATCGCTCGCGACGGGATCGCGCCGGCGTTCTTCGTGCTGGTGGACTCGAAGGGGATCGTGCGCGGGCTCGGCGAAGAGCGTCCCGCAGCAGGGATCGCCGCAGCGGGCCGACACTGGGACGGTGTGATCGCAACCTTCGCGCCACACGAACGCTACTCTGCCTGGGCCGTGCTGCGCGACGGTCGCTCCGCCTGTCGCCTGGGAGAAATCGGAGGGCCGCCCGCGTGAGCACGCGCGGTTGGCAGCTGCTCTCGATCGCGGTTCTGCTGCCGGCGCTCGGCTTCGCGGCGGCGATCTCGTCGCTCGCGCTGTTTCGACACATCAGCGTGCCGCATCACGACGACTGGTTCCTGCTCGACCAGATGTATCGATCGCCGCTCGGCTCCTGGGTCTTCTCGATCCAGAACGGCCACCGACTTCCCGCCACGCTGCTGCTCCTCTACCTGGACCAGACCTGGGCCGGTGGCCGGATGCACCTGCTGGTGGTCGCGGCGCAGGCGTGCGCCTGGATCTCGGTCGGCGTCCTCGCCCTGGCATTGCGCGGCCCCGGCGTCTCGGACCCCCTGCTGCGCCGGACGCTCCTCGCTTTCGGGATCTTCGCCCTGTTCTGGTCTGGGAGCGCGTACAATTTCCAGTGGGGTGTGAATCACGGAAGTGTCTGGACGGCGATGTGGCTGCTGGTGGCCGTTTCGGCCCTGGCACGGGCGCGGGACCGGATCCGGGAGCCCGGCGGAGCCCGGCTGGTGCTGCTCGCCGCGGGAGCTGCGCTGCTGGCCACCTTCGGCCACGGCATCGGCGTCGCGAGCTGGGGAGCGCTGTTCGCGATCTGGGCCGCGGGAAGGATGCCCATGCGGGCGGGCGCGGCGCTCGCGGCCGGCGCGCTGGGCAGCATCGGCCTCTACAGCGTCGGCCTGTTCGGGTCGCACGGCGTTCCCAAGCAGGCAGGCTCGCTGCTCGCCTTGCTCGCCGATCGCCCGGGCGATCTGCTGCTCTTCGCCTGCGCCTTCGCGGGAGCGCCCTTCGGCTGGGCGCTGCGCGGCTTCGGCCTGGTCGCGGCGGAGGGGATGCTGCGCGCCTCGACGGCGGTCGGTGCGCTGCTGACGCTCGGGACGTGCGCGTTCGGAGCGCTCGCCTGGCGAAGGGGGGCGGCCCTGCCGGGGTTCGCTCTGGCGGGCTTCGGGCTGATGGTCTTCGTGCTCGCTGGGGGCCTGATCGTCGGGGTCATGCGCCTGGTCTATTTTGGACCCTCGCAAGCGGTGGAGATCCGCTTTCTATGCTGGTCCACACTATTCTGGATCGGAGGCGCCCTGGCGGTGGGGGGAGTCGCGGCCGGTCGCGTCGCGCGGTTCGCGCTCGTGAGTGCGCTCCCGGCGCTCTCGCTCGCCATGCTCCCGGCCCTTTTCGAGATCCGCGTGTCCCAGCGGGTGCAGGGCGAGCGCGACTCCGACGTGGTGCTCGCCCTCCTGCTCGGCGCTCGTCCCGGCAATCTCCTGTCCGACGCCTCGCGTGGGGCGCCCGACGTCGTCGATCGCGTGGTGGCCCAGCTGTCCCGCGAGAGACGCAGCCCGTTCGACGACGAGCGCAGCGACCTGGCGGGGACCTCCTTCGCGGAGCGCTTCACGGTGGCTCTGGAGCAGCCGTGCGGCGGTGACATGGAGCTCCGGCAGCGGGTTCCCGGCGGCGATCTCGCGACCGTGCGAGGCCGACTCGATCGCGACGGGATCGAACCGGCCTACCTGGTCGTGGTGGATTCGAAGGGGGTGATTCGCGGACTCGGCGAAGAGCGCATGTCGCGAACCGAAGTGTCCGAGCAGCCCTGGGAGGGTGTGATTGCGGGCTTCGCGCCGACGGAGCGATACGCCGCCTGGGCCGTGATGCGCGACGGTCGCTCCGCGTGCTCCGTTGGGGTGATCGGGCGCGGGCCTGGGGAGCCTGGCCTGCGCACGGGAGAGCCGCCCACGTGAGAGCGCTCCTTCAGCCTGGATTGCGCCGAAACGGGTGGCTCGCGCTCGCCGTCGCGTGCGGAATGGGGCTGCTCGGCTGCGGCTCCCCGGACCGGCCTCCGAACGTGCTGATGGTCGTGCTCGACACGCTGCGCGCCGATCGGCTCGGCGCCTACGGATCGACGCGGGGTCTGACTCCCTTTTTGGATGAGCTCGCCGCCAAAGGCGTCGTCTTCGAGAATGCCTATGCCACGAGCTCCTGGACGTCGCCCTCGATCGCTTCGATCTTCACCTCGCGCCATCCGCTCCAGCACGGAATCGTCGGATTCGAGTCGGTGCTCGGCGACCGCGAGGCGACCCTGGCCGAGAGTCTGCATGCGCTCGGCTTCGCGAGCGGCGGCTTCTCGGCGAATTTCCGGATCGCCGAGAAGCTCGGCTATGGCCAGGGGTTCGATACCTGGCGCGCCTATCTCGCAACCACCGACGCGCGTGACGAAGGCCCGAAGGTGCCTGCGCGATTCGTGCGGCAGGAGGCGCTGGCCTGGCTCGGCGGCGTCTGGCATCGAGAGACGCCGCGCCAGCTCTTCTTGTACGTCCACTTCATGGAGCCCCACTCTCCCTACGATCCGCCGGAGGAGGTGCGCCGGCGCCTGGTGCCGGGTGCCAGCGGTGCGGAGGCCGACGCCGCCAACGCCTTGCTAGTGGGGCTTCGCTTCGGTGATCTCTCGGACCAGCAGGTCGCGCTCCTCGCGGCGCTCTATGACGCCGAGGTGGCCACGCTCGACGCAGAGCTGCGCATGCTCTTCGAAGCGCTCGACGCGAACGGCTTTCTCGAGCATTCGATCGTGGTGGTGGTCGCCGACCACGGAGAGGAGTTCCGGGAGCACGGGATGCTGCTGCACGGGATCACGCTCTTCGAGCCGAGCGTGCGGGTTCCCCTGCTGCTGCTCGCCCCGGGCCTGGAAGCGGGGCGCAGGGTCGCGCAGCCGGTCTCGCTGCTCGACCTGGCGCCGACCATCCTGGATCTTCTTCGAGCTCGGGTGCCGGAGCGCTTCGAAGGCCGTTCGCTCCTGCCGCAGGTGCGCAGGACGGCGGCAGCGGCCGGGTCGGGGGACATCCTTCTCGAGCTCGCCCCCAAGCTCGATGCCGCGGAGGTACGCACGCACAGCCGCGGCCTGGTGCGCGGCTCGCGCAAGCTGCTGGTGGATCCCCAGGGCCAGCCCCGGGTTTTCGATCTCGGGCGCGATCCGGGGGAGCTCGCCGCGAGCGGGTCGGCGGGCGAGGCCAGGGAGCTGGTCGCGGCGCTCGAGCGCGTGCGCGCAGACCTCGGGTCGCGGGCCGGCGTCCCGGTGCCCGCCGCGCCCCTCGACGCCAAGGCCCGGGAGGATCTGCGCGCGCTCGGCTACCTGCCCGGGGAGTGATAGGATGGCCGGAATGGGCCCAAATGCCCCGGAATGGTCGCATTGACCGCATCCAAGCTCGACGATCTGGAATCTCCCATCTTCGGCCCGCCGGAACCCCCCGAGCCGGTGGCGGCGGGCAGGTTCGATTTCGTCGAGGCGGCGCATCAGGAATTTCCGCCGATCCTGATCATCGCGGTCACCAATCTCTGTGACATGGCCTGCATCCACTGCGCCCACCCGGTGGTGAAGAAGAGCCCCGGCTACCGCGGCACCTTCATGGATGCGGAGATCCACTCGAAGATCGTGGAGGAGACCCGTCGATTCCGCGATCAGCTCTACGTCTTCCGCTACGCCGCGGATGGTGAGTCGCTGCTGCATCCCGAGTTCCTCGACTTCGTGGAGGAGACCAAGCGGGCCGGTATCGGCCCCGTGGACCTCACCACCAACGCCATGTCGCTCACCGACGAGAAGATGCGCCGCCTGCTCGAGGCGCCCATCGACGTGATCGACGTGAGCCTGGATGCGAACACGAAGCAGACCTACGAGAAGATCCGGATCCGCGGGAAGTTCGACGTGGTGACCGCGAACCTGAAGCGATTGGTCGAGCTGAGAGACCAGATCGGATCGCCCACCCGGATCATGACGAGCATCATCAGCCAGAAGGAGGCGCTCGGCGAGGTCGAGGCCTTCAAGGCGTTCTGGGGCCAGTACGTGGACGAGGTGCTGGTGCGCGGGCTCAACACCGACCTCGGAATCGTCAACGCGAGCGAGACCTACTTCGACGAGAAGCTCGAGCGTTGGCCCTGCCCGCAGTTCTGGAAGCGCGTCACGATCAATCACGACGGCGGCGTCCGCTTCTGTGTCGAGGACTGGTTCAACCGCGGGGTGGTTTCGAACATTCGCGACCACACGATCCAGGAGGTCTGGCAGAGCCCGATCTATCGCCGCTTCCGCGAGCTCCACCAGACCGGACGCTGGCGCGACATGAAGCTGTGCAGCCCCTGCATGGATTGGCAGCACATGGAATGGGACCACGGCTTCGAGAAGGCCGTGAAGCGGGTGCTCGGGAAGGCGCCCGGCGCCGCGCGCAGGGCCGGAGCGGGCGAGGGCTGACGCGCATGCTGCGGGTGGGCGTCGCCGGCTGCGGCTATTGGGGACCCAACCTCGTCCGCAACTTCCAGATCCTGGAAGGCTGCCAGGTGCAGGCCGTCTGCGACCTGGATCCGGCGCGGGTGGAGGCGGTGCGCAGGCTCTACCCGACGATCCGGGCGGCGCGCAGCTTCGAGCAGCTGGTGGACGATCCGGCCATCGACGCGGTCGCCATCTGCACGCCGGTTCACGCGCACTTCCCGCTGGCCCGCGCGGCCCTCGAAGCCGGCAAGCACGTGCTCGTCGAGAAGCCGCTGACCGATTCCTCCGCCTCGGCGGAAGCCCTGGTCGAGCTGGCCGAGGAGCGCGGACGGATCCTGCAGGTGGACCACACCTTCGTCTACACCGGAGCGGTGCGGAAGGTGCGCGAGATCATCGAGAGCGGCGAGGTGGGCGAGCTGCTCTACCTCGACTTCGTGCGCGTGAACCTCGGCCTCTTCCAAGAGGACGTGAACGTCCTCTGGGACCTGGGACCCCACGACGTCTCCATCCTCACGCACCTGGTGGGTCGCCGGCCCTCGTGGGTCTCCGCGGTCGGGAGCGCCCACTACGGAGAGCTGGAAGATCAGGTCTACGTGACCATCAAGTACGAGGGGTCGCTGATCGCGCACCTGCACCTGAACTGGCTCGCCCCGGTGAAGGTCCGCTCGACGCTGATCGGCGGAACGCGCCGCATGATCGTCTACGACGACCTCGAGCCCAGCGAGAAGGTTCGCGTCTACGAGAAGGGCGTGACGCTTCAAAGTGACGCCGGGACCCGCGCGCGGGCCCTGGTCGACTACCGGCTCGGCGACATGTTCGCTCCCCACATCGACAAGACGGAGCCGCTGTCCCTCGTCTGCCGCAGCTTCCGCGACGCCGTCGAATCAGGCGTGCAGCCCTTGACCGGCGGGCGGGCGGGACTCGAGGTGGTGCGGATCCTGGAAGCCGCGCAGGCATCGATTCGCAAGCAAGGCGAGCGGGTCTCCCTCGAGCCACGCTCTTGAGCCCGCGGCCGGCCGGCGTGCCCGCAACCGACCTGCGCGTAGCCAAGCTCGACCCGCGCGGCGGCGCCGTCGACGCCGAGCTGGAGGGCTTCCTCGCCGCCTGTCCGGCCAGCGTCGCGCAGCAGACCCCCGGCTGGCGCCGTGTGATCGAAGCGATCGGCGTGGACGAGCCGCGCCTGCTCGCCTGCCGCCGGCGCGGGGAGCTCGTCGGCCTGCTGCCGGCCTGGCGCTACCAGGGTCCCCTGGGCGCGATCCTCGCCTCGTGTGTGCAGGCGGGTCCGCTGGGCGGCGTGGCCTGCCACCCCGAAGCCGATCGCGAGCTCGTCTACGCCGCGCTCCTCGAGGGCTTCTTGGAGCTCGCCCGCGAGGAGAGCTGCGCCGTCGCCACCGTGATCACGAGTCCGTTCTGGCCCGACCGCGAGCTGTGCGAGAAGCACTTCGCTCCGGACTACCTCCTCGAGAACGTCTGTCAGGTGCTCGATCTCTCCAGCGGACTCGACGAC
>Ga0184637_10002464_pt1 | contig 11928 bp, 12 predicted proteins | sample PLM3_127_b2_FD_133143 | JGI IMG/M metagenome (GOLD analysis project Ga0184637, IMG submission 133143) | Groundwater sediment microbial communities from an aquifer in East River, Colorado, USA - PLM3_127_b2 | ecosystem: Environmental > Terrestrial > Soil > Riparian zone | place: USA: East River...
ACCGGCTTGTTTTCGGGCAGCAGCGCAAGCACCTTGGCATCGTCGAGCCCGAAGCGTCCGGCCTCGACGACGAACAGCACGAGGTCGACGTCGGCGAGCGTCGCCTGAACGGTGCGGTTGAGGTTGCGGTTGAGCGCGGCCTTGTGCTGCGTCTGGAAGCCCGGCGTGTCCACGAAGATGAACTGCGCGTTGCCCAGGGTGCGGATGCCGGTGATGCGGTGGCGCGTGGTTTGCGGCTTGCGCGAGGTGATGCTGACCTTCTGGCCGACCAGCGCATTGAGCAGCGTCGACTTGCCGACGTTCGGGCGGCCGACAATCGCGATCAGCCCGCAACGCCGGGAGGCTTCGCCACCGGCACCCGCGTCGGCCAGGGAGGGATCCATCGCCGGCAGTTCAGGACTGCAACGGGCCGTCGGGTCGATCGCTCGCCTTGAGCATGTCGAGCATGCGGCGTGCCGCCTCTTGCTCGGCGGCGCGCCGGGAGCGGCCTTCGCCGGTATGGGTGAGTGCGAGCGCCGGCACCGCGCATTCGACCTCGAAGGTCTGCGCATGCGCTTGGCCGCGCGTCGCAACGATGCGGTACGACGGGACCTGCAGCCGCCGCGCCTGCAGCCATTCCTGCAGCTCGGTCTTCGCGTCCTTGGTCCAGCTCTCGATGTCGGTCGTGTTGATCACTTCGCCGAACAAGCGCCGCACAAGGGCCTGCGCGTGCTCGAAGCCGCCGTCGAGGAAGGTCGCGCCGATGATCGCCTCGAGCGCGTCGGCGAGGATCGACGGGCGCTGCGCGCCGCCGCCGCGGGCCTCGCCTTCGGACAGCCGCAGCACGTCGGGCAGGCCGAGTGCAAGCGCGACGCGATGCAGGCTGTCTTCGCGCACGAGGTGCGCGCGTACCCGCGTCAGGTCTCCTTCGTCCGAAGCAGACAGCCGCTCGAACAGCAGGCCGGAAATGGCCAGGCTCAGCACCGCGTCGCCGAGGAATTCAAGGCGCTCGTTGTGATCGGCACCGAAGCTGCGGTGCGTCAACGCGCGGGTCAGCAGGCTGCCATCGGAGAAGTGGTAGCCCAGGCGCGACTGCAGGGACTCGAGAGGCGACATCACGACATTCACATCCTACTCAAGTCGAACGCCCTTCGTACTTGATCAGCAGAAAGACCGGGCCGAAAAGTTCGACCTCCTTCTCGTAGGCAAAACGTATCACCACGCGATCATTCTCCTTGGTGATGTTCAAGTCCTTGCCGGAGATCGTCGCGATGCTGTATTCGACGTCCTTCTGCTTGTCGAATGCGGCACGAATCTCGGGCACCGTCGTCGCGCCGCTGGCGGCGATCTTGTTGACAGTGCGCTGGATCGTCAGGTATTCGTTGACCGTTGGCAGCACGCGCAGCGCGACAATTGCGACCATCGCGATGAGCACCGCCCAGAACAACAGGCCGATCAGAGAAATCCCTTGTTGACGACCACGTCTGAGCGTCGGAACGGTCATGAGACTTTGCTCCTTTATCCCTCGAAAGTCGGCATTGTGCCGGACGCTCACTGGAACCCGCCGAAGCGCCTGAAGTTGCTGAAGTTCATCCAGATGAAGAATGCACGGCCCACAATGTTTTCGTCCGGAACGAAGCCCCAGTACCTCGAGTCCTGCGAGTTGTCGCGGTTGTCGCCCATCATGAAATAGTGCCCCGCCGGCACCTTGCAGACCACGCCCTCGGCACTGTAGCGACAGCTCTCCTTGCGCGGAAAGTTGTCGGTGCCCGGCAGGAACGGCTGGCGCTGCGGGTCGACCAGGATCGTGTGCTCGACGCCGTTGAGCTGCTCGCTGAACTGCGGCGAGTAGACGATGCGATCCTCGTCGAAGTACTCGGGCAGCGCACGCGTGGGCACCGGTTTGCCGTTGATGCTGAGCCTCTGGTTCAGGTACGCGACTTCGTCACCCGGCACGCCGACGACGCGCTTGATGTAGTCCACGCTCGTGTCCTTCGGATAGCGAAACACCATGACGTCGCCGCGTTGCGGGTCGTGGTTGGCGACGATCTTCTTGTTGATCACCGGCAAGCGCACGCCATAGTGGTACTTGTTGACGAGAATCAGATCGCCGACCAGCAGCGTGGGAACCATCGATCCGCTCGGGATCTTGAAAGGCTCGAACAGAAACGAGCGCAGCAGGAAGACGACCAGGATCACCGGGAAGAGGCCCGCAGTCCAGTCCAGCCACCACGGCTGGGCGAGCACCGCCTGGCGCGCCTGTGCGACGTCTCCATCCACCTTGGAGATGCCCTGCCTCGACAACTCGGCGCGCCGCGACGCGTCCTGCGCCTGCAGCGAAGCGGCCGCGGCCTCGCGCTGCGGCCTGAAGTGAAAGCGTTCGGCCAGCCAGTAAGCCAGGGTGACCAGCGTCAGCGTGAACAGGAGCAGCGAAAAGTTTCCGCTCCACTTGCCGATGAACCAACCCGCCCCATAGACGATCAGGCACGCGTAAAGCAATCCAGTCAGAGAGCCCATCAGTCGTCCACTTGGAGAATGGCGAGAAACGCTTCCTGCGGCACCTCGACCGTGCCGATCTGCTTCATGCGTTTCTTGCCCGCCTTCTGTTTTTCCAGCAGTTTGCGTTTTCGGCTGATATCGCCGCCGTAGCATTTTGCCAGCACGTTCTTGCGCAGCGCCTTGATCGTTTCGCGCGAAATGATGTTGGCGCCGATCGCCGCCTGGATCGCCACGTCGTACATCTGGCGCGGGATGATTCCGCGCATCTTCGCGGTCACTTCGCGGCCACGGTGCTGGCTCTGGCTGCGGTGCACGATGATCGACAGCGCGTCGACGCGGTCGCCGTTGATCAGGATGTCGACCTTCACGACGTCGGCCGGTCGGTACTCCTTGAACTCGTAGTCCATCGACGCATAGCCACGCGACACGCTCTTCAGCTTGTCGAAGAAATCGAGAACGATCTCGGCCAGCGGCATCTCGTAGGTGAGCATGACTTGCCGGCCGTGGTAGGCCATGTTGAGCTGCACGCCACGCTTGTGATTGGCCAAGGTCATGACCGGCACGACGCAGTCCTGCGGCATGTACAGATGCACCGTGACGATCGGCTCGCGGATCTCTTTGGTCTTTCCCTGGTCGGGCAGCCTAGACGGGTTCTCGATCTCGATGACGTCGCCGTTGTTGAGTTCCACCTGGTAGACGACCGACGGCGCGGTAGTGATCAGGTCCTGGTCGAACTCGCGCTCGAGTCGCTCCTGCACGATTTCCATGTGCAGCAGGCCGAGGAATCCACAGCGAAAACCGAAGCCGAGCGCCTGGCTCACTTCGGGTTCGTAGCGCAACGATGAATCGTTGAGCTTCAGTTTCTCGAGCGCATCGCGCAGTTGGTCGTATTCGCTGGCTTCGATCGGATACAACCCCGCGAAGACCTGCGGCTGGATTTCCTTGAATCCCGGCAGCGGAACGCTTGCCGGCCCGAGATTGGTGGGTGTTTTCTTCTCGGCCGTGATGGTGTCGCCGACTTTGGCTGCCTGTAATTCCTTGATGCCGGCGATCATGAAACCCACCTCACCGGCGTTCAGCACATCGCGAGACAGCGCCTTCGGCGTGAACACGCCGAGCTCCTCGATCGCATAGCACGCATCACTGGCCATCATGCGTACGCGCTCGCCCTTCTTCAGCGCGCCGTCGACCACGCGCACCAGCATCACCACGCCGACATAGTTGTCGAACCACGAGTCGACGATCATCGCGCGCAGCGGCGCCTCGGCCTTGCCGCGCGGTGCCGGCATGCGCGCGACGATCGCTTCGAGAATTTCGTCGACGCCCTCGCCCGTCTTGGCCGAGCACGCGATGGCGTCGCTCGCGTCGATGCCGATCACGTCTTCGATCTCGGCCTTGGCGTTGGCGGGATCAGCCTGCGGCAGGTCCATCTTGTTGAGCACCGGCACCACTTCGACGCCGAGCTCGAGCGCCGTATAGCAGTTGGCAACCGTTTGCGCTTCGACGCCCTGGCTCGCATCGACCACCAGCAAGGCGCCCTCGCAAGCCGACAACGAGCGCCTGACTTCGTAGCTGAAGTCCACATGCCCCGGGGTATCGATCAGGTTCAGGTTGTAGACCTTGCCGTCACGCGCGGTGTAGCTCAGCGCCGCCGTCTGCGCCTTGATCGTGATGCCGCGCTCGCGTTCGATGTCCATCGAATCGAGCACTTGCGCCTCCATCTCGCGATCGGTCAAACCCCCGCAGCGCTGGATCAACCGGTCGGCAAGCGTCGACTTGCCGTGGTCGATGTGGGCGATGATCGAGAAATTGCGGATGTGGTCCATGCGTGCTGCGTTCGCTTCACAGAACGAAGTCTGCGAAGGCTACAACGGCGCAGCCGTTGCGACGCAGACTCATATCGCGAAGCGATGTGAAGCCTTGATACGGCGTTGCGGGAGTCAAAAAAAAGGCACGTCGAATCGTTGACGCGCCTTCCAACAAAACGTATGGCAACTGCTTGTTGGGCTTTCATTGTAGCCAAAAGCCCCCCGCCGAAAACCGCGCCGTTGCTTGATTTTGGCCCGTTGCACGCCACCAACAACGAAAATAGTCAACAGGATATCCACAAAGGGCTGTGGACCGATAGTGGATACTTTTGGCGGTCGCTAATAGTGATGTGAAACAGCTGTAAATGCGCCTTCAAAACCTATCATTCCAGCGTCGCCTTGGCTCAATGCGTCGATTTGACTATTGAAGTGAGCGTACACCTACTCATGCCGGCCACAGCGGAGTCTGATGCGGAGTGAGCCCGCCAAGCCGCAGCTCTCACGACATGGAAAAACCTGCATCCCCACTCGCCTTGTCGCGATTCAGCGATTCGGTCGAATAACCAGATAGTTGACCCACTCGCTGCGACGAACGAGCACGCTGACCGGGCGCGTCTTGTCGAGCTTGGCGACGACCGTTTCGAATTGCTTTGCGCCATTCACCTCGGTGTTGTCGATCGACAGGATCACATCGCCTTCGCGCACGCCAGCGCGCGCCGCAGGACCGTCGGTAGCATCCACCCGCACGCCGCCTTTCACTTTCAACTCGCGCTTCTGCGCATCGCTCAAGTCGGAGACGCTGAGACCGAGCGAGCCCGCCACCGCAGCAGGCACTTTCGAATCGCGTTCTGCAACGCGCCGCGGCTTTTCGGGTTCGAACTCGGCCACCGTCACTGCGATGTCGCGATAGTTGCCACGCCGGTACACCTGTGCATTTGCCTTCGTACCCGGTTTGAGCGAGCCGACGATGCGCGGCAGGTCGCCCGCCTTGTCGACCGGCTTACCCTCCATGCGCGTGATGATGTCTCCGGCCTCTAAGCCCGCCTTCTCCGCAGGGCCACCGGGTTCGACACTTCGCACCAGTGCGCCGATCGGTTTGCCAAGACCGATGGTCTCGGCCACGTCCTTGGTCACCTGATCGATTTGCACACCGATGCGCCCGCGGACGACGCGCCCCGTCGAGCGCAACTGATCGGCAACACGCGTCGCCTCGTCGATCGGAATCGCGAAGGAGATGCCCATGAACCCGCCGGAGCGGCTGTAGATCTGCGAATTGATGCCGATCACTTCTCCGCGCATGTTGATCAACGGCCCGCCGGAGTTGCCAGGATTGATCGCCACGTCGGTCTGAATGAACGGCAGGTAGTCCCCCGTGTCGCGCCCTTTCGCACTGACGATGCCGGCGGTCACCGTGTTCTCGAGGCCGAAGGGTGAACCGATAGCCATCACCCACTCGCCCACACGAAGGCGGCTGACGTCACCGATCTTGACCGCGGGCAGACCCGTTGCGTCGATCTTCACGACGGCCACATCCGTACGCTTGTCAGCACCAATCACCTTGGCCTTGAATTCGCGCTTGTCGATCAGGGTCACGAACACTTCATCGGCACCCTCGACCACGTGCGCATTCGTCATCACATAGCCATCGGCACTGAGCACGAAGCCCGAGGCGACGCCGCGTTGTTGCGGTTCATCGTCAGGGCGCGGCACGCGGCGGCCATCCGGACGGGGCTGGCCCGGGATCGGAATGCCGAATCGCCGGAAGAACTCCTGCAGGTCCTCGTCCATCTCCGGCCGCCCGCTCATCGCCCCCGCACGCCCTCGCTCGGTCGTGCGGATGTTGACGACCGCCGGGCCGACTTTTTCGACGAGGTCCGCGAAATCGGGCAGGTCGCGCACTTGCGCGACGCTCGGGCCCGACAACAATGTGGCGGAAATGGAAACGGCGAGCGCCGCCAGCATCGCCACGAAGCCACGGGGCCAAGTGTTTGCCGATGAGGCAAAAAGTGATCGCATCGTTGCACCTCGAAGAAATGAACTCAAACCGGAACCTGTTGCGCAGTGAGTTCTGAAACTGCGGCCGTTTTTGTCGAACGCAAGGCCGCTACTTCCTTCGTTCCAGCGCCCCGACGAACATCCTGAGCGTTGCGAGCGGCACGTCACCCACCACCGTGACCCACCAGTCGCCTTGCCGGCGCGTCATTGTCTGGGTCGCGCCGATCGAGGTCTGAATCGGCTTTCCATGCCGTCCGGCGTTGAAGGGCTCGATGAACACGGACACATAGGTCAGACCGTCGGAGTAGATCGATTGAAGGACTTCGGGCACGCTCGTGCGGCCCGCGTCGGCGCCCGCCTCCAGCGGACGCTTGATGCAACTGACCTGTCGAAACCCCGATAGCGGCGTGCGCAGGCTCCAGCCCTCATCTTCGAGTCGAGTGGGCGTCAGCGCCGGGCGCAGCACGCGATAGCCCTCGAGCCGCGTCATCGGCTGCAACACGGATTCCGGCTGCGCCTTGACACCGATCACGACATCTGAAAACGCCGACGATTCGATGACCTCGTCACGCTCGCCCAGCACCTCGGCCCGCAGCAGCAATCCCGAGACCCTGTCGGCCCACAGGCGATAGCCGAAGCGGTGCGCATCCTTGGGCCGCAGGTGCAGCACATGCGCTTCGTGACCCGCGACACGATCGTTGCCCAACGATCGCACGTCGTACGAATCGACGATTCGATCGTCGCCGCCTTGCAGCAGGGCGGGAAAACTGCTCATCGATTCTCGCTGCTCGACCAGCGCCAGCTTGTTCTGCGGCCACAGCGTGTGCACGACGTTGTTGTGGCGGAACACGCGCCGCATCTGCCCGTCGAGCGATTCGACGCGCTCGAATTGATTGCGCCCATCGCAGTAGTGCGCGATGCGAGCGCTCGACACGGAGCCACCGGCACTGACGACGAAGGTGCCTTGAAAGTTGTGATGGTTGGCCGCCTGGTGGATGCGCATGAGCCAGGCGCGCACCTCGCGTGGCTCGAGGGAAGCCGCTGGATCCTGAGCGCTGGCGACGCTCACCCATAACGAGCAGGCTCCCGCCAAGGCGATTGCGGACAGGGATCGCAGCAGCATGGTCAGCGGCTCGGGACCTCGGCCGTCGCGCCGCGCAAGAAGCCCGAAGGCACGCCCAGCGCCGAGCTTCCGGCAAACTGTTTGTGCGCCGCCAGGTAGTGCTCGAGCCGTGCATCACGAATCACCTTGCCACTGCCCACGACGCTTTGTGGTTCGGCGTCGACCGCAGTGCCGGCAAGCATCGGCGCAGGCCCGCCGGCATTGCGGACACTGCCGGCATCCGGTGTGCCGGCAAGCGTCGGCGTCGGCACCGGGGCCGGCGCTTGCGTGACCAGCAAGACGCCCCCCACGGCGACAAAGCCCGCGGCCACCGCCACCGCCGCACTCCAGTTGCGCAAACGGGAACGATGTTGGTTGCCCGCGGCGACGCTCGGTGCCGGATCAGCCGGCGCTTTGTCGCTCGCCGGAGCGAGCACCACCGGTTCCTTGGCGAGCCGCTCGCGCACGACGCGCAGAAACTCGGCATCGCGTTTGGCGTCGGAACTGAGGTCTTCGGAGCGCAGCACGTCCCCGATCAGGTGATAGGCGTGCCACGAGGCGCGTGCGGCAGGCTGCTCGCGCCATGCGGCGCACAGGCGCTCCACGCCGGCGCCTTCGACCTCGCCGTCGACCATCGCCGACAAGCGCTCCAGCGCGTCAGGATCATCTTGTGGCCACTGTTTCATCGTCGACTCCACCGGTTCATGACCAAGCGCCCTACCAGCGATCGCCCTCGCGCGTGTCGAGAAGCGGCCGCAGCCTCGCTGCGATGGCCTCGCGGGCGCGAAAAATTCTCGAACGGACGGTGCCGATTGGACAATTCATCACTTGCGCAATCTCTTCGTAGCTCAACCCTTCGAGCTCGCGCAAGGTGATGGCCTGGCGCAGATCGTCCGAAAGGGCCTCGATGGCCGCGTTGACGGCGGCAGCGATTTCCTTGCTGGCCAACAACGCATCCGGCGTTTCGCCATCGCTTAGTTCATTCTCGACGCGGGAAGTTTCATCGTCGTCGTCGCGCGAGGCGAGCATTGTTTCCGACATCAGCGGGTCGCGCTTGAGTTCGACCAGTGCCTTTTTGGCGGTATTGACGGCGATCCTGTACAGCCACGTGTAGAACGCGCTGTCGCCGCGGAACTGAGGGATCGCACGGTAGGCCCGGATGAATGTCTCCTGCGCGATGTCGGGTACCAAATCCACGTCGCGCACCATGCGACCGATCAGGCGTTCGATGCGGCGCTGGTACTTGACAACCAGCATTTCGAACGCCTTCGCATCGCCCCGCTTGACGCGTTCGATCAACGGTGCGTCGGCGTCGGCTGAGCTCATTCGCGGGAGAAAGGGTCGACTGGCGCTACGCGCGAGCCGGACGGGGCGTCCGGCCGCGGCGAATATACCGCACAGCGCAGCGCGTGCCACTGCGGTCCGAGCTCCCGGCGTTCCAGCGCCAACCAGCGCCGGCAACGCTTGTAGGATTCATCGGGGGGCGCGTCGAAGCGCAACAGCATCCATGGACCGAGGTCCATGACGACAGCCACGTCGCCCGGCCGGCCTGGTGCGTCGACATCGGGCGAGACGCGAAGTTGCCAGCATTGCCCATCGAAGCTCAGACCGAGCGATCGCACACTCAGTGCACGCAGCGCAACCATGGCAGCGAACGCGCTGGCCAGGCCCGCCGCAAGGGCCTTCGCGACCGTCGGGCTGCCAAGGCGTGAAGCCAACCACCAAGCTGCGGCGGCCGAGCTTGCCACGGCAAGCGCAACGACGAACCCTCGCCACGCTCCACGCCCGCTGACGGTGACCTGCAGGGCCGGCGCGGCGCGCATCAGCGCGAAAGGAAATGCGCGTCAGACGCGCTTGAAGACCAGCGAGCCGTTTGTGCCGCCGAAGCCGAAGTTGTTCTTCAGCGCGTAGTCGATCTTCATCTCACGCGCGGTATTCGCGCAGTAGTCCAGGTCGCACTCCGGATCCTGGTTGTAGATGTTGATTGTCGGCGGCGACACCTGATGGTGCACGGCGAGCGCGGTGAACACGGATTCTATACCGCCCGCACCGCCGAGCAGATGGCCGGTCATCGACTTGGTTGAATTGACGACCAGCTTCTTCGCGTGGTCGCCGAAGGCAAGCTTGATCGCGTTGGTTTCGTTCACGTCGCCAAGCGGCGTGGAGGTGCCGTGTGCGTTGAGATAGTGCACCTGGTTCGCGTCGATGCGCGCGTTGCGCAGCGCCGCCTTCATCGAGCGTTTCGGACCATCGACATCCGGCGCGGTCATGTGGAAGGCGTCCGCCCCCATGCCGAAGCCGACCAGCTCAGCGTAGATGTTCGCGCCGCGGCGCTTGGCATGCTCGTACTCTTCGAGGACAACGACGCCGGCACCTTCACCGAGAACGAAACCGTCGCGGTCCTTGTCCCAGGGCCGGGACGCGGTCTTCGGATCGTCGTTCCTGACCGACAGCGCCCGCGCAGACGCAAAGCCACCGACACCCAGCGGCGACACCGTCGATTCCGCACCACCGGCCACCATCACATCGGCATCGCCGTACTCGATCAGGCGGCCGGCCTCGCCGATGCAATGCAAACCGGTTGTGCAGGCCGTGACGATCGCGAGATTCGGCCCCTTGAAGCCGAACCTGATCGAGACATGGCCCGAAATCATGTTGATGATCGAAGCCGGCACGAAGAACGGCGAGATGCGCCGCGGACCCCGCGCGGTCAGTTCCGCGTGGGTGTCTTCGATCAGGGGCAAGCCGCCGATGCCCGAACCGACCAGGCAACCCACGCGTTCGGCCTGCTCTTCGCTCAGCGCGTCGCCGGTCGGCAGCCCCGCATCGCGCACCGCCTGTATCGACGCCGCCAATCCATAGTGGATGAACGTGTCCATGTGGCGCGCTTCCTTGGCGGGGATGTAGTCCTCCACCTTGAAGCCCTTCACCTCGCCGGCGAAGGTGCAGCTGAACGCCGATGCGTCGAACTTCGTGATCGTGTCGATTCCCGGACGCCCGGCCAGCAGGTTCTGCCAACCTTCGGCCACCGTGTTTCCGACGGGGCTGATGAGCCCAAGGCCAGTGACAACGACGCGGCGGCGGGACATTCGATCTGGGTGGGTGGAAAAACGATAGCGCGCGAAGTTCGCTCGCTCAGGCCTTCTGGTTCTTCACGGCGTAGTCGATGGCCAGTTGAACCGTGGTGATCTTTTCGGCTTCTTCGTCCGGGATTTCTATGCCGAACTCATCCTCGAGGGCCATCACCAGTTCCACCGTGTCAAGCGAGTCGGCACCCAGATCGGCCACGAAGGCCTTCTCGTTGGTGACGTCGGACTCGGGCACGCCGAGTTGTTCGGCGATGATTTTCTTGACACGCGCTTCGATATCGCTCATGACTCCTCCAGGAGGGGTTTGCTAGAAACAGCCCGGCATTCTACGGCCAGTGCGGTGTCGGCTCTAAGACACCATTGCGCCATGCCGGTCGGGCTCGCCCGGCTGCAAATTCTGGTCAGTTCATGTACATGCCGCCGTTGACGTGCAGTTCCGAGCCGGTGATGTATCCGGCCCGCGGCGAGGCCAGAAACACGACCGCGTCGGCGATCTCTTGCGGCGTGCCCAGACGCCCGAGCGGGATCTGCCCCAGCAGCGCGGCCTTCTGCGTCTCCGGCAAGCCGGCCGTCATGTCGGTGGCGATGAATCCGGGCGCCACGCAATTGACGGTGACGCCACGGCTGCCAAGTTCGCGCGCCAGTGATCGTGTCATGCCGGCCACGCCTGCCTTCGCCGCGCAATAGTTCGCCTGCCCTGCGTTTCCGCTCGCGCCGACGACCGAGGTGATATTGACGATGCGCCCGTAGCGTTGCTTCATCATCGTGCGCATCACCGCGCGGCTCAGGCGGAACACTGACTTGAGGTTCGTGTCGAGCACCGCATCCCAGTCTTCGTCCTTCATGCGCAGAGACAGCGTGTCGCGTGTGATGCCGGCATTGTTCACGAGCACGTGCAGCGCGCCGTGTTCCTTGACGATGCCATCCACCGCGCTCTCCACGCGCGCAGCATCGTTGACATCGAGCGCCAGGCCGCGGCAGTTCGGGAACCCGGCCAGCGCGTCGCCGATGGCCTGCGCACCCCCCTCGGTGGTCGCCGTGCCGACGACCCGCAGCCGCTGCTCGGCGAGCGCCATCGCGATCGCGCGGCCGATGCCGCGCGAGGCGCCGGTGACCAGCGCCACCTGCCCTGCAAACTGAAGCTCGCTCATTCGCGCACCCTACACACTTCGTGTGGTCCCTCCGAGAGGGAATTCGCCCCCAAGGCAGCCTGGCGACTCATGTCAGCAACCCTCTGGCTTCGGCGAGCGACGCCGGGTCGCACACCGTCATCGTCACCGCCTCGGCGTCGATGCGCTTGACCGTGCCGGCGAGCACCTTGCCGGGCCCGCACTCGATGATGTGTTTCAAGTCGAGCGCACGCATCGCTTGCACCACCTCGACCCAGCGAACAGGGCCGAAGGCCTGACGATACAAGGCGTCGCGAATCGCCCGGGGGTCCGATTCGACCTTCACG
>Ga0184637_10002465_pt1 | contig 11926 bp, 11 predicted proteins | sample PLM3_127_b2_FD_133143 | JGI IMG/M metagenome (GOLD analysis project Ga0184637, IMG submission 133143) | Groundwater sediment microbial communities from an aquifer in East River, Colorado, USA - PLM3_127_b2 | ecosystem: Environmental > Terrestrial > Soil > Riparian zone | place: USA: East River...
CAGCAGCGTGCCGGCCCGCGTCCCGTGCCGCGAGAGCGTCTGGCCGGCGGCCACGTCCTCCACGAGCGCGGCCATGATCTTGGCCAGCCCGAAGTCGAGGATCTTCAGCACGCCGTCGGGCGTGACCATCAGGTTCTCCGGCTTGAGGTCGCGATGGACGATCCCGGCGCGGTGCGCCTTGGCCAGGCCGTCCGCGATCTGTGCGCCGAAATCGAGCAGCTCGTGCATGGCCAGCGCGCCGGACGCGAGCCGGCGCCGCAGCGTCTCGCCCTCCACGTACTCCATCACCACGTAGTGGGCGCCCGCCTGGCCGGCCGCCTCGCCGACGTCGTAGATGTGGACGATGTTCGGATGGTTGAGGGCGGAGGCGGCGCGCGCCTCGCGGTCGAGCCGGTGCAGCAGCTCGGGATCCGCGCCCGCGCGGAGGACCTTGATCGCGACCGTCCGGCCCAGCCGAGTGTCGCGGGCGCGGTACACCTCGCCCATCCCGCCCGCTCCCAGGCGGTCGATCACTTCGTAGGAGCCGATGCGTGCTCCGGCCGTGAGGACGTCGTCCACGATCTTGGCGGGCAGCGTAACATGGGCCCACGCCGAATCGAGGAGGGGCAATGATCAGCAGCCGAACGCGCCGTCGATTCGCACTGGGCAGTCTTGTCGTCCCTGTTCTGTTCGTTTCCTGCGGAAAGAAGGAACAACCAGCGCCGCCGGTGGTCACGCAGGAGGCCCCGCCGACCGCCGCACCCACCACGACCCTGCCTCCTCCGACGGCGGTGCCCACGCCGCCGCCGGTCTGGAGGACTTCGCACTGGGGCATGACCAGGGAGGAGGTGCTCGCTGCATTCCCTGGGGAAGCGCAGCGGCTGGACAAGACCGCGGAGTTCGCGCAGCCACAGCCGGGGTCGAGCCTCCTCGCGGGGTCGAGCGACGTGACGATTCCGGCCTACGAGGCCGACGGCGCGAGGTTCCGGGTGCTGTTCGGATTCGAGGCGGATACGCTCAACCGCGTCCATCTGTCCGCCCTCAAGCCGGTGGCAACGACGTGCGGCGATGTGGAGAAGGCTCTGACCGCGAAGCACGCCGCGCCATTGCAGCGCAGCCGCACGGGAACCTCACTCAGGGGTGACGAGATCACCTGGAATCGGCCCGACCAGACGATCGTCCTCGCTTGCGCCGGAATCCCGAACCTCGGCTTCCAGACGGTCACGCTGGACTACATGGCCCCGAGCAAGGACGTGGCGAAGAACTGACTACTGGGGCGGCGGGACGACCCGATCGCGCACCCGGCGATCGATGGCATTCATGCGGCCATTCAGCTGCTCGAACCCCCGCTTGAGCTCGTCCAGGCCCTCGAATGGCGCCTGACCGACACGGGCCGACAGGCCCTTGACCTCCCCCGCGACGCGTTCCTGTTCGCGGGCGATCCGCGCCTGGGACTCGATGACCGATGACAGGCTCTTGTCATGGGCTTCGAGGGTCGCACGGAGCTCGCTCAGTCGTGTGCTCAGCTCCTGGGCTTGCGCGACCGAGGTTTCGAGCTTGGGTAGCGTGTCGCTGAGCTGCGAGAGCTGCGCGCGGACCCCCTCCTGGCTCTCGACGAGGCTCTCCACTCGCTGCTGCTGCACGCGCGCGGCTGCAGACGTGGCCTTGACCTCGTCAAGGGCCGGCTGTACATCGCGCGCCATCCTTTCCACGGGATCGACGCGGCACGCGACCTCGTCCTGCACGACCTGGCGATCAGTACGGCCGTTCACCCAATAGAAGCCGGCGAGGCCAAGCGGGATGAGCAGCAGCACCACGAAGAGGATCGACAGGAACGTCTGACGCCGCATCTCCTTCGCGACGGCCTTCTCCACCTTCGAGGGCGCGAATGATGGAGGTGTGGCGGACGGATCACTGGTCATGCGCGCCTCCCTAGAGCCGCTGGTGGAACACGAAGCACGACGCGACGAACAGAGTGACAGTCATGCAGAGACCCACCATGGCGTTCGTGGACAGGGCCTGGCCCTGTGCCAAGACGACACCCAGGAGGACGAGCACGACCCCGGCGGCCACCACGCCCAGTGGCCCCGCCCAACGTCGCTGGCGGTCCGCGCTGGCGTCGCGATCCGCTGTGAAGCGCTCTCCCAACCACCGCTCGAGCGCGATGTGTGCCAGTCGGGCGAACTGAGTCGGGGTGAGATAGGTCTGTCGCCACAGACCGCCTCGAAACGCCGTCAAGCCGTCGATGAAAGCCTGCTGCCGCGGATCGCGCTCGGCCGTCGGGAGCTCCTTGACGAACACCATCGCCTCGAGGTCGTCTATGTCCCGGGCGACATCGTGCTCCCACTCCACGATGGAGCGCGGCCTGTCCGCATCGGAAAACAACGAGCCGTAGTCGCCACCCAGGATGCCGAGAAAGACATCCGCCTTCTCGATCTGCGCGCGGGAGTGCTCCTCGGGACTTGAACGGCGTGGCCGATCCTGCTCGTAGAGGTACAGTTCGTAGGTAGCCTGCAACTCGTCGCGCAGGTGTCGGCGCTCGTCCGCGAGTGCGGAAGTCGAACTCACGAAGACGAATAGCTTTCGCATGACCGAAGGGATCGTTGAGGCGTGCGAAAGTTAGTCGCAATGCGCGTACGGAGTCAAGGAGCGAGAGGCCTCGAGAGTGAGCGTCCGCCCCGAGACCACCTCAGTCCTGTACCGGCTCCACCGGGAATTTCGCGCGCCCATTCTGCGTCCAGGGCGCGCGGCCGGGGAACGGCTTGCCCTCGACGTCATGCGCTCGAGCCGCGCCACCACTGCGAAGCCCCCGGGCGGACTCCGAACAGCCCCACCTCCTGGCTTCAGGGCGCCTTCAGGGTATCGAGTGCAGCCTTCAGTCCGTGGGCGAGCGCGTCCGCCCGCCCGCGACCCCAGTAGTGCAGGAAGAGGAAGCGGGGCGTCTCGCCGGCCATGTGGTTGTGAATGGCCACGACATTGATCTCTGCCTTTCGCAGGGCCTTGAGCACGCCCTGGAGTTCGCTCTCCCGCACCGCGAAATCGCCGTCCACGACCGCGTTCGTGTCCGAACCCGCGAAGGCCGCCCAGGTGTTGAGGCCCATCTCCTTTGAGACCTCGCACCCGCAGGCGGCCCGGGCCGTGCGGCCGAGGACGACCTTGAACATGCCATCCTTCGCCTGGCCCTTCACGCCCAGTGCCTCTTCGATCGTTTCCCGGTGACGGCACTCGTCGCTGGCAGCGGCGGGGTCCCGAAACCCGATGGGGGATTCGAGCCCTTCGCGCGGATCTCCTTCACCGTGTCGAGCGCCCGGCGCACGCCTCTCGACAACTGCTCCACGGGAGCCTCGCCCCCGATGTGCATGAAGTAGACCTTCGGGTCGTCGAAGAAGAAGTGGTTGTGGAGAGCGGTCACCTCCAACCCCGCATCGAGGAGCGCGCTCATCACGGGGTTCACCTCGTCCTGGAGCAGGACGAGGTCTCCCATCACCATGGCCTTGCCGCCCGCGCCGGACTGGAACGACGCCCAGGACGTGAGTCCCATGAATGGCGGCATCGCCCACCCATCCACCAGGACCGTCGTGTCGATCCGCGGGGACGTGACCTTGAAAACGCCTTCCTCCTCGTTGAACGCTCCCTGGAGGCCCGTGATCTCCTGGATGCGGGCAGTGTCGAGCTTCGGCCCCTGCGCGAGGGCGGTTCCGCAGCTCGCCGCGAGCAAGACAAGGGTTGCGGTCCACTTCCGTCCCGGGTGGCGACTCGAGCCGGCCGCGGCTACCGTCTCGAAGGGCAGTGCCATCAGGCTAGCGAATCGTTGAGCGTCCACGGTGTCGTAGCCGTCCAGACCGTACTCGACATGCGGCGCTCTCACCGTCGGCGTGAACGTGCGGAAGAGCCGGTCGAACATCGAGAGGATGTTCCCATAGTTGGAGTCCGTCTCTCGTTGGGCCCTCGAGTGGTGCACCTTGTGCATGTTCGGAGTCACGAGGGCCAGCGAGAGAAGACCGTCCAGCGGCTGCCAGAGCTTCACGTTCGCGTGCTCCAGCAGCGCGTTCAGGGCGGACACCAACCTGTAGAGCGCGACCACCGCGGCCGGCAGCCCCAGCGCCCAGGCCGCGGCCATGATGAAGGCGAAGCGGATCAAGCCTTCGAGCGGATGCTGGCGATAGGCCGTGGTCACGTCGACGAGGGGATCGGAATGATGAACGCGGTGCACACGCCAGAACGCTGGGACCCTGTGCATCAGCCAATGCGCGAGATAGGTGGCGAGATCCAGGCAGACGATCCCGACGACGACCAGAGCCAGCGCAGGAATCGCTCGGCCCGCGAGCAGTCCAAGGCCGTGCCCGCGCAATGCCTCGGAAACGATCGCTCCTCCGATGCCGAGGACGAGATTGAGTGCGACGGTCGACGCGTTGAGTCCCAGGTTCGCCGCCAGGTGGCCTCGCCGCCAGGCGTCCTTCGGACGGAACGGCGTTACGCTCTCCAGGATGGCCAGGGCGGCCATGGCCGTGGACAGCGCGGCGACGTTGCCAAGGACGGTGTCGGCAGTCATGAGGGGCCTCCGGCGAGTCCCTTGAGGAAGACGCCTAAAACGCCGGCGGCGAGGATCAGCAGCGGCTCGGGGAGCTTCCTGAAGTGCCAGGCCGCGCCCAGCGCCGCCAACGCCAGGGCCAGGGTCGTCAGATCCACGATCGCCCGCCGGCCGAGGACGAACGCCGCGCCGGCGATGGCCCCGGTAGCGGCCGCCGTCACGCCCTCGACGAAGGCCCGGATCGTGCGGTTCTGGGACCACCGCTTGAAATGCGGCGCGGGGAGCACCGTAAAGAGGTAGCAGGGAAGGAACGTCGCCAGCGCGGCGACCACCGCGCCGGCCGGGCCCGCCGCGAGGTAGCCGATGAAGGCGACCGTGATCACGACGGGCCCCGGCGTGATCATCGCCACCGCGACGGCGTCCAGGAACTGCCGCTCGTTCAGCCACCCGAAGTCCTGCACGACGCCCCCGTGCAGGAAAGGAACGATGGCCAGGCCGCTGCCGAACACGAAGGCGCCCGCCTCCGCGAAGAACCAGCCGATGCGCCAGAGCGTTTCGCCGGTGGCCGGTCCACTGAGCCCCGCGAACAGACCGGCAGGCAACACGGCGAGCGCCAGCGCCGCAGCCGGCTGCTTCCGGAACGGGTTGGCGCGCACGACCACGGCCAGCGCGCCCGAGCCCAGGAAGACCCAGACCACCTCCGACTCCGTCCAGGCCGTCACGAGCGCCGCGATGGCGAAGAGGGCCCAGAGAAAGCGGTCCGTACGCAGGGTCAGCCGGGTGAGCTTCAGGGCACTGCGCGCGATGATGGCGATGACCGCCGCGCCGATGCCGTAGAACGCTCCTTGCATCCAGGACAGGCCGCCGAACCGGATGTACCCGATGGCCAGGGCCAGCACCATCAGGAACGACGGCAGGACGAAGGCCAGCCCGACGAGCGCGGCCCCCAGCGATCCGCCGCGGGCCCAGCCCAGGTACATGGCGAGCTGAGCGGCGAGCGGTCCGGGAGCGAGCTGGGCCAGCGCAAGCCCTTGGCGGTATTCGTCGGTGTTGAACCACCGTCGTTCCTCGACCAGGTCGCGCTGCATGAACCCGACGAGCGCGATCGGGCCCCCGAAGCCGGTGGTGCCCAGCCAGAGGAAGTAAAGGGCCAGATCGCGCACGGTGGCGGCCGGCCGCGGAGGCTCGCTGGCGGCGATCATGGTCTCCGCCCTTGCCGCTCCAGCGCTTCCAGCAGCGCCTCGATGCGGGCCCGCAGGGCGTCGCGCGATGCCGCGTAGCTTTCCGAGGCTGGCGGGATCCCGTCCCAGGTTTCGAGCGGCACCTCCCCGCGGCCCTTTGCGAACTCCGGAAGGGCGCCGATCGCGATGACACGAAGAGTGCCGCCGAGATCGGCGGCGGTGAAGGGACGCGCCTCGAAACCCCTGACGTCGAATCCGTCCCGCCGCAGCGCTTCGGCGATCGCGGGAGGAACGGAGGGGTCGAGCATCACGCCTCGAGACACGGCACGCACCTCGAGTCCGCGCTGGGCTGCCCGCCGGTTGAACCACTCCCTGGCGATGAGGCTCTTCACGGTCCCATGCTCACAGACGAACACGACCCTGCCCGGCGCACCCGGCGGCTGGGCCTTTTCGGCAAGGGCCAAGGACACCACTGAAACGACGTTCAGCAACGCTGCGCGCATGCAGGGACCTCCGGTCGTGCCGGACTCACGCCATCCGCTCGAGCCGCGACAGCTCGTCGTAGAGATGCACCGCCGCGCGCATGCACTTCCTCCAATCGCCCAGGTGGAGGCTCTCGTTCTCGGAGTGCGCGCCGCAGGCCGGGTCCTCGACGCCCGTGAGCAGGCAGGGGGCCCCCTTCAGCAGGTCGGCGAAGGGCTGCACGAAGCCGATCGACCCGCCGGCACCGATCATCACGGCCTCCTTCTTGAACCCGGCCGCCAGCGCCCGTCGCGCCGCCTCGAACGCCGGCCCCTCGGGGTCGGTCGTCCACCAGGGCGTGCTGCGCACGATGTGGGCCGTGACGTGTGCCCCATGCGGCGGGTTGCGCGTCAGCTTCCGCACCAGCAGTTGCCCCGCCTCGCGCGAGTCCATGTTTGGCACCGTGCGCATCGAGATGCGGGCCCGCGCCGAATCGACGATCTGGTTCGAGGACCCGTGGATGGGCTGGGACTCGAGGGCGATCACCGTGAGCGAAGGCCGCGTCCAGAGCGTCTCGTAGACGGAGTATCCCGTTTCGCCGGTCAGCGTCACTCCTTCGAGCAGCCCCGCGTTGCGCGCGAACTTCTGCGCGTCGAACGGCAGGGCCCGCAGGCGCCGGCGCTGGCGGGCCGTGGGCTTGGCCACCCGCCGGTAGAGGCCCGGGATGTTCAGCGAGCCGTCCTTCGCGGTCAGATCGGCGATCAGGCGGCAGAGGATCTGCACCGGGTCGGGCACCGGGCCGCCCTTCTGGCCGCTGTGCACCGGCCGTTCCAGGCAACGCACCTCCACGTCCACCTGGCACAGGCCGCGGAGCTGGTACGTGAGGGCCGGGACGCCGGTGTCGAAGTTGGACGTGTCGGAGAGCACGACGGCGTCGGCCGTCATCATCCCCTTGTAGCGCTCGAGGAACGAGCCCAGGTTTCCCGAGCCGATCTCCTCCTCGCCCTCGATGAGGAGCTTGACGTTGCAGGGAAGGGAGCCGGCCGTCCGCAGATAGGCGGCCACCGCGGCGATGTGGAGAAGGATGCCGCCCTTGTCGTCGGCCGTGCCCCGGCCGTAGAGCCGCCCCTTCCGCTCCACCGGCGCGAAGGGAGGCGACAGCCACTGCTCGGGCCGGCCCGGAGGAACGACGTCGTGATGTCCGTAGAGCAGGAGCGTGGGTGCGTCCGGTCGGTCGAGCCAGTCGCCGTACACGTAAGGGTGGACGCCCGGAACTTCGAGGACTTGGACGTGCCGCAGACCGACGCGGCGCAGCAGGCCGGCAAAGGCCTCGGCCGAGCGGCGGACTTCCTCCGGCGGAAAGCCCTCGGCCGAGACGCCGGGGATGCGCGAGAGGTCGATCAGCGTCTGCTTGAACTCGTCGAACTGCGCGTCCACGGCCCGGAGCGCGGCATCGAGGGCAGCCGTCGAGGGGCTCATGGCTCAGCTCCCGAACGCAACGGCCAGACCGGCGCCGGCGGCCACTGCTTTCTCATAGACCACGGCTGCCGCCGCCACATCTTCGAGCGCCGTCCCGGTGGAGTCGAAGATCGTGATCTCCTCGTCGGTACGACGCCCGGGCTTGCGGCCCGTCACCACGTCCGCCAGCTCGGCGTGGACGTCCTCCCGGGAAAGGACGCCCGCCTCCAGCGCGTGATGCAGGTCGCCGATCGAGGCGCACTGCTCCAGGACGTCGACCACCACGCGCGCCTCCGCCATCAGCCGCGGCTCGAGCTCCTGCTTGTCGGGGCTGTCGGCGCCGACGGCGGCCACGAACGTCCCCGGCCCGACGTGCTCGCGCAGCAGGAAGGGCGCGCGCGACGGAGTGCACGTCACGCAGACGTCGCTGGAGCGGACGGCGTCCGCGTGGTCGCGGACCGCCGTGACCTCGATGCCCAGCTCGGCGGAAAGCTCCCGCGCGTAGGCCTGGGCAACTGGCTCGTCGGCATCGAAGGCGTAGGCGCGCTTCAGCGGCAACACGCGGGCCAGGGCTCGGAGTTGCTCGCGCCCCTGGCTTCCGCAGCCGCAGATGGTGGCCGTGCTCGCATCCTTTCGCGCCAGCCACTTCGCGGCGACGGCGGAGGCGGCCGCCGTTCGGCGGGCCGTCACCTCCATCGAATCCATGACCGCCAGCGGGGACCCGTTGTCGGCGTCGCAGAGGAGGATCACTCCCTGGATGGCCGGCAGGCCGTGGCGAGCTGGGTTGTCCGGGAAGTTGGCGTTCGTCTTGGCGGCGAAATAGAGGCGGCTCAGCTCGAGGCCGGCGGCCTTGATGTGGAAGCCTCCGTTGCGCGCGCGCACGGCCAGGACGCCCGGCGAAAGGCTGCGCCCTTCGGCATGCAGGCGGAAGGCGGCTTCCACCGCGGCGATGCACTCGTCGAGGCCCAGCAGGGCCTGAACGTCGCGGCGTGTGATGACCAGCGTCTCTGTCAAATGCTCACCGCTCCTTCCGTTTGAAGAACGCGTAGAGCCCCTCGAACACGGCCGCACCGTCGCTCAGGCGAGCCTCGTCGTCCTGGTGGCGCATGGCGATGCCCGCTATGAGGTGATCGATGCCGAGTGCTTCGGGGCGGGAGAACTTCGTGTCCTTGAGGTCGATGTCGTGGACGATCTCGGCGATGTGCCGGAGGCCGGGGTCGGCGAGTCCGAAGCGGCGGATCAACACCTCGAACGTGCAAAGCTCGCCCTCGTGCGTGAACTCCGCTTCGAACATGTCGAATCGGAGCTCGTCGGGCTCGGGGACGTAGCCCTGGCCGCGGACGAACTTGAATCGCGCCTCCCGGTCGACGAAGCGCCGGATGAGCCACGCGCTGGCGATGCGGTCCACGTGCACGCCGCTGCGCGTCACCCAGGTGCGGCCTCGCGGGGGTGCCATCTTGCCGGCCTCCTTCTCGCGGCCCGGGCTTGCCGGCGGGCGCAGCGCGCTCTCGATCGCCGCCAGGAGGTCTTCGAGCGCCTCGCGGGCGCCGGCGGAGAAGAAGTCGATGGCCGCCACTTCTTCGAGCCGCCTGCGCATCCGTGCGAGCGCGGCCAGCCCCTGCTCAGGCGAGACCGCCGGCCGCTTGCGACGCGCCGTCAGGCCCTGTTGGAGAGCCCGGGCCTGGCGAGCCATCTCGGCGTAGTCCGCGTCGCGCGCCGCGTTGAATGACGCCTCGACGGTCTCGTCCGAGAGGCCCTCGACGAAGCGGGCCTCGCAGACGGACGCGTCGCCGCCCCCGGACACGATCTCCCGGCGGACCCACTGGAAATCCTCAAGGGCCTGCTCGCTGCGGGGCAGGACGTACACGGAGTTCTTGACGGCGACGGCGCCCAGGCCCTGGAGGCGCCGCCCGACCTTGACGCGCAGGTAGGCCGGCTTGGGCGGGATCTGGTGGATCAGGAGAAGCCAGCGCGGGTCGTTTGTTTCGGGCACGAAAGTGAGTATATCACAACTGAATCATGTCAATGATGCGTCTGGATCTCAACGCTTGGGCGGGCCTGGTCGGCGTTCGCCGTTGACGCTGCAGCTCCCCTGGCTCGGCGTGGCCGAAATCGACCCGAAGCCGGCCGGAAGCGGTTGCGTCAGCGTGACGCCGGAGGCGGCCATCGGCCCGGCATTACCCACGGTCAGGGTGTAGCGCAGGGTGCGCCCGCTGCGGATCCGCAGCGGCCAGAGCGATGAAGCGAGGGTCAGGTCTGCCGAGCGGCTGCGCACTGCTTCGAAAGCGCGCGCACTTTCGTGACCCCGGGCTCCACGGCCTGCGGCGCGAGCGGCTCGTTGTCATCCGGCAGCAGAGCTTCGAAGTGGACGGTGGGGTTCGCGTAGATGTGCGCCACGTCGTCCGCGGATAACGCCCACGCAGCGGATGACTTTCGTCTGGAAGGCGACTGCGTTGTTCGCGGGCGTCAAGTCGGGCTGGCTTGGCGCGACAGTGGCCTGACTGGTGACGGAGCCGGGTGTGCCCGCCGTGGTCGAGACGCGGACCGTGGCGGAGCCACTCACGGCCGGGCGCGATCTGTCCCTGAGCTGCCCGTGTCACGGGGCGCCCGTGCGCACCCACGGCCGGCGGGAGCCGCACGGTCACGACCCGCGCGCTCCCGCCGACTTGTACTAGTACGTCACGGGATCGCGCCCGCGCCGAGGCTCGCCAGGCTCGTGCGGGTCGATTGGCGCTGTGTCCCCTTCCTGATACGTGAGCCGCGCCGTCACCGCGACGGTGTCGGCGCCCGGACCGCGATTCACCACCCAGAGCCGGTACGATCCGGCAGCCTCACGATACACGGCCCTCTCGCGGTCCTGCGTCGTCTCATGGGACTGGGCAGACCTGGCCCGGCAATCGCTGGTGCCCAACAGGTCGAGGTCGCGACACCGCGCGTCGGTCAGGAACACCACGACGGTGTTCGCGGGATCCTGCCAGGTGGCGGTCAGCTCGAGCGTTCCCCTCTGAGACAGGTTCAGCGACAGCATCCGGGTGGTGGCGGTACCCATGCCTGCGAAGACCTCGTCGGCCACCACCTCCGTCACCAGCTCGCCGGGGGTGGTCGGTGCCAGCGGCGTCGTCTCACACGCCGCCAGCGTTGCCACGAGCGCGGCGGCGATGAGCGAAGAAAGGCTCGACTGCATTCTCATCATGACGACCTCCTTGCGCGGCGCCCGCCGCGCGCCGGTCGCGGCCTCGTGCCGCGAGGGCGCTGGGGCGCGCCGTCGCAAGGTAGGACGAAGGTGGCGCCGTTCCGTTCAGGCCCGGGAGCAGTTCCTATGAAAACCATAGAAGGATCGTGACGACAGCCCGCCGGGCCTTGGCCGCGGTGTCGGTCCTGCTGGCCCTGGCGGCCGGGACCCGCGCCGCGCCTCCCGTGGGCGCGGCCGGCCCTGTCATCATCGCGTACGTCTTCCCGCAGGACGCGATCATCGATCCCGCCACCATCGCCGCCGACAAGCTGACGCACGTCAACTACGCCTTCGCCAACATCGCCGAGGGCCGCGTCGTCCCCGGCTTCAAGAACGACGCCGAGAACTTCCGCGTCCTGGCCAGGCTGCGCCGGCAGCATCCCCATCTCAAGATCCTCGTGTCGGTCGGTGGGTGGACGTGGTCGGGCGCGTTCTCCGACGTGGCGCTCACGGAGGAGAGCCGGCGGCGCTTCGTGGAGAGCGCGGTGGACTTCGTGCGCCGCCACGACCTCGACGGGCTCGACGTCGATTGGGAATACCCGGGCCAGCCCGGATACGGCAACAGGCACCGTCCCCAGGACAAGCAGAACTTCACGGCGCTCATGGCCGGGCTGCGGGCCGCGCTCGACAAGGCGGGCGCGCCGCGCCGCGGCCCCTGTCTGCTGACCTTGGCGGCCGGCGCTTCCTCGGACTTCCTGGCCCACACCGAGATGGAGAAGGTGCAGGCCTCGGCCGATTTCGTGAACCTCATGACCTACGACTTCCGGGAGGCGGGATGGGAGCCCCTCGCCGGCCACCACGCCAACCTCTACCCGCATCCCGCGGACCCGAATCTCTCGTCCGCCGACCGCGCCGTCCGCGAGCTCCTGGCCGCGGGCGTCCCGCGCGGGAAGCTTGTCCTCGGCGTGCCGTTCTACGGGCGCGCGTGGGGGCAGGTGGAGAGCGACGACGCCGCCGGCGGGCTCTTCCGGCCCGGCAAGCCGCTCAATGAGCCGCTAGACACCCGCTACCCGAACCTCGCCGCGCTCGCCGCGGGCGGCGGCTTCGAGCGGCGTTGGGACCCCGCGTCGCAGGCGCCGTGGC
>Ga0184637_10002466_pt1 | contig 11923 bp, 11 predicted proteins | sample PLM3_127_b2_FD_133143 | JGI IMG/M metagenome (GOLD analysis project Ga0184637, IMG submission 133143) | Groundwater sediment microbial communities from an aquifer in East River, Colorado, USA - PLM3_127_b2 | ecosystem: Environmental > Terrestrial > Soil > Riparian zone | place: USA: East River...
GGAGTGGGAAGGGCACGTGACGCTCGAGTTCTCCAACACCACGCCGCTGCCGGCGAAGATCTACGCCAACGAGGGCGTCGCGCAGGTGATCTTCCTCGAGTCGGACGAGGTCTGCGAGACCTCGTACCGCGACCGCGGCGGGAAGTACCAGGGGCAGCAGGGTGTCACGCTGCCGCGGATCTAGGCGCGCGCGCCCAAATTTCCCGAAAACAGCGTTGACCCCCCGGGGGGTGGGGGGTATATTTCCGCGCGCATCTTTTTGGGCGGAAAGGCCTTTTCTTTGGTTTCGCGGCTGGGAAGACAGGCAACACGAACCCCTACGGCGTCGCGTTCTTCGATCGCGATGTTCCCGTGACCGAGGGTTCCGTCCGGAGACTTTGATGCCGCCTGTCCGAGCCGTTGCACCCAAGAAAACCACCGCCTCCCGGGCGCGGGCGCCCCAACAGCCCGCGCAGCTCTTCGACACTCACCCCGAGGCGAGCCTCGACTTCGAGGTCGTCCGGGCCGCCGCCAGGCGCGGCTACACCCGGCCGTTCCTCCTGATCGACGCCGGGATCATCCGCGAGAAGACGTGCCGGTTCCTGGCCGCGATGCCGCGGGTGCGCCCGCACTACGCGGTGAAGGCGAACCCCGATCCGCGGGTCGTGCGCGTGCTCATCGAGGAGGGCACCGGCTTCGAGATCGCCTCGACCGCCGAGCTCGACCTGCTGCTCGACCTGGGCGTGCCCGCCGCGCAGATCATCTACTCGAACCCGATGAAGTCGCGGGAGTGGATCGAGTACGCGGCCGCGAAGCGGGTGGAGTGGTTTGTGGTGGACGCGGTCGAGGAGCTCCGGAAGCTGCACCAAGTCAAGCCGGACGCCAAGCTGTATCTCCGCATCGACACCCCGAACATCGGCGCGGACTGGCCCCTCGCCGGCAAGTTCGGCGCCCATACCGGGGAGATCGCGGAGATCGTCGCGACCGCGGCGGCGCTCGGCGCCGACCTCGCGGGCGTCACCTTTCACGTCGGCTCGCAGTGCCGCAATCCGGAGAACTGGCGGGTCGGCATCGAGCGCTCGCGTGCGGTGTTCGACCAGCTGATCGCCGCCGGCCTGAAGCCGAGGCTCCTCAACATCGGCGGCGGCTTCCCAGTGCGGCACGTGAAGCCGATCCCGTCGATCGAAGTGATCGGCGACGTCGTCAACCGCGCGCTCGAGGCCTTCCCGCCCGAGGTCGAGGTGATCGCCGAGCCGGGCCGCTACCTGGTGTCCGACGCCGGCTACTTCGTGTGCCAGGTGGTCGGCACGGCCACGCGCAACGGCACGCGCTGGATGTACTGGGACGCGGGGCTCTTCGGCGGCATCATCGAGACGGCGGAAGGGCTCAAGTACAAGATCCGGACCGACCGTTCCGGGCCCGACGCCAAGTGGACGATCGCGGGCCCGACCTGCGACTCGGTGGACGTCATTCTGCGCGACGAGGAACTGCCCGGCGACCTGCAGGAGGGCGACTTCATCTATATCCGGAACGCCGGGGCGTACACGACGGCTTATGCGTCGTGCTTCAACGGGTTCCCGCTGCCCGAGGTGCGGGTGATCTGACCCGAAGCGGCGAACCGGAAAAAGGGCGGCGAGTGCCGCCCCTTTGTTTCTGCGCGGCCGGATCGGTTGACAGCGGGCCGGCCTTGGAGGACGCTTCGCAACGGTGGGGGCGTGCGCAGACTCCCCGCCTGTCCAAGACGCTGTCCGCGTCCAAGCTCTGCTTCTCTTCAGGGTTACCCTCGGAGGAAGAGCCATGGACGCGTTCATTTCCCCTTCCGACCTTCGAGCCGCGGCCACCGCCGGCCGGGCCGGCCTCATCATCGACGTCCGGCGCGAGGCGGCTTTCCGGGCGGCGCCGACGATGATCGCCGGCGCGCTCCGCCGCGACCCGGAATCGGTCTCGCGCTGGGCGCCCGAGCTGCCGGCCGCGAGCAGCGTGATCGTCTACTGCGTGCACGGCCACGAGGTCAGCCAGACCGCCGCCGCGGAGCTCGGACGGCTCGGGATTCGAGCCCGGTATCTCGAGGGTGGCTTCGACGGCTGGGCCGAGAGCGGCTTCCCGCTCGCGCGCAAGCCGGTCGGCAGCGCGACGCGCTGGGTCACCCGCGAACGGCCCAAGATCGACCGGATCGCCTGCCCCTGGCTGATCCACCGCTTCGTCGACCCGGGCGCCGAGTTCGTCTACGTCGCGGCCAAGGAGGTCCTGGAGGTCGGGAAGCGAATGGACGCCGTGCCTTACGACGTCCCGGACGTCGAGTTCTCGCACGACGGCGAGCACTGCAGCTTCGATGCGTTCCTGAAGGCCTACCACCTGCAGGACCCGGCGCTCGCGCAGCTCGCCGTGATCGTCCGCGGCGCGGATACCGCGCGGCTCGACCTCGCGCCGCAGGCCGCCGGCCTCGCCGCGATTTCGCTCGGGCTCGCGCACCGCTTCGTCGACGACCACGAGATGCTCCGGCACGGGATGGTGGTGTACGACGCGCTCTATCTCTGGTGCAAGCAGGGCCAGGCGGAGGTGCACACCTGGAATCCCGCCGCCTATCGCTGACGAGGACCGACATGGCCCCAATGATGGCGGTGCCGTTCGCGGAGGCGTTCCGCTTCTGGCTCAAGCTCGGCTTCATCAGCTTCGGCGGACCGGCGGGGCAGATCGCGGTCATGCACGACGAGCTGGTCGAGCGGCGGCGGTGGATTTCCGAGGCCCGCTTCCTGCACGCGCTCAACTACTGCATGGTGCTGCCCGGTCCGGAGGCGCAGCAGCTCGCCACCTACATCGGGTGGCTGATGCACCGGACCTGGGGCGGGATCGTCGCCGGAGCGCTGTTCGTCCTGCCGTCGCTCTTCGTGCTGATCGCCCTGTCGTGGATCTATCTCGCCTACGGCGAAGTCCCGGCGATCGCCGGCGTGCTCTACGGCATCAAGCCTGCGGTCACCGCGATCGTCGTGTTCGCGGCCTATCGCATCGGCTCGCGGGCGCTCAAGAACGGGGTCCTCTGGGCGATCGCGGTGGCCGCGTTCGTCGCGATCTTCGCGCTGCACGCGCCCTTCCCCGCGATCGTCCTCGCCGCGGGGATCGCAGGCGTCGTCGGCGGGCGGCTCGCGCCGGACAAATTCCGCGCCGGGGGCGGGCACGCAGCGGCGAAGCAAGCCGGGCCGGCACTGATCGACGATTCGACGCCGGTCCCCGAGCACGCACGCTTCTCCTGGAAGCGGTTCGCGGCGGTGCTCGGCGTCGGACTGGCGATCTGGGGCGGAGCGATGGCGCTCCTCGTGTCACGGAGCGGGTGGGAAGCCACGCTCACGCAGATGGCCTGGTTCTTCACCAAGGCCGCGCTGCTGACGTTCGGCGGCGCGTATGCGGTGCTGCCTTACGTCTACCAGGGCGCGGTCGAGCACTATGGCTGGCTCACCGCGCCACAGATGATCGACGGGCTCGCGCTCGGCGAGACGACGCCGGGGCCGCTGATCATGGTCGTGGCGTTCGTCGGCTTCGTCGGCGGCTGGACGAAAGCGCTGTTCGGTCCCGACGCGCTGTTTGCGGCGGGTGCCGCCGCGGCGGCGGTGGTCACGTTCTTTACCTTCCTGCCGTCGTTCGTGTTCATCCTGCTCGGCGGGCCGCTGGTCGAGAAGACCCACGGCGAGCTGAAGTTCACCGCGCCGCTCACCGGGATCACCGCCGCCGTGGTCGGGGTCATCGTCAATCTCGCCGTGTTCTTCGCCTATCACGTCCTCTGGCCCGCGGGATTCGAAGGCCGGTTCGAGTGGGCGGCTGCGGCTCTGGGCATCGGCGCCGCCGTCGCCCTGTTCCGCTTCACTGCGGGGATCATCCTCGTGATCGCCGCGTGCGGGGTGCTCGGGCTCGTCCTGCGCCTCGCGGGGGTCGTCTGACCCGCTGTCAGTGAGCTATCGTTGATCCTTTGCGTCGCGGAGCGCGAGGGAGGCGGGATGTTGTTCCAGGCTCAGGACCCGGGTTTCGAGGCGCGGGTGCGCGAGAGCTTCGCCCGCCAGGGGGTCATGCGGCTCATCGGCGCGGAGCTGACCCGGGTCGAGCCGGGCGTCGCCACCATCGAGCTCGGGTACCGCGCCGAGCTCACCCAGCAGCACGGGTTCTTCCATGCCGGCATGACCGCGACGATCGCCGACTCGGCCGCTGGCTACGCTGCGTTCTCGCTGTTCCCGGCCGACAGCTCGGTACTCACGGTCGAGTTCAAGATCAACCTCGTCGCGCCGGCCGACGGCGAGCGGCTGGTTGCGGCCGGCCGGGTCAAGAAACCCGGCCGCACGCTCACGATCTGCGAGTTCGAGGTCGTGGCGTTGAAGAACGGCAAGCCGACGGTCTGTGCGCTGGGACTCGAGACCCTGATCTGCCTGGCCGGGAGGCCCGATCAGCGGTCCGGAGGAACCGGGCTTCGCGCGTAATCGACGAACGCGTAGCCAAGCCCGTCGGCGCTGACGCCGGACTCCCGCGCGACCTCACGCCACGCGGCTGCGTCGAACTCCGGGAACCACGCATCGCCGGCGTAGTTGGCGTCGATCAGCGTGAGGTAGAGGCGGTCGGCGCGCGGCAGCGCCTGGGCGTAGAGCTCGGCGCCGCCGATCACGAACGCCTCTGCGGCGTCGTCCGCGAGCGCGAGCGCTTCGTCGAGCGAGTGGGCGACCACGCAGCCCTCGAATCTCGCCCCCCGCTCGCGCGTCACCACGATGTTGCGCCGCCCCGGCAGCGGCCGGCCGATCGATTCGCGGGTCTTGCGACCCATGATCACCGGCGCGCCCATGGTGAGCCGCTTAAAGCGCTGCAGATCCTCCGGCACGCGCCAGGGCAGGCGGTTCCCGACGCCGATCACGCGGTGGCGCGCGAGCGCGGCGACGAGCGCGATCAGGGCCATGCTGGTGTCATCGGATCGTCGGCGCTCCCCCGCACGCGGGGCAGCGGTCGCCTGTATCATCCGGTGCGCCGGATTCTATCAACGGCTGCGCTTGAAGCTCGCCAATTTCTACTACCCCAGCTCGTTCCTCAAGCTGCTGCTGATCGGGCTCGTTGTCGTGGCTGCGCCGCTTGTCGTGGCGCTCGTCAACGCCGCGATCTCGATGCAGCGCCTCGCGGGGATGAGCGAGAGCGCCGTCGACCAGGCGGCGCAGGCGGCGCGCGGCTCGCGCTTCCTGATGGAGCAGGTGCTCTCGATGGAGCGGGTGGTGCGGCAGTACCTGGTCCTCGACGATGTCGGCCTCCTGGACGACTACATCAAGATCCGCGCGAACTTCAAGCGCACCACGAGCGAGCTGTCGCTGCTGCCGCTCGACGAGCTGCAGCTGAAGGAGCTGAACCGGACGATCGACAAGGAGCAGGCCCTTTATGACCAGCTGGTGGTGCAACCGGTCGCGGCGCCCGAGCGGCGGAAGCTGATCCAAGGCTACGTCGATCTCTCCGGGCTCGCGAAAAGCGTGCTGAACGAGTCGAGCCTCCTCATCGACCGGGAGATCGACCGCATGCGCGAGGCGGCGGCGGCGACGCAGCGGTCGCTCTTCACCCAGCTCCTCCTGGCGTTCCCGCTCGGCCTCGCGATCGCGGCCGTGTTCGCGTTCCTCATCGCACGGCCGATCCGGCAGCTCGACCGCGCGATCCGGCGCCTCGGCGAGGCCGACTTCGCCGGGGCGGTGCACGTCCAGGGACCCGCCGATCTGCGGTTCCTCGGCGACCGCCTCGACTGGCTGCGGCATCGGCTCGGCGCGCTCGAGGAGCAGAAGGCGCGGTTCCTCCGCCACGTGTCGCACGAGCTGAAGACCCCGCTCACCGCGCTCCGGGAAGGCTCGGAGCTGCTCGCCGACGGCGCCGCCGGGCCGGTGACGCCCCAGCAGCGCGAGATCATCGGCATCCTCCAGTCGAACAGCGTGCAGCTGCAGCGCCTCATCGAGGACCTGTTGAACTACCAGCGGGCCGTGGCCGGCGTCGGCGAGCTCAAGCTCGCCAAGGTCGACCTCGCGGACATCACGCGGAGCGCGATCGACGCGCACAAGCTCGACGCCGCCGGCCGGTCGGTCACGCTCGCGCTCGACGTGCGGCCCGCGCCGCTCCTCGGCGACGAGGAGAAGCTGCATATCGTCGTCGACAACCTGGTGTCGAACGCGGTGAAGTACTCGCCCGAGGGCAGCACGGTGCGCGCAGCCGTGCGCCCCGGCGATCGCGATGTCGTGCTCGAGGTCGCGGACGAGGGCCATGGGGTCGCCGATGCCGACCGGCACAAGGTGTTCGACTGGTTTTTCCAGGCGGAACGACCGTCGGGCGCGCGGGTCAAAGGCAGCGGGCTCGGCCTCGCGATCGCGCGCGAGTTCGTCCTCGCGCACGGCGGGACGATCGAGGCGCTCGCGGGGCCGGGCGGACGGTTCCGGGTGAGGCTGCCGCAGGTGGCCTCGCGGCGGGAGGTGGCCACGTGAGCCACGGAGCAGGGGCCCCACGCTTGCGTGGGGATGCGAGGAAGGCGAATCGGGGCCAGCCGCCGACACCATGGCAAGAACGGCCGCACGGCGTCTCGGAGGCGGCCAGGTGAGGCGCGCCGCACTGCTGGCCGTCGCCGCGCTCGCCGCCTGCGCGCAGATGCAGGCGCCGGCGCCGGTGCAGTCGCGCCCCGAACCGCCGCAAGTCCCCGTGCCGCCGCCGGCCGCCGCCCCCATCGTCGACGACGAAGCGCGTCAAGCGAGCGAGCTCCTGGGGTACTATCAGCGGGTGGCGCAGCTCGGTCCCGAGGACCAGAAGCGCGAGCTCGCGACGGCGACGCAAGGCTTCAACCGCGAGCGCTCGAACGCGAGCCGCGTCCGGCTCGCGCTGCTGTACGTGATGCCCGGGACCGCCTTCCAGGACGACTCGCGCGCGGCGCAGCTGCTCGAGCCGGTCGCGGCCGCTCCTGGCGGCGCCCTGCGGCAGCTCGCGAGCCTCCTCCACACGCAGGTGACCGAGCGCATGAAGGCGCAGAAGCGCGCCGATCAGCTGAAGGAACAGGTGGACGCGCTGCGCGCAATCGAGAAGCAGCTCATCGACCGCGGCCAGCAGCCGCCGCCCCGCAAGTGAGGAACGTGACGATGCAGCAGAGTGTTCTCGTCGTCGACGACGATCCCGATCTCCTGAAACTGCTCGCGATGCGCCTGGGCGCGGCCGGCTACGGCGTGCAGACCGCGGAAAGCGGCGAGCGCGCGCTCGCCGCGATCGCGGTGTCGCGTCCCGACGTGGTCGTCACCGACCTGAAGATGGGCGGCATGGACGGCCTCGCGCTGTTCGACGCCGTCCAGCGGACTGCGCCGACGCTGCCGGTGATCATCCTCACGGCCCACGGGACGATCCCCGAGGCGGTCGACGCGACCAAGCGCGGGGTCTTCGGCTTTCTGCCGAAGCCCTTCGAAGGGAAGGACCTGCTCGCGCAGGTCGCGCAGGCGTTGCGGCTCTCGTCGGTGGCGTCCGCCGCGGTCGACGGCGATGACTGGCGCGCCGGCTTCGTCACCGCGAGCCCGCGGATGGAGGATCTGCTGCGCCGGGCGAGGCTCGTCGCGCAGTCGGATGCGAGCGTGCTCATCGTCGGCGCGAGCGGCACCGGCAAGGAGCTGCTCGCGCGCGCGGTCCATCGTGCGAGCCGGCGGCGCGAGGCGCCGTTCGTCGCGGTGAACTGCGCGGCGATCCCCGAGGCGCTCCTCGAGTCGGAGCTCTTCGGCCATCGCAAGGGCGCGTTCACCGGCGCGATCTACGACCACAAGGGCCTGTTCCAGTCCGCCGAGGGCGGGACGGTGTTCCTCGATGAGATCGGCGACATGCCGGTCGCGCTGCAGTCGAAGCTGCTCCGCGCGCTGCAGGAGCGCGAGGTCCGTCCGATCGGCACGTCCCAGGCGGTGCCGGTCGACGTCCGGATCGTCTCCGCGACGCACCGCAACCTCGAGGAGCGCGTCGCCGGCGGCGAGTTCCGGGAGGACCTCTACTACCGGCTGAACGTCGTGTCCTTTCCGATCCCGCCGCTCGCCGAGCGGCCCGAGGACATCCTGCCCCTCGCCAGGCACTTCCTAACGACGACCGCGGCGCGCTATGGCAAGGACGTGCGCGCCCTCGCGCCGGACGCGCTCGAGCTGCTGGTCGGCGCGCCGTGGCCGGGCAACGTGCGGCAGCTCGCCAACGTCGTCGAGCAGGCGGTCGCGCTCGCCACCTCGCCGATCGTGCCGGCGGCGCTCGTCGCGAGCGCGCTGAAGGCGGAGCCCGCGGGCCTCACGCCGCTCGACGAGGCGAAGCGCGCGTTCGAGCGGGATTACCTGATCCGGATCCTGCGGATCACCAAGGGCAACGTCTCCCACGCCGCGCGGCTCGCCCAGCGCAACCGCACCGAGTTCTACAAGCTCCTCGACCGCCACCAGCTCCAGCCGTCGATGTTCAAGACGGAACGCGGCACGCAGCGCGCGGAGCGTTGATTGCGGCGTCTCCCGGCTTGTCGTGGATGCACGACGGTCCGCGGGGCGGCGGGGCGTTCCGGCCGGCGCCGGCGCCTCCTGATCGCGCGCACCGCCCTGGTTTTCCATCCCAATTCGCCGCTCGGCACGGTTGTTGCACTGATGGGGCGAGATCAACGAGCACGGAGCCCATGCGGCGCGCGGTCATCCTGCTGCTGACGTTCGTCGCCGCCTGTGCGGGCAGCGAGAACCTGCGTCCGGGCGCGGAGAATCCGGCGACCGTGACCGGCTCGGTCAACCTCTCCGGCTTCCCGCCGGAGTTCCGCAAAGGGTTTACCGACGGTTGCTCCGCCGCCCGCTGGGGCGACGCCGCCGCCCGTCCGAAGGCCGAAGGTCAGTACGCGGTCGGCTGGCGCGACGGGTTCGACTACTGCAAGCCGCGCCCGACCCACTGACGCTGCCGGTCGACGCCGGAAGCGCTGTCGTGCCGCAGCGACACCGCAATCGAGAGTGAGACGCGGCGGGACCGCGTTCACATGTCGGGAGCAGGCGACAACGTTTCCCCTCGGTCTCCTCCGCGAACTTCTGCTATTCGGCTGATTTGATTCGGAAAGCCGGTCCTGGCACGGCAGTTGCGACGGTCCGAAACCACAGGACCGACGACGCGACGCCGGACGCCACGCGATGACCTCCATGATGTTCCGCAACCGCCCGCATGCGCTGATCGTCGGCGCCGTGGTGGTGGCGCTGTTGAGCCTCGCGGCCGTGGTGACGCTGCGCTCGACCGGGAGCTCGCCGAAGGGCGGCGAGCCCGCGACGAAGGGCGCCGTCGAGGCGAGGCCCGCGCCGACGAGCGACGCGCGGCCGGAGCGCGGCGCCACGCGCGAGGCCGCGCCGGTGTCCTGTCCGAGCTGCGGCACCGTCGAAGCGATCCGCACGGTCGAGCTGCGCGGCGATGCGGCGGGCGCCCAGGAGCTCGACCAGCACCTCAGCAAGCGGGTGGTGTACCGCGTCACCGTGCGGCTGGACGACGGGTCGTACCGGACGCTCTCGCAGGCGACGACGCCCGCGATTGCCGTGGGCGCGAAAGTGCGCATCGTGGACGGCGCGGTGGTGGCGCACCCATGACGGCAAGGAGACGCTGATTGCTCGAACGGCGGGCGAGTACGCGAGAGCCGACGCGCCGCCGGTGACAACAACCCGACCACATCCTCCCCGGGAGAGCTCTCCCGAGCACCAGCAATCCAGGAGCTCTCCGCTTCAGGCCCGCTTCCCTCCCCGCGGGCCTTCTTTTTTTGGGCGCTTTGCGCCCAAAAAAAGAAGGCCGGCTACGGGCCTCTCGTACGAACGCACGCGGGGTTTCGTCGAACCCAACTGCTTGGGGCTCACGCGGGGTTTCGACGGACTCGACTGCTCGAGTCCGACGCTGCGTGAGCCGGTTCGCCCTGCAAGGCGAACCGTGGGCCGTGTGCGCCGGCTCGCCCTGCAGGGCGAGCCGGGGGGAATCCCCCTTGTATATCCCCGGTATGGAACAAGGGGGCGTAGCCCCCTTGTAAATCCCCCCGGGTTGGAACCCGGGTCGCTCAGACGGCGATCGGCGCCTTGATCGCCGGGTGAGGCTCGTAGCCTTCCAGCGTGAAGTCCTCGTACCGGAAAGCGAAGATGTCCTTCACGACCGGATTCAGCTTCATCCCGGGGAACGGGCGTGGAGCCCTCGTCAGCTGCTCGCGCGCCTGCTCGAGGTGATTCAGGTAGAGGTGGGCGTCGCCGAGCGTGAGCACGAACTCCGCGGGCTTGAAGCCGGTCACCTGCGCGACCATCAGCGTGAGCAGCGCGTACGACGCGATGTTGAACGGCACGCCGAGGAAGATGTCGGCGCTGCGCTGATAGAGCTGGCACGAGAGCCGCCCCTCGGCGACGTAGAACTGGAACAGCGCATGGCACGGCGGCAGCGCCATGCGGTCGACGTCGGCCGGGTTCCACGCGGTGACGAGATGGCGCCGCGAGTCGGGCTTGCGCTTGATCGAGTCGACCACCTTCGCGATCTGATCGAGCGTCGTACCGTCGCCGGCCGGCCAGCTGCGCCACTGGGAGCCGTACACCGGCCCGAGGTTCCCGTCCGCGTCGGCCCACTCGTCCCAGATCGTGACCCCGCGCTCCCGCAGCCACCGCACGTTGGTGTCGCCGCGCAGGAACCACAGCAGCTCGTAGATGATCGACTTGAGATGCAGCTTCTTCGTGGTGAGCAGCGGGAACCGGTCGGCGAGATCGAACCGCATCTGCCAGCCGAAGGTCGAGAGCGTGCCGGTGCCGGTGCGGTCGCTCTTGCGGTGCCCGCGCTCGAGGACGTGCCGCATCAGATCGAGGTAGGCCTGCTCCATGTTCAGTGCGCGATGTAGTTGAACAGCTCCCGCGCCGACTGGAAGCGGTCCTCGGGACGCTTCGCGAGCAGCCGCTCGACGAGCGGCTGGTAACCGGCGAGCCGCTTGGGCAGCCGCGGAATCTCGCCGTGCACGTGCTGATAGGCGAGCGCCGACGCGTTGTCGCCCTCGTAGGCGTGCTTGCCGGTCAGCATCTCGTAGAGGATGACGCCGGCCGCGTAGAGGTCGCCGCGGGCGTCGTGCGGGTGGCCGAGGCACTGCTCGGGGCTCATGTAGAGCGGGGTCGCCATCACCATGCCCTTCTGCGTGAGCGTCGACGTCGCGTCGATCTCGCGCGCGAGGCCGAAGTCGAGGATCGCCGGGCGGTGGTTCGCGCGGAACATGATGTTCTGCGGCTTCAGATCGCGATGCACGACGCCCGCCGAGTGCACGGCCTCGAGCGCCTCCGCGAGCTGCACCAGGATCTTGAGCGACCCCATCGAGCTGATGCCCTTGCGGATGCGCTCCTGGAGGTCCCCGCCGGGGAAGTACTCCATGGCGAGCCACGGGTTGTCGGACGTGAACCCCTGGTCGAAGATCATGACGACGTGCTCGTTCTGGACGCGCTGGATGATCTTGTACTCGCGCACGAACCGCGCGCGCGACGTCGGATCGGCGGCGAGGCGCGGGTCGAGCATCTTCAGCACGAGCTGCAAGCCGTCCGACTCCCGCTCGGCGAGGAAGACGCGCGACATCCCGCCCTCGCCGATCTTCCGCAGCACCTTGTAGCCGGTGACGTCGAGCTTCACGTTGCCGGCCGGCTGGCCGATCTCGGCGATCGACAGCTGCTGGGTCCTGCGCAGCATGGCCACGTCGCGCGAGATCGCGACCGACTCGATGATCGCCTCCTTGATCGCCATCGCAAGCCGGATCGCCGTGACGTCGGGCTTCCTGAGGTAGTCGGCGGCGCCGGCTTTGATCGCCTTGACCGCCGTGTCTTCGCCGCCCGAGTCGGAGAGCACGAGCGTCGGCGGAACCGGCCCCTCCGCGCGGAACTCGCGCAGCCACTCGAGGCCGTCCTGTCCGTCGCCAGGCGTGTCGTCGAGCAGCAGCGCGTCGTAC
>Ga0184637_10002467_pt1 | contig 11922 bp, 7 predicted proteins | sample PLM3_127_b2_FD_133143 | JGI IMG/M metagenome (GOLD analysis project Ga0184637, IMG submission 133143) | Groundwater sediment microbial communities from an aquifer in East River, Colorado, USA - PLM3_127_b2 | ecosystem: Environmental > Terrestrial > Soil > Riparian zone | place: USA: East River...
AACTTCAGATCGCCGACTTCCAGGGAACAACAATCTCACTCACAAACCCGGGAACAATCGGAACGGTCTCGTCGACACCTCGCTTAATGGCCGGCCAGTCGGTAATCATCGCCACCGGCGCGATTGAATATCCGGCGGAGTATCAGGCGATGGCGCCCGAAGCTTTGTCGCAACTCGGAATTAGTAAAGCCATCACGATCAGCAGCACTTACGATCACCGCATCATTCAGGGAGCCGAGTCGGGCGCGTTTCTCGCGCGCGTGCATGAGCTAATCATTGGCACGTCCAGATTTTACGACGATGCCTTCGTTGACCTCGGCATAGCTCACGTTCCCTTCCGCTGGAATATCGATCAGAACCATGCGTTGCTGCCGGGCGATCAAGTGCGCGACCAAGCGGCCAAGGAAGCCGGAGTAATTGAACTGATCAATGCTTATCGCGTACGCGGCCACTTGATCGCCGACATCGATCCGCTGCATGCGATGCCGGTCCTCTATCACCCGGAACTCGATATTGAAACCTATGGCCTGACGATCTGGGACCTCGATCGTGAATTCATAACCGGCGGACTGGCGGGCACCAAAGTCGCCACGCTGCGCAATATCCTTGACATTCTTCAACGCGCCTATTGTGGCAAAGTGGGCATCGAGTATCGCCACATCCAGAGCAAGGAAGAAAAGCTTTGGATTCGCGAGCAAATACGGCGTCAGTTTGTTAATCCCGAGCCGGTTCCCGTCGAGATCAAAAAACAACTCTTATGGAAACTGATCTCGGCCGAACAATTCGAACGCTTTCTGCACACGAAGTATCTCGGCCAGAAGAGATTTTCGCTTGAAGGTTGCGAGACGATCATCCCGTTGCTTGATCAGCTCATCGAAGGTGGCGCAACACGCGGCGTTGAAGACATCACGATGGGTATGGCGCATCGTGGCCGGCTGAACGTGCTCGCGAATGTTATCGGCAAGTTCTGTGAACGGATCTTCGCGTCGTTTGAAGGTTCCGTGCACCCGTCGTTTCCCGCCGATGAAGGCGATGTCAAATATCATCAGGGCGCTGTCGGCGAACGTGAAACAGCTAACGGCGGGAAAGTTAAGTTGACGCTCTCGCCTAATCCCAGTCATCTCGAGGCTGTCGATCCAGTTGTTGAGGGAATGGTGCGCGCCATTCAGGACGACCTGAAAGACCGTGTTGGCATGCCGCGCGAAGAGGTATTCGATCGCGCCCTGCCGGTGCTCCTTCACGGAGATGCCGCATTCGCCGGTCAGGGCATTGTGATGGAGACGCTCAATCTCGCTAATCTGAAGGGCTATCGCACGGGCGGAACCATTCACATCATCATCAACAATCAGATCGGATTTACGACTTCACCGGAAGCCGGACGCTCGACCATCTACTCAACTGACGTGGCCCGGATGACACAGTTGCCGATCTTTCATATCAATGGTGACGATCCGGAAGCTGCTTATCGCGCGCTGCAAATCGCGCTGGATTACCGCCAGGAGTTCAATAAAGACGTCGTGCTCGACGTGGTGGGTTTCAGAAAGCTCGGTCATAACGAAACGGATGAGCCCAGCTATACGCAGCCGTTGATGTACGCGCGCGTGAAAGCGCATCACGGGGTCCGCACAATCTATTCGCAGCGGCTCATCAAGGAAGGCGTTATTACTGAAGTTGAGCTGGCTGAACTCATAGCGGAACGAGTGCGGCGTTATGAAGACGCCCTGGCGCGCGCCAAACAGGTCGCTTCCAAAAAGGACACGACATTAATTGAGCCACCCGTAGAAGAACTCGATGGATCTACCGTCGTGGAAACGCCGGTGGGTGCCGAGACAATCAAGGCTATTGCTGAGAAGATCGCCATCGTGCCTGAAGGCTTCAACATTAATCCCAAGATGGTTGGCCAACTCGCGCGCCGCGCTAAGATGGGTTCCGGAGAGTTGCCCATCGACTGGGCTTTTGCGGAAGCGGTTGCGTTTGGATCGCTGGTCATCGAAGGCAATCGCGTTCGTTTGAGCGGACAGGATTCGGGACGCGGCACGTTTAGCCAGCGGCATGCTGTTTTGTACGACACGCAGACTGGTAAGTCGTGGGAGCCCTTGTCTGAACTACGATCGGAGTCGGCGCCGGAAGCCCGTTTCGAAGTTTTTGACAGTTCACTTTCTGAAGAAGGCGTGCTGGGTTTCGAGTATGGCTACACCGTTGTTGCGCGCGAGGCGCTGGTGTTGTGGGAGGCTCAGTTTGGCGACTTCGTCAATGGCGCGCAGACCATCATCGATCAATACATCGCCGCGTCGGAAGACAAGTGGCGGCAGACTTCGCGCCTGACGTTGCTTCTGCCGCATGGTTACGAAGGCCAGGGGCCGGAGCATTCGAGCGCGCGTCTGGAACGTTTCCTCCAACTCTGTGCCGAAAACAATTTGCAGGTTTGCTATCCGACTACGCCGGCGCAGTACTTTCATCTCTTACGCCGGCAGGTTAGGCCGGGCATGGAACGTCCGCTGGTTGTCATTACACCGAAGAGCTTGCTGCGTCTTCCCGCCGCTGCGTCCGCGCTGAACGACTTGACGAGCGGCGGCTTCCAACCCTTGATTGACGACCCTGAGATGAAGAGTTCCGAGGCCGTGAACCGCGTCGTTCTTTGCAGCGGCAAGATCTACTACGACCTTACGGAAGCGCGGAAGAAGTCGGCCAATTCTGGCAGCGAACACGTTGCTATAGTCAGGATGGAACAGTTTTATCCGTTCCCGCTAAAGCGGCTGCGCGAAGTGTTGGCTAAATATCCTGCGGCGAGACAGCTTGTTTGGGCGCAGGAAGAACCAAGGAACATGGGCGGCTGGACCTTTGTCGAGCAGCGACTGGAAAACCTCTTACCTGCTTGCGAACGCCCAATCTATGTCGGCCGCAGCCCTTCGGCGAGTCCGGCGACGGGATCCTATGCGATTCACCAGGCGGAGCAGACGCGGCTGGTATCGGAAGCATTGGCTGTATCAACTTAAGTCTTATTCCAGAACTGAATCTAAACGCAAAGTACGCAAAGTTGCAGACGCAAAGAGCGCAGAGTTTACCTTCCTTTGCGGCCCTTTGCGTAAACTTCGCGACCTTTGCGGTTTCAATTGTCAAACTAACGTCAATGCAAATCAAATCGGTCAAAATCTTATTACTAACACTATTCGCGTTTTCTCTTCTCCTCAGCTTTGGCTCAACTGGCAGATCTTTTCGTTCCGGTCTTTCGGATCAATTGTTGAGGATGCCGGAGGAGAAACATCTCAAAAACATCAAACAGCTCACCTTCGGAGGGGAGAATGCGGAAGCCTACTTCTCGGCTGACGGCAAACAACTAATCTTTCAATCGACGCGTGATGGCCGGGAGTGCGATCAGATTCACACGATGAACGTAGACGGCGGGAATGTGCGCATGATCTCGACTGGCGACGGTCGCACCACCTGCTCTTACTTTTTCCCTAATGCTCGCCGGCTTCTCTATTCCTCGACGCATCTCGGCGCGAAGCAGTGTCCACCGCGACCCGATTTTTCGAAAGGTTACGTCTGGGCCCTCTACCCCACGTTTGATATTTTCACCGCGCGGCCCGATGGCTCCGATCTGAAACAGTTAACCAGTACGCCCGGCTACGATGCCGAGACGACCATCTCTCGCAAAGGCAAACTCGTGTTTACTTCCGTGCGCGATGGCGACCTGGACATTTACACGATGGACGCGAACGGCAAACACCTTCGCCGCCTGACAAATGAACTCGGGTACGACGGCGGACCGTTCTGGTCTTATGACGGCAAACAGATCGTCTACCGCGCCTATCACCCACAAACGAAGAAAGAGAAGTCCGATTATCTTGGCCTGCTCAAGCAAAACCTTATTCGCCCGACGATCTTGGAGATCTGGGTGATGAATGCAGACGGATCGCAGAAGCGCCAGATTACGCGGAACGGCAAGGCCAACTTCGCGCCCTACTTCTTTCCCGATGGCAAGCGCATAATCTTTGCTTCCAACATGGATGATCCCCAGGGCCGCAACTTCGATCTCTACAAAATCAATGTAGACGGCACCGGTCTCGAGCGCATCACCTTCAACGAGACCTTCGACGGTTTTCCTATGTTCTCGCCGGACGGTAAGAAACTGGTCTTCGCTTCAAATCGCAACGCTAAGACGCGCGGCGATACCAACGTTTTCATCTCGGATTGGATTGAATAAACTGCGGCTTTCTCGGCAGAGATGTTTTCCACTAAACTCTGCCACCGACTCCTGAGGCTTATAACTCAGGAGTTACGACTCCTCGCCTGACAGAACCATAAGGAGAACTCTCACATGAATAAGCCTATCCCGCCAGCGAAGTATCACAATATTCGTCCACCAAATAACAACTACACTTACTTCGAGGACATACAGAACCACGCTTTCCTGCCGCTGGCGACCAGCTTTGAACTGGTGAATGCAGGATGGATGGCCGACTTCGCCATGCTCGCCTACGGCAACAAACCATTTATCCAAAAGAAGCTCGACGATTCCCGTCTCACTGCCGACGGTTTTGTCATGGAATACTTCAGCCGTGACACCACACAGTGTTTCGTCGTCCACAACGACAATTTCGTGGTGGTCTCAATGCGCGGCACGGAGATCGATAACTTCTGGGGCGCCTTTAATGATTGGCGGCGCAACCTTGAGTTCAGGCCCGAGCCGGACGACTCAGGCGGTCTTGTGCACGGGGGGTTTATCGAGCACATGGCCGCAGTGTGGAATGACACGAACGGCGTGCAAGGTCTTAAGAGCTACCTGCAACCGCTTCTGGCGGGCGGCACGCGCACGCTTTGGATTACCGGCCACAGTCTGGGTGCGGCTTTAGCCACACTCGCCGCAGAACGGGCCGTGCGCGACGCTGGATTTGACGTCCGCGGCGTCTACACCTACGGCTCACCTCGCGTTGGCGATATTCAGTTCAAACAAAACTACGAGGCTCGCGGCCTGAACGCCAAAACGTATCGAGTAGTCTATGACATAGACGTGGCGCAGAGACTTTTTCCCGGCGATGCTTACACGCATGTCGGCCAACTCAAGTTCATCGACGCGCACGGCCATCTGGACACTGATGCACCGAACCCGACTGCGGAAGACGGTGGGTTTCCCGAGCCCACGGGAGAACAGGAATGCGCGGTGCGGCTGTATCGCGTGCTCGGCCAGGGCAGTGCGCTCGTGGCAAATGCATTTGGGCTAACCATCCCCGCACAGTTCGCAGATCACGCGCCCATCTATTACGCTAGCTACATTTGGAACAACCAATGATCAGAAAGGGCAACATGAATCTCCGGCAGCACCCGGGGCGACTTTTTTCCGCTCGCTTGAGAGTAGTACGAGCGGCTTCTTATTTTGAGGTTTTTATGAAAGAAAAATTGCTACCGCGGATTTCGCTTTTGGTCGCCTTAGTCGTCGCAATTTCTATCGCTGGCGGCGGCCAACAAACTCAAACGCAGATTGCACCAAGCGTCGAGCGACTGCGCACGCATATCGAGCACCTCGCTTCCGATAAATTAGAGGGACGCCGCACGGGTAGCCCGGGCGCTAACCTCGCCGCCGAATACATCGCGCGTGAGTTTTCGCGCTACGGTCTGCGGCGCAGCATCGGTTATGACACTCCAGGCATGTCCCACTTTGAAGCCGATTCTCCCAAGCGCTACATGCAGCAGTTTCCATACGTCGCCGGGGTTGAATTGGGTAAAGCCAACAAACTGTCGTTTTCACTAGCGGACAATGTTCCTCTTAACGAGCTGCGTCTTGGAGATGACTGGATGCCGCTTGGCTCCTCGTCGAACGGACAAATAGAAACAGGCGCCGCAGTGTTTGTCGGTTTTGGAATAGCAGCTTCAGAACTAAAGTACGACGAGTATTCGACAGTCGACGCACGAGGCAAAATTGCATTCGCTTTTACCGGCACACCTGATGGAGATAATCCGCATGGGCCGTTCGCACGCTATGAGGATCCGCGATGGAAGGCGATTGCTGCGAAAAACGCCGGAGCCAAAGCTCTGATTCTCATTTCCCAGCAGCGGCAGTTTGCTGACGAGCCTCTTTCGCGACTTCAGTACAACAATAGCGGCGGTGAGGCCGGGTTGCCGGTCGCAATTATTTCCAGCCGCGCTTTTTTTGCTTCGCCGAACGAGTCGGACTTAACCGTACAACTTGGTTTGGTGAAGCAGGGGCACACGCCTACAGTGACATTTAAGTCACCAGTCACATTATCCGTCGATATCACCCGCCGCGCAGTTCCCGCTTACAACGTCGTCGGCATCCTCGACGGTTCCGATCCAACTCTCAAGAACGAAACGATCGTAATCGGCGCGCACTACGATCATCTGGGACGGGGTGGTGAAGGAAGTTTGGCGCCGCGCGAAGGCGACATACATCACGGCGCTGACGATAACGCGTCCGGGACCGCCGGGTTACTTGAACTCGCGCGCATCTTCTCTGAACAGCGGTCGCGGCCGAGACGAACCCTGGTGTTCATTGCATTCAGCGGGGAAGAAGAAGGATTGCTCGGTTCGAATTACTATGTGAACCATCCCATCATGCCGCTCACAAATACGGTGGCAATGATCAATATGGACATGATTGGGCGAATGAAAGACAACAAGCTGATTGTTGGCGGCGCCGGCACCGCGCAGGAATGGCGGCAGGTCATAGCAGCCGCCAACGCTTCAGAGAGAATCAGAGTCACTGCGACGCCGGAATCGTCGGGCGACATCTCTAAGACCTCAACCTCCAGCATTGGCAGCGGAGTCCCGATGGTAACCGGAATCAATGGCCGGACTATCGTCAGCCTCGTTATCGAAAAATCATTCGATCTGACCCTCAACGAAGACGGCTTCGGCCCCAGCGATCACTCGTCCTTCTACGCGAAACAGATTCCTGTTCTTTTCTTATGGACTGGCACGCACGAGGACTATCACAAACCTTCCGACACAGCCGACAAGATCAACTATGCGGACGAAGCACGCGTGCTTGCTTTCGTCGCGCGAGTCGTCCGCGATGTTGATAACAACGACAAACGACCTGTCTACACAGTCGCTAAGAGCGAAGCGACCGGTCGTTCCACCGGCTTTCGCGTCTATCTCGGCACGATTCCTAATTACGCGGATTCAAGTGATGGACTGCTGCTTGACGGTGTGCGCGACGATTCGCCGGCGGCGAAAGCCGGGATCAAAGCCGGAGACAAGATCGTGAAGCTGGCCGGCCGCGATGTGAAAAACGTTTACGATTACACGTACGCGCTCGGAGAAATGAAGGCCGGGCAGGAATATGACGTTGAGCTAATGCGCGGGGGCGAGCGGCTGAAACTCAAGATTGTCCCCGCAGCGCGTAAATGAAACCAGTGACGGATAAGGAGAAAGGGTAACGGGAGAAACTCCCTACGCATTTACCCGGTTACCCATTCTCGATGTCCTTTGTCCGGCTTGGCAGTGTCCTAATTTCAGTTTTCAAATTAAACACTACGGTCCGGCTTCCCCCCATTTCCCTGTTCCCCTCGTTTAGAATATATTGCTTCGCACCCAAGTCTATCCATTCGCGAAAGGTCTTATTTCAGTATGTCTAAATCTGTACCCATCACCGTCGCGCACGGCGATGGCATCGGGCCGGAGATAATGGCGGCGACCCTGCATATTCTCAAAGAAGCCGGCGCTAACCTCGAAATAGAAACAATAGACATCGGCGAGAAGGTTTATCTGGCCGGCAATAGTTCGGGTATAGAGCCAGGCGCCTGGGACTCCCTGCGCCGCACAAAAGTTTTTCTTAAAGCGCCGATCACCACGCCACAGGGTGGTGGCTACAAGAGTCTGAACGTCACCGTTCGCAAGACGCTGGGCCTTTATGCCAACGTTCGACCCTGTGTTTCCTATCACCCCTTCGTCCAAACCAAACATCCGATCATGGACGTGGTGATCGTGCGCGAAAACGAAGAAGATCTTTACGCCGGCATCGAGCACCGGCAAACCGAGCAAGTGATGCAATGCCTGAAGCTGATCTCGCGTCCGGGCTCGGAAAAGATCGTGCGCCACGCCTTCGAATATGCGCGCCGGAATAGTCGCAGGAAGGTCACGTGCTTCACGAAAGACAACATCATGAAGCTTACCGATGGCCTGTTTCACAAAGTGTTTGACGAGATCGCGACGGAGTATCCGGACATTGAAAACGAGCATTGGATTGTAGACATCGGCGCCGCGAAACTCGCCGATACACCCGAAGTTTTTGACGTGATCGTCATGCCAAATTTATATGGCGACGTGCTTTCGGACGTAGCGGCGCAGATTGCCGGCTCTGTTGGACTCGCGGGTTCAGCAAACATCGGCGAGCACGTGTCGATGTTTGAGGCTATACACGGCTCCGCTCCGCGTCGCGCCGGGCAAAATCTAGCGAACCCGTCAGGTCTGCTGCTGGGCGCCGTAATGATGCTGGTGCACATTGGCGAAACAACCGTTGCGGAGCGCGTCCACAATGCCTGGCTGCGAACGATTGAGGATGGAATTCACACCTACGACATCTATGAAGACGGCAAAAGCAAGGAAAAGGTCGGCACTAAGGAATTCGCCGAGGCTGTGGCCCAACGTGTAGGCCAGTCGCCGCAAACTCTGAAAGCAGCCAAATACAAATCGGGCGAGGAACTGCCGCGGACGGCCAAAGCGGCCGAGCGGACACAAGCACGAGCGCAGAAAGATCTCGTCGGCGTTGACGTTTTCCTCGACTGGACGAAAGGCTCCGCCAACGATCTCGGCGACGCGCTAGGCAAGCTCAACGGCGACGGAACGAAGCTCGAGATGATGAGCAATCGCGGCGTAAAAGTCTGGCCCGGCGGTCATGCGGAAACCTTCTGCTCCGACCACTGGCGCTGTCGTTTCCTGTCTGACTCCGAAGGTGGGGCCATATCGCATCCGCAGATAATTTCGCTCCTCAAACGCTTCGCGGATGCCGGATTCGATTTCATCAAGACAGAAAACCTTTACAACTTCGACGGCGAGCGGGGATATTCACTCGACCAGGGGGCGTGATTGGTGGAAAAAATCAGAACCGGGAGCAGTAGCGACCGGGTTCGTTTGTCAGGCGCATTTTAAAGGAGGGGGTAGATGATGGGATACTCGGTCGGTTGTTTTATGCGTGACGACCCGGTCGCTACCGCTTCCGGTTCTGATATCGAATGGGTGGTTAGTCGCATCAAGACAGGATTCAGGATGGAAGGAGAATAGAATGGCTGAGAACGACGGACAGAAAGCAGCGCTCGAGAACGAGCAGGCGACACGCAACGAAACAAGTGACGATAAAGGGCCAACCGAGAAGCTGCGTGACGATGAGAAGTCGGAGTCAGGCGTGTTAGTACCGGAGGAGGCGGGAGTGCCAGGCGCACAGAAACCAGAGAACGAAGAGATCAAAGATGAGAAGGGGTTAAATACCGAATAGTAATTATGAGTTCTGAGACTATACCAACAACCCCGCTCGTGGCCGTTGTCATGGGCAGCAAGTCTGACTGGGAGACGATGCGCCACGCCGACGAAATGCTAACGGAGTTTGGCGTGGCACATGAATGCCGCGTCATGTCGGCTCACCGCACACCGCAATTGGCGGCAGAGTTTTCCTCGACCGCAGCTTCTCGTGGCATTGAAGTCATCATTGCCGCAGCCGGGGGAGCTGCTCACCTCGCCGGCGTGATCGCCGCACACACAATCCTGCCGGTGCTGGGTGTTCCCATGAAAAGCGATGCGCTCAATGGTATGGATTCTCTTCTGGCCACTGTTCAAATGCCGGCCGGCATTCCAGTCGGCACCTTAGCCATCGGGAAGCCTGGCGCTATCAATGCGGCGCTGTTCGCAATTGCCATACTCGCCAATAGTCGCCCTGAACTTCGCTCAAAGCTGGAAGAGTTTCGTAAGCGTCAGGAGCAACAGGTTCGCAGTGTAACGCTTCCATAAGCCCACAGTCAGGAAGTTCCTTCTTGATATATACCGACCTTTAGAGCAGAATGCCCTCACTGAAATGCCGCGACGGAGAGGGCCTGATTCCCCAGGACTCCGTTTATTTTTCACAATTCTCCCGTCTCGCTTTGCTGGAAACCCATGACATGATCGGTGAAACAATCTCCCATTATCGGATCATCGACCAGCTTGGTGAGGGCGGAATGGGAGTCGTGTATTTGGCCGAAGACACCACGCTGGGCCGGCGCGTGGCGATGAAGTTCCTCTCCAACACCACGAAAGAGTATCGCGCCAGATTCTTGCGAGAAGCGCGGGCCGTCTCCGCTTTGACTCATCCGAATATAGCCACAGTTTTTGACTATGGCGAAACTGCTGAAGGCCAACCTTACATCGTGATGGAGCTCATCAATGGGGAGCCTCTAAGCGATAAACTGCGCGCAGGTTCGCTGCCGCTGCCGGAAGCTGTAAGGATTGTGTCCTGCATTGCCGAAGCACTCGGCGAAGCTCACCACCAGGGAGTGGTGCACCGCGATGTGAAACCTTCGAACGTGGTTATGAATGAGCGGGGCCAGGTTAAGGTGCTCGACTTTGGACTGGTCAAACAATTTGCTGAACACTCTGGCCTCGGCGGAGGTTCTGACCAGAAAACCTTGCCTTCCACCCGCACCCGGAGCGACGTAATCGTCGGCACGCCTCTCTACCTTTCGCCAGAGCAGGCGACGGGAAAGAGTGTGGATGGGCGCAGCGATCTGTTTGCGCTGGGCGCTGTTCTTTATGAATGCATCGCGGGCCAGTCGGCGTTTGCGGGCGGTAGTCTCATCGAAATCGGCGCGCAGGTAATTCATGTGACGCCGGCAGTGCCTTCGAAACTCAACGATCGCATTCCACCCGAGCTTGATCGCATAACGATGAAGGCAATCGAGAAAAAGGTCGAGGCTCGTTACCAATCGGCGGATGAGTTGATTGAGGACCTGCGGCTCCTACTGCCATCTCTTAGCCAGGACGGCCAACGCGTTGGCCGGGCAACCAAGCCGTTGGTGAAACCTCGCACTCTCTCGGCGAGCGCGCTGACAACAATAACGGAGACCTTTCGCCGGCCTCGACTTTCTTTGGGCACGTTTATCATCGCCATACTTGCCGTCGCCTTAGCGAGCTGGATGGTTCTCCGTTGGTGGAAACCGGCCGCTTATAAGCCGACACCGCTGGCGCGCGAATGGTACGACAAGGGCACAGACGCGCTCCGAAACGGCGCTTTTCTACAAGCCACGAAGGCGCTGGAGCAGTCACTCGCGAATGATCCTAAGTTTGTTCTGCCCCATGCGCGCCTCGCTGAAGCATGGACCGAGCTCGACTATGCGGATAGGGCCAAGGACGAGATGCTGAAAGCGCAGCCTCTCGGTGCAGCTCCGTCGCAGTTACCGCGTCTTGACGCGCTCTATCTGGAGGCCATTCATGCGACCGTGACTCGAGATTTTCCCGGCGCTATCAAAGCTTACAGCGAATTAGTTCGACTCTCGCCCGACGATCCCCAGGTTTATGTTGATCTTGGCCGCGCTTATGAGAAGAACGACGAAATCAAGAAGGCGATCGAGAGTTACGTAGAGGCGACCAACCGCAATCCTCGAGACGCCACCGCATTCCTGCGTGTGGGAATTCTTTACGGAAGACAGCGAGATGTTGCGAGCGCCACTGCTGCATTCGACAAGGCGGACATGCTTTACCAGGCGCTGGCAAACTTCGAAGGACAGGCGGAGGTATCGTTTCAGCGTGGCTCTCTCTTCGATGACCGAAGCAACATTGCGGAAGCTCGTAAACACTTGCAACGCGCGCTCGAATTGGCACGCACGACAGCGAATGAATACCAACAGGTAAAGACCCTGCAGAGACTAGGTGACGTCGAGATTGATGCCAACAACACGGCAGGCGCCCGCAAGTATGTGCTTGGGGCCATAGAAC
>Ga0184637_10002468_pt1 | contig 11915 bp, 9 predicted proteins | sample PLM3_127_b2_FD_133143 | JGI IMG/M metagenome (GOLD analysis project Ga0184637, IMG submission 133143) | Groundwater sediment microbial communities from an aquifer in East River, Colorado, USA - PLM3_127_b2 | ecosystem: Environmental > Terrestrial > Soil > Riparian zone | place: USA: East River...
ACCTCTACGCCGACACGTGCAAGGGTTTCGATGGCCGGTTCGCGGCCTTCGGCGCGACGCCGCTGCCGCACGTGGACGCGGCCATCGAGGAGGCCGGTCGCTGCCTCGACTCCCTCGGAATGCTGGGCATCAACGTCGGAACGTCGGTGGCCGGGCGTCCGCTCGACGATCCCGAGTTTGCGCCGTTTTTCGCGGAGCTGGACCGCCGCGAGGCCGTGCTGTTCCTTCATCCCCTCGGAATCGGCGGGCCGAACATGGACGCTTACGGCCTCGACTTCATGATTGGCGTTTGTTTCGAGGACACCGTCGCGTCCGTGCGGCTGGTGATGTCCGGTCTGTCGGCACGCTACCCGAACATCAAGATCATCGTGCCGCATCTCGGCGGGACGCTGCCCTTCCTGATGCAGCGGCTCGACGACGCGGTCGGGCGGCAGCTGCGCGCGGGCATCAAGCCAGCGGTGGAGAAACCCAGCGAGGCGGTGCGCAGCTTCTATTGGGACACGGTGAACGACTACCCGCCCGCTTTGCGCCTCGCCTGCGAGGCTTTCGGCGCGGACCACATCATGCTCGGCACCGACTTCCCGTTCATTCTGTTCAAGTCGTGCGTCGAGTACGTCCAGAAGTCGGGATTGCCAGCAGATGACATCGATGCGATCCTGGAGCGGAATGCTGCTCGCGTTCTGGGCGTGGACGGCGCAACCTGAATTGTCGTTCCGAGTTTCCCAGGCCCCGAATCTCGGGGCGCCACCGGGGCATGAAAATGCGGACCCGCGACGGTACGCGTGCGAGCCGAACGACAGAGGGCGGCTGGCACTGGTGCTGCGAGCCCGTTTCAGCCGCCACCCGAGTTCCGCATACTCGAGGCGGCGACCATCGAGGACGGAATGTCGCAGGTGATGGGCATCGAGATTCCGCGTCGCTCTGATTGGAACCGGCAATCTTTGGGTACGCACGATGCGGAAACAGTGCCTTCGGAACCCGCAGTGCTAATTTCTGTGTTTAGCGAGCCACCGGTTTAGCGCGGGCGAGGGAGGGCCTTCTATTGCCGACCATTCATCTGGAAACGCTGATCAAGGCTCCGGTTGAGTTGTGCTTCGACCTCACGAGAGATGTGGAAGCTCATACGCGGTCAACCTCGAAGACGAAAGAACGTGCAGTCGGCGGAGTCACTAAGGGTCTGTTGGAGCTGGGGGATACGGTTACGTGGGAGGCCGTCCATTTCGGGATTAAGCAACGGCTGACGGCGCGAATCACACGATTCGAACGGCCGTATTTGTTCGAGGACGAGCAGGTTCGTGGGGCCTTTCAGTCCTTTACTCATACCCACGAGTTTCAGCCGGTCGCGGATGGAACGGTCATGGTAGACACCTTCCGATACGCCAGTCCGATGGGGTCGATTGGGCGCATCGCCGACGCCTTGTTCGTCGAACGCTATATGCGTGCGTTCCTCGAGGGCCGGGCCCATGAGCTGAAGGCGATTGCGGAATCTGACGCCGCTCGCGATCCCGAAATCTCCACGTAGCCTTCTCCCGGTGAAGGTCAGCGTCAGCACGATAGCGCGGTCGCGAAGCTCGGTCGGCGTGTCAGGAATGACGGCCAGCAGCTTCCGGATGTCGTCGGCGGTGAGTCCGCGCGGCTGGCTCGGCACGGTCCTCGGTCGCTCGATGGCCTCGCACGGGTTGGCGGCAATGAGCCCCATGCGGGTGAGGAACTTGTAGAAGCTCGACAGACAGGCGAGGCGGGCACCGATCGTGATCGACGAGGGCCGCTTGCCGGAGAGTCCGATGCCGTGCGCCCAGCTGAAGACCTCGGGGCTCGTGATGTGGTCGGGTGTCTTGTGGGCCACGCCGAAGAAATGGGCCAGCATGCGCGAGTAGCTCTGGACGGTGCGCATCGAGCCTGAGCGGCGCTCCTTCTCCGCAACGAATGCGCCGAGGGCCTGGTCCCACGGGCCGATTTCGCCCAGTCGGATAAGCGCGGTGGCTGTCGTGGCGTCCTCCTGATATCTGTGGGACGCATACCTCCGTCGTGTGCGTTATAGAATCAAGGCCGCCGCTCAGCGGATGGTTAGCAATGCGAGTCGGGCTTGAGCCCTACGCACAGGGAAACGAGGATGCCTTTCTTTGTTCTCTGGGGTGATATTGACGCGCCCATCACGCGTCCTGAGGGGCGGTTTGCGAAGCCTCGCTCGGTGCTCGCTGCGAATGAGGCCTTCGCCAGCCGGGAAGACGCGGAGGCCGGGATTCGTTTGATGACGGAGGAGGCGGCAAAGTGGGGACAGCCGCCGCCCGAGTTCCGCATCTTCGAGGCGGGGGCCATCGAGGAAGCTATGTCTCAGGTCATGGGCGTACAGATTCCTCCTCGCTCCGCATAGCCTATTCTCAAGGGCCGCCAACACGAGGCGGAAATAGCGATGGTTCGATCGGCATATGCAGGATGGGTGCCGTCCGCACGACGGAGGGGATGTAATGTTCGAGGGCGAAACTTTTGTCGCCAGGTGCCTGTCGGCGCTGGGTGAGCACACTCCGGAACTTGCAGTCAAGGACCTGGTTGCCGAGGCTGTCTCCCGACCATCCGAGATTACGTCGACGCTCGGCCTGGCGACTCAGGCGGGGTTATTCCCGCTATATCGATCCGAACAGCTCACGGTTCTAAAGGTCCTGTGGGCGCCTGGAATGACGCTCTATCCGCACGAACACCGGATGTGGGCGGTGATCGGCATCTACGGAGGACAAGAGGACAACGTGTTCTACCGGCGGACGGGCGACCATGTTTCGGTAGCCAACGGCAAGGATCTGGGCGTGAAGGACACGATTTTGCTCGGGGTTGACATCGTCCACGCCGTCACGAACCGCCAGCGGGTCTTTGCCGAGGCGATCCACGTATACGGTGGTGACTTCTTCGGCACTCCTCGGAACGAATGGGACCCCGACACGCTCGAGGCGCGGCCGTTCGATCTCGAACGAGCGATGGCTGTCTTCGCCAAGGCGAACGAGGAGCTCCAAGCAGCTAGACTAGACTGACGACATGGAGAATCCATGGGCTCAGTTACCGCTCGAACCGGATTTCGTACTGCCCGATCGCCCGTCGATTGCCGAATTCAACGCTATCGCCGACAACAACCATCGTATTCATTTGGACAGCGGTCCTCGGTGGTGGGCGACGCATCTCCATAGCCTGTTGCCGCGCATCGGCCGGGAGCGTTTGGCGAAGTCGATGTTGTGCGTCGAGTTCTTTCCCTACCACTCTTCGAACTATCCTTCGCTAGGGACAACGCTGGATTCTCAGCAGTACAGCTTCTGGCTCGTGCGCCAGGCAATGGAGGCGCACGCGGTGATCGTAGGCCTTCGTGGGCGAGCTTACTGGGATGGGGCAATCCCAGAACTGGCGGATTACCGTCGGAGTTACTGGCTGAAGAACCGGCAGCGGGTGTGGGTTACGCCGGGTAACTGCCCCGACGATAGCTACGAAGGGATCGTCCGAGCTCTATCCACGTAGCGCCGAGCGGGCACCATCGTTCCATCGTGTGGGGCTCCTCTCGCCAAGGCGCGGCTCAAGTACGGGACGCGGGGGTTGGCTGCTCTCTAAGAGCGCTCCAAAACCCCCCGAATCACGGAGATCCGTCCCTCTTCGAGATTGCGCACTTGGTTGCGGGACATTGCGGCGAAATCGTCGCCCAGTAAGAGATGCACCCCAAGCGGCGGCGGGCCGGCATCGGCGATCGCTGCTAGCCACTGTCGGGACCCCTCGAGCAGCGGTGCTGACATGTCTACCCACGTAATCGCTTTGAACCCCTTTTGGGCGAGCAGTGCGCGCATAGCGGCCGGGGGACGGAGAAAGCTAATCCCCTGGTGGCGCGCCCAGGGTACTGGGAAGTAGATTGGCCCCGCCGTCCCCGCCATGATTTCTTGCATGGCGAGGCTTCCACCGCGACGCAGCACTCGGCGGATCTCAGTGTAAAGCCGGTCCTTATCGGCGATGTTCATCGAGCTGTGCTGTGTCCATACCACGTCGAAGCTCCCATCGCCGAAAGGCATATCGAGCGCGTCGCCGTGCCGGAAGCTCACCTGCCCGCTGAGGCCCGTGCGGGCGGTCAACATGTCCCCGACACGGCAGTATTCCTCGGTTAGGTCCAACACCGTCACTTGGCAGGCAAACTCGCTGGCAAGCGTGCGAGCGGGGCCGCCCAGGCCGCCACCGACATCGAGCACCCTCATTCCGGCACCCAGCTTAGCCAGTCGCGCTAGGGCCACCGTCGCTTCCTTGCCGCCGAAGTGGAACTCCGTAGCGGGTGCAAGGTCGTTTGCCGTCAGTCTTTCCAGATCCTTGCCCTCAGCTCGAACCCCGGCCAGAATCTGCTCAGCAAGGTCGCTACGGCCGTAGTGGTCATTCACTGATGGTGCATGTTCATCTGCAGGCACTGATCCCCTTCCTGAGCTCGAAGGTATCGATTGGCCCGCATTGTCCGCCAAAACGTGTTAATTGACCCGGCTTACTGCCGTCAAGCCGATGACACCCACGATGTGGAGTCCGACCCGGACGGGAATCCCAGTCGAGCCGGTGGAATGAAACCTCTCCTGTCGGCTCGGAGGCTCCACGATCCGCTCCTCGTGTGCGCTAATCTTCCAGCGACGCGTGTGACGCCAGCTCGTAGGAAATGAGCGATGAGCACGTGGTGGATCGATGAGCCGATTCTCATGGGGAGCAGCAACCCGACTGATACAGAGCTGGAGCAACTGCGCGGCGCAGGATTCACCCTGGTTGTGTCCCTGCTGGACGAGACGGAACAGAAGCCAAGTTACGACCCCGAACGCGCCGCCAGGCTCGGCTTAAAGCGCGAAAACATCGGGGTCGAAGACTTCCACGCGCCGTCCCTGGATCAGCTATCTCAGTTCGTGGATCTCGTTCAGTCGGAAGGATTGCAGGGCAAGACGCTGGTGCATTGCCAGGGTGGAACAGGGCGGACAGGTACTGCCGCCGCAGCCTACTGGATCGCCAAGGGGGTCCCCTTCAGCGACACGGTCGCCAAAGTCCGAAAGGCGCGTCCGGGCGCCGTCGAGACCGAGGAGCAGCTAGCGGTGCTTCGGGCATTCGAGGTGGATCGCCGGCGAACAAGGGAATCGCCAGGCGAAGCTGACTAATCGGATGACGCAGCGCGCACGATTCTCCCCCAGTGGGTGTCCGACTCCCGTCCCGTTTGTCGGCTCGGTAGCTCGACAGTAGACTACGCTCACCCTGCGCCTCGCGGAGATTGGCAATGAACTGTCCGTCCTGCGGCCAACTCAATCGCGACGGCGCCACCTTCTGCACACGCTGCGGGTCACCACTTAATGCTCCTGCCGTATGCCCTAAGTGCGGTACGCCGGCCGAGGCGGACGACCAGTTCTGCGCCGCTTGCGGTGAGCCCCTGACGGCGACGCCAACCGCGACCTCAGCCGCCGCGCCCGTTTCTACGCAGCCGACTACCTTCTGCGACGGCCGCTATCAGGTCGTTCGCTTTCTCGGCGAGGGTGGCAAGAAGCGCGTTTTCCTCGCCCACGACACCAGGCTCGATCGGGACGTAGCGTTCGCGCTCATCAAGACCGAAGGGCTGAATGCCGAGGGAGAGACTCGGATCCGGCGTGAGGCGCAGGCGATGGGCAAGCTGGGCGACCACCCGCATATCGTGCCCGTCTACGACATCGGTGAGGAAGCGGGCCAACCGTATCTGGTCACTCAGCTCATGGGGGGTGGCGACGTCGAGGGGGTGATCGAGAAGGCGCCCGATCATCGCGTCCCCCTGGAAACGGCGCTGCGCATCGCGGACCAGGTCTGCCAGGCGCTGGAGTACGCCCACGCGAAAGGGATCGTGCACCGGGACCTGAAGCCGGGGAACGTCTGGCTCACCGCGGACGGCACGGCGAAGCTGGGAGACTTCGGGCTCGCGGTTGCGCTGGATCGGAGCCGGCTCACCCAGGCGGGGATGATGGTTGGGACCGTCCACTACATGCCGCCCGAGCAGGCCATTGGCGGGGAGGTGACGCCGAGAAGCGACCTCTACGCGTTGGGCGCGATGCTCTACGAAATGACGTGCGGCCGCCCGCCATTCGTGGGTGACGAGTCTGTTGCCATCATCACCCAGCACCTGAACACGCCGCCAGTTGCCCCCTCCTGGCATGTGCCTGACCTGCCCTCGGGGCTCGAAGCCTTGCTTCTCCGGCTCCTGGAAAAGGACCCAGCCAAGCGGCCGGCCGCCGCGTCCGAAGTTCGCTCGGCCCTGGCCGGGGTCGCGAGTCTGGCAACACGACGCCGCGGACCCGACCGAGACGAGACCGAGGACGCGGTCGAGAAGCCACTCAGTGACCCACTCTATGGGCGCACCTTCGTGGGGCGGGAGCAGGAGCTCCACCAGCTCCAGAGCGCGTTCGATGCTGCGGTGTCGGGGCAAGGGTCGCTCGCAATGGTGGTGGGGGAGCCAGGCATCGGCAAGACATCCCTCTGTGAGCAACTGGCAACCTACGTTGCCGTGCGAGGTGGACGGGCGCTGGTGGGCCATTGCTACGAGGAAGGCTCGCTCTCTCTGCCCTACCTTCCTTTCGTCGAGGCGATGCGCTCGTACGTCCTGACGCGGGAGCCGGACGACTTGCGCCGCGACCTGGGAAGCGGCGCCACGGAGGTCGCGCGCCTCGTCTCCGAGGTCCGGGACCGGTTGCAAGTGGAGCTGCGACCGCCGGGTGACCCGGAGGATGACCGCTGGCGGCTGCTGCAGGCGGTGAGCGGCTTCCTCCACAGTGCATCGATGATCCAACCGCTGCTGCTGGTTCTCGAGGACCTGCACGACGCCGATCGTGGAACCATCGACCTGCTGCTGCACCTCGCGCGCAATCTGCAGGGAGCACGCATCCTGATCGTCGGTACCTATCGAGACGTGGAAGTCGACCGGGGTCACCCGCTGTCGAGCGCGCTTGCCGAGCTCCGGCGGGCGGGCAGCCTCCTCCGCGTCCCGCTGCGCGGACTTACCGTCGACGAGGTGCAGCGGATGATGTCGATGGTCCGGGGTCAAGAGGTGCCGTGGAGTCGCGCCGAGGCCATCCACCGGCAGACCGAGGGCAACCCATTGTTTGTGCAGGAGGTGCTGCGCTACCTGGTGGAGGAAGGCATCGTCGTTCGAGAGGCTGGGCGCTATCTGTTAACTGACGCAGAGGCCGGCATTCCTGAAGGTCTGCGGGACGTGGTTGGCAAGCGCTTGAGCCGGCTGAGTGAAAAGACGAACCAGGTGCTGTCCGTCGCGGCGGTGATCGGACGCGAGTTCCGGCTCGACGTCCTGCAGAAGGTAGCCGGCCTGCCGGAGGAGGAGCTGTACGGGACGCTGGAGGAGGCGACGGAGCGAGCAGTCGTCGAGCAGCGGCAGGCGGTGGGCTGGGTGGTTTTCCGTTTCACCCATGCCTTCTTCCGACAGACCCTGTACGAGGAGATTTTCGTCCCGCGGCGCATCCGCCTCCACCAGCAGGTGGGCAACGCTCTCGAAGAGGTGTACGGTCGCCGGCTGGAAGAGCATGCGGCGGAGCTAGCCGAACACTTCGTCCAGAGCACCGAGTCGAGCGACCTCGATAAAGCTTTGCGCTACTGCGAGTTGGCAGCGGAACGCTCGATGCAGGTCTTCGCGTACGGAGAGGCGATTCGACACCTGGAGCGGGCATTGAGTACCCAGGAGGTGCTGGACCCCGATGACAAGGCAAAGCGCTGTCGGCTACTGCTGTTGCTGGCCGAGGCCCTTGGGCCCGCCGGCGAACCGCAGCGGGCAGCGGACCAGGTAGCTGAGGAGGCGTTTGCGCTCGCCGAAGCCGTGCACGACAGCGCGCTCGCGTCGGAGGCCTGCGCGGTGGCCTTCGACTCTCTGACCCGCCATGGTGGCGTCTCCGGAAGCGCGGGTGGCGCAGGTCCTCGGTGGGCCGAGCGGGCTGACCGCCATGCGATGCCGGGCACTGCCGCCCGCGTTTACGCGGACCTGGCGCTCGGACTCGTTGCATGGGGGGAGCGCCGATTTGCTGACCGATCCATCTCCTATCGACGGGCTTTGGACGGCGCCCGTCGACTTGGCGAACCGCGGCTGCTTTTTGACTGCGGCGTTTATATGCTCTCGGGAATGGACCTTGGATCCTGGCAGGAAATATTGGCGCTGGCCAGCGAGCTGGCTGGGCTGCCGCGGGAAGGAACCGGCTCATTGACGCTGGCGGAGGTACTGAACTCATGCGCCTCTTCCCTTCTGGCTGCGGGAGATCGGGACTCTGCCGAGGCCTTATGGCGGGAGTTAGGCGAGATGAACTCCCGCACCGGAGACCGCTTCTTGGCCGTGCGGTCCGCGACCCTAGCGATCACCGTGGCCACATTGGATGGAGAATTGGAACGTGCGGTGGACGCGGCCGCCAACTTTTCGGCGCTGGCGGAAGAGGCGGGCAGTCCGCTCTACGGGCTGCAAGCCGGCATGAGGGCGATGAGGGCGAATATCTATCTCGGGCGCGTCCAAGTGGCGCTGGATGGCCTCATTCGCTTTCAAGAGGCGAGGGGCCGGGACAACCCGGAACGTCGCGCGCTTTGCCTCGCTTACCTGGGACAAACCGCTGACGGTGAGGACCTTCTCGACGACTACATGACCCGCTGGAGTTCGAGCCCGCCAGGACCTGAGACGGGCTTGGCCGAAGTTCTCTATCTCCTCGAGTTGGCAGTGCTGCTAGAGAAGCATGACGCGGCGGGTCTCCTCTCCTCGCTCCTCAGGCCTCTTGCTCATCTCCTGAGCACCCGAGACCTGGACCTCAACTGTGTGGCTCGGCACCTGGGCGCCGCGGCTGCCCTGTTAGACAACCGGGACGATGCGAGAACGCTCTACGAGCAGGCCTTAGCTGTCTGTGGAAAGGTGCGCTTTCGCCCAGAGATCGCCCTCACTCGTCTGCAGCTCGCCGAGCTGATGCTCGATCATTATCCGAACGAGCAGGTAACAGCGCGGACCCATCTCGACTTCGCGATCGAGGAGTTCCGTGCCATGAAAATGCAGCCGGCGTTGGAGCGGGCGCTCGGCCACAAAGGCTTACTCAAGGCGTGAGTCAGAGCTTCCACTATTGCGTCCTCGTGTGCTATCTGGACTAACTTCGCGAGCCAGCCGAGAGAATCGCAGAGTCGATAGTCGCCCAGTCCTTCCACCAGTTCTCCAAGGTTCGCACGCCATGGATGAACCAGCTAACGTCCGTTTGGGGATCGCTCCACACGAGGCAGCCACTCAGGCCAGCATGGCCGAATGAAGCAGGCGAAGCTTGGAGTGACGTCCAGTGTGGTGACTTCTGACCGCGGAGCTCGGCTCCTAGGCCCCACGGACTTCGCTCCCAACGGAAGATCCCAGCCATCTCGCCCGCCAGCGCACCAGTCTGGTCCGTAGTCGCCTCGGCGGTCAAAGCCGGCGGTAGGAAGCCCGACGGAACGCCGGCAAACGCATTGACTAGACGGAGGGCACCTTCGGCCGTTGTGATGAGACCGCCCCAAGGTAGAGCGAGCGAGCGCCAGAAGGGGGTGTTGAACGGTTCGAGCTCTGTCCCGACGTGGTCCACAAAATCGCCCGTCACTCGGGCTACCGAGCGCGGAGGTTGAACTCCCAAGTAGCCTTCGATGCTGAGCGGCTTGAAGACTGACTCGTTCACCACGGTCGCAAATTGGACTCCGGTGACCCGCTCGATTGCGATAGCCAACAGGCCCGGGCCCAGGTTGGAGTAGCGCATCATCGTGCTTGGCGGATAGACAGGCTCGGTTGCGAGGCAGGCACGGGCCAGCATCGGCCAGTCGAGCGCCAGGGTATAGGGGGCCGCCGCCGGATCGACATCGTCAGGAAGGCCCGCAGTGTGGCTGAGTAGGGTGCGCACGGTCACGCCTGCACGCGCCGCCGCCGCATCGGGAACGTAGCTCCCGAGCGGGGCGTCAAGCGACAGCCGCCCCTCGGCTACGAGTCGAAGCACGGCGAGGGCGGTTGCGAGCTTGGTTATCGAGGCTACAGGGAAGAGGCTGTCGGATCGCAGGGGTGCTCCGTGGGCGTCCGTGCCGACGACCAGATATTCTGGAAGAGCGCTTCCTCGAGCCACGGCGACAACCACTCCCGGTACGCCTCGGGCACGAATCACCTCATCAACAATCGGCCGCAGGCTCTTCTGCCACGATCCGTCTAAACCGCCGACTCGTTGCGCCACCAGCTTGCCTCCATTCGACCGGTGCTGCTGCGGCTCAACAGGAGGTCGTTGTCAAGCACCATAGATGGTGAGAACCATACAAACTGGAGAGAGTACTTGCCCAAAACTGGAGGGAGCTGTAACCACGAACGCCGGTCGGCGTGTGAGGGTTCGCTTCCTGGCCCGTCGCTAACAAGTGATCGTGGGCGGTCTCGGCGTTCCCGGTGTCCACCTGTCAGGACGCCCGCCTTGCCCCTACTTTGAGGTGTTGCTATTCTGAACCTTGAGCCGAATCGCCAACGGCGTACGGCGAAAAAGAGCAGTTTGAGGCGACGTCCCATCGCGTGCGTCGAAACCGGAAAGATGGAAAGGAGCAGTCATGGCGTGGAAGCTCGCGGGGAGTTTTGTCGTAGCTTGTCCCTGCAATCAGGTGTGCGGATGCGCATTCGATATTGCGCCGAACGCGCCCGGCGGCGTTTGCCGCGGATCCATCGTGTTCCAAGTTCGTCAGGGCAACCTCGACGCCGTCAGTCTCTCAGGCGTCAACTTTGCAATGCAGGTTGAAGGCAGAAATAAGCTGAGCGAAGGCAACTGGAAGGCTGGGCTGGTCATAGATGAGGCGGCATCACAGGAGCAGGCCCAGGCGCTCGAACGTATTGTCAGTGGTCAAGCCGGCGGAATGTTCGCGGACCTAAAGGCGATCTTTAGTGAGTTTGTGCCGACCCAGCGGGGTCGCGTGAGCCTGTCCGATGGCGATCGGGCATCGGCCTCGCTCCCGGACGGGGAGATTAACTTCGAGCCTTTTAAGGGCCCCGATGGAAAGGCCACCGTGGTCGAAAACGCCATGTTTGGCTTCGCTCCCCGGTACAAGATCGGTTGGGGGAGAGGCCGCCGGAAAGTGTTCGGCACCGATACTGAAGGCGTGTATGGAGAAGCGGCCGACTTCGAGTACGCAAGTTAGCCTACGCGACCGCTGTTACGACTTTGCGGGTTTGGTATCTTGTGTAGCCCCTTGCCGCGGCTCTCGTTAGAATGCTTGCCCCGTAAGGCCGGTGCCGCGCACGCCGAGCGAATGAACTGCGAATGCAACGCTCAAGCGCGGCGAATTAGGGCGTAATACGTGCTTCAGACGCAGCCCCTCTCTCGTGAGCGCTGGCTGATGCTCACGGCGCTCCTCGCCCTTGCTGCTGGGGCGTGGGTGGTCCTTTTCGGGCAGTCGACCATGGGCGATGGGATGCCCACCCGTCCAACGATGGGTATGGCGGCCCCGTTGTTCCTGGCGTTATGGGTCACCATGATGGCGGCGATGATGTTTCCCACCGCCGCACCGATGATTCTCGTCTTCGCGCGGGTGCATGAGAACCGTCGACAGCGAGGCAGCGCCTTTGTTCCGACCTGGGTCTTTGTCGCGGCTTATCTCCTCGTCTGGACCGGGTTCGGCGGTCTCATGTACGGCCTGGCCCTGGTGGCAGAGGCGCTTGCCGACTCGTCAATGGCAATCGCAGAAAACGCCCCACGTGCCGGGGGCGCTCTTCTGATACTGGCCGGTCTCTACCAGTTGTCGCCCTTGAAGAACCTGTGCCTGTCGAAATGCCGCAATCCGCTTGAGTTTGTCATGCAGCGCTGGGCGGAAGGTTATGCGGGTGCTTTCTGGATGGGGCTCAAGCATGGAGCCTATTGCCTGGGCTGTTGTTGGCTGCTGTTTGTGATTCTCTTTCCGCTTGGCGT
>Ga0184637_10002469_pt1 | contig 11915 bp, 9 predicted proteins | sample PLM3_127_b2_FD_133143 | JGI IMG/M metagenome (GOLD analysis project Ga0184637, IMG submission 133143) | Groundwater sediment microbial communities from an aquifer in East River, Colorado, USA - PLM3_127_b2 | ecosystem: Environmental > Terrestrial > Soil > Riparian zone | place: USA: East River...
AGCAGCAGCGGCATCGTGCTCGCCCTCACCCTGGCGTTCCTGCCGACGGTGGTCCGGGTCGTGCGCGGCGTGGTTCTGTCCCTGCGCGAGCGGGAGTATATCGAGGCGTCGCTGGTCATCGGCAACTCCCACATCTACACCGTCTGGCGCCACATCCTGCCCAACTGCATTGCGCCGGTGACGGTGCTGGCGACGGCGATGTTCGGCTGGGTGCTGCTGTCGGAGAGCGCGCTGAGCTTCCTCGGGCTGGGCGTGCCGCCGCCCGCGCCCACCTGGGGCAACATGCTGGCGGCGAGCCGGCCCTATTTCGGCAATGCCAGTTGGCTCGGCATCTTTCCCGGCCTATGCATCTCCCTGGCGCTGCTCGGCACCAATCTGTTCGGCGATGTGATCCGCGACTATTTCGATCCCCGCATGTCCGTCGGCCGCAAATCGAGCGCGCAGCGATGAAAGGGCCGACCGTTCTCGCCATGACGCCGAACGCCAACCAGCCGGTCCTTGCGGTCGAGAATCTAGCGGTCGGCTTCGATGGCATGCCGGCGGCGTTGCGCGGCATCAGCTTCCGCATCGAGCCCGGCGAGATCCTGGCGATGGTCGGCGAGTCCGGCAGCGGCAAGACCATGGCTGCGCGGGCCATCCTGCGCCTGCTGCCGGCAGGCGGGCAGGCGACGGCCAAGCGAATCTGCCTCGAGGGCCGGGAACTGACGGCGATGTCGGAAGCGGAGATGCGGTCGATCCGCGGCGCCCGCGTCGGCATGGTGTTCCAGGAACCGATGATGTCGCTCAACCCTGCCATGACCATCGGCGAACAGATGATCGAGGGCCTGCGCCTGCACCGCAAGCTGGACCGGCGGGAGGCGATGTCGGCGAGTCTGGCCATGCTGCGGCGCATCCGCATGGACGATCCGGAGCGCTGCTTCGCCGCCTATCCCCATGAATTTTCCGGCGGCATGCGCCAGCGCATCATGCTGGCCTCGGTCATGCTGCTGCACCCGGCGCTGCTGATCGCCGACGAGCCGACGACGGCGCTGGATACGCTGACCCAGCGGGACGTGCTAGAGTTGATGGTGGATCTCTGCCGCGAGAACAAGACGGCGATCCTTATGATAAGCCACAACCTGGCCCTGGTGGCGCAGTATGCCAGGCGCGTCGCCGTCCTGCAGAACGGGTCGATCGTGGAGCAGGGCGAGGTTCAGGATATCCTGCTGCGGCCGACGCACGAGTACACGCGGCGCCTGCTCGATGCGCTGCCGCAACGGACGGCGGTCCGCCAGCGCGATCAAGGCAAGACACCACTGGTCGAAATCCGGAATCTTGTGGTGGACCATGGCGGGCGTCGCCGGCTGTTCAGGCGGTCGAAAGCCAAGCGCGCGGTCGATGGCGTGTCGCTGTCGCTGCATCCCGGCGAGACCGTCGCCCTGGTGGGCGGCAGCGGTTCGGGAAAGACCACCTTGGGGCGCTGTTTGGCCGGGCTGGTCAGGCCAAGCTTTGGAACGATCGAGTATCGCGGACAAGCGCGGGATGGCGGCGACGCGGCGCACCGGCGTTCATTCCGGCTGAACTGTCAGATGATCTTCCAGGATCCCTATGCCTCGCTGGATCCGCGGATGACGGTCGCGGCGATCCTCCGCGAGCCGCTGCGCCATCTGCCGGAACTGACGGCGGAGGAGAAGCGTCAGCGGCTGCAATCGACGCTATCGGACATCGACCTTGACGCAAGCTTTCTATCCCGCCTGCCCCATCAGCTTTCGGGCGGGCAGCGGCAGCGGGTCGCCATCGGCCGCGCTATCATCACCAGGCCGGCGCTGGTGATCGCCGACGAGCCCGTCTCCTCTCTGGACATGACCGTTCAGAAGCAGGTCCTGGAGCTCTTCCGGTCGTTGCAGCGCCGGTATGACTTCGCCTGCCTGTTCATCTCCCACGATCTGGGCGTGGTGGAGTCTGTTGCCGACCGCATTATCGTCATGCAGGACGGCAAGTTCGTGGAGGCCGGCAGCCGCGACGATATCTACGACCGGCCGCAGCATGACTACACAAAACGGCTGCTGGGTGCGGCGCCGCTGCTTGGGCGCGTCACCGGCGGCCGGTTCGAGCTGCAGGCCCGGCAGATCGCCACGGGCTGAGGCGCTACCAGACCAACGCCGGCAGGAGCCAGTCAGGGAAGACGCCCTGGCCGCGGCAGAGCCGGTCGATATCGGCGGGCGAGAGATCGGCGGATACGCCGGTCCGTACCAGCGCCGTGGCGAGTCCCGCGCCGCGGCCACCGGCGATATCGTGCTCGATACTGTCGCCGATGGCGAGAGAGCGCGAGACCGCGGGATTTCCCGCCAAACCGAGCGCCGCCAGATAGACTTCCCGATGCGGCTTGCCGATCCAGGTGACCGGGCCGCCTTGCGCGGCATAGCGCTCCGCGATGGCGCCGGGCGCCGGCACCATCCCCTGCGCCGTCAGCATGAGCCGGTCGGGATTGCAGCAGAGCGCGGGAATGCGGCGGGCGGCAGCTTCCCCCAGCATCCGGTCATAGGCTTCGAGCGACGTCGTGGGCGCATTGGATCCGAGGATCAGCAGGCAGTCCGCGTCTACCGGCGCGTCGATCGGTTGAAGACCGAGATCGTCGAAGCCGTAGTCGTCGCCGTCCCTGCCGACGATGAAGACGCGGCGGCCCGGCCGGAAGGCATCGCCCCAGGAACCGTCGCGAATGCCCGCCCAGGCGACTTCGCCGGAGCTCACCACATCGGCAAAGAGCCGGCGATCGATGCCCAAGCGTTCGAGCCGCGCCCGGTTGGCCGCCGAGCGCTTGCCGGAGTTGGTCATGACCACAACGGCGGCACCACGCTCGGCGAGCATCGACAGCACCGGCAGCACCCCCGGGTAGAGCCGGCTGCCATCATGGAGCACGCCGAATTGATCGAACAGAAAGGCGTCGTACTGGGCCGCGATCTCGCCCAAGCCGGCAATTTCGCGCATCGTCATTGCCGACCGATCTCGACGCCGATGCCGCGCCAGGCGAGCCGGGCGGTGCCGGCCGCCGCTTCTTGAGCGGCAGCAGGAACGAAGGGGACACCGAGTCTGGCCCGCCGTATGTTCGACCAGGGTGCGTTACCCGCGCCGCCGCCGACCGTGCGCAAAGACGTCAGTGGTGTAGCGCCCAATTCAGCCAAGCGCCGATAGCCGGTGACCTCGATCGCGGCGATCCCTTCCAGCAGCCCTTGCAGAAAGACCCGATCATCGACGGGCCGCGGCGTTAGCCGCGGCGCGAACCGAGGATCGCTGAACGGAAATCGTTCACCCGGCGCCATCAGCGGATAGTAGTCCAGACCGGTCGGGGTCTCCGGATCCAGTTGCGGCTCGAGTTCCTGTAGCCGCCGTTTGTCAAAGAAAGATAACAGCACCGCGCCGCCGCTGTTGGACGCGCCGCCCGCCAGCCACATCTCGCCGATGCGGTGGCTATAGATGCCGAACTGCGGGGCGAAAATCGGTTCGCTGGCCAGCAGCTTGATGGTCAGGGTGCTGCCCAGCGAAGTCACGCCATCGCCCGGCCGGTCCGCGCCCGTCGCCAGGAAGGCCGCGCATCCGTCGGTGGTCCCGGTGACGATGGCCGCCCGCGGATTGAAGCCGAGCTCTTCGGCAAGCTTGGCACGAATTTGTCCGACGACCGTCCCCGCGGGGACCACCTCCGGCAGCAGGTCTCGTTTCATTCCGGTCTTCGCGATCCAATCCGGCCAGCGCCGCGCCACCGGATCGTAGCCGGTCTTCAATGCATTGTTCTCGTCGCTGACGTCGAAGCGGCCGGAGAGACGGCCCGCGATCCAATCCGCCTGATGCAGGATCTTCGCGGCGCCGGGAATCTTCTGCAATGCCAGCGCCTTTCCCAGCGGCGAACTTGCGCCGTGAGCAGCGGTGGTGGGCGGTGCGACATCGGCGATGACACGGGCCGCATCGCTTGCCGATGAATCGTTGTACATGCGAGCCGGTGAGAGCGGCCGGGCGCCTTCGTCAATCGGGAGAATTGTGCCGGACGTGCCATCGACGGCGATCGCCCGGACGGCCTTCGCGTCGATCTGCCGCACAATCTTCGCCAGGCCGTCGCTCACTGCAGCCCACCAGTCTCCCGCATCCTGTGTGATGTGCGGGCCGCTGCGCTCAGGATCCGGCATCGGGACGGACACGCTGCCGGCCACCGTTCCCTGGGACTCGAGGGCGACGATGCGGACGCCCGAGGTGCCGACATCGATCCCAAGGGCGAGTCCCGTCAATCGGCTCTCCGCGCCAGGGACTGACGGTATTTCTCCGCGTCCCAATTGGCGATCTCGTCCACCTGCGCGCCGGTCAGGGGCCGTATCGGCTCATCCCGGCTCAGCCGGGCAAGCACGTCACCGAGGCAACCGGCAACCGCTTCCGCCGCCGCCGGCAGGCCTTTGCGAATCAAGGCGCCCTTGCCGGGCACCAAGACGAGTGGCGGCGGCTTTAGGCCCAGCCGCATCGCCCGCCGCAGTCCATCGGCCAGGGATTCGTCGTCGGCAAGCATGAAGATGCCGGCCCCCAGGAACACGATATGATCGGGATAGAGCGTGCCCTTCGCCGCGATCTCCAGGCTTTCGAGGTCGGTCGCGCTGGAATGGGCAGAGGCGAGTCCGGCCAGGCGGTAGTCGGAGCCTTCGCACAGTCTCAGCAGTGCCTGCATGTCCCGCTCAGGCGCCGACCTTGCCGGCCGGCGCAATCGCGTCACCGTATCGTCAAGTAGCGCCGCTGTCTCGCCAACGGACTCACCGACGACCACGAGACCGTGGTTAGCCATCACAATGACTTTCGTTCCCGGCGCGGCGCGTTCGCGGATAAGCTGCGCCAGCGGCAATCCCGGCCGTGCATAGGGAACGTAGATGCCGCCCATGTCCCACAGCCGCTCCTGCAATTTCTGCTCGCCGTCGGCCAGCACCGCCCAGGCGATGGTCACCACGCAATGCACATGGAGCACCACCTTATTCGGTAGCACGGCATGCAGAGTCGTCTCGATGGACGGACGCAACCCCTGAGGATTTAGGTCCGCCGACACGAATTCCACGGCGCTTTCACAATTGGGATCGTTCTGCGCGATGGCCCTCAGCAGAGGCGCCAGCCGGACCGGCACCATGATCGGCCGCTCCCGCGCCTGGGACAGCCAGGTGCCCGACGCCTTGATCCAGAGGATGCCGTCTTCCTTGAGCGAGGTGTTGCCGCCCGGCCCTTGAATCAGCAGCGGGTCGCTGCCGATGCGCGCCGAGAGATCGATCAGGGCGGAAAGTTCGCGGCCTTGAGACGAAATCCGAGACATCATGGTCATGCTGCCTGCAACCATTGTTCGAGCGCGGCGCTGCCGCGCGCATCCAGATAGAGTCCATGCTTGGTCCGACGCTGCAGGATATCCTCGGCCGTTGCGGCCCATTCCACATCCCGCAGATACTGCACTTCGCGTTCATAGAGCAGGCTGCCGAAATGCCGGCCAAGATCGCTCAAGGCTTGCGCATTTCGCAGCACCACCTCGCTGCGCGTGCCGTAGAGGCGCGCATAATGCCGCGCCAGCGGCGCCGGCAGCCAGCCATGACGACGGCCCAGATCGGCGGCGAAGGCCTCGAAATTGGCGTCCGGAATATCGCCGCCGGGCAGCGGTGCCGCTGCCGTCCAAGGCTTCCGGGCCTTCGGGAAGGTCCGCTCCAGCTCATTCATCGCATGCTCCGCCAGTTTGCGGAAGGTGGTGATCTTGCCGCCGAATACAGACAACAATAGAGGTCGATCGCTGCCGCCGTCGGTGTCGAAGACATAGTCGCGGGTCACCGCCGAGGGATTCTCCGCCTGGTCGTCATAGAGCGGCCGGACGCCGGAGAAGGCGTGCCGGATCGCGTCTCTGGTCAATTCATGGGTTGTGTAGCGATTCACCGCCGCCAGCAGATAGTCCACTTCGCCATCATCGATGGCGACGTCTTCCGCCGCGCCCTCATAGGGCACGTCGGTCGTGCCGATCAGGCAGAGGCCGTCCTCATAGGGATTGACGAAGATGACACGCTTGTCGTGGTTCTGAAACAGATAGGCTTGCGGTCCCTGCCAGAATTTCGGCACGACGATATGGCTGCCTTTGACGAGCCGCACGCGCCGCCGCGAATTCAGGCGCGTGACATTGCCGATCACGTTTTCGACCCACGGACCCGCGGCATTGACGATGGCCCGCGCCCGCAGCCGATAGGCGGCGCCCGATGAATTCTGCGGCTCGCCCAGTTCGACTTCCCAAAGCCCATCAACCCGCCGCGCCGATGTCGCCGCCGTGCGCGTGAGGATGGTGGCCCCGCGCTCCCGCGCATCCAGCGCATTCAGCACCACCAGCCGGGAATCATCAACCCAGCAATCCGAGTACTCGAAGGCGAGCTTGAACTCGTCCTTGATGATCGCGCCCTCAGGCTCGCGGCGCAGGTCGATCCGCCGGCAACCCGGAAGCTTCTGCCGTCCGCCGAGATGGTCGTAGAGAAACAAGCCGAGACGGACCAGCCAGGCCGGCCGCTGCTCCGGCGAATGGGGCAGCACGAAGCGCATGGGCCAGATGATATGGGGCGCGGCCTTGAGCAGCACTTCGCGCTCGATCAGCGCCTCACGCACCAGGCGGAATTCGTAGTATTCGAGATAGCGCAGGCCGCCATGCACCAGCTTGCCCGAGCGGGAACTGGTGCCCTCCGCCAGATCGCCCTTCTCGCACAGCACGACCGACAGACCGCGGCCGACAGCATCGCGGGCGATGCCCGCGCCATTGATGCCGCCGCCGATGACCAGCAGGTCGACCGTGCCGAGATTCTTCATGCCGCGCGCTTCCGCCCTATGCGTTTTTCGGAAGCGGCCTTGGCCTTGCCTTTCAGGCGGTGGTCCTGAAGCCCATAAGTCGCAAAGCCTTTCGCGGTCTCCGCGATCAGCCCATCCGACAGGATGTTCGGCGAGCCCAAGGCGAGCGCGTAGTAATACTGCTTGGCGATGGTCTCCAGCTCGACCGCCAGCCACATAGCCTTGTCCAGATTGGCGCTGGTGGCGATCACGCCGTGATTGGCGAGGATGCAGCCCGTGCGCCCTTCCAGTGCCTTCAGCGCATTGTCGGAGAGCTGTTTGGTGCCGTAGGTCGCATACTCGGCGCAGCGGATATCCGTGCCGCCGAAAGCCGCGATCATGTAGTGGCAGGCCGGAATCGATTTGCCGGCGATCGCCAATACGGTGGCGAAAGTCGAATGGGTGTGGACGATGCCGCCGACCTCGGGGCGCGAGCGCATGATGTCGTAGTGGAAACGCCATTCGGTGGAGGGTTTCAGCGGGCCCTGCCAGGCGCCGTACTCGCCCTTGAAGGGCATGGCAGCGATCATCTCCGGCTTCATCGCGTCATAGGGCACCGCGCTGGGCGTGATCAGCATCGCGTCCTTGTAGCGGGCGGAAATGTTGCCGGAAGTGCCCTGGTTCAGGCCGGAGGAATTCATCCAGCGGCATTTGGCGATGATGGTTTCGCGCAGCTTGCGTTCTTCCTTGGTCACGGTTCGCTCCTCTAACGGATGTCGGGTTGCGGACTCAGCAGGGGTTCATCGGCGGTTCCGCGGCCAGGAACCGCCGCACTTCCTCCGCAGCCTGCGCCGCAGCAATTCGTACGGTCTTCAGCGTGGCGCCGGCGATATGCGGCGTCAGCGTCACATTCTCGAGCTTCAGCAACGGCCAGTCGGGCGGCGGCGGTTCGATGGAAAAGGTTTCCAACATGGCGCCGCGCAGATGGCCCGAGGTCAGCGCGTCATAGAGCGCGTCGTAATCCACCATCGGGCCTCGCGCCGTATTGACGAAATAGGCGCCCATCTTCATCCGGGCGAAGGCGTCGCGGCCGATGAAGCCGGCGGTCTCCGGCGTCACGCGGGCATGGAGCGTTACCACATCGGATTCCGCGAGCAGGCGGTCGAGCGAAACATGCAGTACGCTGTCGGCCGAATCCTCCGGCTTGAGCTGCACATAGGGATCGCAGACGAGGATTCGGCAGCCGAAGGCCTTCAGCAGCTTGACCGCGCGGGTGCCGACCGCGCCATAGCCGATGACGCCGACGGTCATGTCCGACAGTTCGTCGCCGGCCATGTCGGCGCGATAGAGCTCGCCGCGCCAGCTGCCTGTGCGCAGGGCATCGTGACCGCGGGTGATGTTGCGCGTCTCCGCCAGGATGGCGCCGATGGTGAACTCGGCAACGGCGCTGGCATTGCGGCCGGGCGTGTTGACGACGCGGATGTTGCGCGCCCGCGCCGCCTTCATGTCGATGTTCACCGGGCCGCCGCGGGACACCGCGACCAGTTTCAGCTTCGGCAGCCGGTCCATCATCGCGCCTGAGAGCGGCGCCAGATGGGTGACGAACACATCGGCATTGCCGACGAACTCCACGACCGCATCAGGATCGCCGAGATATTCCTTCAGCCCATCGAGCCCGTCTTTCGCATAGCCATGCTCCATCGGCTGCTCGGGCCAGGGAAGATCATGGAGGCGGATCGCCAGCGCCGCGTCGGCGCAGCGGTCGCGGATCGCCGACTCGAACATGCGGGACAGCATGAAGTTGTCGCCCATGATGGCGATCTCCCGCGTCATGCCGTGCCACCGATTTCGGCATGGCGCAGCTTCCGCCACAACGGCCGCATGGTCTTGCGCGTTTCCAGATAGATGGGGAAGACGCCGTCATAGGTCTTAGCGAGGGCGGCGTCGGGCGGCTCGATGGGCCCGAGCAGGGCGTCGACCCAGGTCGCGACGCAGGATTCCATCTGCGGATAGATGCGCTGCTGCACCGCCGCCATCATGGCCGCACCGGCGGCGCCGGCCTCTTCGCGGGCCACAGTGCGCACCCGCGCCCCCAGAGCCGCCGCAAAGATCTTTCGCAGCGCGGTCGACCGCGCTGCACCGCCAGTCATGCGGATTTCCGCGGGTATCGTGCCCATGGCCAGATAGCAGTCCCGCGCCGCCATGCCGAGGCCTTCATAGACGGACCGCATCAGGGCGAAGAAGCCGGTGCTCGCCTGCAGGCCGATGAATTGCGCCCGCGCCGCCGGCTCCAGGAACGGCCCGCGTTCGCCGGCCTGGGAGATGTAGGGATGATAGACCGCGGAAGCGGCGGGCGCCGCCAGCACCCGCTCATCCAATCCGGCGAGCAAATCCTTGCGCGATCGGGTCACGTCGGCCGCCGCCAGGACTTCACGGGCCATGTCCAGCAGCCAGTCGATATTGAGCGTGCCCGCCATATTGGATTGCATCTGCGCGCAGATGCCCGGCGCGGGGAACGCCATGGTATAGCCGCTGCGTTCGCCGTTGAGTTGCACTTTATGAGCATCGATAAGACGCATATGCATGCCGGTGGAGCCGACGATGGTGCATCCGGTGGTGCCGTCGCGGGCGTAGAGGCCGCCGCCGAGGCCGGCGCAGACCACATCGACGAAGCCGAGCGATATCGGCGTTCCCGCCTTGAGTCCGGTTTCCTTTGCCCCGGCGTCGGAAAGGGGCGCCGACTCCAGCGTGCCGTCGACGATTCGCGGCAGCAGACGCTTGCAGTCGCCGGCGCCGAGGGCATCGAGAACCATGGGCTTGTAGCTGCGGCTGCGGAAGTCGCCGAAGGTGAAGTTGCCCTCGGACGGATCGGTCACGCGCTGCCCGGTCAGCTTGAAGTAGAGCCAGTCCTTGCAGTGAAAGGCGGTCGCCGCCCGCGCCAGCACCTCCGGCCGGTGGCGCTTGAGCCAGGCGAGCTGCATGCTCTGCTGGCAGGCGCTGACGCCGGTGCCGGTCGTCTCGTAATGTTGGGGATAGGCGGGATCCTTGACGAAAGACTCCGCAGTCTCCGCCGAGCGGGAATCGAGCCAGAGCCAGGCCGGCGCGACCGGCTCTCCATCGGCATCGATCAGCCAGGTCCCGTCGCCCTGGCCGGTGACGCCGATCGCCGCGACGCGCGACGCAAGCTGCGGCACCGTTTCGGCGAGCTGGCGCAAGGTCGCGGCCACATCGGTCCAGGTGCGGCGCATATCCTGCTCGACGCCGCCGCCATTGACGGTGTCATAGCTGTTCGGCCTCTCGGCAATCGCGAGCTGCGTCCCATCGGTGGAGAACGCCACCGATTTTATCAGCGACGTTCCGGCATCGATGCCGATGAGGATATCGGCGGTCATGCGAGACTACCGCCATGGGCGATGGCACGGCCGCTCGCGGCATCGAACAGATGCAAATCGCCGGCCGCGACGTCGAACGGCAGGGCCGCTCCGACCCGTGCATCGACTCGGTTATGGGCGACCGCGACAATGGTGCGTCCGGCGACCTCGGCGGCGACATGGGTTTGATCGCCGAGCCATTGGTTCGACAGAACCTTGCCGGTGAGCCGCGTTTGGCCCAAACGAATGGCGTGCGGCCGGATCCCGACCGTAACGGCGCTGCGAGCGGCCAGCGCGCTCCGCACGGGCGCGGCGATCTCGGACTCCGGATAGTCGAAGGCAAGTCCATCGGCGCCATCGATGGCAAAACCGATCCGGCCATTTCCCTGCCGAAGATGCGCGGGAAACACATTCATCGGCGGTTCGCCGATGAAGCTGCCCACGAACAGATTGGCCGGCCGTTCCTTGAGATCCCGCGGCGTGGCGATCTGCTGCAGGATGCCGTCCTCCATGACGGCGATGCGGTCGGCGAGCGCATTGGCCTCCGTCTGGTCGTGAGTGACCAGCACGGCGGTCATGCCGCGCTCCCTGAGATAGTGCTTCAGCCGCCCGCGCAGCACCGCGCGCAATTGCGGCTCCAGCTGCCCCATGGGCTCATCCAGGAGGTAGAGATCGGCCTTGCGCACGAGGGCGCGGCCCAGGCTGGCGCGTTGCTGCTGCCCGCCGGAAATCGAGGAGGGATAGCGATCCAGGATATCGCCGATCTCCAGCAACGCGGCCATGTCCCGGACGCGTTTCGACTCCTCGGCCTTGCCCAACTTTTCCGACTTGAGCGCAAAGGCGATATTGTCCCGCACGGTCAAGGGCGGATAGAGCGAATAACCCTCGAAGGCCATGGCCACGCCGCGCTTGGCCGGCGGCAGCGCCTGGATGATGCGACCGCCCAGGGCGATCGTGCCCTGGGTGACGTCCTCGAATCCGGCGATCATGCGCAAGGTGGAAGTCTTGCCGCAGCCCGACGAGCCCAGCAGCGCGACGATCTCGCCCTGGGCGATGGCGAAGGAAAGCGCCTTCACCGCATGCACCGGCCGCTTGCGGCGGGGCCGGTAGATCTTGTCGATGGAATCGAGAGTCAGGACGGTGCTGGAGGTCATGAGCCGACCCTCCCGCCAATTCGCGCACCGATGCTCCGGTCGAGCAGCAGGATATCCCGTTCATCGAAACGGATGCCGACTTCGCTGTCGGGTTCAGTCGTCCGCTCCTGCGCCGGCTGCGACGCCAGGATCTCCTGCCCGTCCCTGGTCTTCAGCAATGTCACGGCCCGCTCGTTCAGCGGCGTGACCGCAATGACCGTCGCGGCGATGGCGCCGGCAGCGGGTGCGCCGATCCTCACGGCTTCGGGCCGGACACCGAGCAGCGCCGGCATCCCGGCAACCGCCCGATGTCCGGCGCCCAGTTCAAGAACCGTACCGCCGATCGCGACCGCGGCGCCGATCGCCGACGCCTGCGGCACGACCTCGATGAGGTTGATGGTGGGATCGCCGAACAGGCGCGCGACCCGCACCGTCGCCGGATTCAGATAGATTTCCTCGGGCGAGGCGACCTGGGCGAAACGCCCGTCGATGAGCACGGCGATGCCGTCGGCGAGCGCCATGGCCTCCTTATAGTCCTGCGTCACATAGAGCACCGTCGCTCCCGACTGCTTCAGCAGCGGCGGCAGTTCCAGACGCATCTCGTAGCGCAGCTTCGCATCCACATTGCGCA
>Ga0184637_10002470_pt1 | contig 11914 bp, 12 predicted proteins | sample PLM3_127_b2_FD_133143 | JGI IMG/M metagenome (GOLD analysis project Ga0184637, IMG submission 133143) | Groundwater sediment microbial communities from an aquifer in East River, Colorado, USA - PLM3_127_b2 | ecosystem: Environmental > Terrestrial > Soil > Riparian zone | place: USA: East River...
CACCGGCTCGCCCGTTGGCCGGCCCCCCTCCGCGGGCGCCCGTGACGAGCTTCGAGGAGCTGATGCGCGAGCTGGACGACGACCGGGCTGACCGGTGATCTATCTGGACTCGTCGGTGGCCCTCGCCCAGATCTTCGCCGAGAACCGGCGGCCGCCCGAGGACCTGTGGGGAGAGCCCTTGGCGGCCAGCCGTCTGCTCTACTACGAGGTCTGGAACCGAGTGCACTCGAGAGCGCTCGGCAGCGCCCACGGCGACAAGGTCCGCGACATCCTCGACGCGGTCACCGTCGTGGAGTTGACTCCGCTTGTCCTCGCGCGCGCGCTCGAGCCGTTCCCGACCCCAGTGCGGACGGTCGATGCCCTGCATCTCGCCACCATGGACTTCCTCAGAGATCATGGTCAGCGCATCGAGCTGGCCAGTTACGACGCGCGTCTGGTGGCGGGCGCTCGCGCCCTCGGGATTCCTGTCCGCGCCCTGTGAGGGACGGACCCGGCCCCGGACGCGCGCCCGCGCCTTCAGGCCGGGGCGAAGACGCCGTCCGGCCGCTTGCCTCCGGGCGCGGGCGCCTCGGCGAGCGCCGGGGCGGCGAAGGCTCGATCGCGCTGGAGCACCGGCATGACGCGATCGGCGAAGAGGCGCATGTTCAGCTCGGCCTCCTCGTGGGGCATGCCGCCGAAGGAGAACTCCGTCACCAGGTGGTCCAGCCCGGTGAGCCGCTGCAGCTCGGCGAGCTGCTGCAGACAATCGTCCGGGGTGCCCACGACCTGGATCTTGACGTAGAACTCGGTGGCTTTCTGCCGGAAGCTCTCGTCCTTCATCTTGGCGTACGTCTTGGCCATCTTGCCGTAGAACTCGTACCCCTTCACCGAAGCGAGGTGGCCGTCGGAGAAGTGATAGTGGGTGTCGATCGAATCCCACTTGCGGCTCAGGTAGGTCACGGCCCGCTCCTGGGCCTCGGCGCGGCTCTCGGCTACCGAGACGTTGGTCAGGATGATGGGCGGGCGCGGGGTGTGCCCGACGCTGACCGCGAGATCCCGGTAGCGCTGGATGTCGGCCGCGGCCACCGGCCACTCGTTCTGCATGACGACGAGCACGCCGAAGCCGAGCTTGGCCATGATCTCGGCGGACTCGGGGCTCACCGACGAGGCATAGAAGCGGCGCTCGGGGTGGGAGATCGGGCGCGGGCGGATCGCCGTCCGCGGGATCTTGAAGTATTCGCCGTCCCACTCGAAGGTGTCCTCGGCGAGCGCGCGGACCACGATCTGCGCGGCCTCCACGAAGCGCGGGCGCGCCTCCTCCATGGGAACGCGGAAGCCGGCGTACTCGACGCTCGCCGCGCCGCGCCCGAAGCCGAACAGGCAGCGGCCGCCCGAGAGGACGTCGAGCAGCGCGATCTGCTCGGCCACCCGCACCGGATCGTGCCAGGGCAGCACGATGACGGCGGTCCCCAGGGTGATGCGCCGCGTGCGCCCCGCGTAGTAGCTCAGGAGTTGCGTGGGCGCGGGGGACATGGCGTACCCGGTGAAGTGATGCTCGAGGGCGAAGAGCGAGTCGAAGCCGAGCGGCTCGGCCAGATCCCCGAGGGCCAGGTGCTCGGCGAGGACCGCGGCGTCGGAGAGCCCCGGCTTGGTCAGCATGTTGAGGGCGATCCCGACCTTCATGGCGCGCCTCCTTGCCTCCGGCCCTGCCCGTGACAGGCGGGGCACGACCGCGTATAGTGGCCAGGTCCGAATACGGAACGGAATTCTGATATGCGAATCTCCCGGAACGGTACTAGGGTTCGCCCGGCCCCGTCAAGGTGGGGGGCGAGCCCGCGGCGCCCCGCGCGCCATCGCGCCACCGATCGCGTCATCGACATCCTGGAGCTGGCCGCGACCAATCGCGAGGGGCTCGCCCTCAAGGACGTCAGCCGGCGCGTGGCGACGCCCAAGAGCAGTCTCTTGCCGCTCCTGCGCACCTTGACCGCGCGCGGATACCTGGAGCAGGGGCGGGCCGGCGAATACCGGCTGGGGCCGAAGGCGGTCGAACTGGGCACGCGGTCGCGGGGCCGCCGGGACCTCGTGGAGACCGCGCGCCCGGCGCTGGAGGCGCTGATGCGGGGGACCGGCGAGACCGTGTTCCTGGCCACCCTCACCGGTGACGGCGCCGGTCTCGTGTATGCGGACAAGGTCGAGAGCGAGCAGATCATCCGCTATTCATCCGGCGTGGGCGATCGCCGGCCGCTGCACGCGACGGCCAGCGGCAAGGCCATCCTGGCCTTCCTGCCCGCGCCGCGCCGCGCGGAGATCCTGGGCTCCCTGGAGCTGGTCCGCTACACGGAGCGCACCATCGCGACGTTGCCCGCCCTGCGCGCGTCGCTGGAGGAGGTGCGCCGGACGGGCGTCTGCGTCAACGTCGAGGAGATCGTGCGCGGCGCCTGTGGCATCGCCGCCCCGATCTTCGACCACCGTGAGACCCTGCTGGGAGCCTGCGCGATCGGGGGCCCCACGGACCGCGTCCGGCCACGCCTGCGCGAGCTGGCCGCCGAGGTCAAGGCCACCGCCGAGACGATCTCCCGGCGGCTGGGCTGGCGCGCGGGAGGAGACTGACCATGCCGAAGCCGATCATTTCCGCCGACTCGCACATCACCGAGCCGCCCGGCACCTACCTCGAACGCATCGATGGCCGCTTCCGCGACCGCGCGCCCCACGTCGTGCGCGACGCCACGCGCGGCGACCTCTTCGTCATCGACGGGATGGACAAGCCGATTCCCATGGGGCTCATCGCGGGCGCCGGGAAGCGCGCCGAGGAGCTGACCATGTTCGGCGTCCGCTTCGAGGAGATGCACCGCGGCGGCTGGGACCCCGAGGCCCGCCTGGCCGACCAGGATCGCGACGGCGTGGCCGCCGAGATCCTGTATCCCACGGTGGGCATGCTGCTCTGCAACCACCCGGACTTCGACTTCAAGCACGCCTGCTTCGAGGCCTACAACCTCTGGATCGCCGAGTACGCGGCCGCGCATCCGGATCGTCTGCTGGGCATCGGCCAGACGGCGATGCGCTCGGTCGACGACGGCATTCGCGATCTCCGGCGCATCAAGGAGCTGGGGCTGCGCGGGGTGATGATGCCGGGCAATCCCGCCGTCGCCGACTACGACGATGCAGTATACGACCCGTTCTGGGAGGCGGCCATCGACCTCGGGCTGCCTCTCTCGTTCCACATCCTGACGAGCCGGGACGACAGCTTGCGCGCGCGGGGACCGAAGATCAACGCCTTCATGTCCATCATCCGCGGCTGCCAGGACATCATCGGTCTCTTCATCTTCAGCGGCGTCTTTGCGCGCCACCCGAAGCTCCGCCTCGTCTGCGTGGAGGCCGACGCGGGGTGGGTGCCGCACTTCATGTACCGGATGGATCACGCCTGGAAGCGCCACCGCTACTGGTTGACCGGCGGCCCGCTCACCCGGATGCCGAGCGAGTACTTCCGCGAGCACGTCTACACGACGTTCCAGGACGACTGGGTCGCCTTCCAGGTGAAGGACCTCTGCAACGTCCGCCGGCTCATGTGGGCGAACGACTTTCCGCACAGCGACTCGACCTGGCCCGACTCTCAAGCCGTGCTGGCCGAGCAGGCGGCGCACCTGACCGTGGAGGAGCGCGACCTGGTGCTTCACGACAACGTGGCCGAGCTGTATCGCCTGGATCGGCCCTGAAGGGCAGGAGGGGACCATGGGACGGCTCGATGGCAAAGTCGCGCTGATCAGCGGTGGGGCCAAGGGGCAAGGAGCCGTCGAGGCGCGACTGTTCGTCCGCGAAGGGGCGAGCGTCGTCTTCGGCGACGTCCTGGACGACGAAGGCAAGAAGGTCGAGGCGGCGATCCGCGCTTCGGGAGGCAAGGCGACCTACGTGCATCTGGACGTGACGCGGGAAACGGACTGGCGGGCGGCGGTGGCCACGGCCGTGCAGACGTACGGCAAGCTGACCGTGCTGGTCAACAACGCCGGCATTCTCCTCCGCGCGAAGATCGAGGAGATGACCGAGGCCGACTGGGACCGCATCATGGCGGTCAACGTCAAGGGAGTCTTCCTGGGCACCAAGCACGCGATTCCCGCCATGCGCCAGGCGGCCGGTGGCTCGATCGTCAACATCTCCTCCACGGCGGGGCTCGTCGCGGGCCCCGGGCAGACCGCGGCGTACATCGCCACCAAGGGGGCGGTACGGCTCTTCACCAAGGCCACGGCCATCCAGCACGCGAAAGAGAACATCCGCTGCAACTCCGTCCATCCCGGACCGATCGCCACCGACATGATCAAGGACATGCTGGAGAACCCGGCCATGCTGGAGCAACGCATGCGGCGCCTGCCCATGGGGCGCGTGGGCACACCTGAAGACGTGGCCTACGGCGTCCTCTACCTGGCCTCCGACGAGTCGTCCTACGTGACGGGCAGCGAACTCGTAATCGACGGCGGCACCACCGCCGAGTGAACTCACGCCGTTCCGAGCGGGTTGTCGGACAATCGAGGGGCGGCCCGGCTGCGCCGGGGCGCCCCGAGCGTTGGGGGGTATGGGGGCCATGTCGGGGCCCCCATTTCTAAGGAGGACGAGCATGACCACGGCGAAGCTCGAGGATCTGAAGTCTCTGGTCGACGTGGACGCCGGCGTCATCAGCCGGGAGATCTTCGTGAACGAGGAAATCTACCGGCAGGAGCTGGAGCAGGTCTTCGCCCGGGCCTGGCTCTTCATCGGCCACGAGAGCCAGATTCCCAAGCCAGGCGACTACGCTGTGTCGTCGATGGGTGAGGAGTCGGTCATCCTCTGCCGCGACCGCACCGGGCGGATCCGCGTCTTCCTGAATTCCTGCCGGCACCGCGGCATGAAGGTCTGCCGCTACGACGAGGGCAACACCGTGGAGTTCCTGTGCCCGTACCACGGGTGGAGCTACGGGACGGACGGGGCGCTGGTGGGCGTGCCCTTCGCGAAGGACGCCTACGGTGAGCAGCTCGACCGGAGCCAGTGGGGCCTCATCGAGATCGCCCAGATGGTGAACTACAAGGGGGCGATCTGGGCGACCTGGGACCGCGGGGCGCCGTCGTTCCTCGACTACCTCGGCGGCTACAAGCTCTACCTCGATCTTCTCCTCGACGCGTGGGACGGGCGGGAAGGCGGCACCGAGGTGATCGGCGGGATTCACAAATGGCGGATGCCCTGCAACTGGAAGTTCCCGGCCGAGAATTTCTCCGGCGACCGCTACCACGGCGTGAGCCACCGCTCGGTGGACATGGTCGGCATCGGGCCGAGCGGGAAGGGGCGCCGCGACATGGCGGAGCGCAATCAGGCGCGCTGGCTCGACGTGACGTTTCCGGACCGCGGACACTCGATGATCGCGTTTCTGCGCGCGCACGATTCGCCGCTCGCCCCCGCCTACCAGGACGCGCCGGTGGTCGCCGACTACTTCCGGCACTGCGAGGAGGAGCGGAAGCGACGTCGGGGAGAGCACGGTCGACTCTTCGGCGGACCCGGCACCGTGTTTCCGAACATGTCGCCCCTCGCGCGGCAGCCGCGGACCTTGGCCGTGTGGCACCCGCGCGGCCCGCATCAGACCGAGGCGTGGCGGTGGTACCTCGTCGATGCCGACGCGCCGGCCGAGGTCAAGAATTTCCTGCGTCACTACTACATCCGCTACTCCGGTCCGGCCGGGTTGACCGAGCAGGACGACATGGAGAACTGGAACTACGCCCATGCGGCGAGCCGGGGCACCGTGGCCCGCCAGTATCCTTACAACTACGAGATGGGCCTGGGCCGCGCCACGCGGGCCTTCGAAGACCACGGGCTCGCGCTGCCCGGAACGATCAGCGACGTGACGGGACACGCCAGCGAGAACAACCAGCGCGGCTTCTACACGCGCTGGCGCCAGTTCATGGCCGCCGGCAGCTGGACGGAGCTGATGACCCCGTGAGACGGAGCGCCGGGACGCTGACGCGGTGAGCGCGGAACCTCCGGATCTCGCCCGGCTTGTGCTCCAGCGGGAGATCGAGGAGTTCCTGTATCAGGAGGCCGAGCTACTGGACGCGCGCCACTACGAGGCGTGGCTCGATCTCTTCGCCGAGGACGTGCACTACTGGATGCCCATGAGTCGCAACGTGCCGCACGACGAACCCGAGCGGGAGTACACGCGCGACGGCCTGGACGTCAACTGGTTCGACGAAGGCAAGGACACGCTCACGCGGCGGGTGAAGCAGATCCTCACCGGGGTCCACTGGGCCGAGGAGCCGCGCTCGCGGATCTGTCACATGATCTCCAATGTCCAGATCCTCCGCGCGTTGCCGGCCGGCTCATCGCCGTCGGAGGTGGCCGTCAAGTGCCGCTTCCTCATCTACCGCAATCGCGTGGAGACGGAGACCGACCTCCTGGTCGGCAAGCGCGAGGACCTGCTGCGGCGTGTGGACGGGGGCTGGAAGATCGCCCGGCGCATGATCGTCCTCGATCAGAACGTCCTGCTCGCCAAGAACCTGACGTTTTTCCTGTGACATGCCGGGCTCCTGCCCGTCGTTGCGGGGTCGCGTGGTGAGGCGCGCCTGACCGTGGCGGCCCCCGACGTCGTCGTCGTGGGAGCCGGCGCCGCGGGCCTCGTCGCCGCTCGCAACCTCACGCGGGCCGGGCTCACCGTCCGCGTGATCGAGGCCCGCCGCCGTGTGGGCGGCCGCGCGTGGACCGACGGCGAGACGTTCAGAGTGCCCATCGACCGCGGCTGCGCGTGGCTGCACGCGGCGGACCGGAATCCATGGACCGACTACGCGCGCCAGCACGGCTTCACCGTCACCGAGCGCTCACCGGAGTGGCGGCAGTGGATCGGCGGCGAGCGCGTGAGCGCCGAGCTGCGCGAGCGTCTCGATGCGGACTGGGATCGGGCCGTCGAGGCCATCGCGGCGGCGGCCCGGGCCGGTCGCGACGTTCCGGTGTCCGGGGTCCTCCCGGCCGATCTGGAGTTCCGCCCGCTGTTCGACGCCAGCATGAGCTGGATGATGGGCGTGGACACGCCCAACCTCTCGACCGCCGACTTCGCCGCCTCGGAGGACTCCGACGTCAACTGGGCGGTGCGCGAGGGGCTCGGCGCCGTGGTGGCCAGCGCAGCGCGTGATCTGGACATCGTGCTCGACTGCCCGGTCACCGCGATCGACTGGAGCGGGGCCCGCGTTCGCGTGGCGACCGCCCGAGGGGCGCTCGAGTGCCGCGCCGTCGTCGTTACGGTCCCCACGACGTTGCTCACCCGCGGCGAACCCGCCTTCACGCCGGCGCTGCCGGTGGAATACGAAGAGGCGTTCGCGGGGTTGCCCCTCGGCGTGGCCAACAAGGTGTTTCTCGAGATGGCGCCGGGCGCGCTCCCCTTCGAGGGAACGATGAATTTTGTGGCCAGCGCCGCCACGGCGCGCACCGTGAGCTTCACCGTGCGACCGGCTGGACACGAGGTGATGCTCGCGTACTTCGGCGGCGACTACGCGCGGGATCTCGAGGCCCAGGGCGCGCTGGAGGCGGCCGCGCGCGAGGAGCTGGTCAGGCTCTTCGGCGCCGAGGCCGGCCGGCGCATCCGGCGCAGTACGGCTACCGCGTGGGTCGGCGATCCCTGGGCGCGGGGCTCGTACTCGGCGGCGCGCCCTGGATTCGCGCGCTGCCGCCCGGTCCTGGCCCGGCCCGTCGCGGAGCGAGTTTTCTTCGCCGGCGACGCCTGCACGGTCGACACATTCGGCGCGATCCACGGCGCCTGGGCGTCGGGTGTCGAGGCCACCCGGCAGGTCGTCGCCGCCCTTGAGGTCCGTCACGGGCCCTCGCTCGTCGCCGCCGCCCCGCGAATCCGTCCGGGCGGGCCAGGCGTGTAGCTGGTCGACCGTGCCGACGCGCCGCGCCGACCGCGCGTCAACGGAGGACCTGATGCGTACCTTGCAGGAGTTGATGGCGGAGCTATTCGACGCGGATCAGGACCGGATCCAAGCGGCGGCCCGTGAGCACGGCACCCTCTCCGTCCGACTGGCGATGCTGGGCATCGCCTCCAGCAAGAAGGCGAGCAGTCCGTTCTGGTACGGCTATCCGCCGGGGGTCTTCATCTCCTACAAGTGGGATGGCGAGGCCATGCGTTCGTACGTCCTGGCCCTCGCCTCCCATCTCCGCGGGCGCGGATACAGCCCGTTCCTCGACGTCGAGGAGCTGGATGCACGCGCCGACAACTACTTCAGCGTGCCCCAGTTCATCGTGTCGCTCCAGGAATGCGTCTACTACCTCCTGCTCCTCACCGAGCGCACGGCCGACTACATCAGCGCCCGCGGGGGCCAGACGAGCTGGATCTTCGATGAATGCCAGCACGCGGTGCGTCTGGTGAACGCCGGCAAGCTGGTGCTGATCCCCCTGCTCCTCGAAGAGGGCGGCACCACCGACCTCTTCACGCGGGAGATGGTGGTCGACCTGAGCCGCGACCGCTACGACTTCAGCGCCCTGAATGCCCTGTTGCCGCCAGGCCGGCCGTCGCTCGCCGAGCCCGAGCGGGTTCTCCTCGCGCGATGTCTCGACGAGTTCGATCGCGTCTTCCTCCAGGAGAAGTTTCCCGAAGCGCTCGCCGTCCTCCTCAACCACGGCCAGTTCTCGGAACTGTTCGACCATCGGTTCCGGCTCATGCTGTACGTGTTGTACAGCGCGAACGAGGGGCTTCTGAACGCGTCGCTCAGCAAGCTCCACGCGCAGGTGCCGGAGAAGGTGGTGGCCCACCTCTATTCCGGCTACTGCGCCCAGCACGGCATCCCCAACCGGCTGACCCGCTGAGGGAGGAGAAGGCGGAGTCACGCCGCCGGCGCATAATACGCGCATGCAAGCTCGCGAGACGACGATTCGGGTCGGCGGCATCGACGTGCACGTGTGGGCCGGTGGACAGGGGGAGCCGCTGCTGGTGCTCCACGGCGCCGGCGGCAACCGGGGATGGACGCGCTGGCTCCAGCAGGTATCAGAACGGTTTGCGGTGTGGGCGCCCACCCATCCTGGATTCGGACGGTCGGGCGACGCCGAGTGGATGGACGGCATCGACGACCTCGCGCGGTTCTACCTCTGGTTCATCGATGCGGCCGGGCTCGGCCGCCCGCATCTGCTCGGGCATTCCATCGGCGGGTGGACCGCCGCCGAGATGGCGGCCATGAGCCCGCGCTCCCTCGAGCGCCTCGTCCTCGTGGCGCCGGTCGGCCTGAAGCCCGACGAGGGGGACATCCTCGACGTCTTCTACTACTCGCCGCCGCAGCTTCTCGGTATGACCGTTCACGACCCGACGACGATTCCCGAGTGGGACGAGCTGTTCGGCCACCCGCCCACGCCGGAGCAAGCGGAGATCGCCGAGCGCGGCCGGGAGATGACCGCGCGGCTCACCTGGAAGCCATACATGCACAACCCTCGGCTCGCTCGCTTCTTGCCGCGGGTGACGAACCCCTCGCTGATCGTCTGGGGCCGCGAGGACCGCATCGTCCCTGTCGTCTGTGGCGAGCAGTACCGGCGGCTCCTGCCCAACGCCACCTTGACCGTGCTCGAGCGGTGCGGGCACCTGCCGCCCGTCGAGCAGCCCGACGCCTTCGCACGCCTGGTGATCGACTTCCTGGGAGGATCCGCCCGGTCATGAAGCTCTATTACTTCAGCGAGATGCCGCACCATGAGTTCCCCGACGCGGAGGGTGAGAAGTACCCGTCGCTCCGCCTCGAGTTCCCGAACCGGTTCTTCCGCCCGGAGAAGGCGCAGGCGAACTACCAGCGCTACCTCGACGAGTACGAGCTGGCCGATCAGGTGGGTTTCGACGGCCTCATGCTCAACGAGCACCACTCGACGCCGTCATGCGTGAACGTGGGCGTCAACATGACGGCGGCCATCCTCGGGCGCACGACCAAGCGCGCCAAGCTTCTGCTGCTCGGCAACATCTTGCCCATCGAAGACAACCCGGTGCGGCTGGCCGAGCAGATCGCCATGGCCGACCTCATCTCCGGAGGCCGCGTGCTGTCCGGCTTCGTGCGCGGCGTCGGCGTGGAGACGTGGTGGGCCAACACGAATCCTGTTCACAACCGCGAGCGCTTCGAGGAATGCCACGACCTCATCTTGAAGTGCTGGACGGCGCCGGGGCCGTTCCGGTGGGAGGGGCGCCACTACCACTTCCGCCACGTCAACCCGTGGTGCCTGCCCCTGCAGAAGCCGCACCCGCCCGTCTGGACTCCCGGCACGGCGAGCCCGGAGACGGCGATCTGGGCCGGCCGCCGCGGCTACACGTACGTGCCGTTCCTGGTGCCCTTCGACGTCGCACGCGAGCTGTTCGAGTACTACCGGCAGGGCGCCGCCGAGGCCGGCCGGACGGTGACCGCCGACAACCTCGGCTTCCTGATCTGCGCCGTCACCGCGGACACCAAGGCCAAGGCCCTGGAGGCCGGGCGGCATTTCGTGTGGCGCATGGGCCCGACCTTGCGCGGTCCCGTCGAGTACTTTTCGCCGGTCGGCATGCGCTCACGGGCGGGGCAGCGGTTCGCCATGCGGGCGCGCCCCCGCTCCCTGGCCACCATGAGCTACGAGGAGCTGGTGGACGGGCACTTCATCATCGCCGGCACGCCGGACGAAGTGACCGACCGCTTCGCCCACGTGCAGCGCGCGCTGGGGATTGGCCACCTGCTCCTGGAGGCCCAAGAGTCACGGATGGATCACGCGACGACCATGCGCTCGATCGAGCTGATGGGCGCCAAGGTCATCCCCGCCGCCGCCGGGTTGTAGACGAGGGCCAGTCGGCGGCTATGAAAGACGTCGGTCACGTCGGCCTGGTGACTCGCCTGGCTGCCACCCCCGATCGAATGGCCCGCGCGGTGGCCGGCTGGAGCGAGGCCGAGCTTCGGACCCCGCCGGCGGGGGGAGGGTGGACCGCGCCGGAGATCCTCGCTCACGTTCGAGCCTCGGACGACATCCTGACCCCGCGGATTTACATGGTGCTCGTTCGCGACTGCCCCCCATTGCCTGCCTACGACGACCGCACGTGGGCTCAGGTCGCCGGGTACGCCAGCGCCGGCTTCCGCTCATCCCTGCCGCCGTTCGCCCTCCGCCGCGCCGAAGTCGTGGCGGTCCTTCGCCGCATCCAGCCCGGTGATTGGAAGAGGTCCGGAGTGCACGAGGAACATGGCCCTACGTCATTGCTCGCGCTCGTGCAGAAGCTCGTCGAGCACGAAGAGGAGCACTGCGCACAACTCGAGGCGATCCGGCCGCGGGGGGCCTGAGGGCGCACCGGGCGCCGTCATCAGGGCACGCATCGTGGAATCCCCCGCGAGCACCCAACGCGCCGGCGCCTCCTGGGGCGAGCCCCCGTCGCCCTACCGCGCCTTTTCGCGGGCGACGTGGGCGGCCCTCAGCGATCACGCGCCGATGACCTTGACCACCCGGGAGATCGCGCAGCTGCGGTCCCTGAGTGACCGGCTCGACCTCCGAGAGGTCGAGGAGATCTATCTGCCGCTGTCGCGGCTCTTGTCCCTCTACGTGGCAGCCACGCAGGAGCTGTTCCACGCCCAGCAACGGTTCCTGGGCACCGAGGACGCCAAGGTGCCCTACGTCATCGGCATCGCGGGGTCGGTCGCCGTGGGCAAGTCGACGACGGCCCGGGTGCTCCAGGCCTTGCTCACCCGCTGGCCCAACGTCCCCACAGTCGAGCTGGTCACGACTGACGGCTTCCTCTACCCGAAAGCCGTACTCGAGCGCGAAGGCCTGATGGAGCGCAAGGGCTTCCCCGAGAGCTACGACCTGCCCGCGCTCCGGCGCTTCCTGCACGACATCAAAGCGGGTCGGAGCGCGGTGTCGGCGCCGGTCTACTCTCATCTGATCTACGACGTGGTGCTTGGCGAACGCGTCGTCGTCGACCGACCGGACATCCTGATCGTCGAGGGGCTCAATG
>Ga0184637_10002471_pt1 | contig 11913 bp, 14 predicted proteins | sample PLM3_127_b2_FD_133143 | JGI IMG/M metagenome (GOLD analysis project Ga0184637, IMG submission 133143) | Groundwater sediment microbial communities from an aquifer in East River, Colorado, USA - PLM3_127_b2 | ecosystem: Environmental > Terrestrial > Soil > Riparian zone | place: USA: East River...
GCCCCTACCCGCAAACTGGGCTGCGCCTAACGAGTCCGGGGCGCGCGCCAAGCTCCGTCTCCCGCCCCGGATGGCTAAGCCAACGCCGTGTCGACGGAGTTCCTCCCCGGAGCGGAGAAGGTGCGCTGCGCGGGCTTGTGGTGGCGCTAATTTTTAAGCCCCCTCTCCGCTTCGAGGGGGAGAGGTGGTAATCGGCCAGTCCGAGAACGGGAAGGGTTTTTTCTCGGTGTTGTATGTTAGGTACGTCCACAGGCCATACACGTAGACCGATAGTTGCTTGCCGAATTTCAGCGCGCGTTCGTTGGGACTGCCCGTTACCAGCGTAACGACGATCTGGAACAAGACCACGACCCACATGACGAACTCGGCTGCCTTGAACAGGACGGCGAAAACGACCATGTACAACAGCCGTACCCATCGTGAAGAGTCGTCCACCTGCTGTACCGAATTTTCCATTTCTTCTCCTTTTCCATGCACGGGGGTCGGAACCAGACCCCTTGTGTAGATGGGATCATCGCCGTGAAATTCAAATCATTTCTTGCGAGGGGGCTTGCGCATAGCATCCTCGGTATCGCCTTCCTTGGCGGCCATGGCCGCAGCTTCGACGATCAGCCACTCCACGAAATGGACCACTTCCGCACGTCCTGACGTGGCCGGTGTTCTCACGATAAAGTAGGCCCGGTCGGTAACCGATCCGAGCGGAAACGGGGCAACCAATGCTCCATCGGCCAAAAGCTTCTTCACCAGCGGCCGGCGCCCCAGCGCCACGCCCTGCCCCCCCAGCGCCGCGCCTATCGTCTGGTCGTAGTGGTTGAAGCGCAGCGAGTCTGCCGGCTTGAGGTCGGGCACGCCGGCGGTTTCCAGCCATACGTTCCAGGTGAGCCATGGCGTCGGGCGGTGCGGCTCGTCGAAATGCAACAGCACATGGTGCCGGAGGTCCTGCGGCGATTTCAGCGGCCTGGACCGGTCCTTCAGCAGCGCCGGACTGCACACCGGCAGGATCTCCTCCCCGAACAGACGCACCGATCCGGCAGGCGCGGCACGCGACGGACAGTAACGGATGGCGAGATCGATGCGCTCGCGGTCGATGTCGAGTACCTGGTTGTTGGCGGAGATGCGCACATCCAAGTCCGGGTGCAGCTGGCGGAAGCTGGAAAGCCGCGGAATCAGCCACAACGAACTGAACGCCATCGACGAGGTCACCGTGACCACTTTCGGCGTCGCGCCGGGCGAAACCTGCTCGACCGCCTGATGGAGGATGCGCAACGCGCTGTCGACCGCACGCCACATCTGCTCGCCCGCCTCGGTGAGCGCCAGCCCGCGATTGCGCCGCAGGAACAGCGCCACGCCCAGCCGCTGCTCCAGCGCCTGGATCTGGCGGCTCACCGCCGACTGGGTAACGAACAGCTCCTCGGCAGCCTTGGTGAAGCTCAAGTGCCGGGCGGCAGCCTCGAAGCCCTTGAAGAAGTCCAGGGACGGCAGCGGCGGCGATCTGCTAGCCATTCTCAAAACTCATGCGAAGCATTCTGAAATATCGTTTGTGCGCTGGCGTGCGCTGCGGAAAATGCCTTCCGTAATGATTTCCTGGAATGCCTGGCGCGTCAATGGCGCTGCCGGGCCGCTACTAGAGGTGTTGACCATGCAGATCGAGATCAATCATTCCACCCTGAGCCTCGCCCGTGAGGGTCTGGTGGCAATTCGCGACGGGCAAGGCACCCGCATCGTCTGTCACGCGGGGAAACTTTGGATTACCCAGGAGTGCGATTTGAAAGACGCCGTCATTACGTCCGGCGAATCGTTCACCGTACGTAACCCGGGGTTGACGCTGCTGACCGCGTTGAGTGCTTCCGAACTCACCATCATCGAGCCGTGCGCTGCCGCGCAACCTGAACCAATGCCACCGAGTCGCGAACAGCGACGCGACCCCGCCGTCTTCGTCTAACGCAGACTGCGTTGTCGGCCGTCGTGCGCTTGCGGATCGGAAGCGAGAAACCAAACTGCGGCGTGGGCGATGAAGAGCTTGCCCCTGTGCGCTTTGATCACCCTCTCCGCATTTTGACCATTCCTCCCTCTCCACAAGTGGAGAGGGGCGGGGTGAGGTCAGTGGAGAGGGCGGGGGGTGAGCCCCGTTAGAAATCCACATGACGACTCTCGACACATGAACCTTTTCTTGCGTGTACTTCTAACGGGGTGAGGCGGGTCTTACCTTATCGCAATCGGCGCCACCGTCGAACCGGTTCCGCCCCTGATCTTGAGCGGCTGCACCACGAAGGCAAACTCGTAGGCCTTCTTCGCCGCCAGTTCGTCGAGTTTCATGTTCTCGAGCAAAAAGATGCCGTAGACGGCAAGCGCGAGCTGGTGGATCGGCAGGTTGATACTTTTGTCGGGATTCGGCACGACCTCGACCGGGAAGGTATCCGCGCCGAACAGGATCGGATCCTGTTTCGCCAGCCACTCCGCCGCCGGCACGCCGATGCCCGGGCAACCGCTGTTGTACTTGGCGTTATCCACGCCCCACAGCTTGCCCCAGCCGGTGTGGATCAGCACCGCGTCGCCCTTCTGCAGCGTCACGCCCTGCTTCTTCAGCGCCGCCTGCAGGTCATCGACCGTGATCTCGTAGCTCAGCGGCAGCATGTCCACGCCTTTGGATGCGGCCACGTCGATCAGGACGCCGCGCGTATAGATCGCGCCGATCTTGTCGACGCCGAGCTTGGTGAAACCGTTGCGTGAAGTGATCTCGTCGGTCTTGAAACAGTTGTAGTGGCTGTTGTCGATGCTCTGGTGAGAGAACATGTCGAACTGGGTGCCAACCTGGCCGAGTTCGGTGATGATGAGTTCCTCGTTGGTGTAGCGTTTGTTGGTCCCCATCGGACCGCCGGTGCGCTTGGTATGGACGTCGAATCGGCGCGTGCCGAAGAACGGCATGTCCATCGCCAGGACGCGGCCGAGTTCGACCACTTCTCCCGACTTGATGAGCCGCGAGGCACGCAGCACCAGTTCCGGGCTCATGAGATTCGCCGCCCCGCGCTCGTCGCCCGCGCCCCATTTCGACGGACAGCGCGCCTCGGGCGCCGGCGGGCTCCAGGTCTGCGCGGGTGCGGTAGCCGGACAAAGCACCAGCAGCGCTGCCGTTGCGGCAAGAATATTGGTTGATTTCATTGCTCCTCCGTTAATGACTTTTTGACCCGGCCTAGCTTACCGTACCCGGAAGCTTTCCGTGACCGCGGGTTCACGCGCGCCAATCAGCAGCCAGGCAAACGCCAGCAACTGCAGTACCAACAGCGTTGCGAACGCGGCGCTGTAGCCGTCGGGATGATAGCGGCCGGGCGCGGCGGGCCACATATTGACAATCGCGCCGAACGCCCACTGGCAGGCAAACGCCGCGAGAAAGACGATCAGATTGAGCGCGGTATTGGCGCGCCCGGTCATCGAGACCGGAAAAGCCTGCGACAGGGTCGAGAACGTGAGGCTGCCTGAGGTTCCGAACAGGCCGAAGGCCACCCATAACGCCGGCGCGCCCGAGGTTATGCCGAATGTAAGCAGCAACTGCACGCCGAGAAATACGGCGGTGCCGAACTTGAACAGCGCGAGCGCTGTCACCCCGCGGCGTGCGAGCCGCGATGCAGCGACGCCCCAGAACAGGAAACCCGCCGTGGTCGCCGCTGCCAGTGCAAGCAAACTGACCGCCAACGCGGGCCGGTCGAGTCCTGCCACATCGGCAAGCCACGGGCCCGCCCAAAGCCCCTGCAGCGCCATATTGGTTGCCTGGAACAATGGCGAAACCGCAGCCACGCGCCAGAATACGGTGCTGCGGAACACCCTTGCCACTCCCCGAAGCTGTTCGCGCAGGCTTTCGTTGCCGCCGGCAGAGGCACGCTCCGGGACCAGCATGAAGATGGCGGCCGACGCGGCGAAAGTCAGCACCGCCATCGCTACGAATACGCCCCGCCAGTCGGTCAGTTGCAGCGCCGCTTCCACCGGTGCCGTGGCCGCCATTGCCCCGAGCCCGCCGCAAAACAGCGCCCAGCCCGTCATCGCCGGCAAGCGCTGCAGCGGATACCACAGCGTAAACGCCTTGATGCTCGACATCAGGCAGGCCGACACCCCAAGGCCGATCAGCGCGCGTCCCGCAAGCAGCGCAGGTACGCCCTGGCTCAATGCGAAAACAAGCGCGCCCGAGGCGGCAGCCAGCAGCAGCGACGCGTTGGTGCGCCGCGGTCCGAAGCGGTCGAGCAGAATTCCCACCGGGATCTGGAACGCCGCAAAAGCAAGAAAGTAAACGCTGGTCAGCAGCCCGAGTTGCGCGGCCGAAAGCGTGAAGTCGGCGGTCAGATCCGGCGCGATCACCGCGTTTATGCTGCGATAGACGTAGGACAGAAAATAGGCCGCCGCAAAAGGCAGGAATACGGATAGTGCGACGCGCGCAGCGAGAGGCGGCGGCGCAGCCTGCGTACTGTCAGGGTTCATCCAACCCGCCGGATCGTGACCTTGTTGTACCCGATGAGCGAATTCAGGATGAAGCTGAACACCGAAACGAACAGCGCAACGAAAAACCCGGACCAGAACCCCGCGACGTAAAACCCGGGCACCAGCCAGGCCACGAACAACAGCATGAGCGCGTTGATCACCAGCACGAACAGGCCCAGCGTCACCACCGACAGCGGCAGCGTCAGGATCACCAGCAGCGGTTTCAGGAAGGTGTTGACGATGCCGAGCAGCAGGCCGGCAATGAACAGCGACTCTGACGTCTGCAACGACATGCCGTCGAACAGATCGTCGGCCACCCAAAGAGAAAGCGTATTCACGCCCCAGAAAATGAGAAAGCGGACCACCGGATTGGTGAGTTTCATGGCGGCGATGTTAGCACGCAGCACGCGGCGCGCCGCGCAGGATTGGGGATTGGGGATGGAGTAGATCGCGAAGAAATGCAGAGCACTTGTCTCGCTCAATCCTCGATCCTCAATCCTCAATCCTCAATCCTCGATCCTCAATCCTCGTTCCTCATTCCTCATTCCTCATTCCTGTAAACTCCGCCGCTGCTTGAACTTCATCCTCACTTGTCCCCGGAGGGGATCATCCTTCATCCTTGACCTATGACCACCCTCCCCCGCTCGATGTGGGTCCTGACCGTGCTGCTCACGCTCGGCTGGGGACTGAACTGGCCGATGATGAAATTAACTTTAGCGGACATGCCGGTCTGGACTTTTCGCGGCCTGTGCGTCGCCTCGGGCGCCATCGGACTTTTCATCATTGCGCGCGCGGGCCGTCAGCAATCCCGCGTACCGGCGGCGCAGTGGCCGCGCCTGGCAGTTACGGCGATCGCCAACGTCACGATGTGGAACGTGCTGATCGGCTACGGTCTGACGCTGTTGCCGTCGGGGCGTAGCGCGATCCTCGCCTACACCATGCCGCTGTGGACCGTTCTGCTGTCGAGGTTCGTGCTTCACGAGAAGCTGACACCGCGCCGCGTGCTCGGCGTTTCATTGGGCATGGCGGGCATGACGCTGCTGATCGGCGACGAATTCGCCGCCATTGAGGCCGCGCCGGTCGGCGCGGCACTGGTCCTCGGCGCGGCGTTTTCCTGGGCGGTCGGCACGGTGCTGATGCGGCGCTATCCGACCGACCTGCCGACGACCTCCTTCACCGCCTGGCAGTTGCTGATCGGTGGCGTGCCGATCATGGTCGGGGCGCTCATTCTCGATTGGGGCGAGTGGCGGCCGATCGGCGTCGGGGCGGCGATCGGGCTCGGCTACAACATGCTGTTCGTCTTCATTTTCTGCTACTGGGCCTGGTACAAGATCGCCACCACCGTGCCCGCCACGGTTGCCGCCCTCTCCACGCTGATGATCCCGATCGTCGGCCTGTTCAGCGGCATGCTGATCCTGGGCGAGCGGCCGCAGTGGCAGGAATACGCGGCACTGGTGCTGGTGATTGCCGCGCTCGCGACCGTGCTCGTGCCGCCGAAACACGTGGGCAAGTAGGCCCTCTTGCAGGAGCGGCGGCCAGCAGCCCACGGGGCGGCGCCGAGACTGCGCTAACCCATGGTTTCGTCAGGTAAATTGGCCCGAAAGTTGCTGTATATTGCTGCATCATGAGAACCTGGGTCTTCCTGTTACTGGTTTTGGCGGTTTCTGCCGGAATTGCGCATGCCGACATCTACCGCCACGTGGATGCCGAAGGCGTAGTCCAGTTCACCAACGTGCCGCCCGACAGCCGTTACAAGGTCTATCTGAAGGAAAAGAGGAAGAAACCGGATCCGATCGCGCAAACCCTGGCGAGCGAGCTGCGTTACTACGACGATGAGGCGCGTTTGCGCTACGCCCGGCATATCTACGACGCGGCAAGACTCACCAAGCTCGAGCCGGCACTGATCCACGCGGTGATCTCCGCGGAGTCCGGCTACAACCCGCTGGCGCGGTCGCGCAAGGGTGCCGCCGGACTCATGCAGCTGATGCCCGACACCGCAAAACGCTACGGCGTTAAGAACCGCCTCGATCCGGCACAGAACATTCACGGCGGCGCGCGCTACCTGCGCGATCTGGTGCGCATGTTCAACAACGATGTCCAGCTTGCTGTGGCCGCCTACAACGCCGGAGAGAACGCGGTCGTGAGGCACGGCAACCGCATCCCACCCTACAGCGAGACCATGACTTATGTCCCGCGGGTGATGAGCTACTACAAGAAGTACCGCACCACCTCCTAGGTCTTCCCCGGCACCGCCGCCGATTGCGGCCCCGCCCGATTCGCGGGCGCGGCAGCGGGTACGTACATGAACCGCCATTCGTTGTAGCGCGCCTTGCCTTCGAATTCTCCGTACTTCATCGGGAAACCGGCACGCTTCAGCGGCTCCGCTTCCGACAAACTGAAAACCCCAACTATTCCGCCCGCCGGGCCTCTGACCAACCCCCACTCCGCAGTTCCGCCAACCGGATCGGGATAGGTGCGCCGCAAGTAACGTTGCGTATTCGGGTAGCGTCGGTCGAGCAGGAGATCCTCCAATGCCTTCGGATACTTCTTCGCACCAGGACTGCGCTCGTAGTACAGCCCGATTGCGCGACGAAATTGGTCGCCGACGAACAGCAATTCCCGCTCCTTTTCGCGCCGCGTTTCGGTATGCCAGATGACTCCCGTTCCCGCCAGCGCGATACCCATCAGCGCGATCAAGATCAGCAAACCGATGTAAGTGAATCCGTGAGGCGTGAGGCGTGAGGGGTGACGAGCCCACCGGCGGTCACGCGTCGCGTACCGGCAAAGGGCTGCCGCCAGCCGCCGGACTGGAACGCGATCACCTAAGGCAATCATCACCAGTCTCCGTATTGTGTGTCGTCGAGCGCAGCGCCAGGCGCTCCGCTCTTCACGTCGAAAATCTTGCCCTGTTCGCCGGGCTGCGGCGGCACGCTTATCCAGGTGTCTGATCTTTCGGTAATGGGATCGGGAGGAATGCGCCGCAGATATTTCCCGGTCACCAGATCTTCAAGCTCGTCGGGGTAACGGCCCTTGTCGGCATGGTACTTGTCGATCGCATCGCGCATCTGCGCCAGGTTCTGCTTGAGCACGGCCTCCTTCGCCCGGTCGGTGCTGTGGAAGTAACGCGGAACCGCGATTGCGAGCAACAGAGCGATGACGGCCATCACCACCAGGAGCTCGATGAGCGTGAAGGCGCGCGATGCGCGCTTCACTCGGTAACTGGTGGGCGAATAGGCGCGCTTCGTCGCGATTCCTCGTGCCTGCTCCCTCTCCGCCGCTTGCGGGGGAGAGGGCTGGGGTGAGGTGGTCACCATTGCCTGTACGAAACCCCGTTCAGCCCGACCCCGTCTGCCTTCGAGTACACATCGAACACGTCCTCGCCCTCCTCAGGGTCGTCCGGCGGGCTCGCATAGCTGCGATTGCCCCAGGTCTCGGCGGCGGAAAGCTCGGCGGGCGCAAACGGGTCGCGCGGCACGCGGCGAAGGAAGTAGATCATCTTCTTCTGCGGTGACTTGATATCCTCGACGCCGGCGGCGAGCGCGACCAGCACGAGCGGATACCCCGACTCGTCCGCCTTCCTCGAAACGCGCCCCTCGTCGGCCGCCTGCTTGTAGGCGTCGATCGCTTCCCGTATCTGTCGCAGCGACGCGCGCAGTTCCTGCTCCTTGGCGCGCTGGACTGTGATCTGGGTGAGCGGCAGCGCCGCCGAGGCAAGGATCGCCACGATCGCCACCGTGATCATGAGCTCGATCAAGGTGAAGCCGTGACGACGTAACGGCGTGATTCTTTTCAATACCTTCTTTTCAATACCCGCTCGACGGGTGCCCTTGAGGGGTGCGGCGTGACGGACTGAGGACTGGACCCCTCGTCTGCAGTTACGAGTCAGAACGGGTACGGCATTCACGACTTTCACGAAATTCACTCTTTTCAGCACCCCCTTGAGGGGTACGGCACTTACGGGGTAATGCTGATCTCCACCGGCACCGGCGCGGAGATGGCAACGCTGTCGCCGCCGGGACCAACGGCAGATATGTTGGCGACCGAAATCCGTGCCATGCCGCTTTGGCCTTCGATCACGCGGAACCGGACTACCGCGGTGCCCGAGACCTGCAGCAGAATGCGTCCGGCTGCCGCCGTTTCCGGTACACCGACTGCCTGGAGCCGTGCGCTGTCGTAATTCAGTTCAAGCTGCACACTCCTCGCAATACCCGGTGGGGCAGACACCGCCACCGCGAATTCGCGCCCCGCCTGCGCCTGCAGCGGCGCGGACAACAGCAGCGATGCACCGGCAGGCGGTGCCGGCAGCGTCTCGCCACTGGGCGCGGTCTCGATGGTCAGCGGTTGCACTGTCGCGCCGGCCGCTCCCGGCGGCTGCGCCAGGGCCACCGGTGGCTGAGCGATCCCGGCCTGCGGTATGGCGCCGGACAGCCGCAGCGGTGCGGCGCCGAAGCTGCCCTCCGTGCCCGACATGAATTCGAGCGTGGCGGCACCCGGCCGGTCGAGATTGCGCACTACATAGGGCGTGATGAGAAGCACGATCTCGGACTTGTTGTGCTCGTCCTTGCGGCTGCCGAACAGCCGGCCCACGATCGGCAAATCACCCAGCCCCGGTACCTTGTCGGCGGTATTGCGCTCCTCGTCCTGAATCAGCCCGGCCAGCACCTGGGTCTCGCCGTTCTTGAGCCGCAGGGTGGTTGAGGTATTGCGCGAGCCCAGCTGGTAAGTCAGGGTGCCCTGCAGGCTGCGGATTTCCTTGATGATGTTGCTGACTTCAAGCCCGACCTTAATCGCCACGTCGTCCTCGAGATAGATGTTCGGCTCGACATCGAGCTTCAAACCGACATCAAGATAGGTGACGGATTCCGAGACCCCGACATTGGCGGTGGAAGTGGTGGTGATCACCGGCACCTTTTCGCCGATGTGAATCTTGGCTTTTTCGCGGTTCTTCACCCGGACGCGCGGATTGGCGAGGAGGTTGGTGTCCCCTTCCTGCTTGCGCATGTTGATCAGCAGCACGGGATCGGTCACGGTCACCGTAACCAATCCGGAATTGAAGTTCTGCAATTCCTCCAGCGTAGCCTGCCCGGGAATGGGGCTAGCACCGTCGATGCCGAAACCGGCCTGGGTCGGATAGCGGATGCCGAGTTCCTGCAGGCGGCTGCGCCCGACCTCCAGGACTTCCAGTTCGAGCATCACCTCGGGTTCCGCCAGGTCCTGCGCGGCGATCAGTTTTTCCGCCAGCCGGATCGCGTCCGGCGTATCCCGCATCACCAGCAGGTTCAGCCGCTCGTCGATGAAAATGTCGCGCGTCTTCACCACCGTCTTGATCAGGTTCAGCGTCTGCTTCACGTCGGCGTTGGCAAGATAGAAACTCTTCACCATCAGTTCCTGATAATCCCTCGCCTTGATCGGCAGGTTCGGGTAGACCAGCAAGGTATTGTCGTTCAACACTTTCTTTTGGAGCTGGTTGGTGGCGAGCAGGAACTGCACCGCGTCCTCGATCGTGGTATTGCGCACATAAATGGTGACCCGCAGGTCGGGGCGCACATCGCGGTCAAACACGAAATTTATGCCGGAAGTGCGCGACAGCACCTCGAATACGCTCTTCAGAGGTGCGTCGCGGAATTCCAGCGTCACCGGCTTGCGCAGCGAACTCTTTAACACCGCGGGAGTCGAGGCCGTTTTCGTTTTCTGCTCGTCTATGCTGCGGGCCAGCGCCTTGGCCTCGCGCTGCGACGGATTCTCCGCCAGCACCAGGCGCAGCTTCTTCTGTGCGCCATCGAAATCGCCGGCATCGGACAGTTCTTTCGCCTCGGCAATCATTCCGCGGTGACGCGCTTCGGCCTGCACTGCCGCAAGCCCCGCCAGCGCGCGGGCATTGCCGGCGTCGAGCGTCAGCACTCGCTGGTAGAACGGCTCGGCGTCCTCCGGCTTTCCCAGCAATCGCTGCTTGTCGCCCTGGGTCAGCAACTGGTTGACGTACTTGTCACGCTCGCGCAGGTAGGAGGCGCGGTATTCAATGTTGTTCGGACTGGCCTTCACCGCGGCATCCATCTGCTGCAGGCCTTCTTCCACGCGGCCCTGCTCGATTATCTGTTTTCCGGGCACGACGGCCTGATCGGTTGCGCACGCGGCGAGTACAAACGCGAGGAGAAAGGTTGGATGTTTCATTTCGGCTCCCCGATGGGAAGGTGTTGCTGTACGCCGGACGGCAGGTGGGTGAACGTCAGCCGCGTCTCCGAGACGTTGTCCACGCGATAAGTCGATTCGATGATCTCGCCCTCATGCACGACGAGATTGCGCTCGCCCTGGGTAAGGAACACGGCGTTGGTCTCTTCCGACAGCAGCCTGCCCATATAGGTGAACGGAAGCGGTGGCGCGCCTGGTGGCGCAGGCGCAATCGGTGGCGAGGGCGCCGCAGGCAATGCCGCCGCGGAAACGGGTGCCGTCGCAGCGGCCTTGGGTGCCGGTTTGCGCCAACTGCGCGCGGCGAACGCATCGTTGGCATTCGAGTCAGGATCGCGGCCGCGCAGTTTCTCCAGGTGCACCCGATCCGCAGGTGCCGGATCCGCGCCGCGCGCCGCCTGCGCCTGCCGCGTCCGTGCGGGCGGTTCGACGATTTCGGTGCCGCCTTTCCTGTCGGCCTCGCGCACCCACGCGGCCGCCGTCAGCGCAGCCATCAGCAGTGCGGCCAATGCGATCCAGCGCTGGCGCGCGTCGATCTTCATCCCTGCATGCTCAGGAACAAGGTGAACTTGATTTGCGCTTGCAGCGCTTCATCGCCGATTTTCTGGCGCTGGAAGCTGATGCCGTCTAGCGACAATCCCGGGATTTCGCGCCCCGCCTGCGTCAGGAAACGGCGCACTTCCGGATAGGTGCCCGTCGCCGGCAGCAGGATCTGGTAGCGGGTGAGCTTGCCGCCCGGATCGGCAAGCGGCCGGTATTCGCCCTGCTCGAGCCTGAGTCCGTGTGCTTGCGCGGTGCGGTGCAACCGGCGCAGCAATTCGGGCGCGTTTGCCGGGCGCGCAAGCGCGGCGTAGAACGCGGCAAGATCCGCTTCCGGATCGCCGGGGGCGCTCGCATCGCGAACCGGCGACCCCTCCAGTGCGGCATGCAGTTTCGATGCTTCGGATCGCAGTCGCGTCTGCTCTTGCATCACCGGCGCCACGGTGGAGTAATAGAACGTCACATCGAAAGCGACCAGTCCCAGCGCCAGCACCGTGCTCCAGTGCAGACCGCGCGCCAGGCGCCGCAGTCTCCAGCCCGTCAGTTCGAGGTTTTTTCGATCCATGACGCGATTACCGAAAAGCGCACCGGACGCTGCGGGTCCCGGGCGTTCACCTGATGGTTGAGCAGATAGACCCGCGCCAGCGACGGCGCGCGCTGCAAACGCTTCACATAATCGAACATCGCTTCGACGTCCGCCGCCTCGGCGCTCAGTTCCAC
>Ga0184637_10002472_pt1 | contig 11908 bp, 8 predicted proteins | sample PLM3_127_b2_FD_133143 | JGI IMG/M metagenome (GOLD analysis project Ga0184637, IMG submission 133143) | Groundwater sediment microbial communities from an aquifer in East River, Colorado, USA - PLM3_127_b2 | ecosystem: Environmental > Terrestrial > Soil > Riparian zone | place: USA: East River...
CCCAGGCGTCGTCCCAGCCAGTGAGGGCGGCGCGGCTGGCAATCGCTTCGACGGTCTCGATACCGGGCGGGCCGCTCACCACCAGGTCGTAGCTGGCGTAGGGACCCGGCAGGGTCACCACCTGGCGGGCATGGACGAAACCATCGTCACCACGAGCGGGAAAGAGGATCCGGACATGCCCCTCGGTGTCGATGTTGTAGACGCAGACGTAGGCGTCGTCGTTGGTGGTGAAGCGCACGCACACCGGCTCGCCGGGGTAGTAGAGGGCGTCCGGGCCGCGATCGGTCCAGATCTTCACCCGGAGCGGCGACAGCCGGTGATCCACCGGAACGAGATTCAAGCGGGGGTCGCCGGCGGCCGGCGATCCGGCCAAGAGCGCCACCGCTGCCGCGACGAGACTGAACCGGGCGAAGCCTCGGTGAGTCATTGTCCGAGTCATTGCCCGAGTCACTGCCTGAGACATGGCCATCACTTTCTCACCAGCTCCGGGTTCGACTTGTCGATCTGGTAAGCCCAATCGATCACGACCCGCTCGCTGTTAAGAGCGGTCACCCGGAACTTGGCGTAGTGGTCATCGCGGGTCCAGACATAGTAGCAGTGGCCTTCGATGAGCGTCACCCGATCTTCGCTGGTCCAGCCGGAAGGAGGCGCCCAGTCGAGATCGTCGAGCTCCGCGAACCCCGCATCTTGAAGATCGGTCGCGTCGTCGCCGGCGACCATCGCCCGCCGCCCCTGATCCACCAAAAAGAAGATGTCGGCATCGACCGAAGTCCATGGACGGCGAACATAATGGTCGAAGTCGTAGCCCGAGAGCTCCCAGCTCGCTCCCGCGGCGTTCCACAACACGAGGTTCTCACCCGCAGGACGCGGGGTGTCGTGCACGAACTCTTGCGAGAGCTCGCTCTCGTTCCCCGCCTCGTCGACAGCGGTCACCGCGTAGTAGTACGTGGAGCCATTGTCCACGTCTCGGTCCACGTAGCGCGGGATGGTGGTGTTGGCTACGAACTCGTAGGGACCGGCCGGCGCCTCACTCCAATAGACCGTGTAGCCGGCGAGGTCCTCCTCGAGATTCGGGTTCCAAACCAGCCGAACTTCGCCATCACCGGTGATCGAGTGGAATCCCGAGGGGATGGCCGGAGGGGTCACGTCAGGGACGAAGACCGTTCCGTCGTCGTCCAGATTGCAGCCGGCGATGGCGACTGAAAAGGCAACAAGTGCGAGCCCGAAGCCGAGGCCAAACCTCCTTGCGGCGAAACCGTGGGCGGACATGGGTGGTCACCTCCGAGATGCTGGGTCTTGCGAGCCACACAAGCCCGCCAAGACCCGAGTTTGCGGGACCGGGCGGACCGATTTCGGCCCGGCCCCGTCCACCGCCAACGCATGGAAGGTGCCAGCTGGGCGATTCACCCACTGCGAGCCCCTAAAGACTTGCACTCCAATAAATTAACAGATGATTCCGGCTGACGCCCCGGCCGTGCTGCGGAGGGCCGCGGAGCACGCCGATCACGCCGGCGTGGCAGGGAAGCGACAGATAGAACCCAGGTCGTAAGAAAGCGAATGGCAGCCCGACACGGTCAGGTGAGGTCGAAGAGGAGAAAGAGGAGAAAATCGGAGGGGAGGAGGAGGAGGGGAGCTGGAGGAAATTTTTCGGGCCCTCGGGGTTCTGGTTGCCTGAGAGCTCCGGACAGTCCAGGGATGCCGCTTAAGGAAAGCTCTGTCCGGAGAACCCAGGCCTCCAGATACCCCAAGAGCCCTAGGAGGTCCCCACTCCAGCCATGATGCAGGAGCCAGAGGCATGCCAACTCCCGGGGCTTTTGACACTTCCGATGCACTCCTCCAATGCGCGTCAACTAAAACACTTGCGTTGGCCCTTCGGAATCCGCGCAGGAGAGCTTGCAGTCAGGCGCAAGCCCGACTATTAACAAGATTGATAACGACGAACTGCTTGAATCCCAATCCGCCACGGAGCAACAGGTTGCGCGTGGCAATCAAGATCACAGCGAGTTGTAAATGTTCTTGCGTTTTGGGGAAGAAGATCCTGGGCTGACGCGGCGATCGAGTTTGTATTCTCGAACCTTCTTGAGCAGAGCAGGATAACTGAGGTGAAGGCTGCGCGCGGTGCGGAGCTTGTTCCACCCGTTCTCGCGCAAGGCCTGGCCGATGAGTCGCGCCTCGAGCCGGCGCACTTCCTCTCGCAGGGTGGTGCCGGGCTTGAGCCCTTCTCCCCCGGCTGGCAGGAGCGGCTCGGGCAGCAGGTCGCTGCTGAGCGGGACATCGTCCTCGCCGAGGACGACCATCCGCTCGATCGACTTCTCGAGCTCACGGACATTCCCCGGCCAGTCGTAGGCAATGAGGGCCCGCTCCACTTCGGGGTCAAGCCCGCGGGGATGCCGGCCCATCCGGCCCGCCGACTTCTCGATGAAGTGGCCGGCCAGGAGCAGAATGTCCTCGGGCCGCTCGCGCAAGGGCGGCACGATCACCGAGAACTCGTTGAGCCGATAGTAGAGATCCTCGAGAAAGTCGCCACGGCGGATGGACTCCCGCAAGTCGACGTTCGAGGCCGAGATCACCCGGCAACGGATGATCCGCCACTTGGTGTCGCCCACCATCCGCACTTCCTGGCGATCGAGCACATGCAGGAGCTTGGCCTGCATGGCCGCGGACATCTTGTCCACTTCGTCGAGAAAGATCGTGCCGGCGCCGGTCTCCTCGAACAACCCCAGTTTCTCGCGGACGGCACCGGTGAAAGCCCCCTGGACATGGCCGAAGAGCTCGCTCTCGAGCAAGGGTTCGGGCAGGGCGGCGCAATTGACCTGCAAGAAGGGCTCGGCGGCCCGCGGGCTCAGCTGGTGCACGGCTCGAGCCAAGAGGCCCTTGCCGGTCCCGGTCTCGCCGAGGAGGAGGACGCGAGCCGGGGTCGCAGCCACCCGCTCGACCAGTTTGAGAATGCGGAGCATTTCCTGGCTGCGAGTCACCACCGGGGCCAGCGCCGGATGCACCTCGCTGGCGGGGACTCCTTCGCTCAGGATTCGCAGCCGTTCCGATTCCACCGCCGCGATCGCCACCACATTGGTAAGCATGGCCAGGAGGGCGATCTCGGCCGCACGGTAGGGGCCGGCGTTATTGCCAGGCGCCCGCTCGACATAGACCATGCCCTCCGCCTGTCCGGTGATCCGGAACGGCAGGATGGCGACCGATAACGGAGCCGGGTCGCGACTCTCGACTCCCTTCAACCGCGGGTCGTTCTGAGGTTCGGTGGCGATGAGCGGGCGATCGCCGGCGACCAGCTCGGCGATCAGTGAGCGGTCAAGGCCATTCAGGATCCGGGCCGCTTCGCCGCGGCGAAAGCCGGCGGCGCTCCTCACCGCGAGGCCCTTCCGTTCTCGTTCCCAGGCGAAGAAAGCGTGGTCCGACCCCGAACGCTGGACGACCAAGCCCAAAAGATTGTCGAGGACGGCGCCGACGTCGGCCCGCCCACCGTAGAGCCGAGTGACTTCTTGGAAAGCTTCGCGCTCGGCCGCAGTCGGCCCATAGCCGCGGGCGATGGCGTCCTCCACCTCTCCCCGCAGGCCGATCAGCTCCTGGCGCAACGTCGTTTCCTCTTCGCCCGCCTGGCGGAGCGCCGCCCCGATCCTCACCAGCGCCTGATCGAGCCGCCCACTGGCGCGGTCGAGGGCCGCCAGACGCATGGCCGCCAGCGCCCCCTCCCCCTGCAACTCGAGCCCGAGGGCGAGCGTCTCGGCCCGCTGGTAGGCAACCTGCGCCTCCTCCATCCAGCGCGGAGTGAGAACCGCGCCCATGCGCATCAACACATCCCCCAGCGCCAGGAACGTGTGCAACTGCTCCCAGCGCTCGCCCATGTGGGACAGCCGGTCGATAACCTGCGCCCCGTGATGCTGGAAAGGCTCAGGCTCTCCGCGCAAGCCGTGCACCCGCGCCAGCAGCCGATGGCAGAGCGCCTCTTCGAACAGGTCGCTCACCTTGCGGGCGATGTGGATCGCCTCTTCGGCCAGGACCAGCGCCTCGTCCAGGCGGCCGGTCGAGGCGTAGACTTCGCCCAGCCGCCGGCCGAGCTCGCCGACCAGCTCATTGGTGGCTCCGAGGCCGCGCGCCACTTGGAGGCCGGCGCGGAGTTCCCCCTCCGCCCGCTCGAATTGGCCGCGCTCGAAGGCCAGATCGCCGAGTGACTCGCGAGCCAGACACTCGGCCCGCACGAGGCCGTGAGCTTGAGCGAGCTCGAGCGCCTGCTTGAGCGAGATCTCCGCGGCATCCCAGCGGCGCTTGCGGATGGCGAGGTTGGCCTGGGCAATGTATGCGTTAGCCAACCCGCGGCGATTGGCGATGCGGGCCATCGAGGCCACCGCCCGGTCGAGCCTTTCCTCCGCCCGCATCCATTGCCCGAGCTTCAGGTGCACCACTCCCAGGTTGATGCACAGAGCTCCGATCTGCGCCTCATCCGCCAGGATCTCGTTGAGGACGAGACCCTTCTCCATCACTCGGATGGCCTCGATCCATTCGCAGGCCAGCTTGTGGAGCACACCGAGGTTGTTGAGCGTGCCGGCGATGCCGCGTTCGTCGCCGATCCGACGGAAAGTGGCGAGAGCGCTCTCGAAGTAGTTGCGGGCCTCTTGAGGCCGGCCCACGCGCAGATAGAGCTTGCCAAGCCGCCGTTCGACGGCGCCGAGGGCGTGGTGGTCGCGGGAAGGCTTGAGGAGCTCGTAGGCCAGCTTGAGCAGCCGCTGGGCCTGGGAGAAACGCCCGACGTCGGTGGCGATCGAGCCGCGAATGGCGAGCACCTGCCCGAGCTCGGTGTCGTCGGGATAGCGCTCGAGCCAACGCTCGGCCTCCGACAGGGCCGCCCGCGCCTCGTCGTGCTCGGCACGGAGCTGATGCGCCTCGCCCAAACGCCGGCAGAGGAAGATGATCTCCGCCGGCTCAGCCACCGCCTCCGCCAAAACCTTGGCCTGACGGTAGTAAAGGAGGGCTTCCTGGCGGTTGTCGCACTCGAGCTGCCCGTTGCCGAGTTGCATCAACTTCTCGAACTCAGCGCGCTCGGAAGCGACCCCCGGCCCGGGGGGGGACGCGACTGCCTTGCCTTCCCTCGGCTCGGACATGAAGCTGCCCTCGGACGTTGCCTCGACCCGACTACGGTCAGCTCGTTCGCTGCTCACTCGACGCGGAAGAACCACAGCGCCTGAACCGCGCTAAGGAACGACCAGCCGGACTCGCGCGAGCCGGGGCCGATCCATTCGTAGGACTCGTCCTCGTCGTACACCCCTTGGGATCCGGGTGGATCCGGGGGCAGGTCCGATCGCTCGATGATCTCGTCAGGATCGCCGTGTTCCGGTGGGGGCGGCGGCGGTGGTAAGGAGTAGACCAGTCGAGGGGGCACGATCGCCGTAAGAAGGAGGAGGCATGCGGAGAACTGCAATAACCTCTTGAAGCGACACATGGGGTGAATCAACTCCCTCAAAGCCCGCTCAGCAAGCGGGCTTCGCTCATTGGCATCGCCAGATGGGACCTCGTGAGATGCGGGGACCTCACGCGAGGGGTCGTTGGCGCTGTGAGCGATTCCTTCCCTCAATTACAGTCTATGGGCAGGACGGGAGGAGGTCAACCGGGATTTACGCCCAGGGCGGCCCCGACCGCGGTTTCATGGGCGGCGCGGAGTTCGAAGGGGAGGGTTGTCGTTTCGGGCTGGAAGTCGTTCCCTACCTATCACATCGGCTGCCCTAGCATGCCCTGCCCAGCTCGGCCTAACTCCTCCGGGCCATCGCCGCAACCGCTTGACCGTGGAGGGGTAGGATGCTCACGCACGCCACCCAGACGGTCGACGGGGGGATTGGGAGGATTGGGAGGTAACGACCGACCGCCTCACCCCACGGACCGCCGCGGCTAGGGATCGTGTTTCGGGCGGCGTGTTATTCTTAGAGTTTCAACGGGTTTCGTCCCGTGCCGCTCCCCGCCGACGATGCAAATCTCCACGCGCCCATCGGACACCCAGGACACCGCCGCCGGCGGTCATGCTGCCGGTTCCGGTCCGGTTCATCCGAGCCTGCTCGGCGCTTTTTCGTCCGATCTCAGCGCCTATATCGCTGACATTCCGGGGGGCGATCGACCCTATCGGGCCCGCCAGCTCTTCCACTGGATGCACGCCCGAGGCGAGCGTGAGTTCGCGGCCATGACCAACCTGCCCGAGCCTCTCCGGGCGGCGCTCGCCGAGCGCTGGCAGGTTGAGGCCCTCCGCCCGGTGGACGAGGCCCGTTCAGGCGAGACCGCCACGCGAAAGTTTGCCTTCGCCGGCGGCGACGGAGCTCGCCTCGAGGCGGTCCGCATCGAGACTCGGCATCGGGTCACGGTTTGCCTTTCCTCGCAAGTGGGCTGCGGCTTCGGCTGCGGATTCTGCCGCACGGCGCAGATGGGCTTCGTGCGCCATCTCACCGCCGCGGAGATCGTCGATCAGGTCCACTGGGTCCACCGGCTCGCTCCCCTCCCCCGGCGCTTCAATCTGGTCTTCATGGGGATGGGCGAGCCGCTGGCCAACTACGATCAGGTGATCCGGGCGACCGACCTCCTCTCCCATCCGGAGGGGCTCGCCGTGAGCCCGCGCCGCATCACCGTGTCGACGGTGGGCCTGGTCCCCGAGATCCTCCGCCTGGCGAAGGAGCGCCCGCGGGTCCGTCTGGCCGTCTCGCTTACCGCCGCCGATGACGCGCTGCGCAACCGACTGATCCCGGTCAACCGCCGCTATCCCCTGGCCCAGCTCTTGGCCGCAGTCCAGCAGCATGTGCGCATCACCGGCCGGAGGGTCACCTTCGAATACGTCCTCCTCGCCGGGGTCAACGATTCGGAAGAAGACGCCCGCCGGCTTGCTCGTCTGGCCAACCAGGTCCCGTGCAAGCTCAACCTGATCCCCTACAACCCCACCGGCCTGAGCGGCTGGGTGCGTCCGAGCGCCGACCAAGTCGAGCGCTTCGCGCGTTATCTGTACCCGCGCACCTATGCCGTCACCATCCGGCAGAGCCAGGGGAAGGACATCTTCGCCGCCTGCGGGCAACTGGCCCAGCCGGTCGAGCCCCGCGGGCGGCGCGCGCGCGCCGGGGCCGGCGCGGCTGGAGCCTAGCCGTGGGTGACCATCGGCGCGAGCAGGCGCGGCGCTGGCAACCGCAGAGCTGGCAAGGGCTGCGCTGGAAGGCGCTGCGGTGGAAGGCGCCATCCCTGCGCACGCGGCTCCTCCTGGCTTTCATCGCCGCCGCGGTCATTCCCTGCCTCACCCTCAGCTTCTACGTCTCCCACCGCCTCAGCCGCTCAATCGAGTTCTGGGGCAATCCCGGTGTGGAACGCACCGTCGACAGCTCGGTGGGCGCGGCACGCGGCGCGGTGCGCGAGCTCCGCGGGCACCTGCTCGCGGCGGTCGAGGCCATACCGGAGGGCCAGCCAGCTCCTGGCGGTCTCGATGTGCTCCGCATCTACGAGCGCGAGAACGGCCGTTTCGTTCTACGCGAGGCCGAACCCTCGTCCACCGGCCTCCTCATCACCCCGGAAGAGATCCAAGGGGCACTGGACGGCAGTCGGGTGATCGAGCGTCCCGAGGGTTGGTTGCTGGCTCTCGCCGCCTTCGATTCGGCCTCCCAGCGGGTGGTGGTCGGGGGCTACCGGCTGCCGCCGGAGCTCTACACCCAGATTGCGGAAGCCCGGCGCGGCGCAGGTCTCTTCCACCACCTGAGGCTCTACCTCACGGTATCCAAGGGCTGGATATGGATCTCGACCGGGCTCGTGGCACTCGCGATCTTGATGATCTCAGCGGTGCTCGCTCCCTTCATGGCCCACGGGCTCACCCGGCCGATCCACGATCTTGTGGGAGCCATGGACCGCATCGGGCGCGGGGAGCCGATCTCGACCCTCGCCACTCCCAGCGACCCCGAGATGGCCTATCTCGTGCGCTCCTTCAATCGGATGGCCGCGGAGCTCGACCGTTCCCGGCAAGAGCTCCGGCGAGCCGAGCGCCTGGCCGCCTGGCAGGAGGTGGCGCGCCGCGTGGCGCACGAGATCAAGAACCCGCTCACGCCGATCCAGTTTGCGCTCCACCGCTTGAAGCGCGAGCTGGCCGGAGGCGAGAGTTCCGGCGAAGGCGCAACGAGAGGCGAGGGACCCGACCGGATCGGTGAGTCATTGGACGCCATCCTCGGAGAGGTCGAGACGCTTCGCCACATGGCGGAAGAGTTCTCGCAGCTGGCCAAGCTTCCCACCCCGGAACTGCGGCCGGTGGACGCCGGGCGCTTGCTGTGCGAGGTCATCGACCTTTACCGCGGGCCCCAGGTCACCTGCCACGCCGACATCGATCCGCACTTGCCTGCGATCCAGGCCGACCCTCGACTGCTGCGTCAGGTTCTCACCAACTTGTTCAAGAATGCACTCGAGGCGATGGGCGGGGCCGGACGACTCGAGGTCCGCGCTTCGGCCTCGGCGAACGGCGCCAATCCGAACATCATGATCGAGATTGCCGACTCGGGCCCGGGAGTTGCCGCCGATCTCATCGACCGCGTGGGCGAGCCCTATGTCACCACCAAGAAGGGCGGGAGCGGACTAGGGCTCGCATTGGTAAGCAAGATTGTTGCCGATCATCGCGGGCGCTTCGAGCTCAGGAACCGGCCCGAAGGCGGAGCGGTCGCCCGCGTCATCCTGCCGGCCATGGGGCCGGAAGAATCGCCGTGAATGGACCGGATGAATCGCGGATGTCACTTGTCCTGGTCCGAGCGACCAGGGACGCTAGCCGGATGATCGCCGGAGCCGGCGGCGCTATCGGCGGATAGGCCGCTGTGGACCGCGCCCAGGATGCGCCGGAGCTGTGGCGACAGGATCGAGCAGGCCTGCTCGTAGGAGACCCATCGCCGGCGGCGCCAATTCTCCGGCCAGACGCCTTCCACCTCCTCGCAAGCTAGAGGATAGACCCAGACCTCCCAGGTCTTTCCCCACTTCCGCCGCCGGTAGCGGCTCATCGGCTCCTGGGTCGCGGCGCCCCTCACCCCGGCTTCTTCGAATGCCTCAGTGCAGGCGGTGGCGAGCGGCGCCTCGCCCGCCTCGACGATTCCCTTGGGGAAGATCCAGCGGCTCCCGCTGGAAGATGTGATGACGAGGTAGGAGATCGTCGTACCGTCCCGCCGATAGGGCACGGCGCACGCCTGAAGGTGTGAGTTCGAGCTGTGATTCGAGCGGTGATTCGAGCTGTGATTGGACGCGTCCAAGGAATGCTCCGACGTGCCACGAAGGGATGCGCCGCCGCCATTTAGATCGGGCATCCTAGTGGCGCTCTTTACCCCAGCGCAAGGTTTTTGACACCCGCATGCCGACGACCCGACTGGATCCAGGCTATCGCCGCGTGAGTTGGGTGTTTCTCCGCCTCCTCGGGCTCTGCTTCTTTGCCGCCTTCCTCTCGCTCGGCGTACAGGTGATCGGGCTCATTGGCGAAGATGGGCTCCTGCCGCTCGGTGATTTCTTGGCGGCGGCGCGGGAGGGGCTGGGCTGGGAGCGCTACTGGCAGCTCCCCACGGTGTTCTGGGTCGCCAGCGGCGACCTCACCCTCAAGCTCGGGATCGCGGCCGGCCTTCTGCTTTCGCTCGCTCTGGTTTTCGACTTGGCGCCGCGGGTCGCGGTTGCGGCCATCTGGCTCCTCTATCTCTCTTTCGTCACCGCCTGCCGCGAATTCTTGTCGTTCCAGTGGGACAACCTGCTACTCGAGAGCGCCTTCCTGGCCATCTTCATCGCCCCTGGCCACGGACTTCCGACCGCCGCGGCGCGCGCGGCCGCACCCGAGCCTCACCCGGTTCTCATCCTCCTATTCCGCTGGCTCCTGTTCCGCTTGTTGTTCGAATCGGGGTTGGCCAAGCTCTTGAGCGGCGATCCCACCTGGCGCGATCTGACCGCGCTCAGCACCTATTTCGAAACCGCCCCGCTTCCCACCTGGATCGGCTGGTACGCGCATCAGCTCCCGCTTGCCTGGCACCGCGCCCTGACCGCCCTCACCCTCGGGTTCGAGACCGTGGCTCCCTTCGCCATCTTCGGGCCGCGCCGGGTGCGCGCCGGCTTGTTCCCATTCCACGCCGGTTTTCAGCTCGTGACCCTCCTCACCGCCAACTACGGCTTCTTCAACTATCTCTCGCTCGCGCTCGGGGTCTTTCTGTTCGACGATGGCCAACTGCCGGGCGGGCGCACACCGGCCACCGCCACCACGCCAGCCACCGCCACCACGCCAGCCACCACCACCCCAATCGCCACCTCGCTTCGGCGGACGGTCGTCGCCGTGGTGATCGCGGCGGTCATCGTCCCCGTCTCGGTGATCGAGTTCGTGAGAATGTGGGTGGTGGACGAGCGATTGCCGCGACCTCTAGTCGCCGTATGCGAGGCGGTATCGCCATTCCGTTCGATCAACCGCTACCATCTGTTCGTCACCATGACCCTTCGCCGGCTCGAGGTTGAGATCCAAGGCACCACCGACGGCGTAACCTGGGAGGCTTACGAGTTCCGCGCCAAGCCGGGCGACCCGCGCCGCGCTCCACCCTTCGTCGCCCCGCATCAGCCGCGGCTCGACTTCCAGCTCTGGTTCCTGACTTTGCGCGGCAACCGCAGCGTCCCGCCCTACTTCGTGCAGCTGCTCCGCCGCCTGTGCGATGGCGGCGAGCGCGGGGGGATCGCGTCTTTCTTCGCCCGCAATCCGTTCCCGGTGGCACCGCCGGCGGCGCTCAGGGTCACGATCTACCGCTACCGCATGTCGACTCGCGACGAACGGGCCCGCGATGGGGTCTGGTGGACCCGCGAGCCGATGGGCACCCTGGGGCAACTCAACTGCAGCGACGATTGGGGCATTCGCCGCCCGCGCTGACTTCAGCGGCCCGCCGAGGGCGCGACCGAGAGGATGCGTTTCAAGAGAGCTGGATCGTCGGGGAGGAGTTTGCTCGGGACCAGGCGAGGGGTGAGCGTGGCCCACGCCGGCTCCTTCTTGAACACTTGCTTGAAGATGGGCAGGGCGTCTTCGACCCGGCCGATGCTCGCGAGGGTGACCGCGTGCCAGTACGGGAGCTCGATGATCTCGGGAGCCATCGCCGCGGCCGCCTTGTACTCGATCGTCGCCTCATCGAACTTCTGCTCGGCCACAAGCTCGTCGCCGCGGTTCATCCGAGCGTAGGCACGGTTCAGGTTGACCAGACGGCGGAGCTCGGCGAGCGGCCGGGGATCGTCTTCGACTCGCAGGTCGAACTTGCGATCCACCCACGGGCGGCCGGTCGGGGTGCCGCTCACGATCAGGATCGCCGCCGACTGGCGGCCGCGGATGTCGCCGCCCACGGCCTCGGCGGCGTCGAGAGCGGCGAGCAACCGCTCGGCCAGGTCTCCGCTGGCGCGGGCATAGGCGGCGGCCATCTCCGGCCACACCCGCTCGCTCGCCATGAGATTCGCCTGGGCTGAGAAGCCATCCCCGGTCTCGTGTCCCGCGAAGGCGATGCAGCGCTCGCCGGTGTGGGCGGCGACCCGGCCGCGGGCGTCGATCATCGCCACCTGGCGGACCGCGGCGTTCGAGTCGGCAGCGACTAGGCCGCGAAGCGCCTCGGGCGCACTCCGTCCGGCCCGCATGAGATCGAGGCCAAGCGGGCCGTACGACACTTCGACCAGCGACTGCGTGGCGACGGCTCCGACCCCCGACTCCGCCCAGGGCACGATCGGCCCCACCGAGAACCAGTGCGACTGGACGGCGACACCCAGCTCGCCGGTGGCCGGATCGCGCGCCACGATCGAATAGGTGTGCACGGGGCGCTCCCCCGCCGGAGCCGCAGCCGCGGGCAGGATGGCCAGCGCAACGACCAGGACCACGCGCTTAGGGAAAATCATCGCTCAACTCCTCCTATGGTCTAGACTC
>Ga0184637_10002473_pt1 | contig 11907 bp, 10 predicted proteins | sample PLM3_127_b2_FD_133143 | JGI IMG/M metagenome (GOLD analysis project Ga0184637, IMG submission 133143) | Groundwater sediment microbial communities from an aquifer in East River, Colorado, USA - PLM3_127_b2 | ecosystem: Environmental > Terrestrial > Soil > Riparian zone | place: USA: East River...
CCGGCCCGGCAATGGCGCAGCAGAAACCCAAACCCGGCGCTCCCCGCCCGGTCATGTACAAGTGCGTGGACGACCGGGGCAAGATCTACTACTCGGACAAATTCACACCGGAATGCGGGCAGACTGAGGAAATGAATCGTCAGGGCAGGGTGGTGAAGAAGCACGAACCCGTCAAGCCGGCCGTGGCGCCGAAACCCACGGCGGAAGAGCAGCGGGTGCGCAAGGAATTGGCAGAAAGGCAACGCCGCGATCGTTCCCTGATCGCGACCTACACGTCGGAAGAGGAGATCGACCTGGCGCGCGACCGTAGCCTGGCGATTCCGTTTCAGGCGATAAAAACGGCCGAATACAGGCTGGCCAAGGCGAATTCGCAGCTTTTCGATCTGAAGTCGCAGGCGATCCGCCTTGCGGGAGAGGAGAAAGCGATCCCGCCGTACCTGCTGGAAGAAATTGATGCCAAGCTTAAGGAAATGCCGGAGCTCGAGGCTGAGGTGCTGGAGAAAAAGAGCTACGCCGAATCGGTGCGCGCCAGGTACGAGGCCGACAAACTGCGTTACCGCGAACTAATGACGGCCGGCAAATAGGCTAACCCAGTTTTTTCTTCAGTATTTCGTTGACCTGGGCGGGATTGGCCTTGCCCTTGCTGGCCTTCATCACCTGGCCAACCAGCGAGTTGAAGGCCTTCTCTTTCCCGCTCCTGTAATCCGCAACCTGTTGCGTGTTGGCGGCAAGCACTTCGTCCACGATTTTCCCGATCGTGCCTGAGTCGGAAATCTGTTTCAGACCCTTCTTTTCGATGATCTCGTCGGCGCTGCCTTCCTGTGCCCACATTGCACTCAGAACGACGCCGGTTGCAGTTGTGCTCGAGATCGTGCCATCTGAAACGCGCTTTGATAGCGCCTTAAGTTCTTCTGACGATACTTTGGTATGGTCAAAATCGAGATTTTCCTCATTCAGCCTCGCGCTCAGTGGACCGAGGATCCAATTCGAAAGCATCGGCACTTCTTCCTTGGGTGCGTTCGCAAAAGTGGACAGCGCGAACTTGGATGTACTGCGACTGGCGGTGAGCTGATTTGCCTGCTGAACTGAGAGACCGTAGGCGACAATTTTTTGATGCTGTACCTGCAGCGATTCGGGCATGGATTTTCTGATTTGCTCGATCCATGCATCCGATACCACAATCGGCAACAGGTCCGGGTCAGGGAAGTAACGGTAGTCGTGCGCGTCCTCCTTGGTTCGCATCATGCGCGTCTCGCCGCTGTCCGGATCGAACAGAACCGTCGCCTGCTGAATCTTACCGCCGTCCTCAAGCGTCTCGATCTGCCACTTGATCTCGTATTCGATAGCCTGTTGCAGGAAGCGGAAAGAATTCAGGTTCTTGATCTCGCGGCGAATGCCTAGGGGTCCGCCGGGGCGACGCACGGAAACGTTGGCGTCGCAGCGAAACGATCCCTCCTGCATGTTGCCGTCACAGATGTCAATCTCTTCCACAACGAGCTTATGTAGCGCCTTAACGTAAGCGACCGCCTCCTCTGCGGAGCGCATGTCCGGTTCAGAAACAATTTCCAACAGAGGTATTCCGGCACGATTCAAATCAATGGCGCTTGCATTAGACAAATCAATTGAGGCGCCCACGACCATCCTGCCAATCACTCCTTTTCCGATAACGCCAGACAATGCTTCTCCGTGCATGGACTTTCCGGCGTCTTCTTCCAAATGTGCACGAGTGAGATGAATAACTTTTCGTCCGCCCCTTGTTTCTATGGCGAGGCTGCCGCCCTGCACGATCGGCAGTTCGTACTGGCTGATCTGGTAGCCCTTAGGGAGGTCGGGGTAGAAATAGTTCTTGCGCGCGAAAATCGAGCGCCGGTTGATGGTGCCGCCGATCGCCAGCCCAAGGCGGATTGCCCGCTCGACCGCGCCCTTGTTGAGCACCGGCAAGGTGCCGGGCAACGCCATGTCGATCGCGCAGGCCTGGGTATTGGGCGCCGCGCCAAACGCGGTCGACGCCCCCGAGAAAATCTTCGAGCGCGTCGACAGCTGCGCGTGGGTCTCGATGCCGATGACGATTTCCCAACTCATGCGCAAAACCCTTCACCGCAGAGGCGCGGAGGCGCAAAGAAAAACACGCAGAGAAATACGAAAACTGATATGAAAGCCGATGCCGTGAATGTGTCGCGGGCGCAGTTCATTTTCATTTATCTGCTTTTCGTTGTTGTCCCCTGCGTTTCCTCTGCGCCTCCGCGCCTCTGCGGTTAGGCATAGTCTTTCGGCATGCGCAGATGCCAGTCGGTCGCCTGCTGGTAGCGGTGCGCGGCACCGAGCAGCCTGGCTTCATCGAAGTAATTGGCCATCAGTTGCAGGCCGACCGGGCGGTTCTTCGTGCCGAAGCCGCAGGGAACGCTCATCCCCGGAATGCCGGCCAGGCTGCCGGGAATGGTGTACAGGTCCGACAGGTACATCGCCACCGGATCGGCAGCCTTCTCGCCGAAGCCGAACGCCACGCCGGTGGTGACCGGTCCGGCGATCAGGTCGCACTCGCGGAAGGCGCGCTGGAACTCGTCGGCAATGATCCGGCGCACCTTCTGCGCTTGGATGTAGTACGCATCGTAGTAGCCATGCGAAAGAACGTAGGTGCCGATCAGGATGCGGCGTTTGGGCTCCGGACCGAAGCCTTCCGAGCGCGACTTCTTCATCATGTCGATGAGGTCGGTGTAGTGCGCTGCGCGGTGGCCGTAGCGCACGCCATCGAAGCGGCTCAGGTTCGAGGAACATTCCGCCGGCGCGATCACGTAATAGACCGGGATGCCGAGCGCTGCGTTTGGAAGCGAGATGTCCACCAGTCTGGCTCCGAGCTTGACGTACTCGGCGAGTGCCTCCCGCACCGCCTTTTCCACGTCGGGTTGCAGGCCTTCGCCGAAGAACTCCTTCGGCACGCCGATGCGCACGCCCTTGAGGTCGAGGTTGAGCGAGCGGGTGTAGTCCTCAGGGGCGCGCTCGACGCTGGTCGAATCCTTCGGGTCGAAACCGAGCATGGCGTTGAAGATCAACGCCGCATCCTCTGCCGAGCGGGTCATGATGCCGGCCTGGTCCAGGCTGGAGGCGAACGCGATCATGCCCCAGCGCGATGCGCGGCCGTAGGTCGGCTTGATGCCGGTAACACCCGAAAACGCCGCCGGCTCGCGAATGGATCCGCCGGTGTCGGTGGCGGTTGCCGCGGGGGCGATTCTCGCGGAGACCGCCGCCGCCGAACCACCCGAGCTACCGCCCGGTACCGCGGACTTGTCCCAGGGGTTGAGTACGTTGCCGTAATGGCTGTTCTCGTTGGACGAGCCCATCGCGAACTCGTCGCAGTTGAGTTTGCCGAGCGAAACCATTCCGGCGTCCCCCAGCCTCTCGACGACCGTGGCATCGAACGGGCTCATGTAGCCTTTGAGCATCCGCGACGAGGCGGTCGAATGGAAATCCCGGGTGACGAAAATGTCCTTGTGCGCGATCGGCACGCCGCTCAGTGGCGTCGCGTCGCCTTTGGCGATGCGCGCATCGGCGGCGCGCGCCTGCGCCAGCGTGACTTCTGGACGCACGTCCAGAAACGCGTTGAGGTTCCTGTGGCTTTCGATGCGGTCGAGGAAAAGCCGGGCAAGTTCGACGGCGGAGACTTCCCTGGCAATCAGCGCGCGGCCCAGCTCGGCCACCGACTTTTTGAACATCGCGCGGCCCCTACTCGATTACCTTGGGTACGAGGAACAGGCCGTCGTGTTGCGCCGGCGTGTTCCTCATGTTGGCCTCGCGGTCGTCCGGCGCGCTGGCCAGGTCTTCGCGCAGTCGCTGCGAACCGCCGAGCGGATGAGACATCGGTTCGATGCCGCTGGTGTCCACCGATTGCAGCCGCTCGATGAGCTTGAAGATGTCGTTGAGCTGCCCGAGCGCCAGCCCGGCTTCGGCATCGGTCACCTCGATTCGCGCGAGATGAGCGATGCGCTTGACGTCGCTGAGCGTAAGTGCCATTTCGTGGGAGGCTTCCGTGGTCGCGGCCGGGTTCAGGGACGGGACAGGAAGGATGACCGCAAGGCCGTAGCCGGGTGGCTCCTGGGAAACCCGCTTTTTGTTAACCGCCGCAGTGCGATAGGGTATCATAACCTCCTCATTTTCCGCACCACGCCGACACCAGCGCTCACTTTATGTTTGGATTCCTCAACGGCTATTTTTCCAACGGCCTTGCCATCGACCTCGGCACCGCCAATACCCTGATCTACGTGCAGGGCAAGGGCGTAGTCCTCAACGAACCCTCGGTAGTGGCGATCCGGCAGGAAGGCGGCCCGAACGGCAAGAAGGTGATCCAGGAAGTGGGGCTCGCGGCCAAGCAGATGCTCGGTCGTACCCCCGGCAACATCACCGCGATCCGGCCGATGAAAGACGGCGTTATCGCCGATTTCACGGTGACCGAACAGATGCTAAAGCTGTTCATCAAGAAGGTCCACGATTCGCGCCTGTTCTCCCCCAGTCCGCGCATCGTCATCTGCGTGCCCTGCGGCTCCACCCAGGTGGAGCGCCGGGCGATCCGCGAGTCTGCCTACGGCGCCGGCGCGCGCAAGGTGGAACTGATCGAGGAGCCGATGGCAGCCGCAATCGGCGCCGGCCTGCCGGTGGAGGAAGCCACCGGCTCGATGGTGGTGGACATCGGCGGCGGCACCACGGAAGTCGGCGTGATCTCGCTGGGCGGCATCGTCTACTCCGGTTCGGTGCGGGTCGGAGGCGACAAGTTCGACGAGGCTATCATCAATTACATCCGCCGCAATTACGGCATGCTGATCGGTGAAACCACCGCCGAGGAAATCAAGAAGGAGATTGGCTCGGCATTCCCGGGTTCGGAAGTGCGCGAAAAAGAGGTCAAGGGCCGCAACCTCGCGGAAGGCATTCCGCGCAGCTTCACCATTTCCAGCAACGAAATCCTGGAAGCGCTCACCGACCCTCTCAACAGCATCGTCAGCGCGGTTAAATCGGCGCTCGAGCAGACTCCGCCGGAACTCGGCGCCGATATCGCCGAAAAAGGCATGGTGCTCTGCGGCGGCGGCGCGCTGTTGCGCGATATCGACCGGCTGCTGATGGAAGAGACCGGGTTGCCGGTGATCATCGCCGACGACCCGCTTACCTGCGTGGTGCGCGGCTCCGGCCAGGCGCTGGAAAAGATCGACAGGATCGGTAACATATTCACGAACGACTGACCTGGAGGTGAGGCGAGAGGCGTGAGGCGAGAGGCGTGAGGGATAAGGCGCAAGTTCCCGGTCCGAAATCCCGATCAATGGCGCGCGTCCCCGGTTTTCCGCTTCACGTTTCCGGCCCTACGCCTCACACCTGATGCAGTACACCCCACCGCCATTCTTCAAACGGGGCCCCAGCCTCCTTGCAAGACTGTCATTCTTCGCGCTGCTCTCCCTGATCCTGCTGTACGCCGACGCCCGCTTCCACTACATGGAAGGGATGCGCAAGGCGATCGGCGTGGTGCTCTATCCTCTGCAGAGAATCGTGGACGTGCCGGGAGAAGTGGCTTCGCAAATCGGTAGCTTCTTTGTCAGCCAATCCTACCTGCAACGGGAGAACGAGCACCTCGCGCGCGAAAATTTCCTCAACGCCGGGCTGTTGCAGACGCAGCAGGAACTGATCGCCGAGAACCGTCACCTGCGCGAGCTGCTGGACATGAAGGCTCGCGCCGGACCAACCTCCGTGGCGGCGGAGATCATCTACTTCGGCCGCGATCCGTTCAGCCGCAAGGTGATTGTCGACAAGGGCTCGTCGCACAAGGTCGAGGAAGGCGCGGCCGTAATCGACGACACCGGCCTGATCGGTCAGGTAAGCCGGGCTTTTCCATGGACCGCGGAAATCGCTCTGATCACCGACCGCGAACAGGTCGTGCCGGTCCAGGTGGTGAAAAATGGCCTGCGCGCCACGGTTTTCGGCACCGGCTACGACGGCGCGCTGGACCTGCGCTTCATGCCGGTCAATGCAGACATCGAGATCGGCGACGTGCTGGTGACCTCCGGCATCGACGGCGTTTTCCCGGCAGGATTACCGGTGGCGGTGGTTTCCAACATAGAGCGCAACGCCGCATACCCTTTTGCGCGCATCACCTGTACTCCGGCCGCCGGCGTCAACCGCCACCGCCAGGTCCTGGTTCTCTCCAGGTTGGCGCCGTTGCCCGAATACCCTCCGGCAGCCCAGCACAAGAAGGCCAAGCCGCGCAAGTCGCGGAGGGACGGATGATGCGCGGCTCTGAATTCAGCAACCTTTCGACCGAAGATATCCTGCTCCCGGTCAGACCGCTGTACGTCGCCCTGACCTTGGTTGCTGCGCTGCTGCTGAACCTGATGCAGTTCACCGGCTGGATGCTGGTGCTGCGCCCCGATTTCGTTGCCCTCACGTTGCTGTACTGGGGAATCCACCAGCCGCGTAAGGTCGGGTTCCTGCCCGCCTTTCTGCTCGGCCTGGCGGTGGACGTGGCCGAGGGCAGCCTGTTCGGGCAGCACGCGCTGGCCTACTCGGTGATGATGTTCAGCGCCATCGCGCTGCACCGGCGCGTGGCGATGTTCGGTGTGCGCCACCAGATGCTACACGTGCTGGCGATCCTGTTGCTGATGCAAGTGATCGTGCTGGCGGTCCGGACAGCGGCGGGCGGCGAATATCCGGGCTGGTGGTATTTCGTTCCCAGCGTTATCGCTGCGCTTTTGTGGCCGGTAACCCGGTTCCTGTTCAGGATTCTGCTGCGCTCGCGGCGGGATCCGGACGAGGTCTAAGGCGTTCACCCCGCATGCGGCTGGCGACATTCCCCCGAACGGCGATGAATCGCACCGTCGAGCTTCGCGACCATCAACGCGAGCTCTACAACTTCGAGCTGCGGCTGGCGATCGCCGGCGGCGCGGTGCTGTTCGCCTTCTTTGTCCTATTCGTGCGCTTTTTCTACGTGCAGGTGATCCAGCACGACTATTACCACACGCTGGCCGAGCAGAACCGCATCTTCATCGTCCCGGTGGTACCCAACCGCGGGTTGATCGTGGACCGCAACGGCGTGGTGCTGGCACACAACTTTGCCGCTTATACCCTGGAGATCATGCCCACGCAGGTGGATGACTTCGAGGACATGATCAACAGGCTGTCGATACTGGTCAACATCACGCCCAAGGACCGCAAGCGTTTCCAGAAACTGCTCGAGGAAGGCCACGACTTCGCCAGCGTGCCGATCCGCACCCGCCTGAACGACAAGGAGGTGGCGCGCTTTGCGGTCAACGCATACCGCTTCCCCGGCGTGGAACTCAACGCGCGGCTGTTCCGGCACTACCCCTACGGCGAGATCGCCTCGCATGTGGTCGGCTACATCGGCCGGATCAGCGATCCGGACGTGGCGGATCTGAAAAGCAAGGGGATGGCGGCGAACTACAGCGCCTCGGACTACATCGGCAAGGTCGGACTCGAGCAGCGCTACGAGAAAGACCTGCGCGGCGTGACCGGCTACGAACATGTGGAGACCGATGCCAACGGGCAGTCGGTGCGCACGCTGCGCAGCATCCTGCCGGTGTCAGGCAACGATCTGCGGCTGGCACTGGATGCGCGGCTGCAGCAGGTGGCGGAGCAGGTGTTCGGTACCCACCGCGGTTCGCTGGTGGCGATCGAGCCCGCCACCGGCGGCGTGCTGGCGCTGGTGTCCAAGCCGGGCTTCGACCCCAATCTGTTCGTCGAGGGCATCGATCCGCAGAATTGGGAGGCGCTGAACAGTTCGCCCGACCATCCGCTCAACAACCGAGCATTGCAGGGCGTGTATCCGCCGGGCTCGACCTTCAAACCTTTCATGGCGCTGGCCGGGCTCGAATCGGGAAAGCGCAAACCCGGGTTTACCATCAGCGATCCGGGCTATTTCGTGCTCGGCGGCGGCGGCCACGTCTACCATGACTGGAAGTCGGGCGGCCACGGCATCGTGAACATGCACAAGGCGGTCGTCGAGTCCTGCGATACGTATTTCTACGGCCTGGCGCACGAGCTCGGCATCGACACCATCCACGAATTCATCGGCCAGTTCGGCCTCGGCAGGAAGACCGGCATCGACATCGACGGCGAGGTCGCCGGGCTGTTGCCCTCGCAGGAATGGAAGCAGCGGCGCTTCCGGCAGAAATGGTTTGCCGGCGACACCATCTCGGTGGGCATCGGGCAGGGCTACAACCTGACCACGCCGCTGCAGCTTGCGATCGCCACGGCGATTCTGGCCAACGACGGCCGCATTTTCCGCCCGCACCTGGTGCAGCACATACAGGGCAGTCAGACTGGCGAGTTGACCACCATCGAGCCGGAGCCGATCGGCGAAGTAGCGTTGAAACCCGAGAACGTCAAGCGCGTGCGCGACGCGATGGTGGGCGTGATGAAACCGGGAGGAACCGCGGCCTGGGCGGGCATGGGCGCGAAGTACCTGTTTGCCGGCAAGACCGGCACCGCGCAGGTTATCGGAATGAAAGGGCAGAAGTACGACAAGGATCGCATTCACGCGCGCCACCGCGACCATGCGCTGTTCATCGGCTACGCTCCCGCGGACGATCCCAAGATCGCAGTGGCGGTGCTGGTGGAAAATGGCGGCCACGGCAGCAGCACCGCCGCGCCGATCGCGCGCCAGGTTATCGATTTCTATCTGCTGGGCAAGGAGCCGCAGTTGGTGAAACCTTCGACCCGGAAACCGGCGCAGGAACCGGCCCAGGAATCAGTCCCCGAGCTGGCACCGGAACAGGAGCGGGCGCTGGAGCAGGTGCTGGAACAGGAGCAGGAAAGTGATTAACCGTCTGTACGCCTATCTGGTCAAGCACCTCGATCGCCATCTGCTGACGCTGGTGGCCATCCTGCTGGTGATCGGTTTGCTGACCCTGTACAGCGCCGCGGGGGCGAGCCTCGAGCGCGTGGCGGCGCAAATTGCCAACATCAGCGTTGCGCTCGTTTTGATGTGGATCGCCGCCAACGTGCCCTTGCATTACCTCTCCCGCATCGCCCTGCCGTTGTATGTCCTCGGCCTGGTTCTCCTGCTAGCGGTAGCGGCGTTCGGCGAGATCGTAAACGGTGCGCGACGCTGGCTCGATCTGGGATTCACCCGCATCCAGCCTTCGGAGCTGATGAAAATCGCGGTACCGTTGATGCTGGCCTGGTACTTCGATCGCTATGAGGCGGTGCTGAAAATGCGCGACTTCGCCGTCGGGGCGCTGCTGGTGCTGATTCCTGTGCTGCTGATCGCGCAGCAGCCCGACCTCGGCACCGCGCTGCTGGTAACAGCAGCCGGGTTCTTCGTGCTGTTTCTCGCCGGGCTGTCGTGGAAAATCCTGGTCGGCCTTACGTTGGCGGGCGGGGCGAGTCTTCCGTTTCTGTGGTCGATGCTGCACGACTACCAGCGCCAGCGGGTGCTGACGCTGCTCGACCCCTCGCAGGACCCGCTGGGTGCGGGCTATCACACCATACAGTCCACCATCGCGCTGGGATCGGGCGGAGTTTTCGGCAAGGGTTGGCTCAATGGCACCCAGTCGCATCTCGACTTCCTGCCCGAGCGCACCACCGACTTCATCTTCGCGGTGTACGCGGAAGAGTTCGGTCTGTTCGGCAACCTGGTGCTGATGGTCTTGTTCCTGCTGGTTGTCGCTCGCGGGCTGGTGATCGCAGCCAACGCCCCGACGCTGTTCACCCGGCTGCTCGCCGGTGCGATCACACTGACCTTCTTCACTTACGCCATCGTCAACATGGGGATGGTGAGCGGAATCCTGCCGATAGTGGGAGTGCCGCTGCCGCTCATCAGTTATGGCGGCACCTCGCTGGTGACGATACTATTCAGCTTCGGTTTGCTGATGAGCATCCATACGCATCGAAGGCTTGTTCAAACCTAGGATCGAGGATTGAGGATTGAGGATTGAGGATTGGGGATTGAGGATCGAGAAAGAAAAACCGCGAATGCAAATATCGAGCAAAGCGCAGCCTCTTGGAAAGGCTTTTTACTCAATCCTCAATCCTCAATCCCCAATCCTGGTGATCGCGACCTTGGTCGCAATCACCATCGCCGGCTGCGGCAGCGCTCCCGGCCGCCCCGGGTCGAAGCCCGGCGGTTATTATCTCGACGACGGGCCGGGCGCCAACCCGCCGGCGGATTTGGATTCTCTTCCCGAACCGACTCCGAAGATCGAGCCGATCAACAAGTACACCAGCCGCCCGTACACGGTGCTCGGCCGCACCTACACGCCTCACACGCAGCTGACTCCGTACCAGCAGCGCGGCGTGGCCACGTGGTACGGCAAGCGCTACCACGGCCAGAAAACTTCCTCGGGCGAGGTTTACGACATGTATGCGCTCAGTGCAGCACACACGCTGCTGCCGCTGCCGAGTTACGCCCGGGTCACCAATGTCGCCAACGGCAAATCCGTGGTCGTGCGCGTGAACGATCGCGGCCCGTTCCATGAGGACCGGTTGATTGATCTTTCCTATGCCGCAGCGCACCGTATCGGCATCATCGGCCAGGGCAGCGCCATGGTTGAAGTGCAAACCATCATTCCCGGCAGCGGCGAAGCACCGGCCGCACCCGCCCCGGTTGCGGTGCCGGTAAGCAGCGAGGCCGGCGGTATCTTCGTGCAGCTCGGCGCCTTCTCGGCGGAGGAAAATGCCGACGCATTCCTGCGCAAGATGCGCATGGACCTGGGCTGGCTTGCCGGTTCGATGCAACTGTACCGTGGCGAGAGCCTGTACAAGGTGCGTGCGGGTCCTTACCCCAGTCGCGGAGAGGCCGAGCGCGCAGCCGAACGCATCCGGCAGGAACTCGGATTCACGCCATTTGTGCTGAATCGCTGAAATCCCCGGGCCCGGCGGAGCATGCGCACACTGATTTGCGGATCGATCGCCTACGACACCATCATGGTGTTCGGCGGCTACTTCAAGAACCACATTCTTCCCGACCAGATTCACATCCTCAACGTCGCCTTCCTGGTGCCGGACATGCGCCGCGAATTCGGCGGATGCGCCGGCAATATCGCCTACACGCTGAAAATGCTGGGCGGCGATCCATTGATCATGGCGACCGTCGGCGAGGACTATCAGCCTTACGCTTACCGTTTGGACAAGCTGCGGCTGTCGCAGGCGCACGTGCGCCAGGTAGCGGGCACGTTCACCGCCCAGGCTTTCATCACCAACGATCTGGACGACAACCAGATCACCGCGTTCCATCCGGGGGCGATGAATTCCTCGCATCTGAACCATGTTGCCGATGCACGCGACGTGGGGCTGGGCATCGTGGCGCCGGACGGGCGCGAGGGCATGCTGCAGCATGCCCACGAATTGCACCAGGCCGGCGTCCCGTTCATATTCGATCCCGGCCAGGGTTTGCCGATGTTCAACGGCGAGGAGCTGTTGAATTTCATCAGGCAGGCCGACTACGTGGCGACCAATGGTTACGAGGCGAAGCTGCTGCAGGAACGCACCGGCAGGACCATTGAAGAGCTGGCAAAACTGGTGAAGGCTTTCGTGGTCACGCAGGGTGCCCAGGGTTCGCTGGTGTATTCCAACGGCAGGACCGAAACGATTCCCAGCGTCAAGCCGGCGCGGGTGGTGGATCCGACCGGCTGCGGCGATGCTTACCGCGCGGGTTTGCTGTACGGCATCGCCGACGATCTGGACTGGCCGACAACCGGCAGGCTCGCCTCGCTGCTCGGCTCAATCAAGATCGCCGAACGCGGCGCGCAGAACCACCAGTTCTCGCGTGACGAAATCGACGCGCGTTTTCGCGATGCGTTCGGCCGGTCGCCGTGGTGACCGAAAACAACGGCATCCTGCCCGCCATTTCCTGAAGCATGACCCTCCGCGATAGAGAACAGACCTCGATTGCGGTCCGCTTCTATCGTTCAACGCTTC
>Ga0184637_10002474_pt1 | contig 11907 bp, 12 predicted proteins | sample PLM3_127_b2_FD_133143 | JGI IMG/M metagenome (GOLD analysis project Ga0184637, IMG submission 133143) | Groundwater sediment microbial communities from an aquifer in East River, Colorado, USA - PLM3_127_b2 | ecosystem: Environmental > Terrestrial > Soil > Riparian zone | place: USA: East River...
GAGGAGTGGATCGTGGACTGGCTGAAAGACCCGCAGTCCATCACTCCGGGGACCCAGATGCCCCAGTTCTGGCCGGTGGAACAAGACAGCGGAAACCGCATCACCCCGCTCCCCGACGTTCTCGGTGGCGATCCCGAGGCGCAGATGCGGGCGGTCGCATCCTATATCATGAGGTATACCCGCTGATGGCAGACGAACAGGCCGCTAAGCCCTACGTAAACCATGGAATGGCCATGGCCATCTCCATCTGGGTGATCATCCTGATTTCCGTCTTTTTCTTCTTCAAGTACCAGGTTCCTGAGCTTGCTTCGGATCGATCAGGCCTGGACACTCTCTACTACGTCATCCTCGGGATCACCGGCGCAGCCTTCGTGCTCGTGCAATTCGTTCTCGGGCTCTACATCTGGCGTTTTCGGCACCGAGAAGGGGCCGTGGGGAGCTACTGGCACGAGAGCCACAAGGTGGAAATGATCTGGACGCTCGGGACGGCGGTCGTCCTCATCCCCATCGTGTTCTCCGGCCTCGTCCTCTGGGACCGGGTGCAGGCGGCGCCTCCCGATGACGCCTTCGTGGTGGAGGCGGTGGGCGCCCAATTCCAGTGGGACTTCCGCTACCCCGGAGCCGACGGGCGATTCGGCGAGTTTCGCCCCGAGCTCTACTCCCTCGAGAATCCGCTCGGAGTCGATCCTGAGGACGCGGCCTCGGCGGACGACTTCTTCCGGACCAACCAACTGGTTCTTCCGGTGAACCGACCGATCCACATCCGGCTCAGGTCGAAGGACGTGCAGCACGCGTTCTTCCTTCCCAACTTCCGGGTGAAGCAAGACCTGGTCCCCGGCATGGCGACCTCGGTCACGTTCACCCCCATTAAGGTGGGGGAGTACGAGATCGCCTGCGCCGAGCTCTGCGGGCTCGGGCATTACCGCATGCGGGCCTTTCTCAGCGTGATGAGCGAGGCCGATTTTCAGAACTGGCTGGCGGAGCAGGCGGCCGCAACCGCAGTTCCGTGAGTCCCTGAAGGAGATGATGGCATGAGCGACGGTCATGACGGCCACGGCCATGGCAAGCCGAGCTTCATAAGCACCTACCTCTTTACCTTCGATCACAAGATGATCGGAAAGCAGTACCTGACCCTCGCCATGTCGATGGCTCTCGTGGGCGGGCTCCTCGCCATGCTGGTCCGCCTGCAGCTCGGCTGGCCGGGGACGCAGTGGCCCCTCGTGGAGAAATTCTTCCCCGTGGGAATGGCGAGCGGGGTGATGACCCCCGAGTTCTACATCATGCTGTTCACGATGCACGGCACCATCATGGTGTTCTTCGTGCTGTCGCTGGCGCCCGTCTCGGGCTTCGGGAATTTCCTCATCCCGCTCCAGATCGGGGCGCGAGACATGGCCTTTCCCTTCCTCAACATGCTTTCGTTCTGGACGGTGGTTCCCGGGGCGATCATCATCTTGATCTCGTTTCTCGTCGAGGGCGGCGCCTCCGCCTCCGGTTGGACCGCGAATCCTCCGCTCTCGGCGATTCGCTCCGCGATTCCCGGATCGGGAACCGGTCAAACCCTCTGGATCGTGGGGATGATGTTCTTCGTCGCCTCGTTCACCATGGGCGGCCTCAACTTCGTGGTGACGATCTTCAGCCTGAGGACCAAAGGCCTCTCGATGATGCGGCTCCCGCTCACCACCTGGGCGCAATTCACGGTCGGCGTCCTCGGACTCCTGAGCTTTCCCGCTCTCGCCGCCGCCGTCATCCTCCTGCTCTTCGATCGGGGGCTGGGAACGAGCTTCTACCTACCAAAGGGGATCTTCATCGGAGAGACACTCTTCCCCCACGAGGGCGGGGCGCCTCTCCTCTGGCAGCACCTCTTCTGGTTCCTCGGTCATCCCGAGGTCTACATCATCATGCTCCCCGCCATGGGTTTCGCCTCCGACATCATCGCGACCTTCAGCCGAAGACCCATCTTCGGCTACCGGGCGATGGTCTACGCCATCATTTCGATCGGAACGCTGAGCTTCCTCGTCTGGGGACATCACATGTTCGTCTCGGGGATGAGCCCGTTTCTCGGGAGCGCCTTCGTTCTGACGACCCTCGCCATCGCCATCCCGTCGGCGGTGAAGACCTTCAACTGGCTCGCGACCCTGTGGCAGGCGAGGATTCGCTTCACCACGCCGATGCTGTTCGCGCTCGGCATCGTCTCGCTCTTCGTGACCGGCGGGCTCACCGGAGTCTTTCTCGGAACCAACGCCACCGACATCCAGCTCCACGACACCTACTTCGTCGTCGCCCACTTCCACTTCATCATGGCGGGCGCGGGCCTCTTCGGAGCTCTCGCCGCGGTCTACTACTGGTTTCCGAAGATGTACGGCCGCTTCATGAGCGAGGGCCTGGGAAAGGTCCATTTCTGGCTGACGTTTCTCGCCTACTACGGGACGTTTTTCCCCATGCACTATCTCGGCATCGCGGGGATGATGCGCCGCATCTATGACCCGAATACCTACGATTACTTGAAGCCGCTTCAGCCGGTGAACACCTTCATCACGATTTGCGCTTTCGTCCTCGGAAGCGCGCAGCTCATCTTCGTCGCCAACTACTTCTGGAGCATGTTCAAGGGCCGGAAGTGCACCGAGTCCAATCCCTGGCAGTCCAATGGGCTCGAGTGGTCGACGCCGGTTCGCCCCGGTCACGGGAACTGGGAAGGGGACATTCCCGAAGTCCACCGGTGGCCTTATGACTACAACCACCCGGACGAGAAGGCCGACCACACACCGCAGTGGAAGGCCCCGGCCAAAGTGAGCGCGGGGGGATAGGCACGAGGCGATGCTTCCGGTCGGAGAGGAGATCCGCAGTCCCGGCGCGTTCGCTACGGTCGGGGACTATCTCGACCTGACGAAGGCGCGTCTCTCGCTCACCGTCGTGTCGTCGGGGGTGGTGGGATACTGGCTTGGAGCTTCTTTCATCGAGCCCGCCCATTTGCTGTGGTTCACTCTGGGGACGCTCCTCCTCGTCGCCGGAGCGAACGCCTTCAATCAAGTCCTGGAACGCGAACCGGACGCGCGTATGCGGCGGACCGCGCAGCGGCCGATTCCCGCGGGACGGATCTCCGCCGCCGAGGCGGCCCTCGCCGCCGCCCTCGCCTCTCTCCTGGGGCTCGTTCTCCTCTTCGCCGAGAGCGGTCCGCTGAGCGGAAGTCTCGGCGCTCTCGCCCTCGCGATCTACGTTCTCGTTTACACTCCGATGAAGCGGCGCTCGAGCTGGTCGACGCTCCCCGGAGCGGTAGCGGGTGCGATGCCGACGCTCATGGGCTACTCCGCGGCAGCGGGTACGCTCGCCCCGCCCGCCTGGTGTCTCTTTGGCCTCCTCTTTTTCTGGCAGTTCCCCCACACCTGGGCCATCGCCGCCACCTATCGCGAGGACTTCGAGCGCGTTGGAAACTGCGCCCTTCCAAGACGGGCGGTTGCCGCGGGGACCATGGCGGCCACCGCAGCGCTCCTTCTCATGAGCTTGTTGCCGTCGCTTTGGGGCGACGCGGGGCCGGTCTACACCGTGGGTGCTCTGGCCCTGGGGGTGGTCTTCCTGGTGTCGGCGGTGCGTTTCGGAAACGGCACCCGCCGAGCGCGGGCCACGGCGCTTCTCGCGACCTCGCTCCTCTATCTGCCGTTGATCCTCGCCCTCGTCGCTTTCGGGGCCTTCGGCGGAGGAAGGTTTTGAAAATGGCGCAAACGCTGACCGAGCCCGTTGCCTCGCGGGATTCCGGAGGAGGCACCGACGTCCACGAACCGGGCTTCGGCGACTACGGCAAGGGTGGAGACGGAGGGCAGAGGGCGGAGGCCGCGAAGCTCGGACTCTGGGTTGCCATGGGCTCGATCACCATGCTCTTCGCCGCCTTCACCAGCGCGTATATCGTGCGGAGCGCGGCACAGGACTGGGTGCCGCTTGAGGTGCCTTCGATCCTCTGGCTGAACACTGCGATCCTCCTCCTGTCCAGCGTCACCATGGAAATCTCCCGCCGAAGCTTTCACCGCTGGCAGCCCATCACCTTTCGCAAATGGCTCCTGGTCACCGCCGTTCTCGGATCGGCGTTCCTCGTCGGGCAGCTATTCGCCTGGCGGGAGCTCTCCCGGCAGGGGATCTACCTCGTGAGCCATCCCCACAGCTCGTTTTTCTACGTGTTGACGGCGGTCCACGGAGTGCACCTCCTCGCCGGAGTGCTGGTGCTGTTCTACGTGCTCGCGCTCGCGGCCCGATATCGTTTGACCCCGGGCGAGTCGAGCTCGCCCTCGATCGCCGCCACCTATTGGCACTTCGTCGACGGCCTCTGGCTCTACCTGATGGTCGTTTTGTTCTACCTGTAGGAGGATTTTGCATGAGCAACACCGCCGCGGCGATGACCTCGCCCTGGACCGGTACCGCGAGTCCCTTCGGGGTCTCGTGGCAGAAGCTGATGATGTGGATCTTCATCATCACCGATGCCTTGCTTTTCGCCGGTCTCCTCGTGGGCTACGGGGTCGTGCGGGTCGCGAGCCCGACCTGGCCGGAGCAGTCCCTCGCTTTCAACATGAACTACATCACCTTGATGACGTTCACCCTCATCACCTCGAGCGCTACCATGGCCTGCGGCGTGGCCGCGGCGATGGCGGGAAACAAGAAGCACGTGACGTTGTTCTTGTGGCTGACCATCCTCGGAGGCCTCTCCTTTCTGGGAATGCAGGTCTACGAGTGGTCCCACTTCATCCACGAGGGCGCGCGCCTCACGAGTAACCCCTGGGGTGTGCCCAGTTCAGCGCCGCGTTCTTCATCATCACCGGCTTTCACGGGATGCACGTGACCACCGGGGTCACCATCCTCTTGATTGTGGCCATCCGGTCGGCGCTGGGGAAGTACTCGGTTCAAGGGGTCGAGAACGCGGGCCTGTACTGGCACTTCGTCGACCTGGTGTGGGTGTTCGTGTTCGCGCTGTTCTATCTTGTGTAGGCTTGTGTAGGCTTGTGTAGGCTTGTGTAGGCTTGTGTAGGCTTGTGTAGGCTGGTGTAGGCTGGTGTAGGCTGGTGTAGGCTGGTGTAGGCTGGTGTAGGCTGGTGTAGGCTGGTGTAGGCTGGTGTAGGCTGGTGTAGGCTGTGTAGGTCAAGGAGCGAAGAAACGATGTCGACACACGCGGAATCGGCCGGAAGTCACGGCTACAAGGGGTACTGGCTCCTGTGGATCGTTCTCCTGGTGCTCACGGTTACGATGATCCTCATCGGCGAATCGCAGCTGGGAAAAGCCTCCCAAGCCATCTTGCTCCTCCTCGGCTCGTCCCTCAAAGCGAGCCTCATCATCTTCTTCTACATGCACCTGAGGTTCGAGAACCGAAACCTGATTCTCATCGTCCTCATCGGAATTTTCGTGACCAGCGTCCTGATGTTCGTGGTTCCGGCCTACGACGGGACGCAGATTCTCGAGCACCGTTTGTTCCGATGAGCTCGAAGAAAATCGCAGCCTTGACGCTGGCCGCGGCGCTCCTCCTGGCGTTCGGCTACGTCGAGACCGCGTCGGCGCAGTGCGCGATGTGCCGCGCCGCGCTCGAGCAAGACGGAGGCCGGCTGGCGGCTGGCTTCAACCGCGCGATCTTGTTCCTCCTCGCGATGCCTTACTTCGTATTCGGCTCGATCGCTGGATCCTGGTATTGGAAGCGCCGAAAATCGGGAGGCGCCCTCGGAACCGAGAGCCCGGCCAAGTAGGTTTCTCGCCACCGCCGCCTGGTGGCTTCTCGGTTACACCGTTCTCGTCATCCTTTGGGGCGCCTTGGTCCGTGCCACCGGCGCCGGCGCGGGATGTGGAAGCCACTGGCCCCTCTGTAACGGTGTCGTCATCCCGAGAGGGCCGACCGTCGAGACCCTGATCGAGCTCAGCCATCGTCTGTCGAGCGGCCTGCTGGGAATCCTGGTCGTCGCCCTCACCGTCTCTCTCTTCCGGGTTCTTCCTTCGGGCCACCCCGCGCGACGATTCGCCGTCGTCTCGCTTCTCCTGGTCGTCGCGGAAGCGCTCATCGGGGCGGGGCTGGTCCGGTTCGAATGGGTGGCCTCGAACGTTTCCGAGGCGAGAGTCTACGTGATGGCCTTCCACCTGGTGAACACGTTCCTTCTCCTCGGTGCGCTGACCCTTACCGCGTGGTTCGCGGATAAGGACGGGGCGCTCGAGCGAAGCCCCTCTTCCGGGGCCGTGGCGCCCTCTCTGTGCGCGCTTCTCGCCGTACTCGTCGTCGGCGCGAGCGGAGCCGTTACCGCGCTCGGCGACACCCTGGTCTTCACCGCGGGCATCGCTCCCGGGGACTCGCCCCTGGTCGCGAAGCTGATGGCCTCGCGCTTCTACCATCCGACGACGGCCCTTCTCGCCTTCGCCGTCGTCGCCGCCGTCGTGCTCCGGCTCCGGCCCCGAGTCGGAGAGAGAGCGCGTCGCCACGGCCTCACGGCACTCGCGGTCTTCGCGGCTCAGCTTCTTCTCGGGGCCGTCAACGTCTTCCTCAAGGCGCCGGTTTGGATGCAGCTCCTACACCTGGGAGCTGCGGATCTGCTCTGGATATTCCTGGTGTTGATGACGGCCGAGGCGTTGACGACGGCACGGGGAACCTCGCGGTCTGCTCGGCTTTAGCTGTACACCACGGACTCGGCATCGATGCGCTTTCGGACGGCTTCGGAGAGCTCGTTAGCTCCTTGGACTAGCCGCAGGAGGGCGCACGTGTCCAGAATCACCTGACGTCCTCGGCCCACTCGTTCTCGGTCAGAGGTTCGGTCGGGTCGTAGTGGATCTGGATCTTGGACATGACCGGATGCGGCTCCAGGCGGTTTCGTTTGCGATGCGGGACCAGGTTGGCCACCGGCTTGCCGTTGCGGCAGATCAACACCGTCTCGCCCGAGCGCTCGATCTCCGCCAGCAGGGACGAGAGCCGCGTCTTGGCTTCATGAACGTTCACAATCTTCATGGCCGTTGATGTGACTAAGATAACTTAGTTCCGTTACTCTATATCGTTCAAGAAGCTAGGCAAAGGCCGCTCGCCTGCGTTCACTCGTTCGCCCGCGACTCTTCTAACGTTCGAGTCCAACCACGGCAACGCCTTCATCAGCGCCGACTCCCCCTTGGGAACGGCTTCCCTGAATTGTATCAGGAGGCGCCATCCGGCTGAGTCGTTGGCGCGAGCGGAGCCGTCACCGCGCTCGGCGACACCCTGGTCTTCACTGCGTGCCGCGATATTTCTGGTATTGACGACCTCCCGGCGAACCTCACGGTCTGCTATGCTTTAGAGAATCCTCGAAAAACTTCGGAGGTTTCTCTTGAAGGCATCCCCTTTCGTCGCCTTCGTCCTGCTTGCGGGTGCTGGGAGCTTCGCCTGGGCGCAGACCCGTCCCGTGGCCGATCTCGACCGCGCGCTCCGGCTCTACCGGACGATTCTCGTCGTCCTCGACGACGCGGAGACGGGCGACCCGGCACGGCGCGACGCGCTCGAGTCCGCCGCCCGCCGTCTGTACCACGAGAAGGAGACGCTTCTCCACGATCTCGAAGTGAGAATCGGGAGCGACTCGGAGGTCGCTGCCGCTCTCACCGACACGCTGGGGCGAGACGACCTCGAGCCCTCGGATCGGCTCGCGTTCGGAGACCTCATCGAAGCCGCGGTCGGGACCGACTCCACGCGAGGAGCCGACGAGGGGCTCGCGGCGCTTCGGCGATGGAGCGACGAGCTCGCTCGGACCCGCGAGGCGCTCGACGACGAAGTCGGCCCGTCGCGCGGTGCGTCGACCCGCGAGCAGTGGAAGCGCTACATCTCAGGCCTTCGGCGCACCATCGACTCCGATGTCGTTCTGCGCGACTTCCCTCTCACGCCCGAGCCCGGGTCGCGTGGGGGCTCGCCTTACGGTGAGAACGCGGTCTTCGGCTACCAGCTCCCGAAAAAACACCTCGTCCTCACGTTCGACGACGGTCCTCACTCGAAGCACACCGACGCCATCCTGAAGATTCTGGAAGAGCACGGCGTCAGCGCGTACTTTTTCGCCGTCGGACGAAACCTCGGGAATGTCGCGGCGGACGGCACCGTCACCTGGACCCGGGCGAGCACCAGCAGCCGCCTGACTCACGAGGCGGGGCACTTCCTCGCGAACCATTCGTTCTCGCACCGGCAAATGCCGAAGCTCGACGACAAAGAGCGCCAGCAGGAAGTCGCCCTTACGAACCAGCTGATCGAAAAGATCTCCGGGAGCTCCGCGAGCTTCTTCCGTCCGCCCTACGGGGATACGACCCTGGAGCTCACCGAGGAGCTCGCGGACACGGGAATCACGTCCGTGCTCTGGAACATCGACTCCTGGGACTGGGGCGACCCGGTTCCCGAGTCCATCGTGGAGCGCGTCATCGAGCGGGTCGAGAAGGCGGAGCGAGGGATCCTGTTGTTCCATGACGTCCACAAGCAGACGGTCGCGGCGCTCCCGGGTATCCTCGACGCTCTCGCGGCGCGGGGATACTCGTTCGCAACGCTCGAGGGGACGCCCGCACCCGCTCCCAAGGTGATTACCGGGCTCGAACGACCCCGCTCCCTCGCCTCCGGAGCCGGGGACGAGACCGTTCGACCCGGCTACTACGAAAAGAGCTTCGCCCTCATCGTCGGTATCAACGACTATCAGAGCTGGCCGCGACTCCAGTACGCCGTGAACGACGCCACCGCGATCGAATCCACCCTCGTCGAGCACTTCGGGTTTGCTCGGGAGAACGTGATCCGGCTCATCGACCGCGAAGCGACGCGGGAGCGAATCGTCCAGGCCCTCGGAGGGACTCTTGCCGACGCCCGCCGTGTCGGTCCGGACGACCGGGTGCTGGTCTTCTTCGCGGGACACGGCGCGACGAGGAAGCTCCCCTCCGGCAAGGAGCTCGGGTACATCATCCCGGCGGACGCGGAGCTCGACTCTTATCCGGTGCGCTCCATCAGCATGACCGAGCTCAAGGACTTCTCGGAGCTCATCCCGGCGAAGCACGTCTACTTCGTCATGGACTCCTGTTACAGCGGCCTCGCGCTGACTCGTGGAGGCGGCGGAAGTTACGTCGAGGAGGTCACCGACCGGCGGGCCCGGCAAATCCTGACCGCGGGCGGGGCAGACGAGATCGTCGCCGACAACGGGCCCGCGGGCCATTCCATCTTCACCTGGACGCTTCTCCAGGGTCTACAGGGGCTCGCCGACCTCGACGGAAATGGCGTTCTCACCGCGACGGAGCTCGGGGCATTCGCCGCGCCCATCGTGTCGAAGTTCTCGAGCCAGACGCCTGCTTTCGGCAACCTCGAGGGAAGCGAGGGGGGAGAGTTCGTGTTCTCGCTCGAGCTCGAGAACCTGTCGCAGATGAGCCGGGCGCTCGACCGTGAGGCGATGGCGGTGAGCGCCGAGCTCGAGAGTCTCCAAAGAGAGCTCACCTCCAAGCTGGAGCGAAACCTGGAGCTTCGAAAGCAAGTCGAAGCACTCCGGAGCTCGGGCCCGGTCGAGACTTCCGAGCTCTCCCACGAGGAGAGGCTCGCGCAGGCGAACCGCCACCACGCGCTGGGGCTCCAGTACTTTCGGGAGGAGCGACACGATCTCGCGCTTCGCGAGCTCGAGGAGGCGATCCGGCTCAATCCGGGCAACCCGACGATCGTCAACAACTACGGGTTCGTTCTCTATCGACTGGGCCGCTTCGAAGAGTCGCTCAAGTGGTTCGAAAAAACCATCGCCCTCGACCCCGGCCGCGCCGTCGTCTATCTGAACCTCGCCGACGCCCTGTGGACGCTCGGTCGTGAGGACGAAGCCCGGCCCCGCTACGGTCGCTACCTCGAGCTCTGGCCGTCCTCACCGCGCCGGGAGGAGATCGAGCGCCTGATCGGGAACATTCCACGCTAGCAACTAACTAAGACTCGAGGCGGAAGTGCTGGCGGATTCGGTAGCGGAGGCGCACAGGACGGCCGTCGCGTGATGGCGGCTCGAAGCGCCACTCGGAAACCGCTTTCAGAACGGCTTCGTCGAGGATCGAGCCTCCGGATTCGACTACCTGGAGCTCTTCGGGGATACCGGTCTCGGAGATCACCATCGAGACGGTCACGATCCCGCTCACCTTGCGCTTGCGAGCGGCTTCGGGGTAACGGGCGAACTCGCCGGAAATCTTCCTCGGCGGGTTGACGCCTGGCTCCCCGAGCTCGGCGACCCGAGGAGGGGGCGCGCTCTCCGGTGTCTTGGACGCCGGCCGAGGCACGGCGACGGGATTCAACCGAGCCACGTAGTGCAGGCTTTCCCCGAGACGAGCCTCGACCCGGGTGCGGAACGATTCGTGCCCGCGGTGGCGGACCTCGACCTGGTGGATGCCTTCCTCGAGAGCGAGCTCCGTTAGAGGAGTGCGACCGACCGCTTTGCCGTCCACGAGAACCGCGGCGGGAGACGGCGTGCTCGTGACCGAGAGGAGCGCCCGCGCGGGCTGAAGGGCAAAGACCAGGGGCGCCGCGTCGGGTGCGGGCGTCACTACCTCCGTGGACCGCACGAATCCCTCCTTGACGACCGCGATCTGGTGCTCCCCCGGGGAGAGATCTTCCAGAGTCATGGGTGTGGCTCCGACGGCAACTCCGTCGACCCAGACGGTCGCCCCAGAAGGGGAGCTATCCACCTCGAGAGTGCTCGAAGCGGGAGCGGCCCAGAAGAGCCATGAGGCCACTCCGAGCGCGAGCGCCGCTGCGGGGACCGCGAGAAGAGAACGGCGTCCCCTGGTCGGGGCTGTCGGTCTCGGGCGCCGCTCAGTGGTACTCGCGCTCGGTCGGAGCGCGGTCTGAAGGGACGCCAACGTATCGCCCTCTTTACTCTCCTCCGGGACGGCGACGGTTCGGCGTCGGGTAGACGGCTCGGGAACCCCATGGGGCCCATAAGGCCCATAAGGCCCATATGGGGCGATGAGAGAAACGATCGCCTCCAGCTCTTTCAGGTTGAGTTCGGTGACGAAGCCGGCGGCGTCCGAGAACCTCTCTTCCGGGAGCTTCGAGAGCGCCCGTTCGAAGAGCTCGTCGTAGCGCAGCGGGAGCGCGGCGTTGAAGTGGCGGGGCGGCACTGGAGATTCGTGCACCACCTGGTGAAGGAGCGTCGTGATGTTCTTCCCCGCGAAGGGCCGAGCTCCGGTGAGCATCTCGTAGGTCACGACCGCAAGCGCGTAGAGATCGGCCTTTGGAGTGGGCTCGAACCCCTGGATCTGCTCCGGAGCCATGTAGGCGGGCGACCCGAGGGACTGTCCGGCGCGGGTGAGCACCGTGGTGTCGAGGTGAGCGAGACCGAAGTCCATCAACTTGGGAATTCCCCGGTCGGTCAACATGATGTTGGCGGGCTTGACGTCCCGGTGGACGACGCCGCGCTTATGGGCGTAATCGAGAGCGGCGGCGATGGGCGCGACGATACCGAGGGTCTCGTCGAGCGACAGGGGACTCTTGCCGGCGACGTGCGCCTGGAGCGTCTCGCCCTTGACCAGCTCCATCACGAAGAAGCTGTCGCCCACGTCGAAGATGGTGACGATGTTGGGGTGGTTCAGCTTGCCCGCAGCCTGAGCCTCGCGGCGGAAGCGGCCTAGAATCTCCTCCTGCTGCCGCCTGGGGAACTCCTCGAGGTTCAGGCTCTTGATGGCGACTTCACGGCCCACGAGCGGGTCTCGCGCCCGGTAGACCTTACCCATGGCGCCCCGCCCCAGCTCGGCGAGAATCTCGTAGCGCCCGAGACGAGTCGGAATCATGGAAAACGGGGTCCCCCAACCCGGACGATATGGTATCCCAACCGACCCCGGGCGGTATACTCGTCCCCATGCCGGCAATGACGCCAATGACGCCAATGACGCCAATGACGCCAATGACGCCAATGGCGCCAATGACGCCACTGACGCCAATGATCCCAATTCGCACAA
>Ga0184637_10002475_pt1 | contig 11905 bp, 8 predicted proteins | sample PLM3_127_b2_FD_133143 | JGI IMG/M metagenome (GOLD analysis project Ga0184637, IMG submission 133143) | Groundwater sediment microbial communities from an aquifer in East River, Colorado, USA - PLM3_127_b2 | ecosystem: Environmental > Terrestrial > Soil > Riparian zone | place: USA: East River...
TTCACCTGCGTCGCCGTCATCAGACTGTGCTTCCGCCGCAGCGGCCAGCCGCTAAGGCCGGCCGCCACCGCGGCCTTCGCAACCCCTCCGAAGTGCTGCTTGAGCGGGATCCGGTACCGCTGCAGCGGCTTGCGTGAGAAGTCGGCGAGCGTCGCGTCCGGGTGCGTGCGAGTCACGAGCGCCCAGGCGGCCAGCAGGCCGTCGACGCACTTCTCGGGAACCAGCCGGCCGGCGTAGATCGCGAGCGGCGCGTCGGGAAGGCCCAGCCGTGCGCGCAGCGCCGCGCGCGCCCGCGGCTCGGCGGGCCGGAAGCGATTCGTGTCTACCCCGTTCGGGATCGCGCAGCGCCGCGCCGCCGGGACGCCCAGCGCGTCGAGCTCGCCGTCGATCTCGCCGCTGATCGAGACGAAGCGGTCGATTCCGCGCGCCAGCGCCGCGGCGCGTTGCGCGCCGAACGGCTTGTGGCGTAGCCGCACGGCGTCGCCCAGGTTCCCGCCCCGCAACACCTTGACCACCGTCGGCACACCCAGCACCCGCCGCGCCAGCAGCGCGACGGCGGCCGGCGAGAACAGACTGTACGCGTGCAGCACGTCGGGGCGCGAGCGCAGCAGTCGGGCGCACGCCGCGGCGGCGAAGCGGGCGGAAGCAAAGGCGCCGGCCCTGCCGAGGCGATGGACCGGAACGCCCGCGATCCGCTCGAAGCCGGGCAGGCCGGGCACCGCGCGCGTCCACACCTCGACCGCGACGCCCGCGGCGCAGAGCAGCGGGGCGACCGCAGCGATCTGCCGCTGCGCTCCCCCGGTGATCGGGTGGTATTCGAGGATCAGCATCACGACGCGCACGGGGTCTCCTCGCACGCGCCGGTCGGCGCGGCGCCCGGGCGCCGGCCCACCACCTCGGCATACAGCGCCATGTGCCGGTCGGCCCAGACTCGCGACCCGAAGTGCGCGAGCACCCGGGCGCGACCGCCCGCGCCGAGCCGCCGCCGCTGCGTGGGGTCGGCCAGCAGCGCGGCGATCGCGCGCGCGAGTGCTTCGGGTTGTTGCGGCGGCACCAGCAGGCCGGAATCGGAGTCGAGCACGCGCGGAACGTCGCCGACGTCGGTTGCGACGACCGGCAGACCCGCGGCCATCGCCTCCAGCATGGCAACCGGCGAGCCTTCCCAATGAGACGAGCTGGCGTAGAGATCGCTCGCGCCGAGCAGGCGCGGCACGTCGGAGCGCAGGCCGAGCAGTTGCGCGCGATCGGAGAGCCCGAGCTGCTCGATCTCGCGCGCGAGTCGGCCCTCGAGACGCCCTCGGCCGACGATCCGGAGCTGCGGCGCAGGGCGGGTCGCGGGCAGCGCGGCGAACGCGCGCAGCAGGTCGCTGAACGCCTTCTGCGGCACCAGCCGCCCGATCGCCAGCACGAGCGGTGCGCCGTCGGAGATGCCCAGCTCGCGGCGGGTCGCCGCGCGCTCGGCCGCGCTCGGGATCTGCGCCACGCCGACCGCGTTCGGGATCACGTCGATCGCGCGCGCGCCGAGTGCATCGCCGTGCGCTCGGGCCGTCTCCCAGCCGACCGCGATCACGCGATCGACGACGTGGCGCAGGATCCAGCTCTCGGCGATCTGCAGCACGCGGCGCACCCGATCGCTGCGCTCGGTGTTGTGCAGTGTGGCTACGACCGGCGTTCCCGAAAGCCAGCCGACGATGCCGGCGAGGATCGTCGAGCGGACGAGGTGCGCGTGGATCAGGTCGAAGCGCTCGGCGCGGATGAAGCGCAGCACCGCGCGCGCGCGACGCAGGTTGGCGAACGAGGCCGCCGGAAAGCAGACGACGCGCACGCCGCGCTCGCGCAGCGCGGCGACGGCCGACGGGGGGTCCGGGTTCAGCGTGATCACGGTGAGCTCGACGGCCGCCGGATCGAGCGACTCGGCGAACGTGGACTGCAGGCGCTCGGCGCCGCCGCCGAGGCGCACACGGTCGATTAGCTGCGCGATCCGCACGCGCGAGCCTGCTCGTGCCTCGAAAGCACTCATGCCCACACCTCGCGGTGGCCGAGCGCCGGCGCGGCGACCGGCGCGGGCGGCGCCAGCGCGCGCACCGCCAGCGCGATCCCGACCAGCACCCAGAAGAAGCGCGGGTAGCTGAGGTGCAGGAACACGGACCCGAGCAGATAGCCTGCGAACGCGATGCCGATTCCGGTGGAGAGATGCGCGAGATCGGTGTCGCCGCTGGCGCGGAACGCGTCGCGCGCGCGCCGGACCCCGACCCCCGCGAACCCGAGCAGGCCGCAGAATACCCCCAGCCCGACCAGGCCATTCTCCGCCGCCACCTCGAGATACAGGCTGTGCGCCTGCCGCTCCTCGCGGCGTCCATCGAGTGCGATCGCCTGCGCGTACTTCGTGTAGTGGACCTCGTAGTTTCCGGAGCCGACCCCGAGCAGCGGGTGATCGCCGAACATCTGCGCCGCGGAGCGGAACTCGGACAGGCGGCCGCGGATCGCCGAGTCGTCGACGTGGCGACCGCGCAAGCCTTCCCAGGCCTGCGCGAAGCTGCCCATCCGCTCCAGGTAGCCCGCCGGCGCGAGCCACAGCGCGACCAACGCGACGGGTGCTGCGGCGATCAGGATCCTCGGCCACTTCGGCGCCGAGAGCAGCATCAGGAACGCGACCGCGCCGAGCGCCAGCAATCCTCCACGCGAGTAGGTACAGGCGACCGCCGCGACGATGGCGACGAGCGCCATGCCGGCGACCGCGCGCGCGGCGAGCGCGCGCGCGTGGAGCAGGCGGTCCGCCGCGAGCGGCACCAGCGACACCAGGATCAGCGCGAAATAGTTGGTGGACAGCGGCCCGGCGCTGCGCAGCCCGTGCGTCTCGCCGAGCAGGTTGCGCAGCTCGACGCGCGCAAAGCCGCCGTAGGTCGAGCCGAAGTTGCCGGTGAGCCGCTGGTGCAGCGTCAGCGAAGCGAGGAACAGGCCCGCCCCGATCAGCGCCCACACGACCGGCGCGAGCTGATCGCGGCGGCGCAGGAAGAGCGTCAGGATCAGCACGATGAACACCGCGTCGAGGTGGTCGAGCAGCCCCGCCGCGGTGCGCGTCGAATCGATGGCATAGAGAAACGATGCTGCGCTGACCACGCCCCAGGCGGTGAGCCACCACAGCGCGCTCCGCCAGCCGCTGCCGAACGCCTCGGCGAACAGCGTGTGCCGCACCAGCGCCAGCACGACGAGCGCCGGCGCCAGGATCATGAATAGCGACGGGAGACCGTACTCCGCGCGCAGCGCGTCGGGCATGTGCGCGTAGATCACCGCCGAGAAGTACGGTGCGGCCCAGGCTGGGCGCAGCGCGCAGACGACCGCGCCGGCCAGGATGAACGCCAGCGCGAGCAGCGCGATCGGGTGCATCAGCGCTCCTCCGCCGACAGGGCCGGGGCGATGCCCGCGGCGGTCCGGCGCTCCGGCACCCAGACGCGGTGGCGACGCCCGCGCGCGACGTCGACCAGCGCGACCAGCCCGGCGACGAGTGCGAGGTCGAGATAGAGCGGCAGCGCGAGCCGCCGTGAGCGCCCGAGGCGCGTACCGCGCAGACACCACCCGGCCAACGCCGCCGCGTGGATTGCGCCCTGAACCGCGGCGGCGGCGGCGAAGAACCCGCGCTCCGGGGTCAGCGCGAGCGACGTCGCGAACGACAGCGCGATCGGAATGCCGAGCACCCGGCGCAGGATCTTGTGCGTGAAGAGCTGCAGCGCGTAGAAGCCGTGCCGCCTGGGGTCGAGCAACGCGCGCCGCGCCCACACGCTGGCCAGCCCGCGCCCGGCCACGCGCACCTTGCGGCGGAACTCGGCGCCGGGGGAATCGGCGACGGGTCCGGTCGCTACCGCGTCCTCCGCGAACCACAGCCGCCGCCCGGCGGCGATCGCGCCGGTCGATACGTAGAAGTCGTCGGTGACGCCGTCGGGGACCGGCTCGAAGTGATCGGCGCGAATCGCGTAGAGCTGGCCGGTGGCGGACGTCATGCTGCCCGCGCGGCACTCGAGCCGCTTCCAGGCGCGCTCGAAGCTCCAGTAGGCGCGCTCGCCGTCGCCGCCGGTGCCGGCGTAGCGGAAGTCGCCGCCGACCGCGCCGATCGCGGCGTCGGTCAGCGGTGCGACCAGGCGCCGCAGCGCGTCGGGCGCGAGCATGCTGTCGGCGTCACTGAACACCAGGACCTCGCCGGTCGCGGCGCGCACCGCCGCGTTCAACGCGGCGTTCTTGCCGAGCCGAGGCAGCGGGAGCACCGTGCGGCGCGGGCCGGCCTCCACGCCGCGCCACAGCGCCGCCGCGCGCTCGGCGGTGCCGTCGTCGGAGCCGTCGGACGCGACGATCAGCTCGAGCCGATCGGCGGGATAGTCGAGCGCCGCGGTGTTCGCGAGCTTCGCGTCGATGACGTCGATCTCGTTGTGCGCGACGATCACGTAGCTCACGCGCGGGAGCGCGCCGGTCGGGTGCGGCGCAGGTGCTTTGCGCAGCGCGCGCAGCGCGAGCACGAGCGGCCAGCCCGCGACGGTGTAGACCACGAGCGCGGCCGACGCCCAGAACAGAGCGACGAGCAAAGCACTCATCCCGACGCCTCGCGCGCCTCGGCCGCGGATAGCGCCGCGGGCCGCGCGGCGGGCGAACGCGCGCCGATCTGCGCGATGAACAACCCGCACAGCGCGTCGGCGCTGCGCTCGAGATCGAAGAGCTGTTGCACGCGCTGCCGGCCCGCCGCGCCGAGGCGCTGCCGCAGCGCCGGGTCTCCGGCAAGACGCGCGAGCGCGTCGGCCAACGCCCGGGCGTCCCCGGGCGGGATCAGCAAGCCCGAGCGCTCGTGCAGGACGAGCTCCGGAATGCCCGACAGCGCGCTCGCCACCACCGGCCGCTCGAGCGCCATCGCCTCCATCAGCGAGACCGGGATGCCGTCCTGGCGACCGGTCGCGGTGACGATACTCGGCTGTGCCACCGCCGTCGCGCCCGCGACCAGCGCCCGCACGCGCTCGCGCGGCTGCGCGCCGTGCAGCACCACGCGCCGGCCGAGCCCGCGCGCGGCGACCTGCGCCGCCAGCGCGGCGCGGTCGCGACCGGCGCCGACCAGGTCACAGTGCACGTCGATGCCGCGCTGGACGAGTGCGGCGCAGGCCTCGATCAGCACGGCCTGGCCCTTCTTCGGCTCGAGCCGCGCGACGCACGCGATCCGGAATCGCCCGTCCGCCGGCTGCGCGGGCGCGCGGAGCTCGGCGGTGCGCACGCCGCAGTGCACCACCTCGATCCGCGGCGCGGTGTCGCCGAGCAGCGCGCGCAGGAAGCGCCGGTTGTACTCCGAGATCGTGACCAGGAATGCCGCGTCGCGCGCCTTCTCGGCGAGCCACGTCTGCTGCACGAACAGGTCGTCGGCGTGGGCCGTGAAGCTGTACGACAGGCCCGTGAGCCGGTGCACGACCCACGCGCCGAGTGCCGGATGCGTCGCCCAGTGCGCATGGACGTGGGCCGCGCCGCTGCGCTCGATGCGCAGCGCGTAGAGCGAGGCGAGCGCCACGACCGCGATCGCGCGCGCGAACAGCCGCGGCGAGCGGCGATGACCCCACAGCACGCGCGCCCAGGTGGCGAGCAGCGCGCGCGGAGATCGCACCAGCCACGTGAGCTGCGCGAGCCAGAGCCCAGGGGTGGCGAGCGAGGCGACCTGACAGCGCCTCGTCAGCGGCGCCGCCTCGGGGTGCGATACCGCTTCGCGCTGGCGCACCAGCGCGAACAGCTCGACGGATACGCCCCGGCGCTCGAGCGCGAGGATCTCGTCGACGATGAAGGTCTCGGAGACCTTCGGGAAGCGCGAGACGAGGTACGCGACCTTCACGGTGCCGGCGCCGCCTCCCAGGCCGGGCGCCGCCGGTCGAGCGCGCCGCGGATCGCCGCCAGCGCGGTGATCACGAAGCGCCGCGCGAGCAGGCGCAGCGCGAGCCCGTACACGAGCGCGCCGAGCGCCACGCCGGCCGCGAGCGCGAGCGCGGCGGGCTGCCCGGAGAGCGGTGCGCGCAGCGCCAGCACCGCGGCCGCCATCGCGGCGCACGCCGCCAGCACCGGGACGAGACGGGCCAGCGCGGTGCCGACCGGCAGCGCGAAGATGGCGCGCGCGACCGCGAGCTCGATCCCCATCATCGCGAGTGCTGTGCCGGCCTGCGCCCATCCAACCGCCGCCGCGCTGCCGCCAACGGCCGCGGCGCCGTAGAGCGCAGGCAGCGCGATCGCGGCGCGGACCAGCCCGAGCCGAGTCAGCACGTCGGGTCGACCGAGCGCCTTGTACAGGTCGCCGATGTTGAACGACACCGAAACGAACAGCGCGTACAGGCAGATCGGCAGCACCACCGGCACGACGTCCAGCCACTTCTCCGAGAACGCGGTGATCACGATCGGCTCCGCGAGCAGCGCGAGGCCGATCGCGAGCGGCGCAGTGACCGCGACGACGTAGCTCGTCGTGGTGACGAACGCGTCGCCGACCGCGGCGCGCTGTTCACGCAGCTTCGCGTAGATCGGCAGCAGCACCTGACTCAGCACGGCGACCAGGTTGCGGATCAGCAGGTCGGGTAGCCGGAACGCCAACACGTAGACGCCCAGCACGGTCGCGCCCAGCACGCGCCCAACGATCAGGTAGTCGAGGTTGCGCACCGCCGCGCCGAGGGTGTTCACGGCCACCAGATGGCCGCCGAACGGAATCAGCGCGGCGGCCGCACCGCGGTCGAATAGCAAGCGCGGGCGCCACCCGAGCACGACCCAGTACACGGGGACCGCTGCGAGCGCGCCGCCCAGCGTTCCGCCGATCAGCGCCCAGGCTCCGGCGCCGGCGAACGCGAGCGAGATCGACGTGATGCCCTTGACCAGCGAGCGCGTGAGCTCCGGGGCCACACTGCGCCGGAACGCCAGCCGCTTGCGCATCCGCGCAGCGTGCACGTTCGAGAGCGCCTCGATCGGGAACACGAGCGCCATCGCGCGCGTCACGTGCACCGCGCGCGGGTCGCCGAACAGGTGCTCCGACAACGGCGCCAGCAACCACACGAGCGCGGTGCCAGCGACGGCGGCCGCGAGCCCGAGCCAGAAGCCGGTGCTCGCGAAGCGCTCGTCGTCGGCGTGGTAGATGATCGCCGGCCCGAGCCCGAGCGCCGGCACCGCGCTGAACATCGCGATCAGCGTCAGCGCGTAGGCCGCCACGCCGAAGTCGTCGGGATCGAGCAGCCGCGCGAGCACGATCGTCGACACGAACAGCATCGCCTTGCCACTGAGCTCGGACGCGAAGCGCCAGCCCGCACCGCGCAGCGTCGCGGTCGCGACGTCGGACGCTCGCGTGCCCGCTTCGCTTGCGCTCACGCTCAACATCCACCGCGCGGGTGGAACACCTCGCGGGCGGTGCGGATCAGGATCCGGAGATCGAGCCACAGGGTGCGCCGATCGATGTAGGCCGTGTCGAGCCGAAGCCGTTCGTCGAAATCGGTGCGCGCGCGGCCCTCCACCTGCCACAGCCCGGTCACGCCGGGCACCACGTCGAGGCGCGCCGTCTGCCAGATCTCGTAGGTCTCGGCGCCGAACGAGGTCGGCCGGGGCCCCACCCACGACATCTCGCCGCGCAGCACGTTCAACACCTGGGGTAGCTCGTCGAGGCTGCTCTTGCGCAGGAACCGGCCGAGGCGCGTGATGCGCGGATCGCCCGCGATCTTGAAGTCGGGCCACCGGAGCTGATTCAGGTGCGCGTAGTCGCCCTTCCGCTGCTCGGCATCCGGAACCATCGTGCGAAATTTGTACATTCGAAAACGCCGGCCGCCGCGACCCGTGCGCGTCTGGGGGAACAGCACCGGGGCGCGTGGGGCGGTGGCCTTGATCGCGAGCGCCACCCCGAGCAGCACGGGAAGCCAGAGCGGCACGCTGGCGAGCAGCACGCCGAGATCGAACAGGCGCTTCGCGAGCGCCGCGCGCCGCCGCTCGGGCGTGCGCTCGAGGCGGCTCGGCAGCGGGCGGCGGATCAGCGCTTCGACCGGGGCGCGATTCTCGGGTGCGGCGCCGGGTCCGCCCGGCCCTTCGGCGTGGAAGAATGCGGCATCGATCAGCTCGTCGAGCACGAGTGCGTCCTCGGGAAACGTCGCTGCGCCGCCGTGAACCGCCCGCGGCGAAGCAATGGTCCCGATGCGCTGGATCAGATCCTTCGCCCCCTCGGCGCTGGTGTAGGGGCAGAACACGCCATAGAGGCCGGGACGACCCCAGCGCACCAGCAGGTCGGTACGGCGCAGCGCTGCGAGCACGTTCGGCTCGAGCTGCCCAGGTTCCGGGCAGTCGGAGCCCCTGCCGCGGGTGTCGAACGCGAGCGCGACCACGCTGAAGCTCTGTTCGTGGCGGCGGCTCAGCGCGAACAGCAGCTCGCTCAGCTCCAGCGGGGCGGGTGTCGAGACGAAGTGGGGGTGGCGGGACGATTTCAGCACAGCATCGACTCGGGCAGTGGGCTCGGTTCAGATTCTGGGGTTCCAGGGTGCCTCGATGCAACACACATACCAGTGGCGTTGCCGGGATCTCGCCGTCGGCCGAGACGACTCATCCACCTCTGTAGTGCATCGGACTGTGGCTCAGGTGATGCACTACGCCCAAAGCCGGATCACCGGTAACGTCGGCGCGAGGTTGCAGTGCGCCGCTGCGCATCGGACCCCGCCGGCTCCTGCTCGGCGCGCGGAAGACGATACGGAGAACGACCGGAGGACCCCCACACGATGAATCGACGAGTTCGAATGGGGCGGCGCTGGCTCGCGCCGGTTGCCGTGCTGGGTCTCGCGCTGGGCTGTGCCAGCCGGCCCGAGCATCTGCCGCCGGCCGACCCGCTGCCCGAGGACGCCGCCGAACCCTACGTGATCGGCGTGAACGATCGGCTGCGGATCAGCGTGTGGCAGAACGAGGCGGTCACCGTGGACGTTCCGGTGCGCCCCGACGGCAAGGTGTCGGTGCCGCTGATCAATGACATCTCGGCGAAAGGACTGACCCCGGTGCAGCTCAAGGAGGTGATCACCCGCGAGCTATCGAAGTTCGTCTCGTCACCCGAGGTGACCGTGATCGTGCTCGAGATGAAGAGCCGCTTCGTGTCGGTGGTCGGAAGGGTGGTTACCACCGCACGCGTGCCGCTGACCGAGGACTTGCGCGTGGTCGAAGCGATCGCGCTGGCCGGTGGCTTCGACGAGTTCGCCGATCGCAGCGAGATCCGCATCGTGCGCCGGCTGCCCGACGGGGGCGAGGTGGAGTATCCCTTCGACTACGACGCCTACATGCTCGGCCGGGCGCCCGGCACCAACTTCCTGCTGAAGCCCGGCGACGTGGTCTACGTGCCGGATTGATGCGCGGCCCGGCGCTGTACGGCGGGAGCGAGGGCGCAGGCCAGCGGTGAAGCTCGCGGAGCCGCACGGAGAGTGGAGCCAACACCCATGCAGCAGATCTCGCCCCGCGTGAGCGTCGGACTTCCGGTCTACAACGGCGCCCGCTATCTGGCGCGCGCGATCGAGTCGATCCTCGACCAGGACACGGCCGACTTCGAGCTGATCGTGTCCGACAACGGCTCCACGGACGATACCCCCGAGATCTGCCGGCACTTCGCGGCGCGAGACCCGCGCGTGCTGGTTCTGCGCCAGGAGCGGAATCGCGGCGCCGCGTGGAACTTCAACGAGGTCTTCCGCCGCTCCAGGGCACCGTTCTTCAAGTGGGCGGCGCACGATGACTGGTGCGAATCGTCGTATCTCCGGCGCTGCCTCGAAGTCTTCGAGCAGTCGCCGCCATCCGTCGTGCTGGTCTACCCGCGGACGCTGCTGGTCTCCGCAACCGGCGCGATCTTGATGCGCTACGAGGATCGCCTCGACATCCGCGCGCAGCGGCCGCACAGCCGGCTCTGGTCCCTCGTGCGCAGGCTGGCGCTGTGCAACGCATTGCTGGGCGTGATCCGGCGCAGTGCACTCGAGCGCACGCGCCTGGTCGGGTCGTTCTCGGCCTCCGATCGCGTGTTGCTCGCCGAGCTGGCCATGCAGGGCGAGTTCCGGGAGGTCCCCGAGTATCTGTTCTACCGGCGCCGTCACGCGGAGTCGTCCCGCTCGGCGAACAAAACCACCGAGGCGATCGATCTCTGGTTCGATCCCGAGGCACGTTCGCACCGGGCACCGCAGCTCCGATTGGTCCGCGAGCACCTCGTCTCGGTGTCTCGCGCGCCGCTCGGCCCTGCAGACCGCGCCCTGTGTGCGTTGAGCTTCCTGCTGGCGTATTCGTACACGCGCACGCGCATCCGGCTCGGAGCGGCGAGACGCCGGATGCTCGGGCGATCCGATGACGGAAGAGTCCATTAGTTCGGCCAGTAGATGTACTCGTCGCCTTCGGCGTCGGGCTCGGCCAGCGTCTTGTCGATGTTGATCGGCGATTCGGTCAGCGAGGGCCAGGCCGACTCGACCTGTGAGGCATCGTGCGCCGCGAGCGCTCGGCGCATCGCGGCGACGCGATCGGGCTCGCGCGCGGCCAGGTTGTTCTGCTCGGTGGGATCCGTACGCAGGTCGAAGAGCCAGCGGGTGCCCGGCGGCCGTTCGTTGACCGAGAGCTTCCAGCCGTCGATCAGCGCGACCCGGTAGTGGCTGGATCGCCAGAACAGCTCGCGGTGCGGCACGCCCTCGCGTTCGCCGAGGGCGAAGGGCACGAGATCGACACCGTCGATCTCCCGGTCGGCGGGGAGCGCGACGCCCGCGGCGGCCGCCGCCGTGGCGAAGATGTCGAAGCCGTGCACCGGCGCCGCGTACGGCTGCCCGGCCGGTAGCCGTGCCGGCCACTTCAGGAAGTAGGGCACGTGGATGCCGCCTTCGAAGAAGCTGATCTTCCAGCCGCGGAACGGGCGGTTCACGTCGGGCAGCCCGATGTAGTTCGGAGCGCCGTTGTCGGACGTGAAGAAGACCAGTGTGTTCTCTTCGAGGCCATGCGCGCGGAGCGCGTCCAGCACCCGCCCGACGCCGCGATCGAGCGCGCGGATCATCGCCGCGTACACGCGCAGGCGGTGATCCGCGATGTGGGAGAGCGCCTCGTAGTCCGCGCGCGTGGCTTGGAGCGGCGTGTGCGGCGCCCAGTGCGCCAGGTAGAGGAAGAACGGACGCTCCGCGTTGGCCTCGATCACCTTCACGGCCTCGTCGGTGTAGTAGTCGGTGAGGTAGCCCGCAGGCTCGAACGCTTCCCCTCCGTTGAACGACGCGGCGTGCTTGAAGGCGCGCCACAGGAAGCGGTCGATCGGATCGAAGTCCTGCATCGAGTTCACGACGTCGGGGTGATCCACCGGCAGATAGAGTCCGCTCGCCATCAGCAGGCTCTCGTCGAAGCCCTGCTGGTGAGCCGCCATGCCGTTCGTCCCGCCCAGGTGCCATTTGCCGATGTGCACCGTGTGGTAGTCGGCCTGCTTCAGCAGCTCGGCCAGCGTGATCTCCGACGCAGGCATCCCCAACGCGTCGAACTCGCTTTCCTGACCGTCGTGGCGCAGGACTGGGCGCAGCCGCCCGGGCATCCGATTCGCGAGGTGCGGCACGATACGGCTCATGCCGCCCGGAGTCGGCGTGAACTCGAAGCCAAAGCGCGTGCCGTAGCGGCCCGACATCAGCGCGGCGCGCGACGGCGCGCAGGTTCCGTTGGCGGAATAACCCGAGGTGAAGCGGACGCCGTCTCGCGCCAGCGAGTCGATGCTCGGCGTCGGCACGCTGCCGCCCGCGACCCCTCCGCCGGCGAAGCTGAGATCGTTCCAGCCGAGGTCGTCCGCCATGATCAGCACGATGTTCGGCGGCCGCTCGCTGGGCGCGCGACCGGCGGGATCGGGGCCGCGGTCCCAGACGACCGGACGGTTCGGGCCCACCGGCATGCGGCGCTGGGCCGCGAA
>Ga0184637_10002476_pt1 | contig 11905 bp, 12 predicted proteins | sample PLM3_127_b2_FD_133143 | JGI IMG/M metagenome (GOLD analysis project Ga0184637, IMG submission 133143) | Groundwater sediment microbial communities from an aquifer in East River, Colorado, USA - PLM3_127_b2 | ecosystem: Environmental > Terrestrial > Soil > Riparian zone | place: USA: East River...
CATCTCGTCGAGGATGCGCGAGACCTCGACCTCGTCGAGCGCGCGCACCAGATCGAGGAGTGCCTCGTCGTCGAGCTCGGGGAGCACCTCACCGGCCCGGTCCTGGGGGAGCGTGCGGAGGATGGCGACCTGGTCGGCCAGGGGCAGCTGGTGGAGTACCGCGGCGATGTCGGCCGGATGCGCCTCTTCCACCAGGGTGTGGTCGCGAAGATCTGCCGTCCCCTTGGCGAGGTTCTTCGCCGCGTCGAGCAGACGGTCGCTGTCGTTCATCGCTGACGTTGACTTGCGGGCGCCCTGCTGACGACGTCAGGGCGCGTCCATCTCCGGTCGCCCCGATGAAGGGGGCCGGTGTGCGTTCTGCGCGGTTCATCGTAGCGCACGGGGTTGACGCGGTCACGCCGCGTGGTTGTCATCGACACCGACCACCTCGCCGTTGGCACCGCCGGCGACGTGCGGCGACTATCGGGTGTCGAGGGCGCGATTGAGCGCGAGCACGTTGACGCGCGGCTCGCCGAGGAAGCCGAGCTGACGGCCTTCGATGTGCCGCTCGACCAGGCCGCGCACGACCTCTTCGCTGAGCCCGCGGGCCCGAGCCACTCGCCGGAGCTGGTAGAAGGCGCCCGCCGGGCTGATGTGCGGATCGAGACCGCTCCCCGACGCCGTCACCAGATCGACCGGGACCGGAGCGGCGTTCCCGGGATCCGCCGCGCGCAGGGTTTCCACGCGCCCCTTCACCGCGTCGCGCAGCGCGGGGTTGGTCGGGCCCAGATTCGAGCCGGAAGAGGCGGCCGCGTTGTACGGATACGGCGAGGTCGTCGAGGGGCGACCCCAGAAGTACCGGGGATCATCGAACGGTTGCCCGATGAGCGAAGACCCCACGACCTTGCCGTCCTTGATGATCAGACTTCCGTTCGCCTGCCGAGGGAAGAGTATCTGCGCCACTCCGGTCACGACCAGCGGATAGACGAGCCCCGTGAGCACCGTCAGCACGAGGGTCAGGAGAATGGCCGGTCGAAGATAGGCCAGCATGCCGCGACTCCTTTCTCAGGCCAGTCTCAGGGCGACCAGCAGCATGTCGATCGCCTTGATTCCGATGAACGGGATGATGATTCCCCCCACGCCGTAGATCCAGAGGTGGCGGCGCAGGAGCGCACTGGCGCCGATGGGCCGGTACCGGACACCGCGCAGCGAGAGCGGGACGAGAGCCAGGATGATCAGCGCGTTGAAGATCACCGCCGAGAGGATGGCGCTGTGAGGCGTGGCCAGGCGCATGATGTTCAGCGCCTCCAAGGCCGGGTAGGTCGTGGCGAAGGCCGCCGGGATGATGGCGAAGTACTTGGCCACGTCGTTGGCGATGCTGAAGGTCGTGAGCGCCCCCCTGGTCATCAGCATCTGCTTGCCGGTCTCGACCACTTCCAGAAGCTTGGTGGGATTCGAGTCGAGGTCCACCATGTTGCCCGCTTCCTTCGCCGCCTGGGTGCCGCTGTTCATGGCCACCGCCACGTCGGCCTGGGCCAGGGCGGGCGCGTCATTCGTCCCGTCACCGGTCATGGCGACCAGACGTCCCTCGGCTTGCAGATCGCGGATCAGCTTCAGCTTTGCTTCTGGCGTGGCCTGCGCGAGGAAGTCGTCCACGCCGGCCTCGGCGGCAATGGCCGCCGCCGTCAACGGGTTGTCGCCGGTGATCATGACCGTCTTGATGCCCATCCGACGAAGCTCGGCGAAGCGCTCCCTGATCCCCCCCTTGACGATGTCCTTCAGCTGGACCACGCCGAGTACCTTGGCTCCGTCCGCGACAGCCAGGGGCGTTGCCCCGCCCTTGGCGATGCTGTCGACCAGCGCGCGGACCGTGAGCGAGTACTCGCCACCCAGGCGCACCACGTGAGCCTCGATGGCGTCTGGCGCTCCCTTGCGGATCTGGTGTCCGTTGAGGTCCACCCCGCTCATGCGCGTCTGGGCCGTGAAGGCGATGAATTTCGCCCGGAGCTTCTCGACATCGCGTTCGCGTATGCCGTACTTCTCCTTGGCCAGGACGACGATGGAGCGCCCTTCCGGGGTCTCGTCCGACAGAGAGGCGAGCTGGGCGGCATCGGCCAGGGCCTGTTCGGTGACGCCCTGCGCAGGCAGAAACGCGGTGGCCTGTCGGTTGCCGAGCGTGATGGTGCCTGTCTTGTCGAGGAGGAGGACGTCCACGTCACCGGCCGCCTCCACCGCTCGGCCCGAGGTGGCGATGACGTTGGCCTGGATCATGCGATCCATGCCCGCGATGCCGATGGCGGACAGCAGGGCGCCGATGGTCGTGGGGATCAGGCAGACGAGCAGCGCCACGAGCACGGTGACGGTCACCGGGGTTCCCTGGCCGGCCGTCTGGACGCTGTAGATCGAGTACGGAAGGAGGGTCGCCGTCGCCAGAAGGAAGATGATGGTCAGGCCCGCCAGCAAGATGTCGAGGGCGATCTCGTTCGGGGTCTTCTGGCGCTTGGCTCCCTCCACCAGCGCGATCATGCGATCGAGAAATGCCTCGCCGGGGTTGACGACCACCCGGACGATGAGCCAGTCGGACAGGACGAGGGTGCCCCCGGTGACCGAACTGCGGTCGCCGCCGGCCTCCCGGATCACGGGCGCGCTCTCGCCGGTGATGGCGCTCTCGTTGACCGAGGCGACTCCTTCGACGATCTCTCCATCGGCCGGGATGACGTCACCGGCCTCCACGAGGAAGAGATCTCCCTTGCGCAGGGACGTCGCAGGAACCGCGGTGAAGGGGGCGCCGCGCTTGGCGCTGGAGAGGCGCTTGGCCTGGACCTCCCGGCGTGCCTTGCGCAGCGATTCCGCCTGCGCCTTGCCGCGGCCTTCCGCCATGGCTTCCGCGAAGTTCGCGAACAGCACCGTGAACCACAGCCAGATCGACACGGCGAAGATGAAGCCGGCCGGCGCCTCGCCCCGGCCCACGAGGGCCTGGAGCCACAGCAGTGTGGTCAGGATGGAACCCACGTACACCACGAACATGACGGGGTTCCGGACCTGGCGCCGTGGCGTCAGCTTGCCGAACGAGTCGAGCGTGGCCTGCCACCGAATCGCGCGATCGAACAGGGGACGCTTCTTGCTCTCAATCATTGGTTGGACCTCACTTCGCGGCGACCATGATCAGGTGCTCGACGATTGGTCCCAGCGCCAGCGCGGGGATGAACGTCAGGGCGCCCACCAGGATCACGACGCCGACCAGCAGGGTGGCAAAGAGGGGGGTATGCGTGGGCAGCGTCCCGGGGCCGGCGGGCACGATCTTCTTCCGGGCCAGGGACCCCGCGATGGCCAGGGTCGGGATGGCCAGCCAGTACCGCGCGAAGAGCATCGCGAAGCCGAGCGCCGTGTTGTAGAAGGGGGTGTTCGCGCCGAGGCCGGCGAAGGCACTGCCGTTGTTGTTGCCGGCCGACGAGAACGCGTAGAGCACCTCGCTGAAGCCGTGGGCGCCCGGGTTGAAGATCGTCGCCCGCCCTCCCGGCGCCACCACCCCGACCGCCGTCCCGATCAGCACGACCGCCGGTGGGATCAGGATGACGAGCGAGGCCATCTTCATCTCGTAGGCCTCGATCTTCTTGCCGAGGTACTCGGGCGTACGTCCCACCATCAGGCCGGCGACGAAGACGGCGATGATGGCGAAGACGATCATGCCGTAGAGCCCGGAGCCTACCCCGCCGTATACCACCTCGCCGAGCTGCATCAGCCACATTGGCACCAGGCCGCCAATGGGGGTGTACGAGTCGTGCATCGAATTCACCGAACCGTTCGATGCCGCGGTCGTCGCCGTGGCCCACAGTGCCGAGTTGGCGATGCCGAAGCGGGTCTCCTTGCCCTCCATGTTGCCGCCCGCCTGGAGATCGCTCGCGGTGTGATCGACGCCGAGGTAGGCCAGGGTGTTGCCCCGCTGCTCGGCAACGACGCAGACGGCGAGAAGGACCACGAAGATGGCCGTCATGGCGGCCAGGACCGCCCATCCTTGGCGCGTGTCCTTGACCATCACCCCGAACGTGTAGCAGAGCGCCGCCGAGATGAGCAGGATCACCAGCACTTCGATGAAGTTCGCGAGGGGCGTGGGGTTCTCGAAGGGGTGCGCCGAGTTGACGTTGAAGAAGCCCCCGCCGTTGGTGCCGAGCTGCTTGATCATGATCTGCGAGGCGGCGGGCCCGACCGCGATGACCTGCTCGGTGAGCTTGGTCTTCTTGGTCTTGGGCTGACCCTTCTCGTCCAGGACCGGCTTGCCCTGGTCGTCGGTCACCGGTTCGTCGTACTCGACGGCCTGGAGGACCGCGGCCTTCTCGTAGGGCCTGAAGTTCTGCACCACTCCCTGGGAGACGAGCACGAGTGCGCCCACGAACGCCAGGGGCAGCAGGATGTAGAGGGTCGTGCGGGTGAGGTCCACCCAGAAGTTGCCGATCGTCTGGGCGGAACGGCGAGCGAGCCCCCGGATCAGCGCGACCAGCGTGGCCATGCCGGCGGCGGCGGAGACGAAGTTCTGGACGGTGAGGCCGAGCATCTGGGTGAGGTAGCTCATCGTCGTCTCGCCGCCGTAGCCCTGCCAGTTCGTGTTCGTGGCGAAGCTCACCGCAGTGTTGAAGGACGAGTCCGGGGAGACGGCGCCGAAGGCCTGGGGGTTCAGGGGTAGCACGCCCTGCACTCGTTGCAGTAGATAGACGATCAGGAGTCCCACCAGGTTGAAGAGCATCATCGCGAAGGCGTAGCCCTTCCAGCCCATCTCGACGTGTGGCGCGATTCCGCAGATCCGATAGATCAGCCGCTCGAGCCAGCCGAGGACGCGCTCCAGCGCCACGCGTTTGCCCTCGTAGACCCGCGCCATGTAGGCCCCGAGCGGCTTGGCGAGCACCAAGAGGACGATGACGTAGAATGCGAGCTGCACATACCCGTTGGCACTCATGCGAAGAGCTCCGGCTTCAGCAAAGCCAGGACGAGATAGACGAGCAGGCCGAGTGAAACGATCCCGCCGATCACATAGAGCATTGGCATGGCCGCCTCCTACAACCGGTCACACAGCCTGATGAATGCCCAGGACAAAGCGAAGAAGCCGAGCGCGAGGCTCACGTAGAGCACGTCGTTCATTGCCGACCCCCATTCGTTTGGCCACGAGTCCCACTGCACGGTTCCTGCTCCCACTTCGCGACACCACGGGCCACCCGGCGCACGAGTCATGCCATACCGCGAACTTCGCCGTATGCCTTCGGCCGGATATTGCCGCTGAATCATTGAGACGCTCACACCTTGTGCCCCAGCATCGCCTCAGCTCCCGGCCGCGTTTCGCTGCCACCGAGCACTGATCTCGGCTTCCCGCGTGTTGTTCGGGCGTGCCGATGCGGGCGGCGCTCCGACCAGCGCCCGCAGCAAGTCCGAGTGGGTCACGATGCCGACGAGGCGGCCGTGGTCCACCACCGGCAGCCTGCCGACCCGGTAGTCGCGGAGCAGGTGGGCGGCCGCCTCAATAGCATCGTCCGACGCGACGAAGAAGGCCGGCCGGGTCATCACTTCACCGACCGTGGTCCCCCTGGCCTTCTGGCATTCGCGGGCCAGGCGTTCGTGGTCGATGAGCACCCTCCACCATTGGACTCGCTCTCGCGGCACCAGACGCGCGACGAGATCGGCTTGCGTGATGACGCCCGCGAGATGGCCACGGTGTACGACCGGCAGGCCACCGACTCGATACTTCAGCATGAGGCGCGCGGCCTCGTCGATGGATGCGCTGACATCGGCCGTGATGGGGTCAGCCGTCATGACCCCGGCGATCCGCATCGCGGGCCGGGGTCCCGCCGTACGGCCGGCGGGTGAACCATTGATGGGCACGTCAGCCACGGGGCACGAGGGCAAGGCCTTCACGACGAGGTCCTTTCTGACCAACAGGCCGCGCCGGCCCGCCCGAGGTCCAGGGGCGCCGGCTCAGGTCCTCTTGATCGTGGTGATGCATGTCAGCTGGTCGCGCTGACTGCGCCGCGGTCAACGTGGCCTGGCGCCAGCCGCGGTCGCGTCGACCCTGTAGCTCGAGCGCAATCCGGTTGACGCGGACCCATCGCACCAGCGTCCCGATCAGGATCAGCGCCGCCACGACCTCCATGAGGGTGCGCACCGCGCCCGCCGGAACGAGCCTCACCACGAGGACGAACGGCGCGAGAGCCAGTGCCGCCCACGCATAGAGCCAGCCCACGCTGGCCGTCGGTTCATCCCGTTCCCCCTTTCCACGCCATACATGTCAAGCGCACCTCGTGAGCGCTCTTCGAAAGATTTTGATGCCAGCGCGCGCTAAGTCGCCATCAAGAAGTGGCCGGCGGCCGTCAAGAAATCGACAAGATCGGCCCCGACCATCCGCGGGGCTCATTGCGGCCAATCTCCTGGCTCCTCTGGCCTTCTGCACGGGCTTCGAGCCTCGCCAGGACGCCGCTCAGGAGGGTCCTCTTGGCCTTGAGGCTTTGGCGGTAGTCGTAGGTATCCGCGATCTCCACGCGCAGCTCCGAGAGGTAGCAGCCCAGGGCCCCGTGAAGCTCATCGGCCTCCAACTCACCCTTTCCTGTTCGTGCGTCCCCGGACTTGGGGGTGCGCGTCCGATGTATTCGACGCCCGCAGGACTCCAGGAAGGCGTCAAGATCCGACCCGGGAGTGGCAAGAGGCCGTCAAGGTCGAGCCGGCGCAGCAGGGGATGCGGTTGGCCCAGCTTCGCCGTACACTCGGTGCCGAACCTGCCGACCCCGCTGCCTCGCGATGGAGCCCGGGTGAGATGTCGGAGACGCTCGAGGACGTGCTGAGCCACATCGCCTCCGGGCAACCTCGCCGATGAAAGGACACCCATGACTGACGCGGAACTGAGGGAGAAGACGAAGCAAACCGCGGCCATGCTGTTCCACACCCTGAAGGGCGGCACGGGCTTCGAGACGTGGAAGAAGTTCGACCGCGACCTGGCCCGCGAGCTGTCGATGTTCTTCACCGGCAAGCTCTACGCGCGCGAGGTCATCTCCCAGAAGCAGCGCGAGTTGTGCGCGGTGGCCTCGCTGACCGTCCTGCACCGCCCCCATGAGCTGCGCGCTCACATCCACGCGGCCCTCAACGTCGGCGCCTCGCGGCAGGAGGTGGCCGAGGTCATCTTCCAGCAGGTCACCTACGGCGGGATGCCGGTCGTGGTCGACGCGCTCGACGTCTTCAAGGCCGTGCTCATGGAGCGTGGCGAGTGGGAGGAGTGAACCTCCTCGAGGCGATGGTCGACGCCGCGCGGGCGGCCGGCGAGATCGCCCTCCGGTACTATCGCGGGACCTTCGACGTCATCATCAAGGCGGACCAGACTCCCGTTACCCAGGCGGACCGGGAGGCCGAGCGGCTCATCGTGGAGCGCCTCGGCCATGCCTTCCCGGATTGCGGCTTCCTGGGCGAAGAGTTCGGAAGCTCCGGAGCCAAGGATCGCCGCTTCATCATCGATCCCATCGACGGGACCAAGAACTTCGTGCGCGGCATCCCGGTGTGGGCCACCTTGCTCGCCCTGGAGGAAGACGGCGAGGTGACGGCGGGCGTCATCCACAACCCCGCGCTGGGTGAGATGTTCTCGGCGCGGCGCGGCGGTGGCGCCTTCCGGAACGGCCAGCCCATCTCGGTCTCCGGCATCGCGCGGCTCGCGGAGGCCCAGCTGATTCATTCCTCGCTGCGTCCTCTGCGCGAGGCCGGCTACTGGAACGGCTTCGCGAAGCTGGTCGACGCCACCGATCGCCAGCGGGGTTTCGGCGACTACATGGGCTACACCCTGGTGGCGGAGGGGAAGGCCGAGATCTACGCGGAGATCTACGAGGAGCGAAGCGGCTTGAAGCCGTGGGATCTGGCTCCATGCAAGATCCTCGTCGAGGAGGCGGGTGGGGTCTTCACCGACCTTCACGGGCGCCCCACGATCTATACAGGTTCGGCCGTCGCCACCAACGGTCACCTGCACGAGGCCGTCCTCGGACTCCTCCGCGCTCCTTAGCTTCCCCCACCGCGGGCACGCCGGACTGCCGTCGTGGTGATCGGCGCAGGTGAGACGCTGGCCATCCATCCCGGAGCGCTGGGCGATGTGCTGCTCGCCATCCCGGCGCTGCGCGCCCTGCGGAACCTGCACCCCGGCCGGCCGCTCGTCCTCGCCGCCCAGCCCCGTCTCGGACACTTGCTCGCATCACTGGGGGTGATCGATCGGGCGGTCGACTTCGAATCGCTCGGTCTCGCCGCGCTGTTCACGGCGGAGGCGGGCCGTGTCGGCCGATCCGATCTCGCCCGGGCCGGCCGAGTCGTCTGCTGGTTCGGGTCGCGCGACCCGCTCTTCGTCGCGAACCTGCGCGCCGTCGTGCCGGGGGCCCTGGTGGCCGCACCAGCCGCGGACGACCTCCCCGTCTGGCAGCACCTGCGCCGCACGGTGGGCGCTCCGCTCGAGGGCGGAACGACGAGCATCCGCGTGCCGGAGGCCGCGCTGGTGGCCGGACGGCAGTCGCTCCGCGACGCGGGCTGGGACGGTGTGCGGCCACTCATCCTGCTGCATCCGGGGGCGGGAGGTGCCGCCAAGCGGTGGCCGGTCGAGGGCTTCGCGACGGTGGCGGGGAAGCTGCGCAGCATGCGGTCGATGGCGATTGCCGTTCATCAGGGGCCGGCCGATGCGGAGGCCGCCTCTGCCCTCGCGACGATGCTGGATCCGGATGCCATCGTGCTCAGGGAGCCATCGCTGCTGACCCTCGCCGGTGTGATGGCGGCCGCCACGCTCTATCTGGGCAACGACTCCGGCGTGAGCCATCTGGCCGCCGCGGTCGGCGCGCCCAGCGTCGTGCTCTATACGCGGGAGTTGCTGGCCTGGCGCCCATGGGCGCCCACCCGGTTGGTCGTCGTCTCGACTCTCGAGGTCGTCCCGGTGGAGCTGAGAGAGGTCCTGGACACGGCCTGCGCGGCGATGGCATTAGACTCGACGGCATGAATCGCGCGCAGCGGCCCTCTCAGGTCGGGCTCGTCCTGGCCGCCGCTGTCATCGTCCTGGCGGGATTCGCCATCGCCCTCGTGGAGATGTATCGATGGCCGAAGGCGGCGATCTGGGGAGTGGTCGGCGTGACCGTGCTTCTCGTCGCCGTCATCCGGACGGTGTCGACACGCAAACCGTGACGATGACCCCCCTTCGCCGGGTCATCGATGGACGTGGTGCGCGTCGTCAGCGGTCCGGTTTGGCCCAGATGCCCCGGTCGTGCATGAGGCGAATCTGCCTCTTGATGACCTTCTCGCGGTACTCCTTGTGCTTCATGGGCTCGCGCTTGAGGTAGAGGTTCTTGGGGTAGATGGGTTTCTCGTAGAGGATCTGGTACAGCTCGGTGCGGAGGTCCTTCATCCAGTTGTCCCACTGGGCACGGGCCCGGTGGTCGCGCAGGGCCTCGACGTCGACGACGCCGCCGACGTACGTGGAGCCCGCCCCGTAGTCCTGGCGCCCGACGATCTGCCCTTTATAGTTGATGATGAAGGAGCGCCCCCCGAACGTGTCGATGGGTGTGGTCTCCTCGGGGAAGAGGTAGTACGTCCCCATGTTGGGGGCCACGACGTACATGTTGTTGTCGAGGGCGCGCGCCCGGCTCTGGATCTCGAAGATCTCGTTGCCCGTGGCGGGATGCGGATAGGAGGCGCGGTACGCGACCTCGGCTCCGTTCAGGGCGAGCGCCCGCGCGTTCTCGGGGTACGAGCCCTCGTTGGCCATCATGATGCCGAGCCGGCCGATCTCCGTGTCCACCACCGGCCAGAAGGCCTGGAGGGTCCGCCCGTACTTCTCCACCCACCAGTCCCAGACGTCGTGCGGGCACACCGAGTGTTCGACGGGGAAGAGCGGCGAGACCTTGTAGTGCTGGAGGATGACTTTGCCCCGCGGGTTGATGATGAAGCCCACGTTGAAGAACCGGTCTTTGAGGTCCGGGTGGCGCGCCTTGGCCTGGGCGATGACGAAGGCGTTGTACTCCTTGGCGATCCGCCCCAGATCCTCCGTCTCCTCGCCCGGGATGTCGATGGCCCCCTCGCGCGCGAACTGCACGTGATCGAGGTCCAGCACCTCGTCGTTGAAACCCTGCAGCGCGCCCTCGGGGAAGGCGATGAGGCGCACGGGCAGATCCAGGCTGGACAGCCACGAGGCTGCCTTCACGAGATGGTGCAGGTGATCGAGGTTGAGCTTGATGTCCTTGCGCTTGCGAATTCCGCGCACGGTGGGGATCAGTCCGACGGCGGTGTAGGGCTTGATCATGGATGAACCTCCTCGTGTGTGCCGGGATGATATCTGCCGCACGTCAACGCTCACAAGCTTTGCGGAGGCATGCCTCTCTGCTAAGGCCGGCGGTGGTGTCGGCCGACGCCGGCAAGGCGCGCGCAGGAGCCGCGTGGTTTGCGTCCTTCTACCTGACGACGATGGGGCCGCTCTATCGGAGCTCGCTCGCGCGCCAGGGATTCGCCCGGGAAGTCGAGGCGGTGCTGGCCGCCAACACGCCCCGGAAGCTCGGCAGGCGCGTCTCGATCGCTGGTACACGGCCGGGGCGGACATGGTCAGCCTGCTGCTGCAGCCCAGCTTGACGGCGGAGCAGATCGACTTCACCTTGAACGCGTTCCGACCGTCTGCCGCGCCGGGCGGCGCGCGGGTCTGAGGAGGAAGCGATGGCGGGAGGCGACACGGTGGTCACCGGGCGTCAGCGGGTGGCGGCGGCCTACAAGGGCGGGTACGTGGATGTGGTTCCCGCATATCCCATCGCCGGCTCGTTCGCCGGCTGCCTGGACGGCCTGTCCATCGAGGAGTACTGCACCAACCCCACCAAGGCCACCCGGGCCATGCTGAACTACTACGAGCGCTACCAGCCCGACGTCATGATCGCCTTCAACGACCTCGCCAAGGAGGTGGAGGCGCTCGGCTGTCACGTGAAGTACTCCGACTACGTGGTGCCGTCCATCGATCAGCACGTGCTCCAGGACGACAAGGCCAAGCTCGCGCGGCTGGAGATCCCCGATCCCTACAAGGACGGCCGCCTGCCGGACTTCCTCCAGCAGTGCGAGGCGCTGTCGGCCGCGAAGTTTCCCAGCGGGCTGGGCGCCGTGCTCGTGGGGCCGTGGACCATCGCCATGCTGCTCCGCAACCCCGAGCTGATGTGCCTGGACACGCTCGATGACCCGGAGTTTGTGCACGAGCTGATGCGCTTCTCCACCGAGTACGCCAAGCGCTGGGGCGACGCGGTGCTGGGCACGAAGATCGGGCTGAGCTATACCGATCCCACCGCGTCCTGCTCGCTGGTCGGGCCCGAGACGTATCGGGAGTTCATCAAGCCCTACCACAAGGACCTGGTCGACTACTTCAGGGCCAAGAAGGTCGGCACGACCATTCACATCTGCGGGACGACGCACCAGATCCACGAGGATCTCGTGGACGTGGGTTTCGTGGCCATCACCATCGACCTCGACCAGCAGGCGGATCCCGAGCTGAAGGTCGATCAGCTCGACAAGCTGGTGACCTTGGGCAACCAGCGCAACGTGGTGGCCGTCGGCAACGTCGACGTGACCATCTTCGAGCGCGCGACGAAAGAAGAAATCGAGGCCGAGGTGCGCCGCTGCATCAACACGGTGGGCCCGCGCTCGCGCTTCGTGCTCTCCACCTCGTGCGAGCTTCCTCCGCGGGCCAATCCCGACTGTGTGAAGTGGTTCATGGACGCGGCCCGCGAGTACGGCCGCTACGACCGCATCTTCAAGTGACGTGGGGGGCCCCGATATGGCCCCCCACACCCCCCGGCGCTCGTCACGCCCCGGGGAACCCGGGGCGCTCCTCGATACTCGGTAACGCTCGTGCGACACCGGGGCGCCCGCCCGTCGCGCCGTCGAGCAGCGCCACGCGGGAGACGGTGTA
>Ga0184637_10002478_pt1 | contig 11896 bp, 12 predicted proteins | sample PLM3_127_b2_FD_133143 | JGI IMG/M metagenome (GOLD analysis project Ga0184637, IMG submission 133143) | Groundwater sediment microbial communities from an aquifer in East River, Colorado, USA - PLM3_127_b2 | ecosystem: Environmental > Terrestrial > Soil > Riparian zone | place: USA: East River...
CCCTGACATCAATTAATTCAACTTCTTCTCCGCCCTCTGGTTTTTCCTCAAAAACCATATTACCGACTTGAGGACAATAATACTTGAATTCAATTACACCAGGTTCAAGAGGATTCCAATCTTTGGTTTTCAAACAACCAGAAAACGTGCCATATGGAACTGAAACAGTTTCACCAAGTGATACAACTTCCCCCATATCTTCTGCTTCTCCAGCGTAATACTCTTGTCTGTATGAATCTCCTATCTGAGGTGATGCCTTCATTACAATTCCGGGCTTTGCTCCATCCACTCCTGCTTCCCAGGAACCTTTTGTACTAACTAATTGTCCACCTTCAAAGTCTTTGGAGTCTTCGCCAAAATACCAAACATTTCCTTCGATATCTTGAGCAAACCAATCCTTGGTGTCTTCAATTAACTCGTCATTTAGCCATACTCTATCCCAAACAACTGTGGTTTCTACTCCCATCACAGTTCTTTTTTCATCAGTCACTGAAAATTCATTTCTTTCAAGACCTTCATCTGTTTGTGATTCATAAAATAGTGTAGTGCCTGGGGTAAGTGTTAAAAATTTGTTATTAATTTCTGAGATAAAGTCACTTGGAATTATTTTTGGATCGTAGATTGGTTCATTTTCCATCATTATTTCTGCAATCATTTTTTCACGTTCTTGTTCCATCATTGATGATTCTTTGAGTATTTGACCCCAGCCCCTCTCTTCCAATTTCATAGCAGTTGATGGTTTTACACATACAGAAGAACCTGAGGACGATTTAAGCATCAAAGTTAGACCTGAATTACATATAACATCCTCAGCAACAGTTCCACTTACCATTTGTTTTTGTGGAGGAGGAAGATGTATTATTGACCCATCTACACCCGCTGCAGATATTGTAGCTGTTGAAATAGCAAGCAGAACCATTATCATCATTTTTGATAGTTTTGTATTCATTGATACTAAAATTATCTACAAGATATTAACGATTGAGATACATTTGTCTAATTCAAAAATCCGTGGAAATGGTCATCCTTCGGTGATTTTAGAAATTATTGCTATTTCATTTAGATGAGTGTACTAGAATCAAGTTGAAAGCATTAACTAAATAATTTAAAAAAAATAAAAAAGAATAGAGACTAATTAACTATTCTTCGTCTTCATCTTCGTCACCATCATCGTCTGTATCCGGTGTTCCAATAGGTTCTTGTTCAACAACTAGAACTTTACTAGTTTGAGGATCTATCTCAACAGATACCTCTTGATCACCTATAATGAAGTCTACAGAGTAAACATGTACTCCGTTTTCATTGTCAAGATCAACTTTGACCAAATTAGATCGGTCAGTCGAGATGTGGGCGATTGCTATATTTGCTGCAGTTTCTGGAGAAATACGTGCGACATATTGATCTGGGTTTGAACTCGGCAACATCGCACTGGAGATGTTCAGAGCTGATATCCCTGCAACCAAAATAGCTAAACCTGCTATAAGAGCTGCTATATGTCGTTTTTGAATTCTTTTTTTGTCCATAATGTAGAAAGATGACTTTTTGTATATTACACTTGAGGTACAGTTGTCTAAATAAGAAATTTTTTAGAATTTACTATGTTCATAGATATGATGATTCCTCCATTTCATTTAGATGAGTGTACTAGAATCAATATATTCATCTAGCCCTAATTTTGATTAAAAGATGAAAAATAATGACAGTATAGTATTTTTGCTATTTGTGAGAAGGTTGGTGTATTGTGAATGATGAAGTCAATAGTAATACAATCAAAGTATTACAGTATATTCAAGAAAACCCAGCATGTCACTTGCGTCAAATCAAGAGGGAATTAACTATGTCAATGGGAACAATTCAATATCATCTCAATCTATTAGAAAAACAAGGCAAAGTTTCATCAGAGAGACATAGCCTTCACAAATATTACTTCCCAATTGGCCTTTTTGAGCAAAATGAAAAAGATATTCTTAAAATTTTGAACCAGGAAACAGCAAGAGAAATCCTATTGATAATCTTGGAAAAAAAACCAACTCAAACAGATATTGCAAATATCATAAAAATCTCTTCAGCATCAGTTAATTGGCATATGACACGACTGATTGAACTTGGCTTGGTTTTGGAACAAAAAGATGGGAAGTTCAAAAGATACACGCTTGGAATTGATACAAAGCATATAGTCTCTTTAATGAAAAATTATCATCCAAACATATGGAACAGATGGAGCGACAGGCTTGCAGAGATGTTCTTGTCTTTATCAAAGGAGGATAAAGAACAATGATCCTCTCAAAGCTATTCTTAGAAATCGAACCATTTGGAATAGAAAGTGGAATTGAGCTTGGAATTGTGGCTTTCGCTTTGGTTTTATTTGCATTATCTATCACAGCTTATCGAAATACTAGGATTAAGAAAATTCTATTTGCAGCTGCAGCTTTTGCTTTATTTGCTATACAACTTTTTGTTGATTCCATAGAGGATTACCTAGGGTTTTTGGATGAAAATATTACTGGTATTATAGTGAAATTAATGACATTTGCAATTCTAGTATTATTTTTTGTAGCAATAGTAAAGAAAAGATGAAAAGACGCCTGTAGTGTGTCGAACTTTTTGCACCATTCCCTTCATGGCACGTTTTTTTATAATTTTGTAGAACACAGAAAATTATCTGTAGTATGATACAGCTAACTTTTCACCAACCTTTAGCTCTTTTTGAGTCTTAACTTTTCGGACAGCTTCTTCAAAGTGCCTCATGGTCACTTTGGCACTTTCTGCCTGCTTTTCGGCCTCTTTCGGGTCAGGATATTTTTGAAGGAACTCGTGTATGACTAGAGATGCTGCGGTATTGGCAATAGCAGCAACATCTGCCCCACTCATACCATCAGTAGATTCCGCAATTTTCTCTAGATCTACATAATCTGGGTTCTTGACGCCTTCAATTCTCATTTCTTTATCAATAGGAATTCCTCTTGAGCTTATCTCTAGTATTTTGATTCTTCCCTCCTTTTCTGGCATTGGCACAAGTACTATCTTGTCAAATCTCCCAGGTCTTATCAGTGCCCTGTCTATCATGTCTGCTCGGTTTGTTGCTGCAATAACCACTACTCCATGAAGACTTTCAATGCCATCAAGTTCTGTCAAGAGCTGGCTGACAACTTTTTCGGTAACAGCACCTTCCCCCATTCCTCTTATTGGGGCAATAGAATCAATCTCATCAAAGAATATTACACATGGTGAAGCTTGTCTTGCTCTTCGAAACATCTCTCTTATTCCACGTTCTGATTCTCCAACCCATTTTGATAGTAACTCAGGACCCTTTACTGAAATAAAATTGGCTTCACTTTCTGTTGCTACTGCTTTAGCTAAAAGTGTCTTTCCAGTTCCACTTGGTCCGTAAAGTAAAATTCCACGCGGCATTCTATGACCCAGTTTGGAGTAAAGTGCAGGATACTTCATTGGCCACTCTACTGCTTCTTGTAGTTCGCGTTTTACATTTTCTAATCCTCCGACCTCATCCCATTTTATGTCAGGTTTTTCAATGTAAACCTCACGCATTCCTGCTGGTGTGACTTCACGAAATGCAAACTGATAATCTTCCCCATTTACAACAAGCTTCTCCAAAGTTTCAGTTGGGATCTTTTCATCTGCTAAATTAATTTCTGGCAATAATCTTCTCAAACATTTCATTGCAGCCTCTTTACAAAGATATTCCAAATCAGCTCCTACATATCCGTGGCTTATTGCTGAAATTTTTTCCAAGTTTACATCTTCAGTCAGTGGCATGTTTCTTGTATGTATCAAAAGTATCTCGTGTCTTCCCTTCTTATCTGGTATTCTGATCTCAATTTCTCTATCAAATCTTCCCGGTCGTCTAAGGGCTGGATCTAATGCGTTTGGTCTGTTTGTTGCTGCAATGACAATTACTTTTCCTCTTCCCTCTAAACCATCCATGAGGGAAAGTAACTGTGAAACTACTCTTCTCTCAACTTCACCTGTTACTTCTTCTCTTTTTGGTGCAATAGAGTCTATTTCATCAATAAAAACAATGGTAGGTGCTTTTTCTCTTGCTTCCTTGAAAATTTCTCTTAGTCTTGCTTCGCTCTCTCCATAAAACTTACTCATAATTTCAGGACCTGATATACTGATAAAGTGAGCATTACTTTCATTTGCAACCGCTTTTGCCAATAGTGTCTTGCCAGTTCCTGGTACTCCAAAAAGCAACACACCTTTTGGTGCTTCAACTCCAAGCTTTTCAAAAATCTCTGGATGCCGCATTGGAAGCTCGATCATTTCTCTAACTTTTTTTATCTCGCCAGTCAGACCTCCAATATCTTCATATGATACCAGTGGAACACCGTGAAGAGAATCATTTTTTTCTCCAATATGAAATAGTGTTTTTTGGGTTACAATCACGGCATCAGCCACTGGTGTGACTCCTATTACCTGAAAAGTTAGCTTACCACCAAAATACGGTACCATTATGTTATCACCTTTTGTCAATGGGGTATTTTCTAGCGAGTCTGCAAGGTATCTTTCATCTATTGGAGGAATCGCTTCGAGTGGCGCAACGATGATTTTTTCAGCAGGGACTGCCTTTATCTTTCTAACTTCAATCTTATCGCCTACTGCTACTCCCAAATTGTTTCGTACAAGACCATCAACTCTGATAATTCCCTTTCCTTCATCTGATGGATAAAGCGGCATGCATTTTGCAACAGTTCTTCTTTTTCCTTTAATTTCAAGTACATCACCAGTTGCTACGCTAAGTGAATTCGTAGAATCGTAATCAAGGCGTGCTATGCCTCTCCCAACATCACGAGAATATGCTTCAAGTACTTTAAGCAAAATAGAATTTTGACTTATGTATTAACACTATTCTGTCTAACCCTTATACCTTGTTATTTTGCGAGAAGAAATAACACTACAGATCCGCGGTATAATTGATCACAAACCAGATAGAAGATTAGATTTTTAGTGACTCTTTTAGTCCCTTGTACCTGTTTCGTATTGTAACTTCTGTTACCCCAGCTGATAGTGCAATAACTTTTTGTGTTGTGTCTTCGCCGTTCAACACACATGAAAGATATAACGCAGCTGCTGCAAGTCCCATAGGATCTTTTCCAGCTGTAATTTCCAACTCGTTTGCACTCTTTAAGATTGTAAGAGCGCGTCGTTTTACCTTTTCACTTAGTCCAGCCTTGCTTGCTATTCTAGACATGCAATTTATTGGATCTACTACTGGCATCTTTAGATCTAGTTCACGCAAAAGGAGCCTGTAGCATCGTGAGACATCTTTTCTTTTGACATTTATTTCAGTTGAGACATCGTTTAATGTTCTTGGTGTTCCACTATCTCTACATGCTGCGTATAGTGCAGCTGCAAGAAGCCCTGGAATGGATCTTCCCCTCACAAGACCCTTGTCAAGTGCCTTTCTGTAGATGTAGGCTGTCTTTTCTATTACTGCATCAGAAAGGGCAAGCTTGTCTTTTAGTCTTCCAAGATCACTAAATGCCTGTCTAAAGTTTCTGTCTGCAGATTCATGTGCCTGACTTCTACTATCCCATGTTCTAAGACGTTCTATTGTGCTTTTCATAGAAGCTGATAAAGGTTTTCCAGTTACATCTTTGTTTGCATGACCAATTATTGTAGCAAGTCCCATGTCATGCATTGCAAGCGAAGTTGGTGAACCTGTTCTGCTTCTATCATCGTATTCATCTTTTGAAAACGAACGCCACTCAGGACCTGATTCCTCAACACGTTCAGAAATAACAAAACCGCATCCCCCACAAAACCTTTCACCAGTCGTATTATCAGTCAACATCGAATTTTTCCCACACCGTGCACAGCGACTGCCTATGCTGAAAGTTTGTAAAACCATACAATATCCAACATATACTACTTTTTCTGCTAATAAAAACTAGAGTATTTCATGATTTTTCTCTTTTTAGGCTTCTTGGCGGTTTTTGACTTGCTTTTGCCATGAGAAGTGAATCTTTGTATTGCTATTAAAGTGATGAAATAGTTCAATCATCAATCAGTGATGCTAATTTTTGTATTATAGGCGCAATTTACATCCATTCTTATTGGGACACAATCACGTCAATAAATAAGAAAGGAGGTGCAACGATGAGTTATAACGACGGAGGTTTTGGAAGATCGAATAGAGGATATGGACGAGATAGAGGATATGGCGGCAACAGACGATTTGACGATGGACCAAAACCAGTAGAAACAGGAAAGGAATACGACGTTTCCATAACGGAAATTAGTAGAAAAGGAGACGGTATCGCAAGAGTAGAAGGCTTTGTGATATTTGTTAAAGACGGAAAGGCAGGTCAGAATGCAAAAGTAAAGATCACCCAAGTGGGTCAACGATTTGCTTCTGCCGAAATAGTAGGTTCTTCACAACCAGCAGCTGTGTAAAGAGGTTTTTGCCAAAATCCAAAAAACTAATTTTCTCCCTAATTTTTCTTCTTAAAATTTGAAAAATGTGACACTGTTTAATGGTCTTTCTTTGGACCAACCATTTCATCGCTTTTGACGTCTTGATCCCACCTGCCACGCACACCTTTGATCAATGCTATGATGCCTCCTCCAATTAGAACAAAGACTACTCCAAACAAGATTACTTTGTTTCCTAGTATCAAATTACAGTCTACAGGTATAGCACGCCCGTCTTCGGTGTAATCAAAACAGTCACCAAATTCATTTGCTTGAATTGTAAATTCAAAAAATGGTCTACCAAATATACCTAAGATAAGAAAGCCGGCAAATACAAGAACTAAACCTATCATTATAAAACGAGTATCACTCATGGAATAATTTGCATAGCGTAATATTTAACATTGTAAATACATTAAGCGAATAGGTAAAGTATGGATGGTTTTTGGTTGGGGTAAGAAAAAAGTAACAAATGAAACTATTAAATCTAGGGTGTTAGAAAAACAAGTTACTCTCTCAGAAATAAATGTCATTATAAAAGAAAATCAAGTGCAACGTCTTAAAAAAATTACAGAAAATGCAAAGTCAATTAAAGACGTGGTAGAACTCGAACGTAAAAACATTATACAAATAATTTCTCAACTTGAAAGTGACACACTAAAAGTTGATGATGTTGATAAACATCTAAAACTGCTTATCGAAAGAGGTAAAGAATCGGTAATTTTGGGGCTAAGAAAAGAAACCGCAGTTAACTTACCAAGTACAGAAAAGTATTCAGATATTGTAAATTTAAATATCGAGATTGGACAGATGCTCAAAAGAATAGGGGATATTTTAGGAGTAAATACTAGAGTAATGCACATTTTTGCAAGAAAATATGCAGAAAAGTTAAAAGAACATCTATCTGAAGTAGCAACTAAGAAAGCAGAATTGCAAAAGTTTGTCGATGAGCATACTAAATTTGAGTCCACTGTAGCAACCATTTTACAAATGTATGAAAAAATAAAAGGATCACAAAAAGAAGTTGAAGAAAAAAATAAGGAACTTTCTAAGATCAAAGAAGAGATAAAAAACTATGATAAAATGATACAGAGCATAGAACTAGGAATTCAAAATTCAAAGTCTAAAAGTGAGTATCAGGAATTTCTAAAAATTAGAAAAGAGATGGATGCTCTTGCTTTAGAAGAGGATAAGATAAAGCATGAAATAGATTTACAGTTTTCAAAGATATCTAGACCCCTTGGTAAATACAGCTACATTTCATCGCTTGAGAAACCTCTCAAAAGGATTATGGAGGAATTGATTGCAAATCCCTCGAAAGTACTTATCCAAGGAAACAAGGATTCTATCGTCGAGGTATTACATGCAGTAATAAAGGCAGTAGTTGCAGGAAATGTTTCAGTCAAAGATACCACCAAGGCGGTTCAACAAATTGAAGAAACTATTAACAGACTTGATGAATTCCTAAAGATGAAATCTGACCTTTCACAAAAAAGAGACTCTTTTGAAAATAGGCTTGGCATTTTTAACATCAGTGAGTTAGAAGAAAAGGAAGGGGAGCTAATTAAGACTAGAGACAAAAAGAGGCATGCTGAATTAGTTGCCAAGAATTTGGAAAATGCAGTTAATGATGTTATAATGCACATACCACAGCTTGGACGGGATATTGAAATTAAACTAAAAGAAATTTCAGGAACTAGAATAACCTTAAAGATTTAATGACGAAACTGTACTCATATTTGTAATGATTTTCAAAAAGACTGGCTTTCAGCGTACAGTTACCATAAAAAAAGAGGTACGCGATAGTATCTTATCATATTGTAAAATGAATCATCCAAATGAAGGAATTCTGATTCTTCGTGGAAAATCAAAAAAAGGCAATGTTGTTGTTGATGGCCTAGTCATACCGCCTTTTTCACATGGTGGACCTACTTTTGCGGGGTTTCCACATTCCTTTTTGCCTTTTGACCCCAGCTATGTGGGGACTATCCATTCTCATCCAGTTGGTTCTGCCAACCCTTCAGTCACAGATCTGCACAACTTTTTTGGGTTTGTCTCAATAATTGTAAAATCACCATATGAGGATAATGACATCTTTGCCTATGATAGAGATGGTAATAGTATTCCGATAACTGTAAGTTAGCACAAACTATGACAAAAACTTATAAGCTTTTTGGAATAAAGTTTAGTGTGATAAATTATAAAACTTATTTGATTTTCCTGTTTGGATCACTTGCCATCAGTATTGGCTTGCAGATGCTTTTACCATGGCCGCTTGGTTTGATTACAGCTCTGGCAATCTTCATAGTCTTTCCCTTATTCCTTAGAAAGCGAGCCCTAAGAAGGATGGGAGGATTTGGTGAGGGTGGTGGATTTTTTGGCCAGAGTCAAGGTATAAAGTACATTTGCCTTACCTGCAGCAACAGGTTCAAGGGTGGTGCATGTCCAAGATGTGGCTCCAAGATAAAAAGAGCAGATTTTTAGTAGATTAGATTTCAAAAAATAACATGACTCTAGAAGAGCTTCGAAAAAAAGCATTATTTCAAAATACAATTGATGCGTGGATAATGGCGTGTGAAGAAACTCATTCAGAATGGTTTTCTCCTGAGAATTACAAAAAATTCATAGATCATCTTACAAAAAGTGGTCTGAAGATGCAAAAGTTTCCACTCTGTATAAAAGAATCTGGAGGCATGTACGAAAGAGGAAAAGACAAGACACAGTTTGCAGAGATGTTGTCACAAGATACTGAGCCAAACGCAGCTGCGTATACCTTGAGGCTAAATGATGACACAATAAAAATAATTCGTCAGTTCAAGCCCTAGCGCTTTAGCTTTGGATTAACTATTGTATCCATTGCATTACCTATAAAGACAAACGCAAGGCCTGTAAGAGCAATCATAACTCCAGGCGGTACAATCCACCACCAAAGACCGCGTGCTGCTGCACCAAAGGTGCTTGCATCATGTAGGATTTGACCCCATGTAGGAAAAGTTGGATCACCAAGACCCAAGAAGCTAAGACCTGCCTCTGTTGTGATTGCCGCAGGCACTGAGATTGCAATGCTTGCAAAAGTGTAGGGCAAAAGCTGAGGCAAGATGTGTTTGAAAATTATTTTAATGTCCTTTTGCCCCATTATCTTTGCAGCTTCAACGTATTGCAACGTTTTAATCTGCATTGCCATACTTCTTGAGACCTTTGCAATTCCAACCCAGCCAAAGATCATCAGAAATCCCACAATCAGAAAGATGCTGTTACCAATGGTTACCGCTAAAATGATCAAAAGTGGAAGTGCTGGCATGGCATAAATTACATCATTGAAACGCATCAGTGCTTCGTCAGTCTTTTTTCCCTTGTAACCAGCAAAAACACCATAGATTAATCCAATTACTACAGACCCAACAGCAACAGCAATTCCAATGAACAGCGCAAGTGGGGTGCCCCAAAGTAAACCAACTGCCAGATCACGTCTAAGCTCATCCGTTCCTATCAGACCATATATTTTGCCACCTAGAATGAATTTTGAATCTTTGATGACAATTTGTGAGTCAACATTATAGAGGTTTACCTGAAACACATAATGTCCTTTCAATACTTTGTTGGTATCAGTTGTAGAAAAGACAATATCTTCAGCAGACAATAGATCAAGTGGAAATGTAAAATGCTCCGCATTCTTTCTAAGGTTTTTTTTCACAGAATCATCGGTTGAAAAGATAAGCTGGTGATAACTAGTTTCACTTGATGATTTTGGAAGAGAGACAGACGTTAATTGAAGTTCAAGTCCATCAGGACGAATTACTGAAATTTGCAAGAGTGGAGCGCCGGTATATCTTGCTGTATATTCGTAGATAAAGTCGCTTGGAAATGCATCGTACTCATAATCAACTACAAAGCCATTGGAGAGAATTGATATTTCTCCTACCGTCTGAGACGCGGTTTGTGGATTCTTTAGTATCTTGTGTTCAGGCATTTTTTCATTCAGAAAAAAGTTTACCCACGCAGGAAGTGATGATTTTGGGAAGGTTATCCAGCTGGCTGGATTATTCCATTCTTTAAAGGTCTCTACTGGAATAGTTACTGCAGCAACCGCTGACATTCCAAAGAGTAGTATTATTATTCCAATACCAACAAGGCCTATCTTGTTTTTTGAAAACTCATGCCAGATCTCATTTGAAGAAAGACTCATCCAGTTCTCACCCGTGGATCAAAATAGCCATACAGTATATCAGCCAGAAAGATGCTTGCAAGGAAAAATGCAGTCAAAACATACGTTGCTCCAATTATTACAGGCAAGTCAAGAACACTTATTGCCTCAAAGTACAATCGTCCCATTCCTGGCCAATCAAAGACAGCCTCTGTTATCACCGCACCACCAAGTGATCCTGAAAGACTTAGTGCAAGAACGGTTACAATTGGAGGGGCTGCATTTTTGAGTGCATGTGTATAGATTATCTTTCTTTCTGGAATACCTGCAGCTCTTTTTGCCATGATAAAGTCTTCTTGTAAAATTCCAATCAGAAAGTTTCTGACAAGATATGCCCATGAACCAAATCCTATGAGAACTAGTGTGACAAGTGGCAGCGTCATGTGATACAAAAGGGCTACAACATATCCTGGGTCTGTTACAGGAATCAACGGTGTTGCTCTAGCTGGAAATATCTGGTATGCAAATGCAAAGACAAAGATCATCAGCATTCCTATCCACCATACTGGAAAACTGCTACTTACCACGGCAAAAGTTGAAGTCATTCTGTCAAGCTTGGAGTTTATCTTGCTTCCTGAGAGGGCTCCAAGAAATATTCCAAGTAAAGAAATAATCACAGTTGCTGTGGTAAAAAGCAAAATTGTGCGTGGGAGTTTTTCAAGTAAAATGTCTTTTACGTTAGAGGAACCAGAATCGCTTGTAAGAAATGTTGCGTGTCCAAAATCAAGCACCAAGATCTTGTAAACTGAAAATCCAAGTCGTGGTGGCGAGTACCAAGGCTCGTCAAGTCCCAATGCTTTTATTCTCTGATCAATTTGTGTTGTTATAAACGAGTCGAATTCTTCAGGATTTTTGAAACTCTCAACAAGAGCCTTGTTGTCAGTTATCTGTTGCCTTATTTCAAAGGCAACACTTTGTTTTAGTATGTTATCCATGTTAGAGCCAACAAGTGCTATTGTGATCAAAAGCGTAGCCATAAGCACACCAAACATCGTAGTAACTCGAGTCAGAATATATCGCTTAAAGCTCATTTTCTTTCATTTGTGAAATTGAGTTAATAACATTAGGGTGTCGCTTCTTTAATCTCCAAATAACGACTGCTGCTATTGTTATTGCTACCAAAACAATTCCTATAGGCAAATAGTCTGGTGTAAATAACAAGGTTTCAGAACTGTACACAAATCCTGGAATTACTTGGCTTTCATCGCTTATTGCTAAAAAGCTGGTATAAATGATGTCAGGTCGTAAAGCAGATTC
>Ga0184637_10002479_pt1 | contig 11894 bp, 10 predicted proteins | sample PLM3_127_b2_FD_133143 | JGI IMG/M metagenome (GOLD analysis project Ga0184637, IMG submission 133143) | Groundwater sediment microbial communities from an aquifer in East River, Colorado, USA - PLM3_127_b2 | ecosystem: Environmental > Terrestrial > Soil > Riparian zone | place: USA: East River...
GCCAACTGTCCTTTATCCGCGGCGCGAATCTGCTTGAGGATGGTGTCGATCGCCGCTGGCACGGGCGTCTGCGCGGCTGCGGAAGATGCGATGCCGACGGACAAGGCGAAGACGATCACGAAGGCTGCCCGCATACGCATAGTCTAACCGGGGAACTGAGAATGGGGTGATGGGGTGATGGGGTGATGGGATGATGGCGGTTGCAAATGCCGCAGATATTCGGCGGCGGCGGCAGCCGTCGCTCGCGCGTCGGCGATACAGTCGGGAATACCCACACCGCGGAAGCCGGTTGCTGAGATGAACAGGCCGGGTCTGCGCGCGAGCTCCCCATCGATCTCGTTCATCAACGCGAGGTGCCCGACTTCCTGCTGGGGGCTGGCGCGGTGCCACCGGTACACGCGCGTGAACAGCGGGTCGCCGCGAATGCCAAGGATGCTCGTGAGATCGCGGCGGGCTGAGGCCGCGAGGCCAGCGTCGGTATGATTCAGCAGGTCCGGATCGCGCGCGCCTCCAAGAAACGCCCGAAGCAGCACCTGTCCTTCCGGTGCGCGATGGGGCCACTTCGACGACACCCAGGCGCCCGCAGTGATGCTGATCCTCTCGACCTTCGGCACCACGAAGCCGGTGCCCCGGAGCGGATGGCTCACCGCCTCACGAGGATAGGCAAAGACGACGGTTGCGGTTGAGAGGTAGCGAATTCTGATGCAAAGCGCTGCGAGACTGTCGTCGGCCGCGGGGTTGTCCTTCGTCAGGAGATCGGACACGCAGTAGGCCGGGCAGCAGAGCAACAAGGCCTTCGCCTCGATCGCCGCGGCATCACGCAGATGCACTCTGAACGTGCCGTTCGCTTCAATCCGCGCGACGCTTGCGCCCAGGCACAGCGACCGCTCGGGCAGCGTCCGGGTGAGCGCATCGACGAGCTCCCCGATGCCTCCGGGCAACGAGCGGAAGGCGCCATCGGGGGTCTGGCGCGATCGATTCCGCCGGAACGCGCGGATGACACTCCCGGCGTTGACTTCAGCCTCCGCGAGGCGCGGAAAGAGCGCGCGCATGGAGAGCCGTTCGACGTCGCCGGCATGAATGCCTGCCAGCAGCGGCTCCGCGATGTACGTGACAGCCTCCGCGCCGAAGCGCCTCCGCACGAAATCAGCGATCGATTCGTCGGTGGTGTTGCCGCGTCGCGGCACGAAGAGCTCCATACCCATGCGGAGCTTGGCGCGCGGGGAGAAGAGCGTGCTTTTCAGCAGCGGCAACACGCGTGTGGGGAAGCCGAGGATGGACGCCTCCGGAAGCGCATGCAGATGGCCGCCGCGCAGGACATATGCCGTTCGCGGCGGCTTGGTCGGCACGAGACGATCGCCAAGCCCCAGCTCCCTGCACAGCGCCATGGCCGCGGGCTTCTGTACCAGCAGCGAATCCGGCCCGGCATCGATGACGCACTCCTCGACACGCTCCGTGAGAATCACGCCCCCCGCGCGCGGCCTGGCTTCCAGGACGAGCGTCCGGACACCGCGCTTGTTCAGCTCGTAGGCGGCGGAGAGGCCGGAGATCCCGGCCCCGACGATCACGGCGTCGTAGGATTCCCCCACTGCGCTTCTGGTTCAGGAGGTGCCGAGGTTCTTGTTGATCTCGTCCTTGACGAGCGCCGCAAGCGCGCGGATGAACGTGGGGGAGGTGTTCAGCGACTCGATTCGCCGCAGGCTTGCGGCGCAGCCGCGCGCAGTTGCGGCGGCCTGGACGTCGATATCGAACAGGATCTCGGTGTGATCGCAGACGAATCCGATCGGCGCGATCAGAAACCTGCGCGCGCCGGCGGCTGCCCGCTCACGAATCTTCTCTGATAGATCCGGGCCTAGCCACGGCTCAGGTGTCCGCCCCGCACTCTGGAAAGCCGTGTGATAGGCGGTCACGCCGCTTCGCGCGGCGACCGCGGCAGCCGTTGCCGTCACCTCGGAGGCATACGGATCGCCTGAGCGGACCGCGCGCTCGGGAAGGCTGTGCGCGGTGAAGATGACCTCTTCATTGTCGGGCGGCGCCGCCGCTCGCACGCGCTCGGCGAAGGCTTCAATCAATAGAGGCTGGTCGTGAAACGTTCGCACGCACGAGAACGCCACGCCCGGCGGCAGTGCCGCCTTCGCCGCGTCCATGTACTTCTGAACGCTCAACGTCGAAAACTGCGGAGCAAGCGGAATGCCGATCAGTGACGTTGCGCCGGACGCTGAGATCGTCCGTATCACATCGGCGATGAACGGACGCCAGTTCCGCATGCCGACCACGACCGGCGCCGGGACGCCTTCTTCCGCGAGGTGTGCCTGAAGCGCGGCTCCCTGCTGCAGCGTGATATCCGTGAGAGGGGAACGGCCGCCGATCGCATTCCAGTTGTGACGCATCTCCTCGATCAGCTCGGCTGACGGCTCGCGCCCGCCGCGAACGAGCCTGAGGTACTCGGGCATCTGGTCTATCGATTCAGGCGTGCCGTGCGCCATCAACAGCACAGCGACAGATGCGGGAGCGCGCTCAGGCATGGGCGCCCAGACGATGACGGTGGACGTGCTGCGCGAGGGTCTGGACGTGCTCGACCGGAGTAGACGGAAGAATTCCGTGTCCAAGGTTGAAGATATGTCCGGGGCGTCCCCCGGCCCGCTTCAGCACGTCATCCGCAGCCGACAACATGCGGTCGAGCGGCGCCAGCAGGACCGTGGGATCAAGATTGCCCTGGATGGCCCGATCGTACCCGATGCGCTGCCAGGCCTCGTCGAGAGGGACGCGCCAGTCGGCGCCGATCACGTCACCCCCGGCTTCGCGCATCTCGCGCAGAATCCCCGCGGTGCCGGTCCCGAAATGGATGGTCGGCACGCCAAGGCCGCGTAGCGCGTCGAAGATCTTCCGGGTGTGAGGCATCACGAACTCGCGATAATCGTTCGCGTTCAACGCGCCTGCCCAGGAATCGAAGACCTGGACCGCCTGAACCCCGGCGTCGATCTGGGCCTTCAGGTATTCCGCGACGATCGAGGCGAACAAGTCACACAGCCGGTGCCAGGCACGGGGATTCGAATACATCAGCGACTTCGTGAGTGCAAACGTGTTCGAGTGTCCACCCTCGATGGCATAGGAGGCCAGGGTGAACGGGGCCCCGGCAAAGCCGATGAGGGGCAGCTTCCCATCCAGCTCTGCGCGGATGAGCCGGATCGCCTCGAGCACATAGCCAAGCTCGGCGCGTGGGTCGAAGCACCGCAGCCGATCGATGTCCGCTTCCGAGCGGAGCGGCGTTTCGATCGCCGGACCCTCGCCGCGCACGAAATCGAACGGGATGCCCATCGGCTCCAGCGGAAGCAGCAGATCGGAGAACAGAATCGCGGCGTCGAGGTCGAGCTGTCGCAGCGGCTGCAGGGTGACAATCAGCGCCAGCTCAGGCGTCTTGCAGATGTCCAGCAGGGAATGGCGGGTCCGCAGCTCGCGGTACTCCGACATGTAGCGACCCGCCTGCCGCATGAACCAGACCGGAGTCACATCGACAGGCTCTCGCCTACACGCGCGCAGGAAACGGTCTGTCACGCGGCAAATCGTACTACGAATGTCTGGCTTATGACTTAAGGCTTATCGCTGAGGCTGGCTTGAGGCCCATGAGCCCTAAGCCCTGAGCCTCAAGCCGATCGTGCGCGAGCTCTTCGAGCTAGCTTTTCAGGAGGTTTCGTGCGAGCGCGAGCAGATCTTCCAGCCAAAGCGGCTTGAAGCGGACCTCGGCGCCGAGCCCGCGCAGCTCCCGCGACACGGAATCGTCGAGGAAGTAGTCCCCCGTGACGATCGCGACGGGCATTGTGGAAAGCTCGTCCTTGGACCGGAGAGTCCGGAGGAACTGCAGGCCGTCGACGAGCGGCATGCGCAAGTCGAGGATGATGGCGTTGGGATGCGACCGCTCAGCCTGGTTCAGGCCGGCCTCGGCCGAAAGGGCAGTCACGACGTGATACCCCTCGAGGCGCAGCATCCGTTCGAAAGTCTCCGTCACGCTCGGATCGTCATCGACAATCAGAATCGTGCGGGTCGCCGCTGGAGTAGAGACTGCCAAACTTGTCACGGGGCTATTCTCCGGGGTCAATAATCGGGGGTCAAGGCAAATGTGTCGGTCCGCCCACGGACCCCCTGTTAGCTCCCGTTATCGGGTGCAGCAGGCATCTTCTATAGGACTCCATCGCCCCTCCAACCAGAAAAGTCGGCGTCCGAAAACGCCGCATCCATGTTATAGTCACGGGTTTGTGAGCCCCATCCTGGTGAGGCCGGTTCGAGAGCAGCTCGAACACGATCGGGTCATCCGCCTCCTCCAAACCAAGTTTCGCCGTCGCTTCGATGTGGGAATCAACCCCGGCCTGGAGCAGAACGTCCCGCTCGGGACGGGTCCTTCGGCCATCTATCCCGATGTGGTCCTGACGTCACCCGAGAGGGGCCGCCGCGTGCACGCGGTGATCGAGGTGGAAACGGCGGAATCGGTCAACAACCTGGAGGCGTTGGCTGAGTGGGTGAACCTCGCCCGTCTCCGACCGCCATTTCACCTTTACGTGCCGGCAGGTTCGGTCGATGTGGCCAAACGGCTCTGCACGGGCCACAACATCGCGGTCGCGGAGATTCAGAGCTATCACCTCGTCGGCGAGGAAATGCGCTTCGTCCCGGTCTACAAGGCGCCGGCGGACGGACGCGCCGCTCGCGCGAAGGTCGCAAAAAAGCCGGGGAAACCCGCCCCTAAGAAGAGACGCGCGCAGCCGCCCCGCGCTCGAAAGTCATCACGGACAACCAAGCGCAGGTAAGCTTTGCCATTCCTCAGGTTCGCCCGGGATTCACGCGGCTACGAAAGCACGTTTCTCATGGACGCGTCCCGCCGCCGGGGAGGGAAGACCCGGCAGCGGATCCTGTATTGGTTTCGCTCACCGCCCAACGTAAAGGTCGGCCGCGCCGCCCTCGATGAAGACGCCATCCGCTGGATTGAAGAACACAATCCGGACGTGAAGTTCGACTGGCCGAGGATCCTCGAGGTCGAGCCGCCTTCGCCGAAGGCTTCGGCGAGCCGCGAGGTAGCTCACGAGCGAAGTCGGGCGAGCCTCGACGTAGCTCGAAGCGGAGGGCCTCCGGCTCCGGCCGCAGATCCGAGGCGGCGACGCCCCAGCGAACAAAGACAACAAAGACCACAGGGACCGCAAAGACAACACAGAGAAAGACCGGGAGACAGGGAGGCAGTGAAAGACGGAGGTCAGCGCCGCCGTGCGGAGGCGCCTCCGCCGCCTCAGCAGACCCTCGAATCGCAGGCGGAAGAGGCCATCGAGCAGATGGAGATGGAACAGATCGAGCAGGACATCGACGATCTGAAGCCGGACGCAGGGCCGGGCGTGCCTCTGATCAGCGAGGCGCGCGAGCCGGAGGCAGCGCGTCCGGAACAACTGATGAGGTTCCGTGCCCGGTTCGCCGAGCTCCAGGCGCGCATCACGGAGCGAGCGGGCAGCCCGGAACGGATGGCCGCACTCCGGGCGCGGGCCGAAGGCTTGAATCCGGACACCTGGGTCACCGATGACGACGTCCGGAAGGGGATGGCGGAGTTCGAGTCCCAGGTTTGCGAGATGCGCGCCGCCCTCGGGCTCCGCAGGCGCAGGCGGTCTCGACGTGGCGGCCACCGCCATCGGCGGGCCGGCGGCGGGACGCAACCGCAGGGGACGCTGGGTGAAAAAAGGGACGGGGATATTCTCTCCGGACCGGCTGGTCAAGAAACGCCCTCTCCGAACGACGAGGATGACGTCTGAAGGAGCGCCGGGCTATACTGAGGTCCTATGAAGCGTCACGCGATGATATTCGGAACGGCTCTGTTTGTGGCCTTTTCGAGCGGGGTCTCCCGCGCGCAGCAGCCGGGACAGGCCGGCGGCGCGGCGCCAATCCCTGCTGGTACCGACCCGACCTTCCGCGTGACAGTCGACCTTGTGAGCTCCGACGTCATCGTGCGGAATCGATCCGGCCAGTTCGTCTCCGATCTGGCGAAGGATGACTTCGAGGTGTACGAGGACGGCATGAAGCAGGACCTTTCCTCCTTCGTCCTCGTACACGGGGGGCGCGCCTTTACCACGATGGCGGCTGCACCGTTGGCGGTTCAGGAAGGCATCCTGCTGCCTGCCGCGCGTCCGACCAGCGATGTGGCGGGGCGCATCATCATCTTCGTCATCGACGATCTGCACCTCGAGTTCCGGGACACGTCGCGGATCCGGGCACTGTTCAGAAAGATGGCGAAGGAGCTGATCCACGAGGGCGATCTTTTCGGGATCGTCTCCACCGGCACGTCGTCGATTGCCATCGACCTGACCTACGATCGAGCCAGGCTGGAAGAAGCGGCGAACAAGATCTCCGGGGGCGGATTGCGTCCGTCGGAGATCATCCAGGGCATGCAGGGCGCCCAGGGCCCTGCGGAAGTCAGGTACCGCGCACACGTTGCCTTCAAGCTCGCTGAGGAACTGATGACCAGGCTCAGCACCGTCCACGATCGCCGCAAGGCCGTCGTCCTCATCAGCAACGGCTACGATTTCGATCCGTTCGCGGCATCACGATCTGGAGCGACGGCTGGAAGCCCGTTTCTCTCGAACCCGATGGCGAACCCCAACGACCCGTACGGAAGCAACCGGTTTGCAGACGCCGACCTGGCGATGGAAATGCGCGAGGTGACGCAGTCAGCGAATCGCGCGAACGTTTCCTGGTACGTCTTCGATCCCCGTGGTCTCGTCGCGGGGCAGGATCTGGACGAGCAGGTCGATCCGGTGGACTGGGAAACGCATCTGCGCAAGTCGCAGGACAGTCTGCGCGTCATGGCCGAGGAGACCGGCGGGATCGCGGTCGTCAATACCAACGACTTCGACAAAGCGATCAGGCGGATTGACGCCGAGACCAGCGACTACTACGTGCTCGGCTACTACTCGAAGAATCCGGACGTGACGCGACGGCGTCGCGAGATCGAGATCAGAGTGGCCAAGAAAGATCAGACCGGCGGAAATCTCGAGGTGATGTATCGGCGGGAGTACACACTCCGACCAGTTCCCGCGCCTGCCGCGCAGGCACGCTAAATTTAGACACCAGAGCCAAGGTCAAAGGTCAAAGGTAGGGTTTGCCCTTTGCCTTTTGGCCTTTGACGTTCTGCGTCAGTTCCTGTCGTGTGATTGCGACGATGTGCCTGGCGGTCGCAGGCCACACCTTTCTCTTCCACGTAACTCACATCGCGCGCGGTCCCTAACTCGCGGTAGCGCCCAACGACGCAGCCACAGTCCAGGGTCGTGAAGCCGAGAAGGCGGACGAGGCTCATGATTTTCCCCGCCTTCCCAAGTGCAATTACTATGCCCAGGTTCTGGACATGGGAAGCAGGCCCGGCCGATCTTTAAAGCTTTCCAATTCCTGAGTGTTTCCGGCGAAGCGACGATAGCTGGCTCAGCGCACGTTACGGAGTCAGATCGAAGTACGTGTGTTTTTTTGGTATGTCGGAATCAAATACTTGGATTCAGTGGGTCTTCGGTTCCTCTCTTTTCAGGGAGCTGAACCTCTCCAAATCGGTTGCGCGCAGTCCGGCTGCCACCCGTCTGGCGGTCCACATGTGCCAGCCGAATACCACATGAGCGACGAGCCTGACGATGGGCCAGCCCGATCGGGCGCTGAACGCTCCTGCAGGAACCAGGAAAAAGTTGAGGAGGGCAGCCAGCGAGAACCATGTGATGAACAAGGCGTCTGGTCCCGTACCGGGGAAGCGTCTGGCATACATCATGGAGGCCGTTTCCCAGCAGGGCAGGGTGCCAGATTCGTAATGGACTTGAATGAAACGCCCGATCCGCTCGACTGCCACGTGGACGGCATAGACGGCTTCAAAGGTCGCCGCCAGCGCCATCAGGGGCACCAGCGTGACCGCCCCTTCGATTCCGCCCGCGAGGGGAAGGCCGAGCGCCAGCGCCCCCCAGACGCTCATTCCGGCGAAAAAAAGCCAGATTCGAAGGGTTCCGCGCTCCCGGATGGTTGTCCGCAGGGCTTCGTATTCGGCGCGCGCGAGCTCACTCATAAGAGACACCCATTACTTTCTTACTCGCGGGGCCCCAACACCCGCTCGGGTCGCTCCGCTTGCGGGGCCCCCAACGCCCCGCGCCGCTCCGCGACCATTGACATTATTTCCCGGTGAAACACTGGAGAGTTTCTGCTAATATGCCGACTACAACTTAGAGAGCTTAACTTGTTGTCGAGTAAAACCTTCAGGTCTCGCACAAGGCGCCTGGCCGTTCTGCTGGTGAGCGTCAGTTTCTTGCCGTTTGCCGCCCATGTGGCGAGCGCGCAACAGGCAGGTAGCTCGACCAGACGGACCGTCCCGGTAGCCGGGCAAGCCGCCCAGGCGCCCGCAAAGAAGGCCCCATCTGGAGCCGCCCGCCGACGCTCGCGGGCCCGCACCCGCGCTATTGCGGCGGCGAGGGCCCTCGCGGAGGCCAAGACGCCGCACTTCCGGGTCGACGAAAAAGGGGAGGTCGTTCCAGACGTCCGCGCCGCCGCCGCGATTGTCTACGATCCGGCGACCGGCGAGGTGCTCTGGGAAGAGAATGCGCAAGACCAGCGCTCGATCGCCAGCATCACCAAGGTCATGACGGCGGTCGTCTTTCTGGAGACCGCTACCGATCTGTCCGAGGTGGTGACGGTGCTCCGGGACGATACACGCCGCGCGTCGACCACCTATCTCAAAACGAGCGATAAGGTTCGGCTGGAAGATCTGCTGCATCTCCTGCTCATCCCATCGGACAACGCCGCCGCCCGCGCGCTCGCGCGTCTCTCCCCGCTCGGTTACAAAGGATTCATCGAGCGCATGAGCGAGAAGGCTCTGGAGCTCGGGCTCACCACTACGACCTATTCCGATCCCTCCGGTCTTGATTCGAATAACGTGTCATCGGCCTTCGATATGGCGCGTTTGATTGCGTTTGCCGGCGAGGACGAGCTCATCGGTCCCATCATGCGGAAGGCGGAGTACTCGTTCCAGACGGCAAACAAGAGACCGCGGGCCGTCTCGGTGCGCAGCACGAACGAAATCCTCCGGTCGGGCGACGTGGAAGTTCGTGGCGGCAAGACCGGGTTCATCACGAAAGCCGGTTACTGCCTGGCGACCCTGCTGAAGCTCCCTGAAGGCGGGCCATCACTGGCCGTGGTTGTGCTCGGGGCCACCTCGAGCATCGGGCGCTTCTGGGAAGCGCGGCACCTTCTCAGCTGGCTGGAGGCGAAGACCCGCGTCCTTAGTCTGTCGACCCCCGCAACGCTCCCGCAATAGCTCGCAAGTAAGAAGTTCAAAGTTCAAAGTCGACAAGTAAGTCAGAAGTGCGTCCGAGGCACTTTTAACTTACTTTGCACTTTACACTTTGAACTTTCTACTTGTGTGGATCAGCTCTGATATCCCCTCTGTATCGCTGCGGCGTCGAGCGGCAGTGTTGCGACGGAATCGACGGCCAGCAGAGCAGGCCGGCTCCCGTCGCGCCCATCGAACGCCTTCAGATAGCGGTGGCAGATGTCGCACGCGTAGAGGCGGTACCGGCCGTCGCGGCTGGTGAACGACGTGATGCGCGTCCGGTCTCCGTTCTCGCAGAACGGACAGGTCAGCGGATCGTAGCGCCACTGTCCGGTGCACCGGCCGCAGATCAGCAGCCGCTCGGCCGCGGGATTGATGAAGGCAAACTCCGGCTCGCCGCCGCAGAGCGGACAGCGCGGCCGGCTCCAGTGTGACAGCTGCATGCGCGGCAGGATGGCCTCTGCGCATCGCGCGAGAAACGGACGCATCGCCAGCAGCAGGACCTGATCGAGCATACCTCGCTCTTCAGGGTCATGGGCTCCCGACGGAGCCCCCAACGCGGCAGCCGCGTTGGGGATCCCCGACTGGCCGCGCCGTTCCATATCGCGGGCGGGCGCCTCATACCAGGCCGCGACGAGCGCCTCGATCTGCCCCTCCCGGGCCAGCGACTGAATGCGTGAATGCTCCTGGGAATCAAGCGTGTCGAAGCGCCGCAGGATGTCGGCTGTCTGGCGGAGGATGAGCCGGAAGTCGCTCCAGTCGAGCGGAATGTCCTTGAATGCGAGCAGCGGGCCCTCTCTGTGCCCATCGAGCTTCACCTGGTCGAACACGATGGTAGGAACTGGAATGCGTGACTGCACGCGGCGCTGCGCCGCGAGCAGCTCGATCTGGAGGTCAGCGGCCGCAGCCAGTTCGGGCTGCGAGGCCTTCAGCTCCCTGAGCTCCGCAATCTCGCGCGGCTCCTGACGAGCGGTAGGACGCTCGGATCCGGTAGACGACACGGGCAGATTCTAGCAGACAGTCGTCACTCAACAGTCGACAGTCGCCAGTCCCGAGTCTTGTCTGCCGCCGGACTGACGACTCACGACTGAGGCCTGACGACTGTAGACTGTCAACCATGCCTCGTCAGCGATCTCTTTCGATCTTGATGGTCGGGTCTGAAGCCGTGCCGTTCGCCAAGACCGGTGGGCTGGCGGACGTGCTGTCGGGCCTTCCGGCGGCGCTGGCCGGCCTTGGCCATCGCGTCACGCTGGTCCTCCCTCGCTACAAAGGAATGCCCTCTGATGGCGCAAGTGTCGAGATTCCGGTGCCAATCGCGGGCGCGGCCGCGCCGACGCGGTTCATCGACCGGCCGCTGGGCGAGCGAAACAGGGTCGTGCTCGTCGATCGGCCGGAGCTGTACGAGCGCGATGCCCTCTACGGCACCGCCGATGAAGACTATCCGGACAATGCGCTGCGGTTCGGATTCCTCTCAAGAGCGGCGCTCGAATATGCCCGGCGAAGCACCAAGCCGTTTGACGTCCTGCACGCCCATGACTGGCAGGCGGGCCTGGCGCCGGTATACCTGCGAACGCTCTATGCGGACGACCCGCATCTCCACGCGATGGCCTCCGTTCTGACGATTCACAATCTGGCCTATCAGGGGATTTTTCCGTCCGAGACGATGCCCACGCTCGATCTGCCCTGGGATCTTTTCACGCTCGACGGGCTCGAGTACTGGGGCGGGATGAGCTTTCTCAAGGGAGGCATCACCTTTTCAGATGTCATTACGACGGTGAGCCCAACACATGCCAAAGAGATTCAGACGAACGAGTACGGCTTCGGCTTTGAGGACATTCTGGCTCGGCGCGCGGACGATCTGTACGGCATCCTCAACGGGATCGATACGGATCGATGGAATCCCTCGAAGGATCCGTTCCTCCCCGAGCCGTACGACGCGGATCATTTGGAGGGAAAAGAAGCCGCAAAACGCGAACTGCTTGATCTGATAGGTCCGCAGACCTCTGCTGACCATCCGCGGCGTCCGCTGATTGCGATGATCTCCCGCATGGTCGGGCAGAAGGGGCTCGATCTGATTGCTGCGGCGGCCGATCGACTGCCGAACCTGCCGGCCAATTTCGTCGTCCTTGGGACTGGCGAGGAGCGGTACGAAGACGTCTGGCGCAATCTTGCCGCGAGCTATCCGGATCGCGTTGCCGCGCACATCGGGTTCGACGAGCGATTGGCGCACGTGATCGAAGCAGCCGCCGACATCTTTCTGATGCCCTCACGGTTCGAGCCCTGCGGGCTGAACCAGATGTACAGTATGAGATACGGCACGGTGCCGGTCGTTCGGTCCACGGGAGGGCTGGCGGACACGGTGGCGGATTACAATCCGCGCACGGGCAAGGGGACCGGCTTCGTGTTCGCCGAGTACGCGCCGGAGGCGCTGCTGGGGGCCCTCGAGCGGGCGCTGGAAGCCTTCCGCAGACCGAAGATCTGGAGACATGTGCAGCGGACGGGGATGCGGCAGGACTTTTCCTGGGACAGATCGGCCCGGGAGTACGTCAAACTGTATAAGAGGGCACTGGACAGC
>Ga0184637_10002480_pt1 | contig 11893 bp, 12 predicted proteins | sample PLM3_127_b2_FD_133143 | JGI IMG/M metagenome (GOLD analysis project Ga0184637, IMG submission 133143) | Groundwater sediment microbial communities from an aquifer in East River, Colorado, USA - PLM3_127_b2 | ecosystem: Environmental > Terrestrial > Soil > Riparian zone | place: USA: East River...
CGAAGATTACAACCAAGTCGCCCCGCACAGCGCCCTGGGGATGAAGGCACCGGTGCAATTCTATGCGGATTGGATGTCAAAAATAAGCACTACACCTGTGCAGATTTAGGTGGGGCAGTACAACTCTATGGCGCAACCTTTCAAATGAGTGGGTTCATACAAAGGGGTTTGCCGACAGAATAATAGAGCAGGTTGTCAACAAATCAAACACTCCACCCTGGTCTCTGCTAATACCTTTGCCTTATTCGGACAAAGATTTAGAAACTCTTGACAAATTCCGGAACGACCTCTCTGATTTCAGAAATCTATTAGCAAATACCCTTGAAAACTATGCGGCAGCAATTAACAAAAAAGAACAATCTAAATGACCTCAAATAAAACTGTCGGGATAGCCATCATTGCGTTAGGCATCCTCACCCTCCTCGTAGGCGTTTTGCACTTCGTAACGTAGGGGCGAGGTCTCCTCGCCCGCGGGCGGGGAGACCCCCTACATTTTGTCCCCCTTAGCAAGGGGGACCGGCCAAAGGCCGAGGGGGTAAACAATTTGCGCCAACCCAACCGATTTGATATTATTGCCGCTTGTGGCAACCGCAGCCGAATCTATGATGACACCGGAACTTTCTTCCAAACAACCGCGCAATACATTCTCGAAGAAAATCTTTTGGTTTTTGATTCTTTTAGGCCTCATTCTACCCTGGATACTCCGAATTTCGGTGGAGGCGTTCTTCAAGCCGGAACAGATTGGCCGGATTCTAAGCGACTTTCCCCGCCTGCTTTTCGCCCCCGGCCACAACCTTTTTCTTCTGGGAATTTTAAACGCCTTTCCGGTTGCCATCTTCGTCTTTCTCGGTCGCTGGCGCTACAAGGCTTGCGCCGGATTAGAACCTGCCGCCTTCTTCCCCCACCAACTGGGAATTATCCTCGCCGGTCTGGCTGTTTTTGGAATGTCCCTCTTTATCCACCTGGTCGTCTGGATGGACGTTTTCAGTCCCAAAGGCGGCTCCTCCACTTCCGTAATCGCTTTCGTCTTTCTCCCATTTTACGCTCTGGCGGCAATGCCGGTCGGGTATCTTCTGGGCTGGCTAATGGGAAAGTTGATAAGAAAATGATTCTTCGGTGTTCTCTCCGTAGGGGCGTATGGCCATACGCCCTTTATTGTCAAAGCAAGTATCTTGACCTATGCTCGACTTAAAAAACATTGAGGTCTTAACCTTCGACTGCTACGGCACCCTGATTGACTGGGAAAGCGGAATCTTAAAAGCCTTAAAGCTGGTTTGGGTAGCTCACAGGATAAATCTCGGCGACAGCCAAATTCTTGCGACGTATGCCGAATTGGAAGCGGATGCCGAAGCCGGGCAATACATTTCTTATCGGGAAGTTCTGCAAAAGGTAATGCAGGGATTCGGACAAAAATTCAACTTTTCCCCGTCTAAATTGGAAGCAACCGCCTTGGCTGACTCACTCAAAGATTGGCCCCCCTTCCCCGACACCGTCGAAGCGCTTCAAAAGCTGAAAAAGAAATTTAAGCTGGGGATAATCTCCAACACGGATGACGATCTTTTTGCCCAAACGCAAAAACATTTAAAAGTTGACTTCGACTGGATTATCACCGCCGAACAGGTTAAAAGCTATAAGCCGTCACAAAATAATTTTCTAAAGGCGATAGAGAAAATCGGCCGGCCCAAAGAAAAAATCCTGCACGTCGCCCAGAGCGTTTACCACGACATCATCCCGGCCAAAAGCTTGGGGCTGGCGACTGTTCTGGTGCGGCGGCACGGCGCTGGCGCCACCCTGCCCACCGAGGGAAAGCCGGATTTGGAAGTACCCGACCTGAAAACGCTGGCTTCGATAATTGAGGAGGTCAAAAAATGAGCACTGTCAATCCAATCAAAAAGGAAACCCTTTATGTTTAACATCGAACAGATTGACCACGTCGCCTTGACGGTAAGGGACCTGGAGCGCTCAATTGCGTGGTATCAAGATATCCTGGGTCTGGAGAGACGGTACCAGGAGACCTGGGGTAACCGGCCGGTGATGCTTTGCGCCGGAACGACCTGCCTGGCCCTCTTCAGCTCTGCTGTCGCCACCCCCAGCCCGCCGCCGGACTTCAACCATACCATCGGAATGAGGCACCTTGCTTTCCGGGTAAATCGTGCAAGTTTTCAACAGGCGCAGGCAGAATTTCGCAACCGGGGCCTTGAATTCGTCTTTCAGGATCACCGCATTGCCCATTCAATTTATCTCCACGACCCGGACGGATATGAGATCGAGCTTACTACTTACGAACAGTAACGCTCTCCAGCGCTGGAAGGCAAGGCCGACCTGGAAGTGCCGGACTTGAAAACGCTGGCTGCAACGATTGAAAAGCGCTAAATTTCAAGTTAAAGGAGGAAAACAATGACCAGTTTTTTTGGGAAATACAGAGATGTTGGACTGCTCGTTTTACGTATAGGACTCGGGGGGATGTATATTTTCCACGGCGCGCCCAAAATATCCGGCGGCCCGGAGTTCTGGGCCAAGCTGGGCGGAGCAATGGGCAACCTGGGCATCGACTTTTTCCCCGCTTTTTGGGGCTTTATAGCCGCCCTGTCCGAATTTGGCGGCGGACTCTGCCTTATTTTCGGCTTTCTTTTCGGCCCGGCCACGTTTCTGATGGCCGTTACGATGGCCGTGGCTGCCTTGCACCACTTCAGCCGCGGCGACGGGCTTTCCGGCGCCTCCCACGCCATCGAAAACGGCATTGTTCTCTTCAGCCTGATTTTCATCGGCCCCGGAAGATACAGTTTGGATAAGAAACTAAGCAGCAAGGCAGCATCTGCTCCAGATGAAAAGTAAAAAATCCTGAGGAGCGCCGAACTACTCAGGATTTGGTAAGCGTAAACCGGCTACTGAATCACCTCTCCATCCGCATTGCAGATTTCCAGCGCGCCTAAATTCAGCTTGGCCAGCTCCGGCTCGATTTGGGCTTTGTCCCCCACGGCGATGACCACCATCTTTTCCGAAACCAGATATTTTTGGGCCGCCGCTTGCGCCTGCTCAATCGTTACGGAAGTAACCTGGGCCGGATATTTGGCGTAGTAATCCAATCCCAGACCATAAACGAACAGGTTGGAGAAGATGGATGACGCCGCCGTGCTGGTTTCAAAATCCCCGGGCAGCGAGCGGGTCAGCGATTCCTTGGAAAAGTTCAATTCGTCCGCGCTGACGGGCGACTCCGCCATTTTCCTGATTTCCTTGAAAATTTCGGTGACCGAGGGTGCCGTAACGTCGGTGCGCACCCCGGCCCCCGCCACAAAAGGCCCGGCCGAGCGGCGGAAAACGAAGGCGGAAAAGGCGCCGTAGGTGTAGCCCTTGTCCTCGCGCAGGTTCAAATTGATCCGGCTGGAAAAAAGCCCGCCCAATATATTATTCATAACCTGCAGGCCGATGAAATCGGGCGTGGAGCGGGCCGCGCCGATGGCCGCCACCCGCAGTTGGGTTTGCCGCGCCCCCGGTTTGTCCACCAGAACCAGCCGGGCGGAGGTTGTGCCGGGATTTCCTAACTGCGGCTGGGCCGGCGTTCCTTTCTGCCAGCCGCCAAATGCCTTTTCAGCTAAACTTTTCAACTCCGATTTACCGATATTACCGGCCACCACCAAAGCGGCATTGTTGGGCACCAAATTTTTCTTCCAAAAGCCCAACATTTCGTCGCGCGTGGTTCCCTTCACCGCCTCTTCGGTGCCGATTTCCGGATACCCATAGGGATGTTTGGAGCCGTACAGCGCCTTGGCCATCACCCGGCGCGCCACCGAAGCGGGATCCTCCCGCTCCTGCACCAATCCGGCCAGCCGGCTGGCCCGCTGCCGTTCAATTTCTTCTTCTGGAAAACTGGGGTTTAACACTACGTCCGCCAGAAGATTCAAAGCAGGGCCAAAATTTTTCTTAAGCGACCCGACCGAAACGTTGGAAGCGTCCATGGACGAGCCGGTGGAAAGACCGGCCCCCAGCTGGGCTGCCTCATCGGCGATTGAGAGCGCATTTCGAGTTTTGGTTCCTTCATCCAGCATCGCCACCGTGAAGTTGGCCAGCCCCGGTTTATCCAGCGGGTTGGCGTCGCTGCCTGTCTTGAAAACCAAATTGGCGGAAACTATCGGCAGGCCCGGTCTCTGGTTGTATATCACCGTCAAACCGTTCGACAGCTGAAAACTTTCCGGCACCGGAAGCTTCAAAGTCGGCGCCGGGCCCGGCTTGGGAATCTCCTTGCGCCAAGGCTCATCGGGGTTTATCGACTCCGCTCCCGCCAAAAGCTGCAGGCTGTCATATTTGGGTGCCGGAATCTCCGCGCCAAACTCCGGCTCTCCGGGAACACCATGAACGACTATTCGGGCCTCGTTTTTCAACTGCTCCCGAACGAATTTCTGAACGGAGGCCGGGGTCACTTTGCGGTAACGGGCAATATCGGTTGCCAGGTAATCCGGCGTGCCGAGGTAGTGATTATACATATTCAGCCGGTCCGCCACGCCGCCAAATCCACCCAAAGTTTCCAATCCCCGAATAATCCCGGTTTCAATCACGTTGCGCGCCCGCTCGACCTCCGCCGCGCTCGGGGCTTCCTTACGCAGGAGTTCCAGTTCCTCCTGCATAGCCGCTTCAATCTCTTCCGCCGTGTGGCCGGGCCGGGCCGTCACCTCCAAATAGAAAACCGAACCCAGAACCAAAGGATATTGCTCCGTTAAAACATCCTGGGCAATCTGCTTTTCATAAACTAACTTTTTGTATAGACGGCTCGACTTGCCGCCGCCCAAAATCTGCGCCGCCACCGCCGCGTCGGCATCCCCTTCCTTGAAAATCGAAGAGGAAATCCAGGCTAAATCAACCCGCGGCAGTTCCACCCGGTCTTTTACCACCACCCGCCGCTCGGAAGTAATGGGAGCTGTAACCACGCTAACTTTAGGGACTTCTGCTCCTCTTTTGAAGGAACCAAAATACTTTTCCACTAATTTCTTTGTCGCCGGGACATCAATATCCCCGACGATAGCCAAACTGGCATTATTGGGAGCGTAATAGAGCTTAAAGAACTTTTTCACGTCCTCGAGCTGGGCCGCCTGAATGTCTTGATGCGAACCGATTACGCTGGCATAATAGGGATGGGAAGATGGAAAAAGCTCGTGAAAAACCGCCTCGTCAACTATCCCGTACGGCCGGTTTTCCACGCTCTGGCGCCGTTCGTTGCGCACGACATCCTGCTGGTTAGACAAATTGGCCAAAGTGAGCTTGTCCAGCAAATATCCCATCCGGTCGGACTCCAGCCAGAGCGCTAATTCCAGTTGATTGGAGGGCAGCGTTTCAAAATAATTGGTGCGGTCAAAACCGGTCGTCCCGTTGATGTCGGAAGCCCCCGCCGCCTCTAAAAGCTTGAAGTGCGAATCCCCTTCCACATGCCTGGAGCCTTGAAACATCATATGCTCAAAAAGATGGGCAAAGCCGGTGCGTCCCACCTCCTCGTTGGCCGGGCCGACGTGATACCACAAGTTCACCGCCACCAAAGGCAGCCGGTGGTCTTCGGACAAAATCACCTCCAGCCCATTAGAGAGCTGATACTTTTCAAATTTTAGCTTCGGAATTTCGGAAACATCCGAATCTTTCTTTTGAGCCATTCCCAAACTAAAAAATGCCAGCACGGCCGCCGTGGAAAGAAATAAGGCTCCGCTTCTTTTCATAAAAATCTCCTTTTTGCTTACCCGTTGACAGTAAAATCCATCTCTTCTCTTATACACTACGGACTTCGATAATAGATAGTTCCCGGTTTTAAGTCAACCGAAAAAGCTATTCCGCAAACGACACCGGGCGACCCCATCTAAAAACCGTAGGGGCGAATGGCTTGTCCCGAGCGACTTGTCCCGAGCGTAGTCGAGGGAAGTCGAGGGGCATTCGCCCTCCCCTTCCCGTTTCGGGAAGGCCTGCCCGAGCCGAGCTCGGGCCTCGGCCAGGGGGATAAAGGGGTTAGGTTCGCAGAGATGGGAATTACGTTCTCTCTTTCTAAACTAACATCAGCGTTTGAACAACTCGGTGGACAAATACTTTAATCCACTATCCGGAAAGACCGCCACCATAGTACCGGAATTCATTTTCCCGGCCGTAACCTGCGCTCCCCAGAAAACCGAACCGGTGGAAATGCCTCCCAAAAGCCCTTCCTCTTTGGCCAGCCGCCGCGCCCAATGGAAAGCCTGCTCGTCAGGGCAAATCAGCCGTTCATCCACGACCGATGGCTCCCAAATTTCCGGCGTGCGGGAATGGGTGATGTTTCGGATTCCCTGCTGTTTATGCTTTCCCTCCGGCGGCTCGACCGAAATTATTCTGATTTTTGGGTTCAACTCCTTTAGCCTCCGGCCACAGCCGACTGCCGTCCCGGTCGTCCCCAGCGTAACAACCAAAACGTCAACTTTTCCTTTGGTCTGCTCCCAAATCTCTTCCGCCGTTCCGTAATAGTGAGCATCCACATTGGATTTTTCCCGATATTGCGAAAGCCGGCAATATTTCTCCGGGTTAGCTTCATAAATTTCATCTGCTCTCTGCCACGAACCGTCCGAACCCAACTCGGTCGGCGTTAGAACAACCTCCGCCCCCAGGGCCTCCAGCATTCTTCTTCGCTCAATGGATACCCACTCGGACATTACAATTAAAACTTTGTACCCTTTAACCGCTCCCACCATCGCCAGCCCGATGCCGGTGTTGCCGGATGAAGATTCTAAAATGATTTTATCTTTGGTCAACCGGCCGTCCCGCTCCGCCTCTTCCACTATCGCCAAAGCAATCCGTTCCTTAACGCTCCCCAGTGGGTTATACCACTCCAGTTTAGCCCAAATAGTGACGTTAGGATTAGGACAGAGTTTCTGAATTTTCACCATCGGCGTTTTTCCGATGGTTTGCAGGATGTTTTGCTTAATGTCAATCATTCTTTAATTTGCGTCTTTCCTGTAGGTGCGGGTTTTCAACCCGCCCTTTTCCCTCTCCATTCGCTTGTCCCGAACGTAGTCGAGGGAATGGAGAGGGCCTGCCCGAGACGTAGCCTCTGGCTGCGGCCAGGGAATTAAAGGGTGAGCTGTTTTTCTCCACCATGTCAGTCATCGTTGTATTTGTAAAATTCCGAATTTATGTTCATCACCAACCCGGTCAAAAGCTTCGGATAGAAAAATGTGGACTTGGGGGGTAGTTTTTCCCCCTGCTCAACTTTTTTCCAAATCTCATCCACTCGGATTGGACTCAAAATAAAACCTGCTCCTGCCTTTCCTTCTCCGACTAGGCGGCGAACCTCGCCGGCATCCTTGGAATAATCTACAAATTGTAGTGCCTCTTCATCCGAAAGCCCCAGAGCATTTTTAAACACCCACCGGTCCAAAATCTCAACATCCAAAAACTCGGTGCGGGGTGTGGAAGCCAGATAAAAAATATCCTCCATCAAAACTCCTATGCGATGGAACCGGTCAGCGGCTTCCCCCAGGCGATTCATAGCCTTTTCAAAGTCATTCACCGAGCCGCCCGCATAAACCGTTTCAATCTCGAAATTTTCCGAAAGCCGCCCCAAAAGTTCTCTGCCTGAAAATTTCAAGCCCGAAATGATCCGATGAATCGGCCGGATCGAAAGACCGCCCCCTTCCGAGTTGAAGAAAGCCATCATCCGGTAGGCAAACCAGGGTTTGTCCGGATTGCGGCGATACGATTCCAATGCGGCGTCGTAGCGGTGATGGCCGTCGGCAATCAACACGGAACAAGCGCTCAACTTCGACGTAACGCTTTTGACCTGCGACGAATCCGGCAAACCCCAAAGCTGATGGAGCTCGCCATACATATCTTTGATTTCCGCCAAGGGCGGCAAGCTTACAACCGAAGCAGCGAGGTTTTCAAAATCTTTTTCCGGGTCGCGATAAAGCAGATATACCGGCCCAAAATCAGCCTGGGTGGAAATCCGCAATTTCAAGCGGTCTTCCCGTGGCGCCGCCAGTATATTTTCGTGCGGCGCTACACCTCGCTCCAGATACTCTTCCAACTTTCCAAGCGCAAAAAATCCCAAGTTTTGCCGTTCGCGGCCTCCTTCCCGGAAAGTTATTTGATAAACATAAATCCCCGACTTTTCGTCGGGTACAATTACTTTATCCGCAAGCCAGCCGGCCAAATGCGAACGAATTTCTTCATAAGGCTGCCACGAGTCCCCCTCGACTCCGCTCGGGGTTTTCAACCCCTCCGGCTTGGGCAGGATCAAATGGGCGATGTTAAAGGGGCTTTTGGCAAAAAAAATCTTCTCTAATTCCGGATTGAACTGGTCGTAGGGAGGGGAAACCACGTTTTCCCATCGGCCGGCTTTTTGCAGGTTATATCGAAATCCGGTAAACGGCCTTATTTCGATGCCGCCCCCTTACTCAACTATAATTTCAGGTTTTTCTGAAGCGAAAACTTCTCCGACAATTTCTGCTTCTCGGACGCCGTCCGAGCGTATGGCATCCAAAAGCGCCTGCGCCCGTTCGGCGGCGATGGAAATCAAAAGCCCGCCGGAAGTTTGCGGATCAAAGAAAAGCCAGGCCAATTCCTCCGGGACGGAGGCATTAACTCGAAAATGCTCCCCCACCGACTGGCGATTCGACATCGTAACGCCGGTGCGCACCCCCTGCTGAATCATTTCCAAACTTTCAGAGTAATGCGGAATTTTGGAGGCCCGGAACCGGATACCCACGCCGGAGCCTTTCGCCATCTCAAACGAATGCCCGGCCAACCCGAATCCGGTCACATCCGTGCAGGCCGAAGCGCCAAATTCAACCATCCGCTTGGAAGCCGCGGCGTTCAAGCAAGCCATATCGGCGGCTACCTGTAGAATAATCCCGTCGGGCGGCAGACGGCCCATCCGGGTGCCGGTGACAATCACACCTGTGCCAATCCGTTTGCTAAGAATGAGCTTATCCCCCGGTTTAGCTGTAGAGTTGCGCTTGATGTCCGCTTTTTTGACTACACCGGTTACCGAAAGTCCGTATTTCAATTCCTCATCTTTGACCGTATGCCCGCCGACCAGAGCGGCCCCTGCCTCCTGTATAGCTTCCAAGCCGCCTTTCAAAATCTCCGCCAAAATTTCCTTGTCGACACCGGTTGCCGGAAAACAGCAAAGGTTCAAAGCGGTCAAAGGCCGGCCGCCCATCGCATACACGTCCGAAAGTGAGTTGGCCGCCGCAATTTTGCCGAACAAAAACGGGTCGTCCAGGGGCGGGGTGATAAAATCAGCGGTCTGCACCAGGTTGATATCGTCCGAAATATGAAATACTCCGGCGTCATCGGCGGTCTCAATGCCGACCAAAACCGCCTCGTTCTTCGGTATTTTTAAGCTGCCTACTATGTCGTGTAAGTCCACCGGACTTAGCTTTGCCGCTCAACCACCCGAGCGGGCAAAAGCGGTAATCCGACAGGCCTTCTCTGCTTGTGTCATCTTCTTTCCTCGAATACTTAGATAAACATTTGCTCACCTACCGTCAAGGGATAGAGGTTATATCCTTCCCGTATTGAATAATTGACGATTGAATCACTGAAGAAAAAGGGGCGAACACGAGGTTCGCCCCTACATTCTGCCCCTTGCCCCCTCCCCGACACGGGGAGGGGGAAATTGTTTTGCCGTATGGGAGATGGGATAAAATCACTTCGTGAACGGCCAAAGGGCTATATCGGTAGTGGACTGGCTCTAAAAAAGCCCTGCGGAAGCAGGCACCCCTTTTAAACAGACGAAAAGTTACATTTTGGTCAATCAAAATCGTCTTATCGTATGAATATGTTATGTCATAATTTTCGTTGTAAGGCAATGAGTTACAATAACATATAAAATTATCAAACAATTCAACGATTCCAACGTATGATACTGTGGATATGAAAAACTGCTACACCGACGGTTTGTCCCACAGCCTTGGCCAATGCTCGCCTGCTGTCCTCTGGGAGCAGTGGCAGTTGGTGAGAGATGTTTTGGATGAAGAAACTGTTGCTGAATTTTCTTGACAACGGCAACGATGGTCTTTATATTGTCAAAGTGGTGGTAGATAATAATGAGTCTCGAAGAAGGAGGAAAAATGGACAAAAGTAAACTTAAGACCCTGCTTGTGGATCAGGATTCGGTTCTGGAAGACCTTATTCTGGGTTCCCTCACCGGAGTGGCTCGACTGGACAATAAAACAGGTGAAATGTACCCTGTTGAAGGGTACCAAGTTCTCAACCCTGAGGCTAAAATTTGTGCTTTCTTAATGGCCAGAAAAGCTGCGAATATTTTGGGGTTAATTGAGACCGAGGCGGCGGCACCGAAAGCAATAATTGATAGGACCGGGATGCCTATGGGAACGGTGAATCCCACTCTGCGCAATCTTCTTAAAAAGGGGATACTTTCACAGACCCCAAAAAAGGAATATTTCTTGCCGGGTCATGCTTTGTCGATAGCAAGCCAAAAAATCAAAGGAGGAAAAAATGGGTCGGGAAAGTCTGATTGAAGCTGCAAAGGAAGCTGAACAGATCGCTAATTCAGTGAGTGAGCCTTTTCGTTCTGTTCTGTTTGCAGTGGCGTTGGAGAAAATAACCACAGAGCAAGCAAGCCGGGCAGATTATGAAGTTTTTAATAAGAACCTGGAAGTACCTAAAGTCGCTGACCTTAATGGGAAAACCCATGAAGAAATTTTGGCGGCGTTCTCAACGACCCATTTTGTGTTGGATGAACTTCAAAGGGAAGCCTTCGAGAATGGTAAAACTTTAGATAGGTCACTTTTGGTTTTAGAATATGTAGACAAACATTTTGGCGTGCCTGAATTGACAGCACCCGAAATAGCTAAAATTCTTTCCGATAATTTAATGAAAGGTACTACTCAAGAGGCTGTTGGTATGGCATTAAAAAGCTCCAGTAACCGGTTTGTAACCAGACGGCGATTAGCCAAAGGGTTTGCATATTCGTTAACTCTGGCGGGTCGGGAGCATTTAAAAAAACTGATGAAAAGCAAACCGGTATAGATAATAATAAGGAGAGCAAAATGGATATAGAATCCCAAGTTCAAAAGTTGGTGGGTATTGTTGAAGAGCACGAGAAGAGACTACTGGGGATAGAAAAGCTACTTGGCTCGACTGCCAGCTTGGCTCCCTCTGCTTTGACAGGTGACTCTGTTTCTCAAAATGCAGAGCTGGGCAAAGAAAAGCTGGCCAAAAAGGTGCAAAGGACAACCGAAGAAATCGATATGCTGTTTGAAATTGATGGCGACTCCAGCACCATTACAAAACTTCCATCCGGAAATGCAAAACAAATAACTCACAAGGGGACTGTGGCTATGTTGGTGGGTTTTAAATATTTGTTAAAGGCCGATACAATTCCCGCCAAGGAACTAAAACGCATTTTTGCTTCACATAGGGTACCCTTGGAAAATTTTGCAACTTATTTAAACGAAATTACTCCTAAATGGATTCTTCGCAAAGGAAAAACGAGAAGTAATAAAACAACCTATAAGCTTACCTATGCTGGAGAAGCTGAGGGTTTCGAGGTAATAAAAGACTTGTTGAACAGAGGAAACTAAAAAATGGTAAATCTGACATTATTAGCAAAAAAACTTTTGAAGGTAGATACAAGTGGATTTCCTCGTTTTGAAACCTATGATACCCCGTTGGAAATGAGTCTATGGGTTTTATGGGTGTGCAAAGAGAAGTTAGGTGTGCAAAAGTTAGGGGCGGAGGAGATTGCAACCTTGATTCGGAACGTGAAGGAAAAAAGCATTACTAAAAAATCGATTGTTTTAGTGTACTGCCCCACCTAAATCTGCACAGGTGTAGTGCTTATTTTTGACATCCAATCCGCATAGAATTGCACCGGTGCCTTCATCCCCAGGGCGCTGTGCGGGGCGACTTGGTTGTAATCTTC
>Ga0184637_10002481_pt1 | contig 11892 bp, 15 predicted proteins | sample PLM3_127_b2_FD_133143 | JGI IMG/M metagenome (GOLD analysis project Ga0184637, IMG submission 133143) | Groundwater sediment microbial communities from an aquifer in East River, Colorado, USA - PLM3_127_b2 | ecosystem: Environmental > Terrestrial > Soil > Riparian zone | place: USA: East River...
AAGCACCACCTCCTGATCTCCACCACCGTGATCGAGGTCGGCGTGGACGTCCCCAACGCGACCGTGATGCTGGTGGAGAACGCGGAGCGGTTCGGGCTGGCGCAGCTCCACCAGCTCCGGGGAAGGATCGGGCGCGGCGAGCACCGCTCCTACTGCGTCCTGTTCGACGAGAGCAAGCCGGAGAACGAGGAGGCCCGGGCCCGCCTTGCGGCCATGGTCCGCACCACGGACGGGTTCGAGCTGGCCGACGAGGACCTGCGGCTACGGGGCGAGGGGACGCTGTTCGACGTCCGCCAGTCCGGGCTCCCGGACCTGAAGCTGGCCCGCCTGGCCGATGACCTGGAGCTGGTGAAGCGGGCCAGGGCGCGAGCGTTCGCGGTGATCCAGGACGATCCCGACCTCGAGCGACGTCCGGGCCTCCTGGCCGAGCTTCGGAGCCGGTTCGAGCGCTCGATCGACTGGCTCTTCCACTCCTAGCGACCTCACACCGCGACGAGCTCCCGCTGCGCCAGCTGGCTGAACCGGGCCTCCAGCAGGCATCGGACCCGCATCAGGAGCTCGGTCATGACGACCGGCTTGGTCAGGAAGTCGTCCACGCCCGCGATCAGCGCCCGTCGCTTGACCTCGGGGGTGACGTCGGCGGTGATGATCATGGTCGGTGCGTGCACTCCGCGAACGGTGCACCGCCCCAGCTGGCTCATGACCCCGAATCCGTCCAGACCGGGCATGTTGACGTCGAGCAGGAACAGATCGGGCCCGAACGACGCGAACAGGGGCTGCGCCAGCAGGGGATCCGTCGTGCTCACCACATTCGTGTAGCCCTCGTGCTGGAGGAGGCGCTCCAGGAGAAGGACGACCGACGGCTCGTCGTCCACGATCAAGATCCTGGCATCCTTCACCATCGAAGCGGTGTTCATCTCGCTTCTCCTTCCTGAACTCGGGGCCTCATGCATGAAGGGTCGGGCAGGCGGTTCAAGGTGCCGTCTACAGATGGTCAAGTTCCCGTCAAGATCTGGGCCGGGCCCATCTGGGAGGCCCGGCTACAGTGCCCGCATGCGCGTGATCGGGGGCTCGGCGAAGGGCATCCGCCTGGCGCCCGTGCCCCGGGGGGTTCGCCCCGTCTCCGACATGGCCAGGGAGGGCCTGTTCTCGAGCATCGCCTCCCGCGTGCCAGGAGCCGTGGTGCTGGACCTGTACGCCGGGACCGGGGCGCTCGGCATCGAGGCCCTCTCGCGGGGAGCCGAGCGGGCGGCCTTCGTGGAGCGGAGCCGGCCGGCCCAAGCAACCATCCGGCAGAACCTGGACCGGACGGCGCTGGCCGACCGGGCGGCCGTGATCGCCTCGCCGGTGGCGGGGTTTCTCTCGAGAGATGACAAATCGGCCGGACCGTTCGACCTGGTCTTGGCCGATCCACCCTACGAGGCGGCCGGGGCCGAGGTGGACGCCGTGCTCGCGGAGCTCGCTTTCGGGTGGCTCCCCGAGCACGGATGGACGGTCGCCCTGACCCGCTCGATCCGGAGTTCCATGCCTGTCATTCCGGTACACTGGCACGTCGCGAGGCGCCTGGAGTACGGCGACACCCTCGTCCTGGTCTACCGGGAGGTCTGAGTTGGGCTTGACCGCCCTGTGTCCGGGGACGTTCGACCCCGTGACGAACGGTCATCTCGACATCATCGAACGGGCCGGTCAGCAATTCGACACGGTCGTGGTCGCGGTGCTGGAGAACCCTGCCAAGCAACCATTGTTCAGCGTGGAGGAGCGGGTCTCGATGCTCAAGGAGGCAACGAGCGAGCTGGGGAACGTGGAGATCGATCCGTTCTCCGGATTGCTCGTGGAATACGCAAGGCTACGGGGCTCGAGCGTCATCGTGAAGGGCCTTCGGGCGGTGACCGACTTCGAGTACGAGATCCAGATGGCCCAGATGAACCGGAGCCTGTCTGGGGTCGAGACCCTGTTCATGACCACCGCGCCGAACTGGTCGTTCCTTTCCTCCTCGCTGGTCAAGGAGGTCGCCAGGTACGGTGGCGACGTCTCCGCTCTGGTGCCGGCGGTGGTAGCCGACCGGCTGGCGGAGAAGCTCGGGAGGCCCGGGTAGTGGACCTTGCGGCCCGCCTGCAACAGCTGGAGGACATGATCAGGGAGGCGAAGTCCATGCCCCTCTCCTCGTCGGCCCTGCTCAACCGGGAAGAGGTCCTGGAGCTGGTGGCCGAGCTGAAGGAGGCCCTGCCCGAGGAGATCAAGCAGGCCCGGTGGGTGGTGAAGGATCGCGAGGAGCTCCTGACCAAGGGCCGCCGGGATTCGCAGCGGATCGTGGAGGAGGCCGAGCAGGAGCAGCTTCGGATGGCCACCCGCGAGGAGGTCGTCAAGCGCGCGGAGGCCGAGGCCGACCGGATCCTGGCCGAGGCCCGCGAAGAGGCCCGCCGGATGCGCCTGGAGGCCGAGGACTACGTGGACGCCAAGCTGGCCCAGTTCGAGATCGCCCTCCAGCGAAGCGGCGAGGAGCTGGCGGCGACCAAGGCGGCCCTGGGCCGCACGCTCGAGCAGGTTGAGGGAGGGCGGGAGCGACTGCGGGGGGCCGCCCCGGCCCAGCAGGAGTTCGGCCCCGAGGATTTGGAGGAAGAGGAGTGATGGTGATGCGCGCGATCGACGTCCGCGACCTGGTCGAGACCCCGGGCTCGTCCAAGACGGTGCGCGTGGACGAGGCCGTCGAGGGGTTGCGCATGGAGCTGGCCGAGGTACCGGGGGACCAGCGGCTCTCCGGCGATCTCATGCTGGAGAGCGTGGTCGAGGGCGTGTACGCGACCGGGACCATCCGAGGGACCATGGCGATGCGCTGCGCCCGGTGCCTGAAGGAGTTCACGCAGCCGTTCGACGTCGAGATGCACGAGCTGTTCCCCCTCCGGGCGGGGCCGGAGGACGACTACCAGCTCGGTGAGGACCTCACGCTGGACCCAGAGCAGATGGTCCGGGACTCCGTCGTCCTGTCGATGCCGTTCTCCCCGCTGTGCAAGCCGGACTGCCTCGGGCTGTGTCCCCGGTGCGGCGGCGATCGCAACCTCGGTGAGTGCACGTGCACCGAGGAGGTTGCCGACCCCCGATGGGCCGGGCTCGAGGAGCTGTTCCGGGACCTGTAGGTCAGAAGAGGCGACGAAAGGAAGGACCGATGCCGGTACCCAAGAGGAGGCAGACGCAGGCTCGAGGGGCGAAGCGGCGCGCCAACTGGAAGGCGCAGGCCGCGACGTACTCCACCTGTCCCCAGTGCCATCAACCCAAGCTCCCCCACCGCGTCTGCGCCAACTGCGGCTACTACGGGGGTCGCCAGGCCATCGAGGTCGAGTAGCGAGGTTTGAGGAGCCCCGTGAGCGCCACAGGCGCCGATGACCCGACCACCCTCGCCCTGGAGCGGGTGCTCGGCGTCCGCTTCGCGGACGCCGAGCTCCGCGACCAGGCCCTGACCCACCGGTCGTTCGCGTTCGAGCAGGAGCTCGCGTTCAACAACGAACGCCTGGAGTTCCTGGGCGATGCCGTGCTCGGCCTGGTGGTCACCGATCTGGCGTACCGGGAGTTCCCCGACCTCTCCGAGGGTGAGCTGGCCAAGCTCCGGGCGGCCATCGTGAACATGGGAGCCCTGGCCGAGGTGGCCCGCGATCTCGGACTCGGCTCGGTGATCCGACTGGGCAAGGGGGAGGAGCTCTCCGGCGGCAGGGACAAGTCGAGCATCCTGGCCGACGCCCTGGAGGCCATCCTGGGGGCGGTGTACCTCGACCTCGGGCTCGAGCCAGCGCGCAAGATCATCGAACGGCTGTTCCGCCCGCGCATGGTGGCCTACGTGCGGGGCGAGGGGGAGCGCGACTACAAGACGATCCTCCAGGAGCTGGCCTCGCAGGACCTGCGGGCGCTCCCGGAGTACCGGATCGACGAACGGGGCCCCGATCACGAGAAGGAGTTCACGGCGACCGTCTTCCTGGCCGGGAGGCCCTACGGCTCCGGGACCGGCCGCTCCAAGAAGGAGGCCGAGCAGCAGGCCGCCCACGAGGCCTACGTGAAGCTCTCGGAGCGCACCGTGGAGACGGGCTCGAAGGGAGCGTAGGTGGTGGAGCTTCCCGAAGTCGAGGTGATGCGGCGGGACCTGGAGAGGGACGTGGTCGGCCGCAAGATCGCCGCGACCGAGGTTCGACCGTCGAAGAACGCCATGCGGGTCATCCGCCGGCACGGGCGGCGCAAGGAGTTCGCCGACCGGCTGGTGGGCCGCAAGGTCGTCAAGGCCGACCGCCGCGGGAAGTACGTCCTGCTGTTCCTGGACAACGGCGACGTGCTCGTCGTCCATTTCGGCATGAGCGGTCAGTTCGTCCGGGGCAACAAGCGGGTGCCGCTCCCGCCGCACACCCACGTGGTGATCACGTTCCAGCAGGGGGGCGACCTGCGCTTCGTGGACCCCCGCACGTTCGGAGAGATGTTCGTCACCGCCGGCGACGATCTCGGCAAGGTGAAGGAGCTCCAACACATCGCCATCGACCCCCTCGACCAGGTGTTCACCTGGCAGACGTTCGGAGGGCTAATGGCCCAGCGGGGCTCCAAGCTGAAGCAGCTGTTGATGGACCAGAAGTTCATCTCTGGCCTGGGGAACATCTACTCCGACGAGGTGCTGTTCGCCGCGGGGCTCCGCCACGACCGGCTGTCGGACACGCTCTCCTCGCAGGAGGTGCGGCGGCTCTATCGCTCGCTCCAGGAGGTCCTCCAGGAGGCCATCCGGTACCGGGGGACGACGCTGGACGACGAGGCGTACCTGGACCTGTTCGGCAAGCCCGGCGAGTTCCAGAACGAGCTCAAGGTCTACGGCCGCCAGGGCCTGCCGTGCCGCCGTTGCCGCACGCCCATCCAGACCGTGAAGGTCTCCGGCCGGGGCGCCTATTTCTGCCCGCAGTGCCAGAGCTGACGGCCTTGCGCTCCGAGCGGCTCGCGGCATACGGTCCCGTTGGACGGGCGGAGGGAGCATGCCGATGGACAACCTCGAGGTCGTTCGGCGGATCCAGGAAGCGTGGAACGCGAACGACACGGCCACGATCGACCAGCTGATCGCCCCTGACTTCAAGGCGCACACTCCGGGGGCCGACGCGCTCCCCCCTGGGGTCGAGGGGGCGAAGGCCGCCAACCAGCAATCCCTTCAGTCATGGTCGGACAAGAACGTCGAGATCCAGGACATCTTCGGTGAGGGCGACAGGGTGGTCGTTCGGACCCGGATGACCGGCAAGAACACCGGCGGACTTCCCTTCCTCGGGATCCCGGCGAACGATGCGAAGGTCGACTTCGAATCGATCTCGATCTACCGGCTGAAAGACGGCAGGGTCGTGGAGACCTGGGCGGAGATCGAAGTCCCCAAGCTGATGCAGCAGCTCGGGGCCATGCCGGGTCCAGAGGGGACGTGAGGACGATGCCGACGCCCGAAGGGAACAAGGACCTCATGGCTCGCTTCGCCAAGGAGGTGTTCGGCAACAAGAACCTGGACTACGCGGCGGAGTGGCTCTCGGAGGACTTCGTGGAGCACCAGGTCTTCCCGGGCACGACGCCCGACAAGAGGGGCGCCATCGACTCCTACCGCATCTTCTTCAAGGCCTCACCCGACATGACGGCCGAGATCCACGACATGGTTGCGACGGGCGACCGCGTGGCGATCAGGGCGACCTATCGGGGGACGGATGAGGGCGGGTTCATCCCCGGCATGCCGGCCACTGGAAAGCACTACGAGATGGGTGCCATGTACGTCGTCCGGGTGAACGACGAGGGCAAGATCGCCGAGCACTGGGGCATCGTCGACACCATGGGGGCGATGGCCCAGCTGGGACTCCTGCCGCCACCACCGAGCGGCTGAACCGCTATCTGATGACTGCGCCCGCTTCGCGCATGCGCTCGAGGGCGCGGTCGCCATCGCCGGGCCGGAGCTCGACCGGGCGGATGGCCTCGGAGAGCACCTCGGTTTCGAACCCTAGCCGCCGGGCGTCGAGGACCGTCTCGACCACGCAGTAGTCGGTGGCCAGGCCGCACACCGTCACGCCCTGCACGCCGCGTTGCCGAAGCATCTCCTGGAGCCGAGTGGGAGCCGTCTCGCCTGTCCTGGGGTCCCTGACGTTGAAGGCCGAGTAGCCGTCCTCACCCCCCGTTCCCTTCTTGACGGAATCGCCCACCACCTCGAGGTCGGGGTGGAGCTCGGCGCCCCACGTCTCCCGAACGCAGTGGACCGGCCAGATGCCCCCGTCCTTCTGGAAGTGGGGCGTGGACTCGGGGTGCCAGTCCTGCGTGTAGACGACGAGAGCTCCCGCCGTCTTCGCTGCTTCGACCTGCTCGTTGATGACCGGGACGACCCTCTCGCCGTCCCTCACGTACAGGCTTCCCTTGGGGTCGGCGAAGTCGTTCTGGACGTCCACCACGATCAGCGCGGTTCTTCGGCTGTACTCGATCCGGGATCGCCTCCCGGCAGGGGATTGTATGGCGACCCGACCGTGCCGTTGTTGCCCGGCGGGTGGGTCTTCTGGTCTCCTGATGAGGACGTCTGGGCCGCGGCCTCACCGCTGCCCTCCGCGGACTGATCCGATGAGGTCGAAGACGTGACCGCGGCGCTGCCTCCCGCTTGGCCTGCTGCCTGGCTCGACAACGATCCGCTCTCGGCCTTCTTGGCCTGGCCGGGCTTGTCCGGGTGTGAGGGGTTCGCGGCCTCGGCCGGCTTCCCCTTGTCCTCGTGGGGCCCGTTCGAGGCCGCCGCGTTGATCGCTCCGAACGTGAGCAGAGGTACGAGGAACAACACTCCAAGCGTCACTTTCCGTATGCGTCCCATGATGCGTCGTCCCTACCCATCCCCCCGGAATCTCCAAACCTCCCGATCGGTAAGAATTTCCGCCGTGAAGCGGGTCCGCGTGGTGGTCGCCGGCCAGGTACAGGGGGTCTTCTTTCGATCGACCTGCGCCATCCTCTCCCGGCAGCGAGGGCTCGGCGGCTTCGTCCGAAACCTCCCCGACGGGCGGGTGGAGGCGGCCTTCGAGGGGATCGACGACGACGTGGACGCCATGGTGGCGTGGTGCCGGGTGGGACCCGATCACGCCCGCGTGGATCGCGTCGAGGTCCTTCCCGAAGAGGCCCGCGGGGACCGCGAGTTCCGGGTCACCGGCTGACCCGAAGTTCCTGGTCAAACCGGGGAAACGACCGCACGGCCGCTGCTAGCATCGGCGTTCAGACATGTTCCTTCGATCCCTCCAGATCCGAGGCTTCAAGTCCTTCGCCGACAAGACGGTGCTCGAGTTCGCCCCGGGCATCAGCGTCATCGTGGGGCCCAACGGGTCGGGCAAGTCCAACCTGGTCGACGCCATCAGCTGGGTCCTCGGCGAGCAGGGCCCGAGAGCCTTGCGGGGCAATCAGATGGCGGACGTCATCTTCGCCGGAAGCCCGCAGCGGCCCGCGCTGGGGATGGCCGAGGTCAAGCTCGTGATCGACAACTCGGCCGGCCTGATCCCGGTGCCGATGAGCGAGATCGAGGTCAGCCGGACGATCTTCCGTAGCGGCGACAGCGAGTACCGCATCGGGGGGCGGGTGTGCCGTCTGCTCGACGTGCAGGAGCTGCTGTCGGAGAGCGGCATCGGGCGTGCGCTGCACACCATCGTCAGCCAGGGCCAGCTCGAGGACGTGCTCACGGCCCGGCCAGAGGAACGCCGGCAATACATCGAGGAGGCCGCGGGCATCGCCAAGCACCGGCGCCGTCGCGAGCGGGCCGAGCGCAAGCTGGCCGGTCTGGAGCAGGACCTGTTGCGACTCTCCGACGTCCTGGCGGAGCTTCGGCGCCAGTTGAAGCCGCTGAAGCAGCAAGCCGAGATGGCCCAGCGCCACGAGGAGCTGACGGCCGAGGCCGACGCCCTCGCCGTGAAGCTCGCCGCGGCGCGACTGCGCGACCTCCTGTCCGAGCGCGAGCGCCGCACGGGAGGCTGGGACGAGGGCCTAGAGCTGCGGAAGGCGGCCAGGGAGCGACTGGACTCGCTCGACCAGGACGTAGCGAGCGGGGCGGACGCGCGGGCCAGAGCGGTGTGGACGCTCCAAGAGGCGGAGGCTGTGTTCCGCCAGACCCAGGAGGAGAAGTCGGGGGCGGAGCGGTCGCTCCGTACGGCCGTGGAATCCGAGTCCATGGCGCGCACGCAGCTCGCCACCGAGGCCTCCCGGCACGTCCGCCTGACGACGATGGACGAGGACGCCGCTCGCATGGAGGCTCGGATGGCCGAGGTGGCCGGCGAGCTCGAGCAGCGGGAGCGCGAGCTCGACGAGGCGGAGCGGGAGTTCCGCGAGGCGGTCGAGACGCGGCGGCTGGTGGAGGAGGAGCGGCGGCGGGTCTCGGAGGAGGCCGCTGCCCACCGGGCCGAGATGGAGACGCTTCGGGCCTCGCTGGCCTCGCAGGAACGCGAGCGGGCGCGTGTGGAGGAGCACTTGGGAGAGGTGCGCGAACGGCGCACGGCGGTGGGCGCCGAGCGAATCCGGCTGGCGGAGGACGTGGAGCGGCTGGACGCGGAGAGCGCGCCGGTCTCCGAACGCAAAGCGGAGCTCGAACGGGAACGGTTCGAGCTCGGCGAGCGGGTTGCGCAGCTCGAAGAGGGCGAGCGGCGCCTCCAGTCCCGGCGGGAGCTCCTCGAGGCCCGGAAGGCCGACCTGGAGGAGACCCCCGGCTCACGGTTCCTGGCGTCCCACGCCAAGCGGGCCGTCGGCCTGTTGGGCAGGCTTGTGGAGGTCGAGGAGGGATGGGAGCGCGCGCTCGTTGCGGGGCTCGGCCCCTTCGCCGACGCGGTGGTCTACGCGGACATGGACGTCGCGATCGAGGAGGCTCCGCACGGCGAGGGGGCGACGCTCGCCGTCGCCGGCGGCGGCCCCGCATCGTTCGTGCTGCCCGACGAGCGCACGCTGCTCTCGATCGTCTCGGCCGATCCCGCGGCGCGGGGACTCGTCTCCACGGTTCTCAAGGACATCTACATCGCGGACTCGCTCGACGAAGCCGTGGCCAAGCACCGTACCCACCCAAAGTGCGCGTTCGTGACCGCCGAGGGCGTGCTGATCGGTCCGGCGTTCATCCGGACCGCCGCATCCGCCTCGCGCGGTGCCGAGATCGCGCGCGAGCTGTCGGAGGTGGAGCACGAGCTGGCGCGGGCCCGCTCGGCCGCGCGGCCCGCGCGCCACCGGCTGGGACAGGCGGTGGCGGAGATCGAGCGCCTGGCCGCTCGTGTCGATCACTCCGACGCCGAGATCACGCGGGCCGCGGAGGCCATGGCCCGCCTGGAGACCGAGGCGAACGCGTTGGCACGGGAGGAGGAGAGCCAGGGCCAGCGCCTGGCCGGTGTGGAGGACGCCGCGGCAGCCTGGCGTGACAGGCTGACCGCGGCAGAGCCGGCGACCCACGAGCTGCCGGACCTGCCGCGCGCACCCGAGCCGCCGATCCAGCACCGGGTGGCGGTGGAGACGCTGCGGCGAGACCGGACGGGGCTCGCCGCCCGGCTGACCTCCGTCCGCGCGGAGCGCGAGGCGCTTGCGGCGCAGGACCCCCAGGCACTGGCGGGCGCGCTCGACGCCGCGGGCGTCGAGCGCGCCCAGGCCGACCAACGCCTGATCGCCTCGGAGGCCGCACTCGAGTCGGCGTCGGCTCGCCGGGACGAGGCCGCCCAGGCCGAGCGCGAGGCCACCGAGGCCGAGGCCGGGGTCAACCGGGCGTGGCGGGAGGCATCCCAGCAGCTGGAACGGCTCCGCGAGGGGTACGAGGAGGAGGATCGGGTCCGCGGCGACCTCGAGCGCAGGATCCGCGACGCCGAGCGTCTGCTGCGGGAGGGGCATCAGGCGGAGCCGGAGCAGGCGGTCGCGGGCCTGGGCCAGGACGAGTCGGCCCAGTCCATCGAGCGACGCGCGGAGCTGGTGCAACGCCGACTGGCCCTCCTGGGCCGGGTGAACCTGCTCGCCGGCGGGGAGTTCGAAACCCTCCGGGAGCGGCACGACTTCATGGCCAGGGAGCTCGACGACGTGCGGAAGGCACGACGAGACCTGAAGGAAGTCGTCGCACGCATCGACGAGGAGATCACCACCACGTTCGCGGCCGCCTACCGCGACGTGGCGGCATCCTTCGAGGCGTTGTTCCAGGAGCTGTTCCCCGGGGGCGAGGGACGGCTGGTGGCCACCGAGCCCGAGGACATCCTGGCCACCGGGATCGAGATCGAAGCCCGCCCGGGCCGCAAGCGCGTGAAGCGCATCTCGCTCCTGTCCGGCGGCGAGCGGGCGCTCACGGCGCTCGCCTTCCTGTTCGCCATCTTCAAGGCCCGGCCGAGCCCGTTCTACCTGATGGACGAGGTGGAGCCGGCCCTGGACGACGTGAACCTGCATCGGTTCCTCCAGCTCATTCGGAGATTCGTCGACGACTCGCAGGTGCTGATCGTGACGCACCAGAAACGGACGATGGAGGTCGCGCAGATGATGTACGGGGTCTCGATGAGCACGGAGGGGACCTCGAGGGTCGTGGGACAGCGCCTGGAGACGCCGGGCGAGGAGCGGTCGGCAGATCCCGGCGACGCGGTCGCCGTGATGCAGGGTCCCGACGCCGCCACGGAGTAGCCTGTACCCCCGTGAACGTCCTGATCGTCGGCCTGTTCGTCGTCGCGGTCGTCGCCATCGTCGTCGCCGGGATCATTACGGCCGTGTCGCGCGGGAGGCGCGCCCCGGCTGCTTCCTCTCCTCGACCGATGCCGACGGCGGCGGAGGCGCCTCCGCCGCCGGCCCGCCGGCGAAGCGACGGGCTGGGGGCCAGGGCCCGAGCCCTCCTGGCCGGAGGGACGCCCGGCGGGGATGAGTGGGCCCGGCTGGAGGAACTCCTGCTGAAGGCCGACGTCGGTCCGGCCGCGGCGACCCGGATGGTGAGGGACATCCGCGACCGCTACGAGGAGGGCGCCGACCCCGAGGAGCTCCTGCGCCAGGAGATCGTCGGGATCCTGGGGGAGGACGGCGCGCTCCGCCTGCCGCCGGGTCGCCTGGGGGTGGTCCTGGTCGTCGGCGTGAACGGCGCGGGGAAGACCACGACCATCGGCAAGCTCGCCGCTCGCCTGGCCCGGGAGGGCCGCAAGGTGAGCGTGGCGAACACCGACACGTTCCGGGCGGCCGCCTCCGAGCAGCTCGACGCCTGGGCCAAGCGGGCGAACGTGCAGCTGATCGCGCAACAGCGAGGGGCCGACCCGGGCGCGGTGGCGTTCGACGCGGTGGAGTCGGCCCGGGCCCGTGACGTCGACGTCCTGATCGTGGACACCGCGGGGCGGCTGCACACCCGAACGCCGCTCATGGAGGAGCTCAAGAAGGTCAAGCGGGTGCTGGAGAAGGCCGCCGGCCACGTTGACGAGGTACTCCTGGTCCTCGACGCGACCACCGGACAGAACGGCATCGCCCAGGCGGAGGCCTTCGCCGGCGCCGTGGACGTCACCGGTGTGGCCCTGGCCAAGCTCGACGGGACCGCCAGGGGCGGTATCGTGCTCGCCGTCCGCGAGGGGTTGGGGGTCCCGGTCAAGCTGGTGGGGACGGGCGAGCGGATCGACGATCTCCAGGCGTTCGACTCCCGGGCCTTCGCCGAGCGGATCCTGGAGGGCTGACATGGCGGAGGGCGTGGCCAAGGCGGACATCCTGATCGTCGAGGATCATCCGACGATGCGGGAAGCCATGCGGATGGTCCTGGAGCACGAGGGGTTCGACATCCGGGAGGCGAGCGACGGGCAGGCCGCCCTGGCCATGGCCCGGGACCGGCCTCCCGACCTCATGTTCCTGGACCTCAACATCCCCGGCCCGAGCGGCGCGGAGGTGCTGAAGGAGCTGAAGTCCGCGCCCGAGACCGCCGACGTCCGCGTG
>Ga0184637_10002482_pt1 | contig 11886 bp, 12 predicted proteins | sample PLM3_127_b2_FD_133143 | JGI IMG/M metagenome (GOLD analysis project Ga0184637, IMG submission 133143) | Groundwater sediment microbial communities from an aquifer in East River, Colorado, USA - PLM3_127_b2 | ecosystem: Environmental > Terrestrial > Soil > Riparian zone | place: USA: East River...
AGGCTGGCGTCGCTGTTTCCCTGCTTGCCTTGAATATGAGCGGTAGCTAGGCGGGGAAGGGTGCTCACGCCGAGCGCTGCGATGAAAAATAATAGGAATAATGAACGCGTCGAGAATGTCACTGAATGAAAACTCCTCTTAGCAATCAGCAATCAGCAATCAGCAATCAGCAATCAGCAATCAGCGGTCTGGAAACCTCCCTAATGGTCGGGCTACTGCCCCTGACCACCCGCTAACGCAGGTGGTTCTGACAACGGCCTACTGCCGCCCACTGTCCACCGCCGCTAACCTTCGATGATTTCAAAGCTGGAAACGATTTCCGCCGTCGGCCTCAATGTCGCCGCGACGCTGCAGTATTTCTGTTCTGAGAGTTCAATCGCCTGCGCCACTGAACGCTCTGAAACACTACGGCCTGTGACAATGTGATGCACTTCCATTCGCTTATAGCTCTGGGGATGATCCTCGCGCCGCTCGCCGCGCACCTCGATGCGATAGTCGGTCACGCTCTGGCGCTTCTTCCGGAGAATGGAGACCACATCCACTCCCGTGCATGATCCCAACGCCAGCAATAGCAGTTCCATTGGACTCGGCGCCGAATTGCGAACGCGATCCGTGTCAATCGTAACCGCATGACCCGAAGGGCTGAAGCCAACAAATAGATCGTGGCCTGCTAACTGAACAACCGCTTTGGGTTCCTCGGTACTCATTTACGGTGACCTCCTGTGTAAGAGAATAACACACAGGCTACGGCGCGAATGCCTCAGCAAATTCGCTGTTTGGCGCTCACATTCATTTAATTACAACAGTTTTGCGACAAAAAGTTTTATGTTCCAGCGTGGCACATGTTTTGTTGTAGTCATCGCGTACCCCGCACAACATTTTGTTTCAAAACTGTGACGAAGGTGGTTGCGGGGGAGGGAAACGAATTCGCATTGGGCCCAACTAAGTGTCTGCGCCTAGTGTTTCTGAAAATCTGGAGGAATAAAAATGATTGCAATTAGAAAAACGCTGGTGGCATTTCTCGCGGTGGTCCTGTTATCCGCGGGAGCTACGCTTACTCAAGCTCAACGTCAAACCTATCGAGGAACTGCTCGTTCGGTGCGACAACTAATACTTCGAATCGACAATCGTACCGACCTATTTCGTAATGCCATAAACGCGCAGAATCAGAGCCGCGTTTACTCAACAAACGGAGAAAACCTAAACAGTCTGGTAGACGATCTGGATCGGGCTGTAGTTCAACTAAGGGAACGCTTCGACAGGAAACAGTCGACCGCGGCGGACGCGCAGGATGTTCTTAACCGCGCCGCTTTTATCGACCGTTCCATCACGGACCAAAACATTCGTAGCACGGCAGTGCGCCGCAGTTGGACCAACCTGCGTGCTGACTTAAATCAACTGGCGCGAGCTTACTATCTGACCTGGCCGTCAATTGGTCAAACTAATCCGAACACTAGTTATCCAACTACTGGTTCAGCGTATGGCGCCAATCGCCTGACCGGAACCTATCGCCTCGATCCGTCGAAGAGTGACGACCCAGGCCAGGCGGCTGACCGTGCCACACAGTCTCTTGCCTACGGCGATCGTACGCGACTGCGCGATCAATTGGCCGCACGGCTTGAGTCTCCGGATCAGATTGCAATCGAGCTGCGTGGCAGGAATGTGACGCTGGCATCGTCACGTGCGCCGCAAATCACCTTTTCGGCCGATGGGGTTGAGCGAGTTGAGACCTCGAATACTGGTCGCACGATTCGAGCCCGCGCAACGCTCAATGGCGAACAACTGATCGTCAGCTCCACTGGAGATCGCGCCAGCGAGTTCAACGTTACCTTCAACCCAATTGATAACGGTCGTAGGCTAAGCGTCACTCGCAGGGTGTATGTCCAGGGACTCTCGACGCCGGTGGTAGTGCAGAGCACATACGACAAGACGTCAGACGTTGCTCGTTTCGATATCAATACGGGACCACAGACCTATCCGAACGACAACAACAACCCGTCCGGCACGGATTTTATTCTTACCAACGGCGAAACGGTGGTGGCTGTCCTCGACAATGGTCTTTCCACTACGAATGCCAAGGTAGGTGACCGCTTCACGGCTACGGTGCGGCAGCCATCTCAGTATGAGGGCGCCACGATCGAAGGCCATGTTTCGAACGTCCAGCGCAGCGGTCGCATTACCGGACGATCCCAGATGACCCTAAACTTCGATAGCATTCGCCTGCGCGACGGCAGATCATATCGCTTTGCCGGTATCATTGATTCCGTGAGGAATGCGCAGGGAGAGACGGTTAAGATGGACAACGAAGGAACGGTCAGGGACGACAATCAGACCACCAAAACCGTTCAACGAGCAGCCATTGGTACAGCGGTCGGCGCGATAATTGGCGCCATCGCCGGCGGCGGTAAAGGCGCTGCTATTGGTGCCATCGTTGGAGCCGGTGGCGGTGCGGGATCCGTTTACGTCCAGGGTCGCGACGATCTTGAATTGGATCGAGGCACGGAGTTAGTTATTCGTGCTACTGGTCCACGCTAAGAAGCGCAGCGTGAACGGACAAACTATGAGGGCCGGTGACGAAAGTCGCCGGCCCTTATTTTCGTGGCGAAATAAGTTGTATGTTACTATTTCCGCGTTTAGAACCTCACTCTATTCGTTGATCCTCCCAGAAGTGGCAGCGCCCGAAACTTGGCGCCTGGTACTTGCGTAAAATCATTTGCGTGAAAAACGTGGGAGGTCCAATACATGTCAAGAATCCTGGTGGTGGACGATGACGACACCATTCGCGACACACTCTACGAGCTTCTCTCTGAGGAATATGTTTGCCAGACCGCTGAGACGGCAGAAAAAGCGTTTGCCAGGCTTGAGGCCGACGTTTACGACGTGGTGCTAACTGATATCTCAATGCCTGGTTTAAGTGGAGTGGAATTACTCGGGCACATACGCCAACGATTCTCAGACACTCCAGTCATAATTATCTCCGGCACCGGCGATCGGGAGCGCGCTCAAGGTCTCATCAAGCTGGGAGCTTTCGATTTTCTCTTGAAACCTTTCACTCTCGACGTGGTGGAGACGAGTGTGAAAAGAGCCGTAGAGTATCGCAAGCGTTTACTGGAAGGTTCTTCGGCTGACGAAGCTCCAGATGGAGAAAGAAATCAGGATGAAGCAAGCGACTGGAAGATTGTGAAGGAAGATTCTCGCTAACGCTAGAAGTGGAGGTGCTTTCAGATCCGGAATCAAGCTGCAACAATTGAAAACGCAGCTCGCTTGGCCGCAACGCTGCTTCTTTTGGAAATCTGCTGCGCTAACTCACTAATACGTTCCGCCCTGAAGGGCTTTGTAACGACCCAGTCAACACGCGCTTCTCTCTGTTCGTCAGAGCCAACAGCTTCTCCCCATCCGGTAATTACGGCGATAGGAATGGTTTCGTTGCGTTCACGGATGGCGTGAGCAAGTTCCCAACCGCTCATTCCCGGCATGCCGACATCCGTGAAAACGCCATCGAATTGTTGCGCTCCAAAAAGGTTAAGCGCCTCACGGCCGCCCGGAGCCAGGTAGACTCTGCAACCTTCACTTTCAAGCAAATCTCGCAGTAATTCCCGCACTACTTCTTCATCGTCAACAACCAGGATCTTGGTCTGATATCCTTGGAACGAACGCGTTGCGCTCATGTGCGGTATTTCAATCACGAGCTTCGGGGTTTCCACTTCAAGTTCAAGAGAGATCGGCTCGTGGGTTACCAAGGCCTTAGGAAGACTTATCCTGAATCTCGTGCCAACGCCTACCTCGGAATCCACCTCAACTGAGCCTTCATGTCGCCTGATGATTCCGAAGCTTACTGCCAGACCCAGGCCCATTCCGGCCTTGCCCTTTGTGGTGAAGAACGGATCAAAGATGCGTGTCTTAACTTCGGGAGCCATGCCGGTGCCGGTGTCGGCAACAGAAATCACCACCCTCTCACCAACATCCTCAGCTGTTAGTGTTAGCTTGCCGCCCTGCGGCATGGCGTCAACTGCGTTGAAGACCATATTGACCAACACTTCGCGTAGCTCCGATTCATCGCCCATGACTTTGGATTTGGAGCGAATCAGGAGATCAAGAGTGATTTGAACGTTTGACGCCTCGGCGCGATCCTTCCACCGTGGCCTGGTGATTTCGCTTACATCGAAAAGTATCTGGTCAATGGAGACAGGCTCAAAATCGTGGTCCCGCCGTTGGCGCGCGAAGTCCTGGATTCTCTTTACTGTCTTAGCGCCGTCCTCCGCGGTCTTGATTATGATGTTTAGTCCTCGCTGAATCTTTTCAGGATCGTTGGTGCGCAGGATCAACTGCGCGCGTCCGAGAATCCCGGCCAGTGTGTTATTGAAATCGTGAGCCACTCCGGACGCCAACTCGCCCAGCGCGGAAAGTTTTTCCATTTGGGAGAACTGTTCACGAATGCGTTCCTGCTCCGCAATAAAGTGGGAAAGCTCCTCAACGTGGCGCTCAGCCTGTTCAGCTTGTTTTGCGGAGGCTTCGATATTCTTCAGGTAAGTTTTATAGGTGAGGAACACGATCGCAATGATGGGCAGCGTTATGAACAACGCATAGAATCCAAACTGCCCCATCAGCTTGGCGATCACAGCGGCGGCCGAGGCGCCCGCGAAGTAAGTAATGGAGGTCCAAAGGTAATGCTTCTTCCATGTTTGCCAGAGTGGCATGCCTGCTTTGAGCGCGCCGCAGATGGCGACGATGCCGGAGTTTGACGCATATTGGACAAGGGCCATCAAAGCTACGGCTGTAATGAATTTCCCTGACAAGGGGCCGGCATTGAGCGTAACGGGGTCGCCATAAAAGAAGCGCAACGAGTAGGAGGTAACACAAGCAGACCAGGCGGCGCAGCCCCAGTTGAAGAGAATCGTTATATGCTTCCGGCTAAATCGAAACGATGAGAGGAGTGCTTCGGTGGCGGCCATCAGAATCGCGGCCTCACAACCGTAGAGCACGAGAGTCAGAAAGATGAACGTATCGGAAACCGAGATCTGAGAACGAAACTGCGGAATCCTGATAGTTATTCGCGAGCTAAGAAAAACTGTTATAGCGGCCAGGACCGCGAGTTGGAGGTCGACTTTTCTCAAGTCCATCCGATAGGCCGCCACGAAATAGATCAGGCCGCCCGCGCAGGCGGTAACCCACATGTAGGCGGCGACCACTTTCTTATTCTTGTTTTCGGGTTGGGCTGGCATCTCAAGTCGGCGGCGCGTTAGGACCGTGGTTACACCGTAATCGCGAGTGTATCCCGGGTGACGCTGTCATCCTGGCCGCGAGCGTTGGTTGGTTTAGAGTAGAGTCGGCTAAGGTCATTTACGCACTTTTGACCCTTAGGGAAGGGTAGTTAGTTTAGGAAGATCGTGTCATAGATTGCGCGAAGCTTGTAGCCGGCGCGCTGATACAATTTGTGGGCCTGTTTATTATTCTCGTTTACGAGAACGCAGACTGACTTAGTGCGACTCAGCAAGGTGCGAGCAAGTTGTGACATGCAACGCAAGCCGTAGCCTCGAGAACGATGCTCCGCGTTTGTCCACACTCCCTCAAGATAGATGACTGAAGAAGTATCGGATGCAACGTCCGCCTTGAAGATAATTTCACCGGCTTCGGTCCAAACCCAGGTTCGACCTTGTTCAATACGGCGAGCGCACCGCTGGCGAAAGCCTTCAGCGTCTCGCTCCAATGGATTAATACCGCTTTGGTCAAACGCCATCTGCGCGTGTATTGTTACGACCAACTCGAGATCAGCGGAAGTTGCGAGTCGGAGATCGGGTACCTCTGCGAGGGCTCCTACCGGCCATTTTAGTTCGAAGAGCAGTTCACGACCGGCGTGCCGCATACCCTGACCGGCGTCGGCATAGTAGCCCCAAAAGTTGTTTATGCGTTCCTTCTCACCCATGATCATGTGAGCAGTGGTACATGTCTGGGCCATTTCGGCCAGCGCTTCCGCGGCGCGGTCAGTGGTGGTTTCCAATAAAGTTGCTTGACCGATTAAGGCGACGCCTTCAAGCTGGCCCTCGCGGTTGCGGCAACCATAGAAGGTGCCGCGGTTGAGTGGGCCCACGAGGCCGTTGTCATGGATGAACCCGACCATCACCGCTGTATGGATGGGACGCTGTGAAAGAAACTCAAGGACTTCTTGCTGGTGGCTCGCGTCAAGTTCAGCGACGTGAACCCTAAGCTGTCCTGCAGGAACGTGCTGGTGAGGCTTTTTGAGTATTGCTGGGGAGTTTGGTTGATGCATGGTTCCTGTCGATCCCTCTACTCGAGAGCAGTACTCTCGTCGTAAGCCACCACGGTAAGACATGAGGGGGCGGTTCCGTATCGGCATTACCTGTGCCAAGCGGCGTGGTGGTAAGCAACCTCCTATTACACGCGGATTAGTAGATTCTCTGTCGGTGTCGAGAAGAGTCGAGTCGGATGGTTGACCGGTTAAAGTCAGATTGGTGTGGCTTGTTGTCAATCTGATAGCATGCCGCAGTGACAGCTGTTCAATCGGTCCTTCCTGAAGAGATCGAATTTCACCGTGATAGAACGTGGTGCCGCGAACCAGAACTGCGCATCGAGGAGGCGCTGGCCGCGGAAAGATTCATTGACCGCGTAGGTTTCTGTTCAGCGCTGACAGATTCGCGCCGCCCGGGGCCTTCTTTGTACATCGCAGTCTGCGGGCGCAGGGATGCGCACACGCCGCGCAATGTTCAGAAAGATCCGGAAACCAGCCTGGCATGGACCATAAAAGATGAGGTCGTGCGGCGCGGTCGTGTTTACTACGGCAAGCTACGGGGAAGCCGTTCAATCTTCATCGCCCGCAGATTGGTTCCCCATTTCAACGCTCTATCGGGTCTTACGCGTAAGCAAGAGCAATCTGTGCTATCGCAGCCGGCCCAGAACATGCTTAAGGTTCTGCGTAAAGAATGGGAGATGGCCACACGAGACCTTCGTAGCGCAAGTGGGGTTAAGGAACGAAGCGTATTTACTAAAGCGATCGACGAGCTGCAAAGAGTTTTCAAAGTGATTCCAGGCGAAATCGTTTACGAGCCAAAATTCACCTACATTTGGACGCTGACGGAAAGCAGGTTCCAGGATGAGTTGACGAGTGTAGTAAGCAGGGAAGAAGCGCTGAAAGAGATTGCACGAGCCTACCTTGCAGGAGCTGGAATGACGTTGCGGGGCGAACTTGCGCGCGTTACGGGCTTCTCAAATCCGGATGCGGGTATTGGGAACTGGGCGCTTGTTGATGAAGGTTTTGCAACGCGAGTAGCGCCAGGTGTCTACCGCTTGAAATAGTTCGGGTAGCGATCGTGCGTTAGTGTTCAAAACTGTCCAATGCGTCGTCGGAGCGTTGCGGGAGCTTCCGAGGTCCCTTGGACACAGGCTGAGGTTGCCCCATCTCGCGTAGCGCCTCCTGTTCCAAACTAGCCATCTCGAGGGCCAGTGGAAAATGCCCCTGCGAAGCCGCCAAACGTCGCAACATTAAATCGGTTTCTTTCTGACTCAGTCTGCGATTCGCCGCCGCTTCGATTGTTTGTAGGCGGGCCCTGGCTTCAGATAAGCGAACCGTCGCTTCCTGGCGAAGCTCCTCCGAACGCTGCCTGTCCGCAATTAGATCACCGAGGAGCGAGCTGGTATCGACGCCCCGTATGTTACGTGTCCGATTGATCTGCCGCTCCATTTTCAGTGTTTCTCCACGCGCCCTGGCGATAATCCTGGTTGCAGTCAAGCGCGCCGCCAGCGTTTCGCAGTAGGCGTCTGCCAACAGAGGATTCTTCTGTTTGAGCTCACTCCAGGTCTTTCGTTCCTCGGAAGACAGTTCCGAAGCGAACCAGGGCACCTCGGCGGCGGTTATCCCGTCGGCGGCAAGACGGTCGCGCAACCGGCCATGCCAACGCCTGCGATACAGCAAAAGAAAAATAAGAACTACCAGGCCGACAACTAATCCCAGTCCCATTGAAACAAAGGAAAGCAGAAGATAGATCGCCGCAGACTCGGTGGTACCAGCCGCAAGAAATAACACCAGGAAGACGACGGGAAGAGGAAGGGTGACCAGGACCAATGATAACCAGGGAGTCCAGCTTAACAACTGTGCGATTCTTTCATCGCCCGCGTTTAGTTTTCCTGGTGTCTTCTGGGGCATGGTTTACTTGGCCGCTTGTCGGTTCGAAAGTCGTCATTGATCTTAGCTGGTAAGCCTCAGGTTCACCAGCTTACGGGTCCGGTGGCGTGCAGCCCGCGTCGGGTGCTGGTAAGCGCTCCAGTGCAGATACTTGTATAATGCGTTTAAGTCGTTTAAGACGAATAGGAGCAGATATGAGGCGAGTTCAAACACGCAGAGCAGTTGCCGGCATGTTCGTGGTGGTCCTATCGCTGGTTTTTGTCCAGAGTAGAGAAGATGCGTTGGCACAATCGCGGGGTCAAACTACCACTCTTGCTTCGTCGGGAAGTCCTGCGAGACCAGTGATTATTCCTCTGACGATTCGCGTGAAGGGCGAGGTAGCGCCAAGCGAATTAGAATTGCGGACTGTGGACTTGACCGTCAACGAAGACGGCGAACCGCAAACAATTCTATCGGTCCGAGCGATGGGTACAAGCTCGCCAATAAATTTGATGGTGCTGATCCAGGATGATGTAGTTTCATCCATTGGACTCGAGATTAAATCCTTGGCCGAGTTCATACGCCGCCTGCCGCGCGGCTCGCGTGTGTCGGTTGGGTCTTTGCGGACAGGCAGTTTGCAAGTGCGTCAAAAGTTCACTGCTGATCTGGAAAAAGCCGCCAAGTCTCTTAGGGGACCGATCGGGGTGGCAAGCGTTGCCCCTTACAATCCTTATGTCGAAGTGATCGAAGCGCTCAAGCGATTCGATGCACAACCCGCTGGACGTCGGGCGATCTTACTGGTGTCTGACGGGCTGGATACTTCGCATGGCATCGACTCAAGCGGGCCGACACAGAGTTTGGATCTACAGCGTGCTATCAATGAGGCGCAGCGAAGGGGCGTTGCCATCTACTCGTTTTACGCCCCCACGGTTACGACCGCCACTGATGTAAACTTGGTACCGAATGCGCAGAGCTCGCTACAAAGAATATCTGACGAAACTGGAGGTCGAGCGTTTTTTCAGGGCTTCGGCGCGCCCACCAGTTTCGATCCATTCATCAAGGAATTAAACTCAACGCTGGACAGACAAATAGCGCTTACATACCTTTCCACTCATCTTAATAAGGGGTTTCACCGAGTAAAGATTAGTTCATCCACTCCCGGTGTAGAGATCAGTTATCCGGCCGGCTACAAGCGCTGAGGACGCGAAGACAATTAGGTTGTTTTCTTCGACGGGCTTACTGAACTGTAGCGGGTAGCAGGGAGCCGCGCCGATCGGTGGCTGTGGCCCAACCGTCCGCAAGCCTGCCGATCATTCCGTGAAAATGGATTTCGTCTCCTGAAAGAACGACGACGACATCGCCGGCGTGATACTGAAGGTTGTTGAGCTGAAATCGAACGACTGTAGCCTGCCCATTCTCCTGCTCGACGGTTTCATAAGTGAACTCGTCAGCATCAACGCAGTAGGTTTGAGAATTGTTTGCTGTTCTTTGCTCGTCTGGCACGTAATCTCCTTAGGAATTTGCTAACTGGATAGAGCGGCGTCAGCGGCCCCGTTAGCCAGTCTTGCTGAATTGATCTGACTAGTCATTATTTCCTAAAGTGGAGCATTCGGCAAATGGGGTCCCTCTAACGAGGGTGGCTTCACGGAATAATTCATCACTTGAGCTGAGGAATCGAGCTGTAGTTTGACAGCGCCCTTGATAGCGGCTTGATTACACAAACCTTCGAGGATGTAGGGAGCACACATGAATCTTGACTACTTTATTGACCGCCTAGACAAGAATCGCGGCGTCTTTGAAAGTCTCGTAAGGGGCGTCAGGCTCGAGCAGGCCAGGTGGAAGCCTTCGCCGGACAAGTGGTCAATGCTGGAGGTAATCAATCACCTTTACGATGAAGAGAGGGAAGACTTTCGTCAGCGAATCGAATTAGTGCTCGCCGATCCCAAACAACGCTGGCCACCTATCGATCCGCAGAATTGGGTAATCACGCGCGCGTACAATGAAAGAGACCTCGATACGTCGCTCAACAATTTCTTTGCCGAGCGCGAAAAATCGCTGGCGTGGCTAACTCAGTTGTCGTCGCCGAATTGGCAGAACAGCAACGAAGGTCCGAACGGCACGCTCACTGCGGGCGACCTTCTTGCATCATGGTTGGCCCATGACTTCCTTCACATCAGGCAATTGGCGCGACTTCATTGGCGGTATGTTGGAGCAATTGCCGATCCCTATCAAACGACATACGCCGGTCCATGGAAGGAATCATAGGAATTCACGCGCGTCCTCGTCCCGGTTTGTTCACACGCGCAGGTAAACAGCGATCAGGGCAGGGCGGATGGTGGATCCGGACTGGAGTTGCAGAAAATTGAGGTCCTAGTTTTGTCTTAGAAAAACAGGCCCTGCAGCGCCAACATGAACGCAGCTACCGAGGGCGACTGTATATCTTCGGGCGCGGCCAAGCCGGGACCTTGCACAGCGCCCTGTTCCGTGGAGGTCGGCCCTTGTGTATCTTCCGGAGCAGGAGCGCCCGGACCTTGTAACACTCCCCCGTCAGCCAAAGCAGGAACGGCGAACGCTGCGGTTAATACAACTGCAACGCAAAGTGGGCGGAAGTTTTTCATTTCGTACCTCCAGGGGGTGAATGTAAGTAAGTTACTACACCTTAGAAAGGCTTTCATTGGCGATAGCTCAAAGTTGTCAGGGCGATGAGATTCTGCCCAGCACCCGGAAATGTCAAAGCACAGTAGTTCGAGGCTGTGAAACTGTCTGATTGGGCGACTACACTCTTCTTTTCTTAGACCAAGTTGATTTAACATAGACAACCGGAACAACCTGGTGAATCGTATGGACAGACTGCCTCCTCACGTTCACAGATTATTCAAGGATGGGTGCAAACACAGGGATCTTTTAGTGAAGATTCTGGATGGTTGGCCGATTGGTGAATACTCCAAGCTAATCGCCTACAAGAGAATCGACGGTAACCTCAAGAAGAGCCTAAATGAAGCTCTCATCGACATCAGACGTTGGGTCAACACGGTATGGCAGCAGCTCTTGAGGGACTCCATTTACGACCAGCAATATGTTACCGACATAATTAGAAGCCTTGAAGAGAAGGTCAAAGGAGCCGAATACGCTGACGCTACAAAATCTGACGTAGAAGAAATAATGGAACAGGCCCTATCGCTGATAGTATCCCTTCCTCTTCCGACGAACGATTGGCCAGCCAATAAGGTCAAACACAGCACGCACATTCCTGATACAGCCTTTGTGATGATGTGGATGGACCCCTTGCGTTACGAGCTGGACGATGTATGGGAGGCAATAAAAGAGGTGTGTGAAAGCTTCGGTATCAAAGCGGCCCGGGCAGATAAAGTGGAGCACCAGGGGAAGATAACAGATCTGGTCCTGCGACGAATCGTCGATTCAGAGTTCCTGATCGGGGACCTGACGGGGGAGCGACCAAATGTTTATTATGAGATAGGTTACGCCCATGCTATAGACAAACACCCAATACTCTATCGTAGACAGGGCACTAAACTTCATTTCGATCTTTCCGTTCACAATGTTCCGGAATATAAGAACATTGTCGAGCTCAAAGCGCTTCTGACCACACTAGGCTTGAGGCAATCTTAGGGCGTAAGCCTGCTAAGCGCCGCCGACCTAAGTAGTTCTGCACGGCAAAATCCTGCCCTCCTCATGGTAGTGTCCTAATTCCAGTTTCTCTGTGGTACGTTGGTGTCCTCCGTGTCTTGGCCGTGGGTTGGTCACGAGCC
>Ga0184637_10002483_pt1 | contig 11881 bp, 8 predicted proteins | sample PLM3_127_b2_FD_133143 | JGI IMG/M metagenome (GOLD analysis project Ga0184637, IMG submission 133143) | Groundwater sediment microbial communities from an aquifer in East River, Colorado, USA - PLM3_127_b2 | ecosystem: Environmental > Terrestrial > Soil > Riparian zone | place: USA: East River...
CGGCAGCTTGAGGAGCTTGCAGACCTCCTCCCGCGTGCGCGTCGCGTGCCGCGCGACAAACGGGATGTCCTTCACGTTCGAGAAGCTCTCGAAGCCCGCGGACATCGGCAGCCGCAGCGCCATCGAAGCTTTGGAATAGGCGCCGCGAATCGCGGGCAGCAGCGACGGCGCCAGCCGCACGCGCGGGTAGTCGGCGTAAATCCAGTCCCAGGTGAAGTTGCCGATGCCAATGGACGGAATGCCGGCGGCGGCGCTGACGGCGAAGGCCAGCGGCGGGATGTCCCCGACAATCAGGCCGGCTCCGAGCTCGCGCAGCACCCGCGTTTCGCTGGCGGCGCGCGTCACCATGTCGCTGTGAAAGGCCGCCGCACGCCGGATCGAGTCGGCCTCATCCAGCGTGAGGGCGTCGATTTGCACGACGCCGGTGTCGCATTCCAGCGTGCTGAAGGCGATCTTGCCCTTGACGGTCAGGTCGAAGAGCCACCTCGGCGCGGACGTGCGTACGCCGATGCGTGTCTCGGGGCGACGGGCGAATACGGCGTTGATCACCTCGATCGTGCGCGAGGCATGTCCGAACCCGTGACCGGATACGTAGAAGACGATCGCGGTTGCCACGCTAGCGGCTCGACTCTACGTGTGGAGCGTGTGCACTGACTTTTTCCACGTTTCCAGTTTCCACTATGCCATTGTCCGGTATGGCCACCTTGATGACCTCCTCGAGGGTTTCGACCGGGACGAAGGTCATCTCGCGCCGGATCTCCGCCGGCAGCTCGTCGAGGTCGGGTTCGTTGAGCGCCGGCAGGATGAACGTCTTGATGCCGAATCGCCGCGCGGCCAGCGCCTTTTCGCGAATCCCTCCGACCGGCAGCACCAGGCCGCTGAGCGTAATCTCACCCGTCATGGCCACATCCTGGCGCACGGCGCGGTTGCGCGCCGCCGACAGGATGGCTGTGGCCATCGTGACACCCGCCGAAGGGCCGTCCTTCGGGATCGCCCCCGCGGGCACGTGGACGTGTAAGTCGTGCTTCGCGAGGAATTCCGGCGGGATGCCCAGATCCTCGGCCCTGGCGCGCAGGTGGCTGAGCGCGGCTCGCGCTGATTCCTGCATGACGTTACCGAGCTGGCCCGTCAGAATGATGTTCTGGTTTCCGCCTGGAAGCAAGGTCGCTTCGATGAACAGCACGTCGCCGCCCGCCTCCGTCCATGCGACGCCCGTCGCCACCCCGGGGCGTGACGTCCGGAAGGCGACCTCCTTCCTGAACCGCGCCACCCCGAGATAGTCCACGACCTGGTCCCGGTCGACGATGGTGTTCTCGGCCGCCGGCGCATCGGAAGGCCGTGTGGCCAGCCGCGCCGCCACTTTGCGGGAGATCGTGCCCAGCTGGCGCTCGATGTTCCGCACGCCGGCCTCGCGGGTGTACTCGGCAATGATCAGGTGCAGCGCCGCGTCGGTGATCTCCATGGCCCCGTCCGGCAGCCCGTGGTCGCTGACCTGCCGCGGGAGCAGGTACTTGCGTGCGATGTGGACCTTCTCTTCTTCCGTGTACCCCCCCAGCGCAATGATCTCCATGCGGTCGAGGAGCGCGGGGTGAATCGTCCCGAGCTGGTTCGACGTGGCGATGAACAGCACGCGGGAAAGGTCCACCGTAATTTCGAGGTAGTGGTCCCGGAACGAATGGTTCTGCGCCGGATCCAGCACCTCGAGCAGCGCGGCGGCCGGATCGCCCTGGAAGCCGGCCGACACCTTGTCGATTTCGTCGAGCATGAAGACCGGATTCATCGAGCCCGCCTGCTTGAGCGCCTGGACGATGCGGCCGGGGATCGCGCCGATGTAGGTGCGCCGGTGGCCCCGAATCTCCGCCTCGTCGCGGATGCCCCCCAGTGAGACCCGCACGAACTTGCGTGACATGGCCCGGGCGATCGACTGGCCGAGCGACGTCTTGCCGACGCCCGGAGGACCCACGAAACAGAGGATGGGCCCCTTCATGTCGCCTTTGAGCTTCCGGACCGCCAGGTACTCGACGATCCGTTCCTTGACCTTGTCGAGGTCATAGTGGTCCTCGTCGAGGACCTTGCGCGCCTCGACGGGATCGATCCGGTCGGGGGTGATCACGGACCACGGTACGTCCAGAACCCAGTCGATATAGGTCCGCAGCATCTGGTACTCGGGAGATGCCGTGCCCATTCGCCCCAGGCGGTCGACCTCCTTCATGGCGGTCGTGGCGACCGATTCCGGCAGCTTCGCGTCCTCAATCCGCTTCCGCAGATCGGCCAGCTCGTTGCCCTCGCCTTCGCCAAGCTCCTGCTGGATCGCCTTGAGCTGCTGGCGCAGGTAATACTGGCGCTGCGCGTCGGTCATCTCCTGCTGCGCCTGCGAGTCGATCTTGCCCTTCAATTCCAGCAGCGAGATCTCGCGCGTCAGGGCGTCGTCGATCGCGCCCAGCTTCTTGGTCAGGTCGTGTTCTTCGAGGAGCGCCTGCTTCTCGGTCGGCTTCATGTCGAGCAGCGTCGCAAGGACATACGCGAGCCGCAGCGGATCGTCGATGTTCATGACGACGGCGCGGAGCTCCTCGGAGAGGCCGGTGGCCAGCGACAGCGCCTTCTCGATCAACTCCTGGATGCGGCGGACGCGTGCCTCGACCTCGATCGTCCGCTCGTACGGCTCGGGGAGGGGCGTAATCTGGGCCCGCATCGAGGTACCGACGCGCGTCACGATATCGGCCCGCACGCGCGCGACGCCTTCAATGATGATGTTGATGCCGCCGCCCGTTTTCGCCATCTGGCGAATCACCGCGACCGTGCCGATTCGCCGCACGTGCTCCGGCGTCGGGTCGTCCGCGTCGTTGTCCTGCAGGAGCAGGAGCACGAGCCGATCGCCACCCAGGGCGCGGTTCACCGATTCAATCGAGACGGGCCGGTTCACCGCCAGCGGCTGCAGCGTGAGCGGAAACGCGACCGTGCGGCGAAGGGGCAGGACCGGCAATTCGGAAGGTAGCGTCGGTGGGGTCGGCTCGGCCATCTAGTGGACCGTATCAACTGATTGAGTAGTAGGCACAACAAGCCACCGAGCGCGATTTCGCGGGCGCGACAACGGAGCGCCCGCTCCCGTTTTGGGAGATACAGCCACCAGTAGTGTCAGTTTATCAGTGCCGAGGGCGACCTGGAGGGCGAAACCCCTCCGGCTACCATGCGCCGGCCATTCGTCGAGGTAGCCGGAGGCCTTCAGGCCTCCAAGTCGTGCGTGACATCGTGTACGCTCATCCGAGTGGACGAACGCCAGTTCTTTACCGAGAAGCCCGAGCAGCGCCCAGCCAAGTTTCAATGCCCACGCTGCCGCCGTACCAACGACTACACGATCCGCTGGATACGCCGCACGAAGAAGCCACAGATCCCCCCGGGCGCCGATGCGCGCGACCGCACGCTGTTTGAGAAGAGCAAGGACCATCTGATCCGCGTGGATGACGACGTGACGTGCGAAACGTGCGGCAAGCGGTTCGAGATCCCGTCGCATCGCGCGCTGGTGTTTCTCGAGGAGCTGGAAGGGCTGCCGCAGGAAGACTACGACGAATAGATCGACGCGCAGGCTGAAGCCTGCGCGCTACATTCGTCAATAACGATATTTACCTGTAGCGCGGGGGCTTCAGCCCCCGCGTCAGTACACGCCAGGCACCAACCGCCACCGGACTTGTGCCATGTAGCGCTCGTAAGCGCCCGCCGCTGATCCGCGCATCGAGCGCTCCTCGAAAGGAATGGCGATGAGCAGGTAGGCGCAGCTGACGACCGCGAACACCAGCCGCGTCCCCGTCATCGGCGACGCCGCGAAGACCATCAGGAACCAGCCGCTGTAAATCGGATGGCGGACCCAGCCATATGGGCCGCTCGTTCTGAAAACATTCTCTGCCACAACCGATCCGCCTTCGATGTGTTTGATTCCCGCCAGTTCCCAGATGTCGAGAATGGCCGCGCTCCTGAGCGTGAGCCAGATGCCTGCGGCCTGAAGCAGACGAAGCCCCCACAACAGCACGCCGTTGGCCTGCCAGGCGACGCCGGGCACGGGCCTCCAGAACGCGCATACCGCGATAAAGAGCAGGCTGGCGACCCAAACGTAGAACGACCGCTCGAGTGGTGCGGCTCCCACGCGTGCGACCCACTGCCTCAACCGTTCGCGGGCAAAGAGGCTGTGGTGGACGGCAAAGAGCGTAAAGAGCGCGACGTTCCACGTCGCCGCGCCCGCGAGATCGCCGCCGGGCGCGGGTACGCCAAACGTAATCACATACGAGAACAGAAAGTACGCGAGGGAGACGAAGAAGAGCGCCGCGCCGAGCCACGCGAAGAGACGCGCGGAGACCGGCGGCGCGGCCGCATGGTCGTTCACGGTCATATTATAGTGAGCTAGATCGTTCGGATCGTTCGGATCGTTCGATACGTTCTGAACGTTTGAAGACCGCATATGCCAGCAAATGGACAGGTTGGCGTTGTCATTACGGGCATCGGCGCCGTCTCGCCGTTCGGCGTGGGACGCGAGTGCTACTGGGAGCACGTGCGCCGCGGTGTCAGCGGATCCAGGGCGATCACCCAGTTCGATGTCTCCTCCTATCCGTGCCGCGTCGCGGCATGGGTGCCGCCGGTGTCCATGGAGGATTCGCCCGCGCTCGACGGAGACGCTGACGAGGAGGGACACGCGGACCCCCGGCGGTATTCGCGGGCGGCGCTCTTCGGCGTGATTGCCGCGCGCGAGGCGTGGCGCGACGCGGGCCTTCGTGCCGGCGAGGCGAACGCCGCCGTGCTGATCGGCAGCGGCGGGGGAGGCATCGACGTCGGTGAAAAGCAGTACGAGGACTTCTTCACGATGGGCGGCCGCCACGTCACCCCCTACGCCATTGCGCTCGGCATTTGCGGCATGGTGTCGAGCGAAATTTCCATCGCGCTGCGGCTCCGCGGCTTCAGTCACGTCCTGTCGTGCGGCTGCACCAGCTCCACCGATGCGCTCGGCTACGCCGCCTCGCTCATTCGGTCGGGCGAGTACGAGGCGATCCTGTCAGGGGGCACCGATGGGTGCGTGCTGCCCGGGATGATTTTCGGCTTCTCGCGCATGCGAGCCGTCTCGACGCACTACAACGATCGGCCCGCCGAGGCGTCGCGGCCGTTCGATCGGGGACGCGATGGGTTCGTGCTTGGCGAGGGCGCGTGGATGTTCGCGCTCGAGCGCGAGGACCGCGCGATGGCCCGCGGCGCCACACGATACGCGCGGATCGAGGGGTACGCCTCGACCTGTGACGCCTATCACCGCGTGCAGATGGATCCTGACGGCGTCGAAATCGTGCGGTGCATCGAAACGGCCCTCGAGCGCGCGCATCGTCGTCCCGAGGACATCGGCTACATCAACTACCACGGCACGTCGACCCAGTTGAACGACGCGATCGAGTCGCGCTGCGTCCGGCGTGTGTTCGGCCGTCATGCCGACTCCGTTCCCGGCTCGTCGACCAAGTCCATGATCGGCCACCCGCAGGGTGCCAGCGGCGCCGCCGGCGTGGCGGTGACCGCGCTCGCGCTCTCCCGCGGTGTCCTGCCTCCCACGATCAACCTCGACGACCAGGATCCCGCGTGCGATATGGACTTCATCCCGAACACGGCCAGGCCCGTGGAGGTGGATGCCGCGCTCTGTAATTGCCTGGGATTCGGGTCCAAGAACAGCGCATTGGTGCTCGGGCGAGCCCGGTGAGAGCCGAGTACAAGTAGAAAGTAGAAAGTAAAAACTGCAAAGTAAGTAGGAAGTGCAACATGCATGCTCGTAGCAGCGTCGTGCGAAACCAATGTCGCGATTCGCAGAGAGGCGCTCGGATCAGCTTGTTGGACTTGCTGCTTACTTTCCAGTTTCAAGTTTCTACTTTTCCAGTTTCAGGCCCATGTCCCTAGACGTCCTCGTTGTGGGCGCCGGCCCGGCCGGCTGCGTGGCGGCACTCGTCCTGGCGCGCGCCGGGGTTGCCGTCCGGCTCGTCGATCGCGCGAGCTTCCCGCGCGACAAACTGTGCGGCGACACCCTCAATCCCGGCGCGCTGTCCATCCTCGACCGGCTGGGCATCGGCGATCGCGTGCGAGCGCGCGCGATACCGATCACCGGGATGGACGTGACGGGCCCCGGCGGGGCGATTGTGCCGTGCGACTATCCACAGGGCCTGACCGGCGCCGCCATTCCGCGGCGCGACCTGGACCTCGTCCTCCTGGAGGCCGCGTTGGCGGCAGGCGTCGACTTCATGCCGGGGATGGCCGTTCACGGGGCGCTCTTCGCGGCCGGAGACTCGCGCGTCGCCGGCGTGCGTGTCGGCAACACCTCTCGCGAGTGGGACATGCCGGCGCGAATCGTCATTGCCGCCGACGGCCGGCGCTCCAGGCTGGCGTTCGCCCTTGGCCTCGCGCGGTTTGCCGCGACGCCCAGGCGCTGGGCATTCGGAACGTATTTCGCCGACGTTGACGGCTTGACCTCACACGGGGAGATGCACATACGTGCGGACGGGTATACGGGCGTCGCCGCGCTCGGCCAGCATCTTGCGAACGTGTGTGTCGTGCGTGAGCTGCACCCGGGGGCGACCGGTGCACGCGCGAGTGGGAGCGAGACCATCGCCCAGGCCATTGCGAGCGACGCGGCGCTGCGGGCGCGTTTCACGCGCGCGCGCCAGATCTCAGAAGTGCTATCGCTCGGACCGCTGGCTGTGGACGCGCGCGCGGCCGGCTGTCCAGGGCTGCTTCTTGCGGGCGACGCCGCAGGGTTCGTCGATCCGATCACGGGCGACGGCCTGCGGTTCGCCCTTCGCGGCGGCGAGCTGGCCGCCGAGGCCGCGGTCTTCGAGCTGGAATCCGGCACGCCCGCGCACGCGCGTCTATGGAAGGCCAGGAGGCGCGAGTTCGCCGGCAAATGGCGTGTGAACCGCGCCGTGCGATCGCTGGTGGCGTCCCCGCGCGGGGTGCAGCTCGCCGCCGTGGTGGCCAGGCGCTGGTCTGCCCCGACCCGGTTTCTCATCGGCGTGGCGGGGGATATTGACCTCGCCCGGAGGGCGGGCCCTCCGGCGGGGTCCCCGCCGCGCACACCTCCACCCCATCGCGCACGCGTGCGCGATGGGGACCCCGGGCCTGGGCGGTGGGGTGCCTGCGGCCCGCCCGGCGCGGCGTAACGCCGCGCCCTGCGAACAATGGCATCACAAACCGTCGTGGCATCCCTGTCGCTGCTCGTCGTGCTCCTGCTGATGCTTGCCGAGTCGCTTGTGTCGCGGCGCAACGAGCAGGATCTGCGGCAGCGCGGCGCCATCGAGCCGCCAGGCGATGTCTATTCGACGATGAGGTGGGCGTACCCGGCCGCGTTTGTCGCGATGGCAGCCGAAGGCGCGATATTAGGTCCTCCGCCCGGAGCAATGACCATGGCTGGCGCTCTCCTGCTTGGCGCCTCCAAGGCCCTCAAGTGGTGGGCGATGGCGTCGCTCGGGACGCGATGGACCTTTCGCGTGCTCGTCGTGCCCCAAGCGCCGCTCGTGACACATGGCCCGTACGCCGTGCTGCGCCATCCGAATTACGTCGCCGTTGTGGGTGAGCTGGCGGGCATGGCGCTGCTCGTGGGCGCTCATGTCAGTGGGCCATTGACGACGCTGCTGTTTAGTCTGCTCCTGTGGCGACGAATCCGGGTCGAAAACCGAGCGCTGCGGTACCCGGCTTGCACGTGAGCGGCGGCGGTAGCGCGCCGGTGGGGCTGACTGATGGCCGGGCTCCTTAGGTGAGACGTGACATATACTTACGGGACTCCGATGACCGACGCACGCTTCCAGGAGAGACCGCCGGCTGGAGTACTGACGCGGCAGCGGCTTCTGGCGGTGTGCGCCGCTCTGCTGATCGCCGTCACGACCTCCTCGTCCGGCCAGACGCCCGCCATCGATAACTCACCGGCCGCCGCGGCGGTGCGAGCCTTCAACCGCGGCCAGTTCGACCTGATCGACGCGTTGTTGCGCTCGGCGACCGATGAGCGATCCTTCGTCATTCGGGCCCGTGCCGCGATCGCGCAGGGACGATACGCCGAAGCTGAAAAGCTCCTGACGGGGTTCGCGTCCTCCGCGCCCGGCGACGCCGCGCTCGAACTGGGGCAGCTGTTCCTCTATCTGGGTCGTCGAGATGAGGGCGCGCGCCTGCTGCAGGCCGTGCTGACGCGCGGCCCCCGGAACTCACCGGCCGACTCGATGCGGCTTGGCCTCGCAGCGCGTGCGCTCGGCCGCTTCCAGGACGCCAATACCTTCCTGCGCAGCGCCAGCGGACTCGCGCCGGATGACCCGGCGATCAACACCGCGTGGGGCGAGCTGTTTCTCGAGAAGTACAACCGCGCCGATGCCGTTCGATCGTTCCAGGTCGCGCTGAAGGCGGACCCGGCCTATGTGCCGGCGCGTATCGGACTCGCACAGGCGACGCTGGAGGAGAATCCGCCTGCCGCGAAGTCCGCCGCCGAAAGCGCGCTGGAGGTCAACCCCAACTACGTCCCCGCGCACCTACTGATCGCCGAACTGGCGCTCGACGATCGCCAGCGCGATGACGCGCGCGCCTCGATCCGGAAAGCCCTGGAGGTGAACCCGAACAGCCTGGAGGCGCGGTCCCTGGATGCGGCGATCGCCTTCCTCGAGGCACGAGCGGGCGACTTCGAGGCTGCCGTGGCCGGCGTCCTCAAGATCAATCCGTTGTACGGCGACGTCTACCGCATGGCCGGCGATCACGCCGCGCGTAACTACCGGTTCGACGAAGCCGTCGCCCTGACGCGGCGGGCGCTGGAAGTCGACAAGACCAGCATCCGGGCGTACGCCGACATCGGCATGCATCTGCTGCGCACAGGAGATGAGCCCGGCGCGCGGCGCGCCCTCGAGACCGCCTTCAAGGCAGATCCGTACGACGTCGTCACCTTCAACCAGCTCGCGATGCTCGACACGGTTGACAAGTTCGAGACGATTCGCGACGGCGACCTCATCATCCGCCTCCACCCGGACGAGGCTGGGGTCATGCGCGAGCACGTCGTCCCGCTCGCGAGGCAGGCGCTGGAGACCCTCTCCAAGCAATACCAGTTCAAGCCGACCGGACCCATCCTGGTCGAGATGTTCCCGAAGCACGACGACTTCGCCGTCCGCACCATCGGGTTGCCCGGCTTTATCGGTGCCCTCGGCGCCTGCTTCGGGCGCGTGGTCACGCTCGACTCGCCGAAGGCGCGCCCGCCGGGGCAGTTCAGCTGGGCGGCCACGCTGTGGCACGAGATGGCGCATGTCATCACGCTGCAGATGTCGAACAACCGCCTGCCCCGCTGGCTGTCGGAAGGCATCTCGCAGTTCGAGGAGCGGCGCGCCCGTCCGGCGTGGGGGCGGGAAAGCGAAGTGCCGTTCGCGCAGGCACTAGATGCGGAGAAGCTCCTCGAGCTGCGAGATCTGAACGATGGGTTCAGCGATCCGAGCCTGATCTCGCTTACCTACCACCAGGCATCGCTCGTCGTCGATCACCTGATCGATACGTACGGCGAGCCGGCCCTGTGGCAACTGCTCAGGGCCTACGGGCAGGGGCTCGAAACCGACGCGGCGTTCAAAGCCGCGTTCAACGCAACCATCGATGAGATCCAGGCGGGCTTCGATGCCCGGCTCGAGCGCGACTACGCGGCGCTGCGCAGCGCGCTGAAGACGCCCGAGATCCCCGACGACCCGACCGTCGATCAGATGAAGGCGCTGGCCGCCGACAATCCCGGCAGCTTCGGGGTGCAGATGACGCTCGCGCAGGCCCTGAACCAGGCGGGCAACGCGGCCGCGGCTATTGAGGCGCTCGAGCGCGCAGCGCGCCTGGTGCCGGCGGCCACCGGCGAGGCGAATCCCAACGTGCACATCGCCCAGATTGCGACGAAGCAGGGCGATACGGCGCGGGCGATCCGCGCGCTCGAGGCGGTCGTCAAGGTGGATTCGGCCGACGTGGAATCGGCGCGGAAACTGGCCACGCTCGTCACGCCCCTCGGCGACGCGGCGCGCACGGCCGCCGCCTACGAGCTCGTCGCCGAGCTCGACCCGTTCGACGTGCAGGCACAAGCCGTGGTCGGCCGGCATGCGCTGCAACAGCGGAACGCCCCGCGCGCATTACGGGCCTTCCGCGCCGCGATGGCCGCCGGGCCAGCGGACAAGGCGGTCGCGCACATCGATCTTGCCGAGGCGTACTTCATGGCCGGCCAGCTCGGGGACGCGAAGCGCGAGACCCTTGCGGCCCTGGAGATCGCGCCATCCTTCGAGCGCGGACAGGACCTTCTGTTGAAACTCGTCACCGCGCAGCCCGCCGGACCCGGGAGCGCGCCGTGACGCGGTCCGCCGCGCTCGTCATGGCCGCCGTGCTGGCGGGCCTGCTGCTCGTCGAGCCGGCCCGCCTGTCCCAGGCCATCGCGCAGGTGCCGACGCTGCAGGACGAGCGTTTTGCCGGACTGCAATGGACCTTCGTGCGCATCCGGTACAGCGCCTTCACGGTCGACAACCGCTATCGCCTGGACTACTGGGGCGAGCCATGGGCGATCGACGCGCCCGCCGCCGAGCAGAACCTCTCCCGCCGATTGCGCACGGCCACCGCGATCGAGGTGAACGATCCGATCGTGCTGACTCTGGGCGATCCGAAACTGTGGGACCACGGATGGCTGTACATGGTGGAGCCGGGCAATATGCGTCTCCAGGACGAGGAGGTGTCGATCCTCCGTGAGTTCCTGCTGCGCGGTGGCACCGTCACGTTCGACGACTTCCACGGCCCGTACGAATGGGACAATTTCGCGAACGAGATGCGCCGGGTGTTCCCCGACCGCCAGATCGTGGATCTGGAGCCGCCGCATCCGATCTACTCCTCGTTCTACAGCATCAATGCGTATCCGCAGACGCCTGGCCTCGGATCCTTCTTTGCCGGCCGGACGTGGGAGAAGGGCGGATTCGTCGCGCGCCTGCGTGCCATCCTTGACGACCGGGGACGCCCGATGGTGCTGGCCAACTGGAACACGGACATGGGTGACGGCGTCGAGTGGTCCAACGCCGAGGAATACCCCGGCTATATCAAGTACACGGCCGAGGCCTACCGCATGTTCATCAACGAGATCATTTATTCCCTCACCCATTGACAACCACCATTTCGAATTTCACCGAGCGCGTCCAGGAGGGACGCGAGCGCATCCTCACCGAGCTCCGCAAGGCGATCGTCGGACAGGACGAGGTGGTGGACCAGGTGCTGATTGCGCTCTTCACCGGCGGCCACTGCCTGATCACCGGCGTACCCGGGCTGGCGAAAACGCTGCTGATCAAGACGCTGGCGGCGATCCTGGATCTCCGATTCAAGCGGATCCAGTTCACGCCCGATCTCATGCCTTCCGACATCACCGGCACCGAGATCCTCGAGGAGCAGCACGGCACGCGCACGCTGCGCTTCGTGCAGGGGCCGATCTTCGCGCAGATCATCCTGGCCGACGAGATCAACCGGACGCCGCCGAAGACGCAGGCGGCGCTCCTCGAGGCGATGCAGGAGTATCACGTCACTGCGGCGGGGCGGACGTACCAGCTCGATCGGCCGTTTTTCGTCCTGGCGACCCAGAATCCCATCGAGCTCGAAGGCACGTACCCGTTGCCCGAAGCGCAGCTCGACCGCTTCATGTTCAACGTCGTGATGACGTACCTGCCTGAGGACGACGAGGTCCGCGTCGTGACCGACACGACGGGGGTCGAAGAGCCGGCCATCTCACGTGTTCTGAGCGGTCCCGATATCCTCGAGTTTCAGCGGGTGGTCCGGCAGGTGATCGTGAGCGACGAGGTCGCGCGCTACGCGGTGCGCCTCGTGTCGGCCTCGCGCCCGGGCCAGCGCAGCACGC
>Ga0184637_10002484_pt1 | contig 11881 bp, 12 predicted proteins | sample PLM3_127_b2_FD_133143 | JGI IMG/M metagenome (GOLD analysis project Ga0184637, IMG submission 133143) | Groundwater sediment microbial communities from an aquifer in East River, Colorado, USA - PLM3_127_b2 | ecosystem: Environmental > Terrestrial > Soil > Riparian zone | place: USA: East River...
GATGCTCGGCCCTCGCAATGGGTGATGTCCCGTGGCGATGGGCTTCGACATGCTACGATCGCCACCTCTGAGGAGGTCCCCATGCCTGTGACGACGACACTTTCCATCCTCCGCTCCGACGAGGTCCTCGATCAGCTGAGGGCGTTGCGGAGTCGCCAGCCCGTGCGCTACTGGGCCTTCTACTCGAGCCAGCTCGGGGGCATCGTGACCGATCCAGCCCTCATGGTCATCCCCTTCGACGACCACATGGTGCACCGGGGCCACGGGGTCTTCGACACCGCGGCCATGGTCGACGGGAAGATCTACGATCTCGAGGCGCATCTCGACCGGTTCATCCGCTCGGCGATCACCTCGCGGCTCACGCTCCCCTGCCCGCGGGAGGAGATGCGCGAGATCATCGCGCGCACCGCGGCGGCGAGCGGCAAGCGCGACGGCTCCATCCGCTACTGGATCTCGGCCGGGCCCGGAAGTCTCGGCCTGCCGCCCGCCGCTGGCGCGGCTCCCGGCTTCTTCGTCATGATCTTCGCCGGCCTCGCCTACCCCGACAGCTGGCACTCCCAGGGGCTGCGCGTCATGACAACTACCTACCCGATCAAGCCGCCGCTCTATGCAGTCACCAAGAGCACCAACTACCTGCCCAATGTCCTCATCCAGATGGAGGCGCAGGAGGCCGGGCTCGACAACGGCGTCTTCATCGACGAGGCCGGCAACGTGGGCGAAAGCTCCAACATGAACGTCGCCTTCGTCATGGCCGACCGCGTCCTCCGCCACCCGAGGTTCGACCACATCCTGTCCGGGTGCACGTCCCTGCGCCTGCTCGATCTGGCCCACCGCCTCGTGGGTGGCCTCCTCCGGGGCGTCGAGGTGTGCGACGTCCCCGTCGCCGAGGCGCGCAGAGCCCGCGAGATGCTGCTGATCGGCAGCTCGGTCAAGGTGGCCCCCATCGTGGAGTGGGATCGCCAGCCCATCGGCGACGGCAAGCCGGGCCCCGTCGCCGCCGCGCTGCGCGATCTGCTCGCCGAGGACATGCGCGCGGCGCGGGACCGACTCATCGACATCCCGTACTGAGCGCAATCGGAGGGAGCTACGCGTCTCCGGCCGGCTCGGATCTCGGCTCCAGCATCGTGCCGCGGCATCGGGCGGACCCGCAGCGGCACGCATAGTGAGCCTCCCATGACGGCAGGGGCTCCTCCTCCAGCTCGAGGGTATAGTCGTAGGTCAGCTCCGCGCCCGCCGGGATGTCCCGGATGGCGGTGATGTAGATGTGGCCGTCGATCACGTCCGATTCACAGTTCGGATCGCATGAATGATTGATGAAGCGCGAATCGTTGCCCTGACGGGAGGCATCGATGTAGGCGTCATCGCTGACGCGGAAGAGAAACGTGCGCCAACGCTCAGCCTCCTCGTCAGCGTAACGGGCGTCGACCTCGTCGCCCGTCAGGCGCTCGCCCACGTACTCCACGATTCGCGTGCCCGGGCGAATCCTCCGCAAGGCGAAGCCGCCGAACCCGTGAACCGGAGACGGCCGGACTTCGAAGAGCTTGCGGTCCCGTCGCCGCACTTCTCAGCGCCTCGGCAGCAACCGGCGCGCGCCAGGGCGTGCGCGCCGCGTCGGAAGCCATACTCTCCCTGGGAGAACGCGAGCAACCAGTGTCGAGAGGAATGGCCGGCGATGGCGGGGGCCACCAAGGTTGAGGTCGGATCCAGGTGGGAGCGAACGGAGGGCCGTCAGCTCTTGCTGTCAAGGCCGCCCGGCTTCCGCGGCATGCTCAGAACCCTACCATGTCCGTCATGCCGTTGCCCCATGCAGATCAGGGCCGCTGTCGCTGCCGCCAAGTCGCAGCCGTTCTCGATCGAGATGCCGGAGCTGGAGGACGATCAGACCTTGATCAATCAGGTCCTTGCAGAATGTGCCAGATCCACGCACTCTCGCCGTCGCCGCTCGGGCGGCGCGCAGAACTGAGGTCCATGACCATGCGCTACGGATTCTATCTGCCGACTCGGGGGGCGTGCGCGACGCCGGAGGCGCTGGAGACACTGCTCCAGCGCGGCGAGGCGCTCGGCTTCGACTCCGTGATGATCGCCGACCACGTCGTGTTCCCCACCACCATCAAGTCGAAGTATCCGTACACGGTGAGCGGGGCGTTTCCCGGCCAGGGCGACGCCCTCGAGCAGCTCACCCTGGTGACCTTCGCCGCCGCCAAGACGCGCCGCCTGCGCCTGGTGACCAGCGTGATGATCGTGCCCTATCGCAACCCGGTGGTCACGGCGAAGGCGCTGGCCACCATCGACGTGCTCTCGCACGGTCGCCTCACCGTGGGCGTGGGCTGGCTGCGCGAGGAGTTCGAGGCGTTGGAGTCGCCCGACTTCGACCGGCGCGGCGCGGCGACCGATGAGTATCTCAAGGTCTACAAGGCGCTCTGGACGAAATCGCCCGTCAGCTTCTCCGGCGAGTTCTACCACTTCGAGGAGCTGCGCTGCGAACCGTTGCCCGTGCAGAAGCCCCATCCGCCCATCTGGATCGGGGGCCACAGCCCGGCGGCCATCCGCCGCGCGGCTCGCCTCGGCGATGGCTGGCATCCGGTGGGCGCCAACCCGGCCGTGCCGCTGCGCCCGGCCGAGCTGAAGGCCTCGCTGGACGAGCTGCACCGCCTCACCGAGGCGGCCGGACGCGATCCCAAGGCGCTGACCATCTCGTTCAAGGCGCCGGTGTACGACGCGAAGCTCGTGGCCGCGACCGCCGAGCGCCGACCCTTCGCGGGGACGACCGAGCAGATCGCCGGCGACATCGATACCTACGCCGATCTCGGCGTGAGCGAGTTCATCTTCGACTTCCGGAGCGAGCACATCTCGGAGAGCCTCGAACGGATGGAGCGCTTCGCCACTACCGTCATGCCCGCCGCCCGATGAAGATGCCGCTCGAGGACGTGAAGGTCCTGGATCTCTCCCATGCCCTCGCCGGTCCGTTCTGCTCCACGATGCTCGGCGACTTCGGCGCCCAGGTGGTGAAGGTGGAGCCCCCGAACAGCGGCGACATCGCGCGCGCCTGGGGGCCGCCCTTCTCCGGCACGGAGACGACCTACTTCGTGAGCCTGCACCGCAACAAGAAGAGCGTGGAGATCGACTTCAAGAATCCGGCGGGCCGCGAGCTGTACTTCCGCCTCATGGAGAAGGCCGACGTGGTCCTGGAGAACTACCGCGTGGGGACGCTCGAGAAGCTCGGCATCGCCTACGAGCAGGCCCGCCGGCGCCACCCCGGCATCATCTACTGCTCGGTCTCCGGCTTCGGCCAGGACGGGCCCTACCGGGATCGCGCCGCCCTCGATCTCATCGTCCAGGCCGAGAGCGGCATGATCAGCGTCACCGGCGAGCCCGGCGGGCGGGGCGTGCGCTGCGGCGTGTCCGTCGCGGACATGGTGGCGGGCATGTACGCCGCCTTCGGGATCATGAACGCCCTGCGGGTGAAGGACAAGACGGGCCGCGGCCAGTACGTCGACGTGGCCATGCTCGACGGCCAGCTCGGCATCCTCTCCGGCATGATCGGCGCCTACCTGGCCGACGGCCAGCTGCCCGCCCCGATGGGCACCGCGTACAAGGCCCTCCTCCCCTACCAGACGTTCCGCACCAGGACGCGGGATCTCGCCCTGGCCGTGGGCAGCGACAAGCTCTGGAAGACGTTCTGCCCGCTCATGGGCCTCGACGACTGGATGGACGACCCGCGCTTCGCCACCAACCGCGCGCGCGCCGCGAACCGCGCCGCGCTCATCGGCCGGCTTCAAGAGATCTTCCTGACGAAGACCTACGAGGAGTGGGAAGGGATCCTGCTGCCCGAGGGCATCCCCATGGGCGCCATCAACACCATCGACCAGGTCGTGAAGCATCCACAAGCCATCGCGCGCGGGATGTTCGTGGAAACCGACCATCCGACGGCGGGCAAGGTCAAGATGGTGGGCGTGCCCGTGAAGCTCTCGGAGACGCCGGGAGCCGTGCGCGAGCCGGCGCCCGTGCTGGGCCAGCACACCGACGAGGTGCTGCGCGCCTGGCTCGGTCTCGGCGACGGCGAGATCGCCGACCTGCGCAAGGCCGGCGCCCTCGGTCCGCGCCGCCCGCTGCCCTGAGGCTGACGAAGCTCGCCACCCGCCGAGATCGTCGACGAGGACGACGCCGCGATTCAGAACACCACGCCGGGCGGACCAGGTCTCGCGAGCGTCCGTCCGCTCAGCGCGGATCCAGCTGCACGGCGTACACCACGACCGAGGCATCGCGGTAGATCGGCTGGAGCCACGGGATGCTCCCGTCCGGCTTGGCCAGCGCGGCGAGTCGTTTGCGGAATCGCCCCCATCGGGCGTCGTAGACGAGGTAATCCGGCGGACCGGCGCGCAGGATAGTCTTCAGCTCGTCGACCGAGCCCGCATCGGGCGTCTCCCGCCACGGCCGGCGGCTCAGGTATGCGATCTGGGCCCTCACGGCCATCACCGTGGCACCCGGCGCGGCCACGGTATCCAGAAAGCGGGCGGCCGGCAGCAACTCGATGGGCTGGCGCTCCAGGGTGGTGCGCACCGCGCGCCAGGAACGCTCCGTCGATGGGATGAGAATCACGAGGGCCAGGGCCGCGACGATCACGCGGGCGGCCATCGGCGAACGAAGGACCCGGCCGGTCGCCTGGGCGATCTGGAAGATCGCAAACGCCGCGAAGCCGCCATAGCAGGCCAGCAGGAAGAGGAAATACCGCTTCTCCCAGTGGGTCAGCGACATCAGGAGCAGGAACGCGAGCGCCGCGAGCAGGACGAGCAGCACGGGTCTCCGGCGGTGCCGGGCGAGGCACAGGGCGATGCCCAGGAGGGCCAGCGGCCCCACCGGCAAGAGCACGACGCTGGCTCCGAAGGAGTTGACCAGGGTGGGGCCAACGTGGCGAGCGTAGCTCCACGCGAAGCGGCCCGGATCGCTGAGGACGACATCGCCGAGTGACGTGAGCTCCGGCCCGGCGCCCGGCGCGATGTGCTCCCTCGCGACGTCCTGGTAGTTCGTGCTGTAGAGGGGAGATCCGTGGTGCGTGTAGTGCAGCCACCCCCAGGGCGCGACCGCCAGCAGGAAGCTCCCGAGGTACACGGCCGCCTGCTTCGCGCGGACCGCCCGCGGGCCCTCCCCCCAACCCGCGGCCACCAGGCCGGGCACCAGGAGGAACCCGCCGTTGTATCGCATGAGGTAGGCGACCCCACACAGCACGCCGCTGAGGATCACCGACGGCCAGCCGCCGCGTCGCTCGCTGGTGATGGCGAGCAGCGCGGCGAGGCACACGCACAGGAACGGAACATCGGTCATGGCACTGACCGCGTACGTCGTCAATGTCGGCGCCGACAGGATGATGGGCACGGCGAGCAGCGCGGGCCCGGCCCCGAACAGGCGCCGGTGAAGATGGAAGGCCATGACCCCCGCGAGCCCGGCGGCGAGCAAGGAGATCCACTTGCCCGAGGCGAAGTGATCGCCCGAGAGGCGCGACGTCAGCGACAGCAGAACCGGGTACCCGGGCGGATTGTAGGTGTTCTGCGGAAACTGTCCGGCCGAGATTCTGTCCGCATCCGGCGCGTACCACCGGTAGAAGTCCGAGAAGGTGCCCACGACGTGCAGATGGACGGGATAGGCGAGGGCCAGCACGTACAGCGCGCAGATGGCGAGGGCGATCGTCCCGGCGTGCCAGGATAGTACACGCGCCGGCGAGGTGGGTTGGATGGTCACGAGATCGTCACCGAGCCGGCCCGCGCGCCACGCGGCCGAACGAGCTAGACGACGTCGTCCCGCTCGCCGAACTCGAACTGGAAGGCGACCTCCTCGATCTCGTCGGCGCGCAGGACACCGCGGCCCGCGAGCACGCGCTCGAAGGCGGCGAGCCAGGCGTCGTAGTAGCGAAACTCGCCGCCGCGGGCTTCCGCGGCGGCGAGTTCTTGCATCAGCGCCTGGCGAAACTCCTCCCACGGGAACAGGCCCTGCTCGGACAGGGCGACGGCCATGCCAAACACGCGACCCTGCCACGGAGCGTCGAAGACCAGCTCGCCGTTGCGTCGAGGAATCGCCGTGGACCCGGCGAGGTGGGCGAGGAAACGGTGCAGGCGCGCCTCCGAAGAGTCCTCGGGGGGGACGCTCGCCGGCGACGGGCAGGTGGGCCCGGGCGCCGCCGAGGCCTGCATGCGACGCGGCCGATGGTCGTCGACCGGCTGGCCATCCGGGCGCGGTTGCCAGGTGGACCCCGTGAACTGAAGCGCGGCGAGCGCGGGCGGCGCCGGGACACACGCGTCGGCCTCGAGCATGGCGTCGATGTGGTCGTAGAGCGCGAGCACGAGCGCCTCGCAGTTGACGGAGTGGAACCAGAGCGCCTGGCCCTCGAAGAGGAGCAGGACCACGTTGGCCAGCGCGCACGGGCCGAGGCAGCCGCCGATGGTGAGGTGCACCACGTTGCGGAGCCGCCGGCGCTCCCACTCGTGGTGGTAGAGATCCGTGGGCACCGCCGAGAACCCATCGTCGGTACGGCCACAGCAGCACGCGGTGGCGCAGACGAAGAGCTGGCCGCGCGGGCGGGCCACGTTGACGAGGCGCCCGTCCGCCCGGACGACCAGGTTGCGCCGGCGGTCGGGCATCAGCCGGGCAGGTGCACCTCGGCCACGCCGATCAGCGCTTCGCGCGTGATGTGGCGCGCCAGGGCGTCCTCGTCGAGGCGCTCGGCGCCGGCCGGCCGCATGGGCAGCACCATGTAGCGCAGCTCGGCGGAGCTGTCCCACACGCGCACCTCGCGCTCCGGGGGAACCGAGACGCCGAACTCCGCCAGCACCTTGCGCGGCTCGCTGACGGCGCGGGAACGATAGGCCGGCATCTTGTACCAGGTGGGCGGCAGCCCCATCACGTCCCACGGATAGCAGGAGCAGAGCGTGCAGACGACCATGTTGTGGACGGCCGGCGTGTTCTCCATCACCACCAGGCGGTCGTAGTTCACACCCAGGTCGGCCAGCGCGGCCGGTGAGTCCTCGAGCAGGCGCCGCCGGTACGTGGGCTCGCGCCAGGCCCGCGCCACCGCCCGCGCGCCGATCATGGGCCCGGTGCTCGTCTCGTAGCGGCGGATCACGCGATCCACCGCGTCGGGGGGCAGGATGCCCTTCTCGAGGAGCAGCGACTCCAGCGCCCGCACGCGAGACACAACGTAGTCGTCGACGTTCGGATGGCTCTTTCCCATGTCGTTCTTCCCGTCTCAGCCCGGCAGCAGGTAGCTGTCCCAGAGATCGAGGTACACGTGCTGGTTGGGCTCGGCCACCTCACCCCACAGCTCGCGCGCATCGAAGCGGACGCTATACACGTGTTGCGGCTGCTCGCCGAGACCGTGGGCGTTCGCGTCGGGGAACACGTGGCATCCTCGGTGCGCGGCCACCACGCCGCGCTTGCCCCGAGCGTAGCGGGGCAGCCGCGTGTGGCCCAGCGGGTGAATGTTACGCGTGACGACCGAGGCGCCGGGGGCGAAGCGCGGCGGCTCGGTGGCGTCGCGGAATGAGGTCTCGCTTTCCGGGCGCCCGCGCGTCTCCCGTGCGGTCGGCGGCGCAATGACCGCCGTGGTGGCCGGCGCGTCCGGGCGAGCACCGAAGAAGGCCATGCGCGCCTCCATCTCCTCGGGGGTGACGACGCCCTTCTCGGCGAGAACCCGCGCGATGCCGTCCAGCCAGTGCTCGAAAGTAACTGGAACCGAGGTAATGCGCGGGGTCCATGCGCTCGATCCCGTGGCGAAACTCGTCGATGTTGTAGAGCCCGGCGGCGCGCGCGGAGCGCATGATGGCCACCACGGTCGCCTCCCACGGCGCGTGGAACGGCGGCTCGTTCGCCTCGAGCTCCACCGGCCCGAAGCCGTGCATCCCGCCCAGATCGTGGACCCCGTCCATCGCGGTCCTCCCGAGCGCGCATCTTACCGCGGTCTTGACCGCACCGCCCCGGGAGCCTCACCATGCTCGCGTCCCACGCGCGCCGAGGAAGGAGCCGCCATGAAGGCGTATCGGATCATCTCCGCCGACTCGCACGCCATCGAGCCTCCGGATCTGTGGCAGAAGTACCTGCCCTCTCCCTATGCGGGCCGGGGCCCCCGCGTGGCCGCCGGGGCTGCCGGCGACGAGTGGGTCTGCGAAGGTCTCCCCCGCCGGGCGGCCCGGCGCCCCATGGGCGCGGTGGCGCGCGACGAGGTCAAGGCGCGCGCCGCGGCCGCCCAGGGCAGCCAGCGCTACGCCGCCGATCCCGGCGCGTGGGATCCCGACCGCCGCGTCGACTACATGCGGCGCGACGGCGTGGACGCCGAGGTGCTGTATCCGAACTACGCCATGCGCCTCTTCGCCATCCCCGATCCCGCGCTCCAGTGGTACGCCTGCGTGGCCTACAACGACTGGCTGGCCGACTTCTGTCTCGCGCATCCCGCCGAGCTGCTCGGGATCGCGGTGATCCCGGCCCTCGACTGCGATCGGGCCATCAAGGAGGCGCGGCGCGCGAAGGAGCGAGGGATGGTTGGCGTGCTCCTCCCCCAGGACACGCCGGACGGCTCGCGTTACTCCCATCCCAGGTGGGATGCCCTCTGGGCGACCCTGGCCGAGATGGCGCTGCCGGTGAGCCTGCACATCATCGCCTCCGGCCACGCCAACGCGAACTGGGCCAAGGACGAGACGGGCGAGGAGAACGCCGGCGTGGCCTACGCCGTTCTTCCCGTCCGCATGGCGCGCGCCTTCGGGACGTTCATCCTGGAGGGCGTCTTCGACCGCCACCCGGGATTGAAGCTCGTGTCGGCGGAGAACGAGCTGTCGTGGGCGGCCGGTTTCTTGCGCCGCCTCGACTGGGGGTACCACCGCCAGACGATGTCGGGGGACCCGATGATCACGTGCAAGCGACTGCCCACCGAGTACTGGCGCGAGAACTGCGCCATGACCTTCATCGACGACCGCGACGGCATCCGGCTGCGCGATTCCATCGGCGTCGACCGCATCATGTGGTCGTCCGACTTCCCGCACCTCGACAGTAGCTGGCCGGAATCGCAGCATTTCCTCGACGATCAGCTCGCCGGCGTGCCCGACCACGAGCGCCGCCTCATCGTGGCCGAGAACTGCATCCGCCTCTACGGTTTGGACGCGCGTGCGGGCGCGTCTCTTTCCGCTGGACGGTAGGTCGGTCCCTCGGAGGTGCCGCCGCGTCGCGGCCGGCGGCGCCGATCGGACGGTGGCGATGCCGACCGATCCGCGACAATCTTGATCGGCTGGCGCCGATCGTGAAGGCGATGCGACTCTCCCGACGATCCGCGCTCGCCCTGCTCGGTGCATCGACGTGGCGGCTGGGCGCATGGCCCGCATCCGCAGCCCCGCCCCCAACCGCGGGGCTCCCGCACGGCGTCACGCCAGAGGGCCACTACTACCTCGGGCGGGCCGACGCGCCCGTCACCATGGTGGAGTACGCCGACTTCCTCTGACCGCTGTGCCGCCGCTACGTGGTAGCGGTCGCGCCCACGCTGGTCGAGCGGTACGTCAGGCCGGGGAAGCTCCGCATCGTCTTTCGCGCGGTCCTCAATCACGGTGAGCTGAGCAACCGGGCGTCGGAGGCGGCGGCCTGCGCGGGACGGCAGGGACAGTTCTGGGCAATGCACGCGCTCCTCTTCGAGCGCCAGCGCGAGCTGTCGTCCCCGGGAGGCATCGTCGACCTGCTCCTGGGATTCGCGCGGGAGCTGCCCCTGAACCAGGCCGCCTTCCGGCAGTGCCTGACCAGGCACGAGACCCTCGCCGCGTTGGAGGCGGCGGATGCCGAACAGCGGCGGCGCGGCATCACCGTGCAGCCCGTCTTCGAGATCGGCACGCGTCGCATCTTCGGCGTGCAGCCGGTGGAAGCGATGACCCAGGCCATCGAGCTGGAGCTGCCTGATTAGGAGCGTGTCGGAGTATCGAGGAGTGCCCCGGGTTCCCCGGGGCGCGACGAGCGCGGGGGGCTTGGGGGGCCCTGTCGAGGCCCCCCATCTGGCTAGGTTTGACGGAGAGCGGCCTGAGCGCGACCATCTCGGCAGGAAGGCCTCATGGGGGAGGGCATCGTGAACGACGAGCTGCCGAAGCGCGACGACGTCCGGTACATCGACAAGACGCGCGACTATTACCGCGGTGAGGGCTACGAGAAAGACTACCAGTGGGCGCGCTTCGAGGAGATCCCGTTCACGCCACTCACCAAGCCCCTGAGCCAGTGCCGCCTGGGGCTGGTGACCACGGCGGAGGTCTCGGTGCGCGACGCTGAGGTTCCCGACAATCTCGCCCGCGACGTGTACGCGCTGTCGATCGACACGCCGATCGACCGCCTGTACAGCCGCAAGGCGTCGTACGACAAGTACGCCACCACCCTCGAGGACGTGAACGCGTTCCTGCCCATCACCCCGCTGCGCGGTCTGGCTGCCGAGGGCCGGATCGCCGGGCTGGCCTCCCGCTTCCAGGTCGTCTATTCCAACTACAGCCAGCGGCGCTCGCTGGAGATCGACGCCCCCGAAGTGCTCCGCCAGTGCCGGGAGGACGGTGTCGACGCCGTCCTCCTCGCCGCCGTCTGACCGGTCTGCCACCAGGCCGTGAGCCTGGTCGCCCGCTACCTCGAGGCCAACGGCCTCCCCACCGTCGTCTTCGGCTGCGCCCGCGACATCGTCGAGCGGTGCGGCGTCCCCCGCTTCGTCTTCAGCGACTTCCCCCTGGGCAACCCCTGCGGCAAGCCGTACGAGCCCGACATGCAGCGCGCCATCGTGGAGATGGGGCTCGATCTCCTGGTGAGCCCCGGGGGGCCGCAGCCGACCTTCGTCGTGCCGTTCGCGTGGGGCGACGACACCACGTGGAAAGAGAAGGTCTTCACCAAGGAGCAGCCGTTCCTCGAGGGCGAAGACCGAGACAAGTGGCTCCGGCGCAAGGAGGAGTACCGGCAGCTGAAAGCCGCCGGGAAAGTCTGACGAGGGGCTATCGAGGAGTGCCCCGGCTTTGCCGGGGCGCGACGAGCGCCAGGGGGGCTTGGGGGGCGCCCGGAGCCCCCCATGTCAAACGACCGGGTGGCGACGGTGCCAGTCGGTCGCTTGCTCGTACGCGTGGCCCGCGCGCAGAACGGTCGCCTCCTCGAAGGGGCGGCCCGCGATCTGGAGCGACAGGGGCAGACCAGCCTCGGTGGAGCCGCACGGCACGGCCAGAGCCGGCAGCCCCGCCATGTTGAACGGCGCCATGTTGCTGCGCGCGAACGGGAAATCCGGATCGAGCACCGTCTCGAAGGACGGCGCCGGGCCCGGCGTCGTCGGAGTCGCCAGCACGTCGACCCGCGTGAGCGCCGCCGCCATGTCCTGGCAGATCTGCGCGCGCAGGCGTTGCGCCTGCGCGTACTCGGCGGCCGTGAGCAATCCGCCGGCGAGAAGCTTCTCGCGCAGGACGTCACCGTACAGCTCGGGTCGCTCGCGCAGATCGCGCTCGTGGTAGGCGAAGGCCTCCGCGAGGAGGATCACCATGAAGGCCATCGAGGCGTGGATGCTGGGGATCGCCACGTCCTCGACGGTGGCCCCCAGCGCGCGCAACACGCCGAGCGCCGTCTCGAAAGCCCGCTCCATTTCTGGATGAACGCCCTCGAAGAAGTAGGCGCGCGGCACCCCCACGCGGAGCCCGCGGATCCCGTCGCGCAGCGACGAGAGATAGTCGCCGACGGGCGCGCGGCTGGAAGCCGGATCGACCGGGTCGTGGCCAGCCAGCGCCTGAAGCAGATACGCGCAGTCCTCGACCGAGCGTGCCATCGGCCCCGTGTGGTCGAGCGTCCACGAGAGCGTGACAACGCCGGCGCGGCTGCAACGCCCATACGTCGGCTTGATCCCCACGATGCCAGA